>Ga0247723_1000004_pt1 | contig 170339 bp, 158 predicted proteins | sample MSEWelMarce5H_FC_FD_189079 | JGI IMG/M metagenome (GOLD analysis project Ga0247723, IMG submission 189079) | Subsurface sediment microbial communities from gas well in West Virginia, United States - MSEEL Well Study Marcellus 5H_FC | ecosystem: Environmental > Terrestrial > Deep subsurface >...
GTCTGGTGCTGCTGGATCATCTGGATCTTCAGGTCAATCAGGATCATCTGGTTCTTCTGGACAGACAGGGTCATCTGGATCATCTGGTTCTTCTGGACAGACAGGATCATCTGGTTCTTCTGGTTCGACAGGAACTTCTGGTACTGGATTCTCTACGATAGCCAATGCAGGAACAAGTAGAATATTAACTTCTGACGGAACGTCAAATGCAGCAAATGCAGAGGCTAATTTAAAGTTTGATGGCACAACACTTACAATAGACGGACAAATAAGAAATGTTGCAAATAGACAAATAAACGTTTCGGTTACACAACCAACGGCTGTTACCATTTTCACATTAAGCAAGACCTCGAATTATGCCATGTTTTTTGATTATTGGATTAAGGACGAAGCATCTCCTTATGGGGGTAGAGCAGGAACAGTATTAGCAGGATGGGATGCTAGCACTAATAATATTCAGTACTCTGAAATATACACGCCTGATATAAACTCAGCAACTGATTTTTATCTTGAGCCTGTTATAAGTGGCAGTAACATAGTATTAAAACTTGGATTGATTAACCCAGGAACAAAACTATTTACCGTACTGATAAACGCAAGAGCAATATATTCAGTATAAAAATATAAGTAAAATTGGATGCCAGGATTATTAATTAAGCAGCCCTTTGGATTAGGACATTTAAATCTAACAAGCAATTATACAATATCAGCTTTACAAACAACTGGTATTTATAATATATTTAATTGTACAGCAGGAACGTTCACCGTAACACTTCCTTCAGCAAGTGTGGCTACCCCTGGTTATTATTACACAATAAAAAACTCAGGTTCTGGTGTTATTACTATTAATTCAATAAGCGGAAGTATAGAGGGATTAAGTACAGCAACACTTAATCCCAATGGTAGTATACAGGCATTTAGTGACGGTACTAACTGGAATATCATGGGTGGAAGTCTTGCGGGCACATCAGGTTCTTCAGGCTCTTCTGGAATTTCAGGTTCTTCTGGATCCTCTGGAATATCTGGAACAGAAGGAACTTCTGGTACATCGGGGAACAATGGATCATCGGGATCATCGGGTACCTCAGGAGAATCGGGATCATCAGGATCGTCAGGAAATAATGGGTCATCAGGATCGTCAGGAACATCAGGGGCTAATGGATCATCAGGATCATCAGGATCCTCTGGATCTAGTGGATCGGGGGGTTCATCAGGAACTACTGGTACATCGGGGTCTGCAGGATCATCAGGTACAACTGGAACTTCTGGATCTTCGGGATTAACTGGAACCTCCGGTCAATCAGGATCATCGGGAAGCACAGGTACTTCAGGATCTTCAGGAACATCGGGTACTTCTGGACAAACAGGTACTTCTGGAACCTCTGGACAAACTGGTGCTTCTGGTACATCGGGTACTTCAGGACAAACCGGTGCTTCTGGTACATCCGGTACTTCTGGACAAACCGGTGCTTCTGGTACATCCGGTACTTCAGGTACTTCTCCAACAGGATTAGTTGCTTCTAATTATGTTGTCCAAGGTTACTTATCAACCTCTCAAAGTATTCCTTCGCAGATTGATACGGTAATTCAATTTATTGATGATTTCGACCCAAATAACTGGTGGGACGCATCAACATATAGATTCACCCCAACAGTTGCTGGTTACTATAATGTAACTCTTGAGGTTTTATGGCAAAGTGGTACGACAACTACTAATCAATATAATTCACAAATTCGCAAAAACGGAAATCAAATATTCATTTGGCAAACTCAAATAACCGCAAATACAAATGTTGCTCAGGGTAATAGTAAAATAATTTACTTGAATGGTTCTAGTGATTATTTAGATTTCACTGGTTATAATGGAGATACTGTTAGTAGAAATATTGAGGGTAGTGCGAATAGAGGAACAACTTATTTCTCAGCATCTTTAATTGTTGGTGGTGGTACATCAGGTACTTCAGGAACTAATGGAACATCAGGATCTTCAGGGACTTCTGGTTTAAGTGGTTCTTCAGGAACATCAGGATCTTCTGGACAAAACGGAACATCAGGATCTTCAGGAACTTCTGGGTCAACAGGTACATCGGGTTCTACTGGATCTTCCGGAACATCAGGTACCTCTGGACAATCAGGATCTTCAGGAACTTCCGGACAAACAGGTACTTCAGGTACTTCTGGTCAATCTGGTACTTCAGGTACTTCTGGTCAATCTGGTACTTCCGGATCAACTGGCACTTCTGGATCAACCGGTACTTCAGGTACTTCTGGTCAATCTGGTACTTCAGGAACTTCCGGACAAACAGGTACTTCAGGTAGTTCAGGTTCATCAGGAGCTAATGGTTCTTCAGGTTCAAGCGGAACTTCTGGTTCATCAGGATCAACAGGTTCTTCAGGTTCAACCGGAACTTCTGGTTCATCGGGATCAACTGGATCGTCAGGATCAACTGGTACCTCGGGTACATCAGGAGTAAGTGGAATTAGTGGTCTTGATGGTACATCAGGAACTGCTGGAACATCCGGATCTTCCGGATCTACAGGATCTACAGGAACGTCAGGTAGTTCAGGTTCTTCCGGAACTGCTGGAACATCCGGATCTTCCGGTACATCGGGGAATTCTGGTACTTCAGGATCATCGGGCACATCGGGGAATTCTGGTACTTCAGGATCATCAGGGAGTTCAGGTACTTCTGGATCATCAGGAGCTGTTGGAACACCGGGATCTTCGGGAACATCAGGATCATCAGGAGCTGTTGGAACACCGGGATCTTCGGGAACATCAGGATCATCAGGAGCTGTTGGAACACCCGGATCTTCTGGAACATCCGGATCATCTGGATCATCAGGAAGCACAGGATCGTCTGGATCATCAGGTACATCTGGATCATCAGGTACATCTGGATCTTCAGGAAGCACAGGATCATCTGGATCATCAGGTACATCTGGATCTTCAGGAAGCACAGGATCATCTGGATCATCAGGTACATCTGGATCTTCAGGAAGCACAGGATCATCTGGATCATCAGGTACATCAGGATCTTCAGGAAGCACAGGTTCTTCAGGTTCATCAGGGGCTAACGGAGGAAATGGTTCTTCAGGTTCTTCAGGTTCATCAGGGGCTAACGGAGGAAATGGTTCTTCAGGTTCTTCAGGTTCTTCAGGTTCATCAGGGGCTAACGGAGGAAATGGTTCTTCAGGTTCTTCAGGTTCTTCAGGGGCTAACGGAGGAAATGGATCTTCAGGTTCTTCAGGTTCTTCAGGGGCTAACGGAGGAAATGGATCTTCAGGAACATCAGGAGCTAATGGAGCAGCAGGATCTTCCGGAACATCAGGAGCAGGTACAATTAGTGGAACAACAAACTATGTTTCTAAATTTACAGGTTCAACGACAATAGGAAATTCACTAATCAGGGATGACGGATCCAATATAGGAATTAACACTGCCCCTGATGGTAGTTATCAAGTTAAGATTGCTACATCTATAAATGATGGAACTCTTGCATTAGATTCATCAGCAAGTATTAATGCTCTTTATTTCAATAAGAACGGAACTAAACAATTTGAAATTAGCTACGATACTGGAGGCGCAACTAAAATTTTAAGATTACTACCTTATCAAACCGGATCGATATTTCAAATAGGTAATCCTTCTAATGCAGCTAATAGCAATAGTGATTATATTTTTATTTCAGAGTCAACCTACGGAAACGTGATGATAGGACCTGGATTAGCAAACGGCCTTGGTAATTTAACAGGAGCTACAGCAGCAACACACAAAATTCAGCTTAAAGGAGCAGTTTTTGCCGACACATCAATAGCTTGTGCAGGTGATATCACAGCTTATTATTCATCTGATAGAAGATTTAAGGACGATATAGTAAAGATTGATAATCCATTAGGAAGAATCAATCAAATTAATGGGGTATTTTGGAAATGGAATGATAATGTATCAATCGACACAAAGAATTCTCCAAACACGGGATTGATAGCACAAGAAGTTCAAAATGTTTTACCTGAAGTTGTTAAGGAAAGAGCTGATGGATATTTAGCACTTGATTATCAAAAAATGGCAGGTTTATTTGTTGAATCGATCAAAGAATTATATTCTATGGTTACAGATTTAAAAGAGGAATTAGAAAAAATAAAAAAGGAAAAATAAATGCCAGGATTATTAATTAAGAAGCCCTTCGGACTTGGTCAATTAAATTTAACAGATACCTATGTAATATCGTCTCTACAGACAACCGGTATTTATGACATATTTAATTGTGTATCAGGAACGTTCACAGTAACACTTCCTTCAGCAAGTGCGGCTACATCCGGCTATTATTATACAATAAAAAACTCAGGGTCTGGTACTATAACAATTGATACACAGGGCGGAAATATAGACGGATTTTCTACTATCACTTTAAACGCTAAAGGAAGTTTACAGGCATTTAGTGACGGAAGCAACTGGATCGTAATGGGTGGAAGTGTAAGCAGTACTTCAGGTACAGCAGGAACCTCAGGTCCGTCAGGAACTTCAGGTATATCCGGAACTTCTGGATCGTCAGGATCTTCTGGAACAAGCGGATCTTCTGGCGCATCAGGTTCATCAGGATCTTCAGGTTCTTCCGGATCGTCAGGTGCCAACGGATCATCAGGATCGTCAGGATCTTCAGGAGCTGCAGGTACTTCAGGTTCATCAGGATCTTCAGGAACAACAGGATATTCGGGATCTTCAGGATCCTCTGGAACGACAGGATCTTCAGGATCTTCAGGAAGCACAGGAACATCTGGATCCTCGGGTTCTTCTGGAACCTCAGGAGCTAATGGCGGAAATGGATCATCAGGATCTAGTGGAGCATCCGGTGCTTCCGGAACATCTGGAACATCAGGAGCTAATGGAGGAAATGGATCATCAGGATCTAGCGGAGCATCTGGTTCTTCGGGATCTTCCGGATCTTCAGGATCTAGCGGAGCATCTGGTTCTTCGGGATCATCAGGGGCATCTGGAACTTCCGGTGCAAGCGGAACCTCAGGAACTGGGTTTAATACTATAACAAGTCCCGAAAACCTCAGGGTTCTTATTTCGAATGGCGGATCTAATACTGCATTTTGCAACACCAATATTTACGTCGATAATACAAATTCTTATGTTTATGCTAACGCATTCTTTCAAAATTCCAGCAGAAAATTAAAAACAAATATAGAATCTCTTAACTATTCTGCAATTGATCTTCTTTCTAAAGTTGATGTTGTTAAATTTAATTATCTTAATGATCTTATAAATCCTCATATAGGATTTATTGCAGAGGACACGCCAGAAGAGCTTTCGACAAAATCACAAAATGCTATGGATACGAACTCAGTCGTTGGTGTTCTTATTAAAGCAGTACAGGAGCTTTCCGAAGAATTGAATAGAATTAAGAAATGGCAAGATCGACAAAAGCCTTAATAACAAGGCAGGATTTAATAGATATGAGTGAGGAAGGACTAGTTCTTCTTCGTCAGGGATCGGGAATAGAGAATTCTGGAAACTATATTAACAAAATTCTAAGCAGGGAAGAGATTGCACAATTTGCTTATCTAGACGGTAGTCCATTCGACTTAGATGATGGCAGTCTATTTTTATACAGAACAGAAATTACTGGTCCGGAAACATTTGGACCTATACCAGGATTTATAAATGATACGGCTACAATAGAAACCTTTGTACAAGGACCTGTAATAGACGGAAAAAGAGCAAACGGAGGTTCAGTAACATCTAAAAGCGTAACTGTTCCCTCTAATAAAAATAGAATGACCCATTACGGGGTAGATCCTGCATTCCATGATACTATAGTATCTCCTACAGTATCACTTTACAGTAAAACAGTTTATATAAATAATCAAAGGGCTAATACTGGTCTTTTTACTGCGTCGCTAACTGTAGGAAAAAGTGGAACTACCCCAACCGGAACTTATACAAGATCTACTGTTGGATCTACGGATTTATCCGGAAATATCAGATTGGGAAATCTAGTCAATTTTAGTTTAGCTCCACCATCAGTTTGGCTAACTGGTGGATTTTTGACAATGGAGGTGTTTGAAAATAGTGTCTTACAGTATAGTAAAACTGTATACATTAGTGCAAATTCATCCACTGTTTTAACATTAAATGATTATAGAATTAAATTTGGGATAAATTATGAATTTAAAGGATCGTCGATAACAATATCTGAATTTACTGGGGCATATAGTAATGTAACTGGACAGAGAGCTTGTAATTCATATTTATTGAATGAAGCTTAGTGTAAATAATTTAAAATGGCAGCAATAACATCAACTATAACATTTGATTTCACTAAAACTAATCCAGTAAAAAGATGGCAGTTTAATCCAAACGGAGCAGATGGTTATATTTTTAGTGACAATCAAATAACAGGACCCACTGCCCAAACCGTTGTTGATGGAAGTCTTTTCAAGGTATCAAGATCTAGCGATGAATACGACGGATTGACAGAGGGGGATGGTGCTTATATATACACAGTTGCATCCATCAACGAGTTACTTAACATAAACTCTCAGAATACATTTGTTAAGAGCATCTGTATAATTCCAAAATTTGCTACCAGAAACAATTATGGCGGTATGATTGTGGACAATACGCAACAGATATTTGATACATTTTTTGAAGGAAGATGGATTAATTCAGGAACAGGATTTTCGGAAATGTACAGAGGAAGAATTAGATTTATAAACTGGTCTAATGATTATGTCCTAACCGGACCTCCCGATGAAGCTGATCCTAACAATCTTTTAGGAGGCACATATAATACTTTTACTTTTAATGTTGGCTATAATTATTATTTTGCCACAGCCGGTCCGGCAGCATTTGCAGATCTTGGCTCTCAGGCAGGAAATGCAGTGGGTGGGGGATATGATAATTATTACGCTGCAGGAGCATTATGGGCCAATTATAGTGCTTTCAACAGCTATACAGTTCCTAATGCTTTTTATAGCTCCCGTGGCGGCACTAATGGACAATTTAAATATTTAAATTTCACACCCGGTGTATCAGGTGCAGGATCGTCCAGACCATATGGGGATTTTTGGGATAAATCACTTATGACCTTTGAGACCGTTAGGTTTGAAATTCCGTTTGCAATAACTATCCCACAATTTCAGCACGTGTATGAGGGTTGGCCTTGGAATAAGTCAAGAAAAACTCTTACCACGGATTTCATATTTACTAGTATCGATATTGTCGTTACATACGATACTGTAAGTGAATATAAATTAAAATTCTTTTCAGATCTAGATATCACGGCAGGTAATAATTTTTCTTCCTCTACTGTTTATTTAGATAAAAACAAAACAAGAACAGTTCCCCAAGGATATTTAGCCACTGGGGGTAAACATTTTATAGTAAATGCCTCAGGTTTATTAACAGCGAAAAGAACATGTCAAGCTACGATCACTTTAACAGCATCCGTTAATGGGACAGTTTCATCAAGCTATCCTTCAGCAGCTAGTGGATATGGGAGTTATAGTTTTAACGAAGATGTTTCTTATATAACATTAGATGCCTCTCCAAACTATCCCATAATTTTCGATAGATGGGAGGCAATAGATTTTGACGGAAACACATCAACAATCAGTTACGATTCAACTATCAACGTTTATAACGGGCTTTATGCAAGTATACAACCAATATTCTCGGAATCAGCTCCGCCACCGCCAACACCTCAATCCTATGAATATGCAATTGGACCAGCAGGTTCAAGTTCGGGCGAAGCATGTAGTTATTTTTCTTCATATTTACCAGAAGTTGTATATGCTTCAGAGAGTCAGAGTTCGATAGTTACGAGATTCTTTACAGATTCTGGATTAACAACAGGATATGGTGGTTCGGGATTACATGCATGGAGAAGAGATGTTGATTCAAATTCGCAACTTATCTATGGTGAGGTATCAGCTAGCGGATACACGAGCGGCATGGGATCATGTGTAATTTAAAAATGCATTTTTATTGTAACTTTTTCTTATATTTGGATATAATTTAAATAGTTAAACGATATATAAATCAAAATGAACAAGAGCTTTAATATATTACCGCTTCATAGCACGTTATTATCTTCATCAAGAAGACCGATAACTCCTGCGAAGATCCTAGGTAATTAAGAGAAACTTAAATTCATTTTCATCTAAAAAGCCTAGATCCTTAAAAAAGATTTAGGCTTTTTTGTTGGGTTCTTTGACATGGTGTTAAATTAAAAAGGAGAGTTGGCAGAGCGGTCGATTGCGGCAGTCTTGAAAACTGTTGACTGTAAAAGGTCCCGGGGTTCGAATCCCTGACTCTCCGCAACTGCCTCCTTAGCTCAGCTGGTAGAGCGACGCACTTGTAATGCGTAGGTCATTGGTTCGATCCCGATAGGAGGCTCAACGCTAACGTAAAATACGTACGCTAACATAATATCTGTTAGAATACAAAAGTTCGGTAGCAAGCTTATTAGACCCCGCAGAGGCTGGCGCCACCAGTATGGACGTAACGTTCATGCCATACTGAAAGCACGCGGAAACGCTGAAATGGTGGTCGGGTCTAATACTTAGAGAGGTGTCCGAGAGGCTGATGGAGCACGCTTGGAAAGCGTGTTTACGAGTGATCGTAACAAGGGTTCGAATCCCTTTCTCTCTGCCAAAAGATATATGCCGGTGTGGCGGAATGAATGATCTCGAATTCGAATAGAGATTATTAGACGTCCCGTAATTCTAGAAAAGGTGGTGAATCCGAAATGGACACCGTGGAGGTAGCCAGACCTCCCACCGGCACCTTTTTGCCTGGGTGTTGAAATAGGTAGACAAGACAGACTTAAAATCTGTTGGACTGTAAAGTCCGTGCGGGTTCGATTCCCGCCCCAGGTACATCCTAATGATAGCGTCAAGCCGGATTTTGCGACTTCGTTAGGTCAGATCTGTCCAATAGGAGAGCCGGCTGCGACCCTGGACAGATCACTACATTTGGTTCTGTAGCTCAGCTGGATAGAGCGCCACCCTTCTAAGGTGGATGTCGTTGGTTCGAATCCAACCGGGATCACAATTAAGGTTGATTGGGGAATGGTGATATGAAATACCTGGTAGAGGTGGGAAGTTAATATCATCGGAGTTTGAACTACCACTAGTAATGCCAGTTGTAAAAGAGATTGTCCACTGAACCATCTTTCTCTTTCCTTAAAATATGTTGGATGTAGCTCAGTTGGCAGAGCACTAGCTTGTGGCGCTAGATGTCGCCGGTTCGATCCCGGTCGTTCAACCATTACTCGGGTAGTTCGGGAGTCAGGTCACCCGGCTTGGTTTGGGACCAAGACAACTCGCAAGTTCGAATCTTGCCTACCCGACAGAAAGATCAAAGAGACCGCTAAATCGAGTTAGTGAAAATCTACATTCTCTTTGGTCTTTTCGTTTTTTATTTTCGATGTTTTACTCTATATTTGTAACATCAAAAAGGACTTGTAGCTCAGTTGGTTAGAGCAAATGACTCATAATCATTAGGTCCCTGGTTCGAGCCCAGGCTGGTCCACAAATTTAGGCCCTCTGTTGTAATTGGTAGCCAAGCCAGACTTAGGATCTGGTGTCGCAAGACGTGAGAGTTCGAGTCTCTCGGGGGTCACAACTTTTATTATGAACAAACAAAGGGTATGTGCTATAATAGGGTCGTACACTAAAACCCATTTAGACACGGCTCTTCTATCTCTAACAATAGAAGGTATAAAAAGAAGAGGCTATAAAACATGCCTCGCAACCCATGCTCCTGTTAGCCACGAGCTTCAAAAATCTGTAGATTATTTTATTTACACAGATGAGAATCAAATTCTAAATCCAGGGTTTGAGCAAATGGCCGGATATTATTATAATGGTTCGAATTTTTATTTCAGAAGTAATTATAGTAACACCAGCGGTGCACATTCTTTTGCAATATTAATGAACATCAAAAATTCATTATGGCTAATGGAAAAGAAAGGATTTACCCATTTTATTTATTTTGAATCCGATTCTTTTCTGAATCAAAAAGACCACGAAAAATTAGAAGAAGCCTTATCAGATAAAATGCTAGATCTTGATTATTGGTTCATGAACGAAACATATAATCTAGGTGATCAGATATTTCCTGTTACCTCAATATTTTCAGGAAGAATAGAATATTTCTCAAAGAACACAGATCAGATATTTAGCCCAGACGGTTATTTGGATTTCCTATCATCGGGTGGAAATTGCACATTAGAATCATTTTTTCTTAAATTAATAAACACATATCCCGGAAATGGAACCATTGAAAAAAATAGACCGAGAGATTTTTTTTCTAGTGAATGGATCGGGATTTCTAGCGGAGGTAATATAGCATTACCAGGATATGATAATCTAATTCTTGATCTTGTTGATGTAGTAAGAGATTATCACAGCAATGATTCATTCTTCCTTGTGTTCCCCTTTATAAACAGCGGAGAAAATGTTGGGGTTAAAGTATATCTAGATGGGGTATTAAATCACACAAGAGAAGTTATACCTAATGGGATATTTCATTATTTCAAATTTAATTTTGAAAAATCTTCAACGATAAAAGTAGAATTTCATTATTTAGGTTCTGTGCGTTATGTTATAGAAAAAAGCGTTGATTCTATAAGATCTAATCAACATTCATACTTTAAATTCAAGTAAAGTATATTTGAATTGGGGGAACTTATTTAATTTTTTTGATATAAATTTAGAATAATACCCACCAATGAATAGAGGCAAATTTAAAAAAATAATCAAGGAATATAAAGATGCCTCAAAGTATGAGGTATACGAGGGAGTTAGAGATAATTTTATTTTTGGATTTCTTGGTGCAACCCTAGTGGTCTTTATTTCAACAAGAATGGATTTAGCAGTTCTTTCTGGATATCTTGCTTATTATTTTTTCATGGGTAAAATAGTCAACAGGCCCAAGTATGTTACTTCTCTTGGTAAAATGATAGTGTTTCCTATTCCCTCTGCACTTGGGGCTTTTGCTGGCTATAAATTAGCTTATTATCTGCACATTTGGATCTCTTAAATTACCTTTGTTTAAATACGATTGAGGTATCTGGTGCAAATAATACCTTTCCGAATGGAGGTTTGTTATGTACCGTAGGACCACAGATAAACCAGAAAGTTTTGTTTGCGTATTTTGGTATTCCGTACTTCTTTGGATCTGGATATTGAGCCAGTGTGTCTGTTAAATAAATAAAGATTGAAGGATTAATTTTAGTCTTTAGAACATTTTTTTTATGAGCGCCATCAACAAATTCAAACGGAGGAATAAATCCTTTAGCATTACCCCCGGTGGATGCCCATTTTGAAAGATCCGGCATTTTACCCTTTTTAACTATATCAACATTATCGATATCATCGCTACAATAAATGATGTAAGTTGTATCAGCATCGAATTGTTTGCAAAGATAAATTACTTCCTTTATGAAAGTATTGGACACTGTTTGAGAAATAGAACCTGACGTGTCTATAGCAGCTACGATTGTTCTAAGAGTATCCTTTCCAATAGGCTTTTGTCCGTATAGATATTTCCCACCAGCAACAAATCTTCTGTTTGGAAGAACAGTATCTTTAGAACTAAATGAATTATCAAAGAATTTTTTTAATTCTTTTTTCCAATTAACTAAAGGCTCTGATGAAGATAATTTTTTTACCATATCTTTAAATCTGCTACTATCAGATTTTGCCATCGCCTTTGCTGCTATGTTTTTCCAATCCGGTGTTGCTTTTTTGCCCTTGTAAATTGAAGACTTACCCTTCTTGGTGTATTCAGTTGCTTTATTCTTTATGGATTTAGTTTTGTCGGTTACACTTCTTTGTGTGCTAATACCAGGTTTTTCCTGTCCGACCATAGGGATATCTTCCTTCCCAGTTGAATCCTCTGTAAATTTTGGTTTCCCTCCGCCACCTGGGGTATTACTATCTCCTTTACCTCGTGGGTTTTGAGTTATGGAATTTGGATCTATTAATGTATATTGTCCTAATTTTACTAGCATTTTCTGTGTTTTAGTATTAAACTTCTATGTCACCATTAGGAAGTACTCTTTTGATTGTGGTTTCTGTCCCGTCAGATAGTATTACTCTATCACCAACGTTTGGTAATGAAGGTGGCGGGGTTTTATCCCCATCCTCGTCTCCTGGTTTTTCTCCCGGTAAACCTGGTATTGGTTTTTTTTCACCTAAGCCTGGTAATGGCTTTTCCCCAGGACCCTCGGTTACACCTGTAATAGTTTCTCCCCCACCTCCTCCTCCGTCTCCTTTGCCTTCCTGAGGATCTACTATAACATCAAATTCGTTTCTTTTTAAAGACATTTGACCCATAGTGCTTTCGTTTACTTCTTTTGATTTTGAAAATTCACCGAATGAAAATATTTTATTCATGTTTATAATTATTATATCTCGTTAACATCTGCTAAATCAGAAAGATTAGATCTACCAGAGGATGCTGCTCTTTCCATCTTTACTTCTTCCTCTGTCATTTCATCTATATCATGGGTTCCGTCAGAATTGATGGATGTTATCTTTCCATATCTTCCGTCCTTACTTTTAATAAGATCTCCAACTTTAGCTTGATGAACTTTAGACCCACCGCCTGCTTCACCACCTCCTGCTTCATCATCTTCTTCACCATCTCCTGCTTCACCATTATCGTCTTCTTCAGATCCACCCGGGGTATCATCATATTCATCCTCTCCGGTTTCTTCAAACTCGTCTTCCCCCTCTTCTATTTGTATTTCTAAACCTTCACTAGGTCCAGGAAGGGGAGTTCCTTCGTCTACGACATTTCCTAGATCCTGATTCTCTTGTTTTGGCAGTGGATTATCTTTGATTATTTCATAAATATCTTCTGCTCTCATTCCAGAATACTTTTCCTCTAAAAGACCCATTCTAGATCCATCCGCATTTTTTGGCCATGCAGTTTCGTCTTTAGCTTGTCCAAAATCCTCCCCATCCAAAATAGGATTGATGGCATAATCACAAGCATAGTTCCATATTAGTGGATTTCTATCTTGCCTTCTTTTCATATGATCTCCAATACAATGTAGTAATTCGTGTGCCAAAACTAGTCTTATAGCTGCATCAGTTTGGGATGCCACGAATTCCGGATGAAATATAATTCTTTTACCATCAGTGCACATTGTTTTGGGTCTAATTGCATCAGATCCATATATGTCAATGTTTGATAATAGATCCGCATAATCTGCTTTTCGAAGATTCATCCAGATTATTGATCTGTTTATTCTTTTGGTGATTTCGACAGGATCATAACCAAGATTGCTTTCGGAATAATCTGCATCTTCATTTTCGTTTATTGATTTAATAAACGACTTAAAAGATCCGTATTTTATGAATTTACTCATTATCGTTTATCTAATTTTAGCCTGCGCAGATGCTGTAACCATTTTTCCCATTTTATCTGCTAAATCATGATCCGGACTGGCACCATCTGTTACAGCAGCCAGTGATTCTGGGAATTTATTGTGTATTGATTTCAATAACCAGCTTGATATTTCTGCCTGTCCGTATTGTACAAAATACTCCACGATATTATAAAGAGTTTGAATATCATACGTTTTAACTTTCTTAATAACCATTTCGCCGACGCCTCTTAGAATACTCTTGTTTTTTTCTACCCCTGGTATTTTAATCGCTGCTGCTGGATTATTCATTATAGTCTCAATGTCTCTTTCTGAGATATTTCTTAAAACATCTAGATATGCATTAAAAGCTCCTGCTGCCTCTGGACCTACCTCACTTCTAAAAATATTTAGAATTTCCTTACTTGGTACGTCTCTCCAGCTTTTACCCCCTACGAATTTAATCTCGTCTAATAAAATTAAAGCCCCATCTGTCCATGATCTTGGCGTTGGGAATGTTTTAGACTCCTCCGTTGGATCTAATCTATGGAAAAATTGTTTATTATCGCCTAAAAAGGATACCAGTTCTGGTAAGATTTTTCCTGCCATTTTTCCTTCGGTTGAAGATGCCCACTCACCCCATTCTTCCACGGTAGGAACATAATTAACTATAGTGAATCTGTTCGCCAATGCAAAATCAAATTCTGTAACATTCGGTGCTTCTGCCTCTCTGTTACCTGCTGCTATAATAACCCATTTTTCCGGAAGTTGATAATCGGGAAGTCTACCCATTTGAACGAATTGCATCAATTTATTTAACACGTTTTTATCTGCTCTATTCATTTCATCAAGGAAAATAAATCCTCCCTTTCCTTCCTTTCCATTATCTGTTGGTAGATTTGCGGGTGCATTAAATCTAGTAAATCCCTTTCCTTGAGAAGTCATTACCCTTTTCTTTATTACATTTCCCTCAGAATCTTCTGTCTCTATATCCTGGAATGTTGGTTCTTCTATATTGTGCTGACTTGGTACCCCAGAAAAATCTTCAGGATTCATAAACTGAACATCAAGATTTTTAAAGTCCATTAGCGGAATGCCTAATTCAGTCGCTACTTCACCAACTATTTGGGTCTTACCAATTCCAGGTGCTCCATAAACGAAAATTGGTTTTGCTCTACCTCCTGATATTTTCGAGGTATAAAGTCTTCTAATCATATTTTTAAATTCCGCAGTATTTATATCTCTTACACCTTCTCGCGGATTCGGATATTCAAGTCCTACAACATCAGCTACACCTTCCATCATTCCACCAGATCCGTGAACTTCTTCTATCTGTTTATCAATTGGACCATTTTCTGGTAAATATAACATAACTGAAGGTTTACCTGCATAAGGTTGCCCTGCTGGGATTTTTGGAATATCACCGTTTGTTAGCTTGTCATAGAATGACTTTGCCCATCCGGTTAGTTTGTCGATAACGTTATCCTTAATCCAAGAAAATACACCTTCGTTAACAGTGTTTCTGTTTACCTGTTGTCTATCTTTGATAAAGGTCTCAAAATTGGAAACTCTTCTCATTTTTTATCTTTTTTGATTTATATATCTAAGTAAATTCGACCTATCTTTATAAAAGATGAGAAAATCTAAAAATCCATAAAAATTCAGGAAGACCCAATGTCTTAACCTGCTAATTAATTATAATGATTATGAAACAAACCTCAAAAAAGATATATAACATTCAATCAATCAAAAATGGTAAATCAGAGCACATATAATAATTGCTATCAAATGTCTGAACAAGGCAATGAGATGGATTATATGCGCACGGATCTGGTTTAACATTTTTTTAAATATATTTTTTAAACCCAGATCTTAATAAGGTCTGGGTTTTTTATTTGATGTCGATTTGGCCGAGAGGATAGGTAGGGGTCTGCAAAACCTCTCACACAGGTTCGAATCCTGTAGTCGACTCAGAAATTGGGGATGTAGCTCAGTGGTAGAGCGGGTCACTGTTAATGACTAGGTCGTAGGTTCGAACCCTTCCATCCCCGCAAAATGCTCCTATCGACTAGTGGTTAGGTCACATCCCTTTCACGGATGTAGCACGGGTTCGAATCCCGTTGGGAGTACAAAAATTGGGAGCATCGTCTAGCGGCAATGACAAGTGACTGTAAATCACTCCTCTTTCGAGTTCGCAGGTTCGAGTCCTGCTGCTCCCACTAAAATTGCCCGATGGTGTAACGGTAGCACAACTCCCTTTGACGGAGTTAGTTTAGGTTCGAATCCTAATCGGGCATCAGAATTACCAATAATATTTTTCCCATTCAAAATTTTCGAGGGGGGTGAAATACTTATCATATTCTTTGCGTAACGGATTACTAACTAAATTTGGCCCATGAGGGAGAACGTGGGAAATACCATATTTAGAAGCAAATTCTTTAGCTTTTGCGATAATCTCTGGCATTTTTTTGATACCTTCTTCATCATTCTTGCTATAAAATTTTGCTTCCATGCTAAATTCTTTTCCTGAATCCCTCCTAGCTCCTGGTGCAAAAATTCTAATGGGATCATATGCCATCCTTCTGTAAATATACATAGGTCGGTAATATATGATCTCGCACTCAAGATCCTCTAGTTTATTTCCGATATACTCTCGTATATTTTTTTCAGCACACTCCGCTCTTTTAATCTCACTATCATCTAGTGTGTACCTGGTTTGGAATGGATAGCAGCTATCAATCAATTTATATTGCTGATTATCACTGAATAGTTCTTTCACCGCATCCTCGTTCTGTATTAGTCCTTTTATAATGGTTCTATTATGAAGAACCAACGTAAATGTGAGATCGAAAAAATCAATTACAGATGGTGAATTAACCCCGAAATTTTCATATATTGAAACGTGCTTCATGTTTTGTATATATCTGGTAGAATTCTACATGTTTCCCTGCCCATTACCGATGGAAAAAATGAAATATTTTAACTATCATATATAAAATAAAATCCCCAATGTTTAAATATCTTACAAAGGAGGAAGTCCAACAGCTTTCCTTCGATTGGAAATATAAAGGATATTCTATTATAGATCTGATCACGCCAGAAGAAGCCGATTTAATATCGGAGAATCTAGATAATTTAAGAAAGAAAAGAAATTCGGTAGATGATAAGTACGGTGAGTATGACCCTTACATGCACCCACACAAAGAATCCGAGTTAGTGTCTAAGATCCTTGGACATCCTAAAATATTAGAATCCGTGGAGTTTATAATAAATTCGGAGATTCAAGGAATACAAACGTGGGCTTATTTTAAACCACCCGGGGAACTTGGTAGGGATGCACACCAAGATGCTTTCTATGCTCAAACACAATGGAATAAAACTGCTAATGTTAGTATATCTCTAGATAATACCGATGAGTCAAATGGTGGTATTTGGGTTTATGAGGCTTCTCATCTTCTACCAATTTTACCTATAGAGATAGATGAGGAAAGAGCTAAGCTCAATCCAATCAGATGGAGGAACGAGAGGGGTAAGGCTTGTGTTATGCCAGAAGGACATAATTTTAGCAAAATAACACCACATGTTAACAAAGGACAAGCAATTTTTTTGCATTCTCATATAGTTCACGGATCGAATGAGAATAAAAGCAATCGATTCAGAAGATCTATATTGAGTGGATATACTGGAAAGGGATCGCCATTTAGAAGCGGGGAACACATGAAAAGGGAACCAATCGACGTTTATGAACTAAAATTAAAATATTGGGAGGTAAAAAAACTCTAATAGATTTTACATGAAGCTGATACAAACGTTCGTTCCTAATAAGTTTGATCTAAAAAAAGAGAATGATAAAGATATAATCTGGAAGGATTTAATGTATGTTCAAATGCTCAGTGTTCTACTTGCTAATAGGGAATATGGGGGTATTTCATTATACACTAATAGAAAAATAAAAAATCAAATATTAGACATAGGTGTTCCCTACACCAATATTGATACCGATATATTACAGGACACTACATCCGATTTATTCTGTATACCAAAACTTAGAATATACAAAGAAATAAAGGAGCCATTTGTTCATATAGATACGGATACCCTCGTATACGATAGAATAGATTTTTCTAAATATAATGCATCAGTAGTATATTCACATCCTGATCTTAGACCACCAGTTCATAAAAATTGTGACGATAAATTACTTGATATCTTTAATAATTATCCATCATTGGGTGATTCTGACTCCTTTTTTAAATCTGCCAAGGTAACATACCTCGATTTATTTAATAAATTAACTAATGAACATTCGGAATTTAAATTAAATAACATTAGGATAGGGGATATTCCTAATATGAATGTAGTTATCGTTAATGATTATGATAGTTTTAATTTGGCAGCACAAATGTCACTAGATCACTATATAAAAAATAAGGATCTAATAGACAATACTAAAAACGGGGAATGTTACATTGAACAGCTTATGATTCATTTAAACCTGATGGAAATAAGTCAAAAATACAGGGAAGAGGTAGGATTGAAACAAACATTCATTCTTAAAGATTCACCTCTCATGCTTGATGCTAATTTTGGAGCCAACTTAGATAGTATAGAATTTCCCTTCACTATGATACACAATTCACATAAAGATTCTGAAATAGATGAAACAATTCTTATTAATGGTGTATTATATTCAAAGAAAATGGAATATCACGAGCATTACGGTAGAATAACTAGAATTAACACGACGGAGGACATTGTAAAACTCTTCGATTTTAATTTCTATGGTCTTTCTCATCTTTCCTTTTATAAATGGTCTGAAATTTTTCAGGCAATAGTAATAGGGTATATTATAAAAAACTTTGGTGAAGAATATGTTAGAAATATTTATGAATATTACAAAACAATCTATCCGTCGTTATATAATCTTCCTCCATTATCTAAAGGCGAAATATTATACCAAAAATTGACAGGATTTAAATTTGAAAGGATAAAAGGTTTGATCTGAATAAAAATGCGGGAGTAGCTCATTTGGTAGAGCGATAGCCTTCCAAGCTATAGGTGGCCGGTTCGAGCCCGGTCTCCCGCTCACACTAAACCAGAATATGCATAATAAACTATTCCGGTTTATTTATCAAAAATAGGTTTATTAGGTTACTGTAATATCGAAAATAAAATATAATAAAATGTCACAATCAAGAGTAGTTAAAGCCTTACTAGCTGGTGCAATTGCTGAAAGAGAGCATGCTCTAATGTCTTTAGAACTTCTAACAGAAAAGTCAGTTGGAATTGGAGATCATACAGCAAACGATTTTTTAAAAGATGCAGAGATTGCATTACAGAGGTTAGTAGATGCTGATGATAAGATAGAAGCCATCAATAAGTATTTTTCAGAAGGCAAATTAAGGGAATCTGTTTAAGAATATATAAATTTTATATTTAACACTAATTATACTGGTCGGTGATGAAAAGCGTATGCACGGCAGACATGCCCTCCTGTCTCGAGGGTGCGGATAACGAGATAGATAAATGGTAATGGGTTGACCACACGCTTGCAAGCATAAGTGCCATTTATTGAATTGCCGCATGGGGGTTCGAATCCTTCCTGACCAGCATTGAACATGGATTCAGCTCCTCCTACCTCTAGTAGTAAAAGTCATATGATGCGCAGTATGATGTTAGATGTTCACCCTCACTTATATTGGGGTTTAAGAGTAGGATACATTAAAAACCCAGATCTAAAAGATCTGGGTTTTATTTTTGGAATATTTAAATTACAATAGAATTATTTATGATCCTTTGGACTGCAAATCATTTCTAATTGATCCCATTTAAATTTTGGTTTTTCGTTTAGAAAAACAAAGCATCTCCATTTTTTCTGAGATTCAAAATAAATATGTTTTTGTAGATATGAAGGAATGGCTGCATTAGTAGCAACTCTTTTTACCGGATTATCAAAAAATATTTTAATTAAAACTGTTAAATTTTCGGTGTCGTCCCATTTTCTAATCTGCTCTTCCAGCATTCTCCATTCCCCTCTATTTAAATATTGATTCTGCATTATACAATTAAGATAAGAAAAGGTTTGCTTTAAATTTTCCATGTTATCTGAAAATGTAGCGGCGGGTGCTCCGTGTCCTTTGTCATAAACATTCTTTATATAATCTTCACCATCGGATGTTTTAATTGTCTTCTCCGGGTAAAAATCCATTGATCCCCTATTAACATTAGTTGGTCTATTAGTAGATCTGTACTTAATCCATAAAGGTTGCTCTAATTTTTGAGAATAGAGTACTTCAAAAACCTGATTTTTTATTCTGACTGTATCCTGTGCTTTTAATCCAATTGATAGTGTAAGAATCAATAATAGCGTTAGAAATTTCTTCATTTTTTTAATTTTAATTTATTAATCGGAACATTTATATGTTTACCGAAGGGAATCCTACGATCAGTAGTTATTGCCCATATTATTTTTTTGTGCCAATTTGGTTTTTCAGGATCTTCGGCACCTCCATCCGTGAAATATATCATGCATGCTAGATCTTTGCCTTTTTTAATTAGGTTATTTTCCACCCATTTTATTGGGGGATTAAAACCCTCTTCGTTTCCTCCAGTGGATTTTTGTTTTTCCAAATCCAGCAATTGACCTGGCGATTTTAACCTGTCAATATCACCAGAAGGTGGCTCTATCCCATCGCTACAATAGATAATATATATTTCTTTTGGGAGAAAACACTTTAATATGCTTCTAGATTCCTCTATAAAAGCATTGTACTCCTCTTTCCCTATACTTCCTGAGGTATCTATTGCTATTACTATTGTACCAAGACCCTCCATTCTTCCTTTAAGCCCAGGAAGGTAAAGATCTTGAAAGATGTGTCTCCTGTTTGGTATCTTATACACAGAAAAATCATCATCCATCTCTGAGGTGTATCTTTGTAGTGTTTTTTTCCAATCTACTTGTGGATTCATCAGATTGTCTATAAATTTTCTTAAAGCTGGGGATGTTCCGCCATTACCCGTTCCCTTATTAGACGATCTTTCTGTTATTTCCCTTATTTTTCTAGTCACCTCTCTTTTCTTTAATGTGTTATCTTTCAGAGGCTGGAATAATTTTTTATTTTGACTACCACCAGAATCATCCCATCCTTTATCCGATGAACCTTTTTTATCCGAACTACCTTCGCCGGAATCCAAAACCTCGGTTTCTTTGTTCGTTTTTTTATCTAAGTTCTGTTTTTTATTTTCTTCTAAGGAACCCTCAGATTTTAATAAATCCCCTATTATAACCTCGTTGATATAGCTTTCATTTATTTCCCCGGGATTTAAAACGTCACAATAAGACCTGTATTCTACTACTTGTTGGATTTTACCACTGAGTATATCATCATATATTTCTTCAGCTGAGCCATTTATAAATCTCGAATCTTGGTATTCTTTAGGAAGAAAAGATTTACAAATTCCATCAAGATATTGATGGGAAATTATATCACAGGCCAGATTCCACTCGTGGAATAGATTATCATTCTTTCTATCAAAATGTTGTAATGCTAGGTGTATTATTCCCTGATTTATTGACCATGTTATCTCTTCGTCACTTATCTCCAAACAATTTAGAGGGTTAAATATAAAAGCTGTACCGTCCGTCGAAAAAAATTGGCAATCATTGGACGAAGCTACAGGGATCTCAGAAAGAAAATTTCCAAAAAATCCTCCCTTCATTAAAATCTTGGAAACACATCTTTTTATCTTGATGACAGATTTTTCGTAGTTTTCTTTATCCGATATATTCATTTAATGGCTATTATACTTCCCTCATGAAATTTCTATACTTGGATACGAAAGGAGTAACATTTTTTTCCAGGGTTACGTCGCTAAGATAATCCTTAACCTCTGGGTGTGTTCTTTTAATTAAATTTAAACCGCTCATCGCTATTTCGCCGGAATCTAGATTTATCAGATATTCAACAAAATTTATAAATTCTTCTTTCGATATAACTTTTCCATTTTTGTATTTGGATGTCATATACATTACAGCATACGACTTTCTAAGATCATAATTTCCGGAATCTAAAACGGGAAGAGATAGATCTGAATTTTTAGGATCGCTAAATATTCTAGAGATTCTTTCAACTGGCCAAACTTTGGTTGTTTCTATAAAATCTGTTATAATCGAAGATACTTTTTTGCCGACATGCTTATTAAATATCTTATTGATTTCTTTCTCCGATAGAATTTCATCTTTTGCTATTTTTTTTCTTTCGGAGTATTCCCTTGCTGCATAATCCCAGGATCTTGGCGTTACCCCCATTGTCGTGTCGAGTGTCGATATGGATTCAGGAGAGATGTAAAAATATTCTTGCATGAGTTCTACAAAAGAAACAACATCATCGTCGAGATCTCTGTTTCTTGCCCACTCTACCCAGCTAGATGGATCGGAGATAAGATTAATTTGTGCGAATCTATTTGCCAAAGCAAAACTCATCGGTTTTATAGATCCACCTGGTTCATCCTCCTGTCTATTTGCTGCGGCAACTATTAGCCATTTGTCTGGGATCTTATAATTTGCTCCTGCTATCTCCCGATCAAAAATAACTTTAAGCATTGCTGCTTGAACCGATGGATGTGCTCTATTGATCTCGTCCAAAAATATTATTCCGCCCTTCCCCTCAACCTTTGTTTTGTTTCCTGTATTGTCGATAATTTCTTTATCTCCATTATCAATAGGCCATATTCTTGGAAGATAATTGACCGATCTTTTTATATCTGGTATTTTCTCGTCTGGGAGTATTCCAGGAAGTCCTACAACATCAGTCGGTTCCATAAGGCTAAGAATAACCTCGATCACAGGAACTTCTTTATTTTCTAGTCCAAAAGATTTTACTATTGAGGTTTTACCTATTCCAGGTGCTCCCCATATTAGCAGGGGTCTTCCTGATTCAGGATTTCTAAAATGATATTCTAGCTCATCTATGAGCTCCTTGGGGGTAAAATTATCAATTTCGGGGTCCTGAGTCTTTTGTGCAATTTTCCAAACTGGATCTAATTCATTCATTATTTTTATATATCGAAAAATAAAACCGCTCAATAATGAAATATTATTAAGGTTTAGGGATAGAAATAAAGAAATATCACACAACAATGAAGGCTTTCGGTAAATTTGACGCAGCTATTAACTGGACTAAAGAGAAAATGCACGACTTTTGTTACGAGGTCCACACTGAAAAGTGGCAGGGAAAGGATATTAAAGGAGACGATAGGTTTGCAATGATTGAAATACTTAACCACTCTTTTACATGTACAATGGTAGAGGATCTCCCCACCCTAGTAGATCAGATCAAGCCCAATTTACCCTGGGCAAATGACCATTTTGAAGAAAGGGTCAGTGGAAGACCCCTAAATCCCCCTCCTTCCCATAATTGGTGGCCATTTGCTCAGAAGAACAATGCTGAATTCGGGGGGAACACTAAATTTTCACACACATATCCAGAAAGGATCTGGCCTAAATATGCAGATAAAAGTGTAGGGGTGGATCCACATAAAGGAATAAGATTTAATTACGGAGATTTTGATGATGTGATTAATCTAATGGTCAAGGAGCCATTTACTAGACAGGCATTTCTTCCGATTTGGTTTCCTGAAGATACTGGAGGGGCAAACGGAGAAAGAGTACCTTGTACAATAGGATATCATTTCATTAGGAGACATAATTACCTACATGTAGTTTACTATATTAGATCCTGTGATTTCTTTAGACATTTTAGAGACGACATTTATTTAGCGTGTAGGAAGGTTATTTGGGCACTGGAAAAATTGAGAGAGAAAGATCCAGATTCATGGAATGATGTTAAGCCTGGGATGTATACGATGCATATAACATCACTACATGCATTCAAGCACGAAAAGGTTTTATTAAAGAAGAAATAAACTACGTTTTTATAATACGCTAAATAATTTTATCTTTACGTCTAAACAATAAAAAATGGCAGATTTTTGCAATAAATGTTCAGTAGAAATGGGATTTCCTGAACCCGATATAGATGTCTATAAAATATGGGAATCTTTAGAACCTGGATTTTTTGAGGGTCATATTTGTGAAGGATGCGGATTTGTTGGAATAGCAAGAAGTGAAAATGACGAGCTTTTTGTGATACACCAAAACGGTGACGGCGAATCGGTTTTTTATGATTATGAAAAATATGAAGGATTAAAAATAGACGACAATGAGTGATACACCAGCTTATCTTAGGGCTTCTTTAAAAACCGGAAAACCGGTTGTTTACATCGACATGGACGGGGTTCTATGTGACTTTGACAAAAGACACGAAAAACTAATGTCTAAGGGAATAAATCAATTTCAGGCTTTTAATCACACACTTGCATTTAAAGATCTTGATCCTATTCCGGGTGCTATTGAAGCGTGGCATGCTTTACAAGAAAAATATGACACGTACATTCTTTCAACAGCTATGTGGTCTAACGTAGAAGCATGGACAGACAAAAGAGTATGGGTACAGAAGTTTCTTGGAAAAAGTGCAAATAAAAAATTAATACTTTCGCACAATAAGGGTCTTTTAAATGGAAGTTATCTGATAGACGATAGGATTGCTAATGGTGTTGCAGATTTCGAGGGTGAACATATACATTTCGGAACAGAAAAATTCCCGACATGGAAAGAGGTTTTAGACTATTTACTAACCACACAGGAAGAATATGATGAGGAAAATCAAGACAGCAATATTTTACAAGATAAAGAGATATCTCGGTAAGAGAAGAAAGTCTCAATTAAGGAAAGCAACAAAAAGCCTTAAGGAAAATCAATCTAAAATAGTTGATATAGCAAACTATTTAATGCAAAGCCCAGAATCTAAATTGATTCATTCTGTTATATCTGGTACATTTTTCATAGAATATAGAGAGGTAATATGTAGAATAGAAAGCGATAGAATAGTAATAACCAATGGATTATATTCTTATGATATTTCAGTCCCTATAGAGATAAATTACGACATATCTAAAAGATTTTTAAATCATTTAGAATCAAGAAAAAGATCGGTAGAGAAAAAAATAAATAATAAATTGTCTGCATCCCTATCTAGGGTACATGAACAAATAATTTTTGCCCGATAGCATTAACTGAAACAAACCTTTTTCATTATAATATATAGTATTAGATTTAGAGACTTACTCTAAGTTGCTTCCGGGTCTACAAGCCTTGGAGTGTCTTCACGAGGGACACAAAGGAAGTTGCTAAATATAAGTGAAAATCATGTACATCACTTCAACAAGTGGGTGGACAACAAGCAAGCCTTGTGTTGCCCAAATTACAAAAAAGAAAAACCGACTAAAGGTTTATCCATCAACAAAAGATCAGGTATATCTTAACGATGGCGACGAATTCGAAATCGAATTATTCAATCCAAAAACATCCCCGGTCTTAGCTAAGATCAGTATTAACGGAAAAAGAATCTCTGAAAGAGGTATTATTCTTAATCCGGGACAAAGAGTTTTTTTAGAGAGATTCTTAGATTCCCCAGATAAACTTAAATTTTCAACCTATAAGGTAAATAATTCTCAAGAGGTTAAAGAAGCCATTGCTAATAATGGTTTAGTTAAAATTGAATTTTATGACGAGTGTCTTCCTTATCCCAGAACATACACAGGGACAATATCAACAGGGACAACCTGGACTACTCTCGGAAATCCTATTACATATACGAATACTAACACCTTCTATAATTCAGATTTAAATACGACCGGTGGTAGTTTTACATTAACATCGGGCATCTCTAATTCTTCTATAGCTGGATCTCTAGATACTACTCCAATAAAGAAAAGTAAAAGAGCAGATTCGCTAGAGACTGGAAGGGTAGAAGCAGGATCCAAGTCAGATCAAGATTTTCAAAACGGACAGGGTAATTTCAGTTCTTATCCTTCGAACGTGGTTGAATTTCAGATCCTCCCTATTGCCCAAAAGAATATAGAGGCTAAAGAGATCAGATCATACTGCACAGAATGCGGTACCAGAAACAAAAAAGATTGGAAATTCTGTCCAACCTGCGGTAATAAATTCTAAATAGTTTTAACTCGTGACGAAAGACCCACCCCCTTAGGTGGGTTTTTTGTGAAACATTTTTTAAACACGGAGAAATTACTTACATTTGAATCATAAAATAACATTATGGATAATTTAAATAGAATTAACGAGGAATTGGAATCTATAGAAGATTTTGAGGATCTTTCAATCATGGCATTTAATGATCTTTTTAAGTGCCTTACAGAGGGAAATCCTGTAAGAATCTTAAAAATGGAGGGTACTACAGAGATAATAAAGGAAATGATGGATCATTTTATAGGGAGGGAAGAATATGAAAAGTGTGCTAAAATAGCATCGATTTTAAAAAATCCAAACAAATATCTGGATTTTTAAAGAAATTTATAGTGATCTAGAATATATAAGCTGTAAAGAAATATAAAGTATTCTTATGCAGAATTTAAAACAGATGGAGGATTATAAAAAAGATAGGCTCTCCAAAGCAAATCAAGAAGGTGGCGACGAATCAGAATTAGATATGGATCTAATGGAAGTACCAGACGCTGAAGTAGAGGGAGATGAGGAATTTGATTCACCAGAGGGCGATACATTCTCTGCTGAAATTCCAGCTGCTCCTGTTGAGGTAGAGGGTAACGGATCCAGACCTTATATGGTAATAACCAACTTGAAGAAGATAGCAGATCATGCTAATCAACTAATAGGAATGGTCCAATCATCAGGTAAAGTTGAGGAATGGGCAGTAGATCATATTACAACTTCAGCAGACGATATTGAGGAGGTATTTAACTATTATAAGTATAAGGATTAATTTTATTTAACTAATATTCAGAAGCCTCGGAAACCCCGGGGCTTTTTTATTGTATAATAGTTAAATAAAAATACCAATGAAAGATCGAAATTTTAGAAGGGTAAAGAATGTAGGGAAAGATCTACAAAAACATTACAGAGGGTACTTTGAAAGAAATGCAACAAAGTTTATCTGGAAATGGGAATATAAAATGGCTGACCTTGATGCAATCTTTATAAATGAGGGCGAAGAATATACTTTAATAGGCCAGGTAAGTGAAGCAACATTCCTTTTAAATAAAAACGATGATGAATCACAATGGTTTGTAGCAGGTCATATATTTCAAAACGAATTTAAGAGAAAATAAAAAGGTGTCTTCCAGAATTTTCAAAAAAATAGGTAGTGACGAAACTGTGGATCTTTTAGATTATGTTAGATCCGTGATGGAGAAAAAACCAGGAACTAAGATCTATGTTGGGTGTGACAGCCAAAGTTATGCTAATAAAACTATTTACGTGACAACCGTTGTTTTTAGATACCATAAAAGGGGAGCACACGTAATTTATAAAAAAGAAATAGTGCCTAAAGTTAAAGATCTGTGGACTAAGCTTTGGGGTGAATTACAAAGATCTATAGATATTGCGGGCTATCTAAAAATAGAGGGTCAAATAGAGATATACCAAATAGACCTTGATTATAACACAAATCCCAAACACAAATCAAACATGATAGTAAAAACTGCTATAGGATATATGGAAAGCATGGGATATAATTACGCAATAAAACCCCAAACCCTTATTGCAATTAGTATTGCTAATGAACTTTGTCGATGAAACAAACCACGATAAAGATATATAATGACTAAATTAATAAATAAAAACATGAAAAAAGTATTAGGAATTTTATCAATTTTCGCAATAGTTGCTTTAGCTTCTTGCGGAAATAAAGCGAACCCAGAAACAGCTACAGGAACAGACTCAACTGCTGTTAATTTGGATTCCACTGCAGTAACGGCTACAGATTCTACGACAGCTCAAATCCCAGCGGAAAGCCCAGTGGAAACAAAATAATCTGAACAAAAGATTGAAAAGCAGGCTTATGCCTGCTTTTTTTGTGGGGTACTGTAAAATGATTGCATAAAATTGGAAATCTAATCAGTCTATAGTCTATAATAACCAAACAATTAAAGAAATTATGGCTAAAGAAAAATCATCTGTTAAAAAAGAATTCTCGTTTTTAGACCTTGATAAGCAACTTTCGAAGATCGAAGGATTTGAAGCAGGGTCCATTTTGGAAGAAAACGAATTCTCCGAAGTTACTGAGTGGATTGGAACTGGTAACTATGTTTTAAATGCTCAGCTTTCAGGAAGTCTTTTTGGAGGTGTGGCTAATAATAGGTCTATGGGAATCGCAGGAGATCCACAGACAGGGAAAAGCTTTTTATGCATGAACATAGTAAGGGAATCACAAAAACAAGGGTATAACGTGATCTATTGCGATACTGAAGGTGCTATTGATAGATCGATGGCTAAAAAATTCGGTATTGACACAAATACTGTTAGATATCAACCAATTAAATCAATTTCAGATTTTAAAATCTTTGTTGCTAATCTAGTTGATCAAATTAAGAAAATCAGAAAGGAAGGAGCAGATCCTAAAGTTCTTTTAGTTCTAGATTCACTCGGTATGCTTACAACAATGAAAGAGTCTGCTGATGCACTTAAGGGCAAAACAGCGATGGATATGGGTATTAGATCTAAGGAAATGAGAGGATTATTCAGAGAGATCACATTAGATCTAACTGGGGTTAGAATTCCTTTAATCTGTACTAACCACACAACAACTGCTGGTATAGGAAGCTTTATGACAACAAAAGAAGCCTCCGGTGGTGATGGACCTATTTTCTCTATGAGTAATGTTATTATGTTATCTAAAGCACAGCTTAAGGACAGTAACGATAAGAAAACAGGAATCATTGTTACCTCTACCCCAAAAAAGACAAGATTTACTAGACCTTATCCAACGAAATTCCATATTTCATTCATTAATGGTATGAATCCATACGTTGGATTGGAGGAATTTATTTCTTGGGATGTGTGTGGAATTGAAAGAGGAAAATTAGAAGTTGACAAAAAGACTGGGGAATTGGAATTTACCCCAAGCGCTTCCTCTACAAAATGGGCAGTTGCTCATTTAGGTAAATCTATTTTTTCTTCCCAATTGTTTACCCCTGAGGTTTTCACAGAAGATGTATTAAGAAAAATTGATGAGAAGGCTATTAAGCCGCATTTCTTACTACCAGATTTATTTGACATGAAAGAACTTGATGCTGTCATTAACGGAGAAGAAATCGAGGAGGAAGAAGATGGACAAGAATAAATTAAAAATGAAATATCATATGGGAATATGGAAAGATCTTCCAGCATATCCCACGCCCGAGGATGTTATCTTTGAATTAAATAGTTATTTAGTTAGAGATGGTAGACCTCAGGGTGATTTTTCTGAGCAAACATTTAATTCTTTCTTCCCTACAGGCTGGGAGAAAAATAAACACGGTGAAATCGTAAGATCCATGATAGAAAATGGGTCGTTCGAACAAAAATCAAAGTCTGGAAATAAAACAGTTTATAGAATCAAAGATAATCCACATTATTAAAAAATGATAAATTCCCATTTAGAAAATGTTTGGTTTTGTAGCATAGTATCTGACGCAATTTATATTGAGTCTGCGAAGCCATCCTTTTTCAAAGACCTTAGATATCAAGAGGCATTTAAGATAGTAAAATCCTTTTGGAAAAAATATTCACAGATACCCTCAACCCAACAGGTTAAGGAGATAGTGAAAATGTTAAAACTTGGGGATAAGTTACCAGAAAATCAGGTTGATACTATTTTTGATATAAAACTAAATGAGTATGATCCGGAATGGCTGAGAGAGAATACCGAATCATGGATAGAATGGAAGAATCTAGAGCAAAGCGCAATGGATGCTATCACCTATATTAAATCCACAGAGGTTAGTCCAGAAAATATCAAGGATGTCGTTAACACATTTAAAACCATAGTTAATGAGAGAAACAGCTTAGATTTTTCTTTTGACCTCGGATTGGATTTTACTGATCCTGATAATCATAAACAACCAAGATCGAGTACTTTTTCTTCCGGATATGATTTTATAGATCTTGTACTTGGAGGTGGATTTTCTGCAAAGAATCTATATGTATTTCTAGGACAACCCAAAGTCGGTAAGACCTTATGGTTAGGAAATATAGCAGCTCAAGCAATTAGAGCATCTAACAACGTTGCTGTTATTACTCTAGAGCTTGGGGATAGAAAATATATGAAAAGGGTAGGCGCTAACCTTCTTGGGATTAAGATGTCAGATTACAATAATGCAACAGAGGATGGGGAGATGATTAAGAAGAAGATTAGAAATATGGCATTCGACAACCTTTCTATTCCTGGACAGCTTTATATCAAAGAGTTTGGAACTAGCCAGGCTTCTGTATTGGACGTTGAAAAATGGTTAAGAAAGGTAGAAGAGGTTAAAGGTATTAAATTTAAGATAGTTGTTATTGACTATATCAATATCATGAAGAACTGGAGAAATCCTAACAGTGAAAATACCTACATGAAGATCAAACAAATTGCCGAGGATTTAAGAGCAATGGGGCAAAGAAATTTATGGGCTATTGTCACTGCAACCCAGACTAAACAATCGGAATTTGATGCAACAGATCTTTCCATGAATTCAGCATCAGAATCATCAGGTCTAGTTGCAACAGTTGATGGTATGTTCGGTATTATACAAGATCCTTTAATGTATTCAAATAATGAATACAAGCTTAAGGTATTAGCCAATAGAGACGAGGGATATAAAAACTCATATAAAAAATTTACAGTTGACTATAGTCACATGAGGATCGCAGAGGATCCCAACTCCCAAATAATGAATGAAAATTAATGAAACAAAAAAAGCTAATAGAGGAGGTAGAAGTCCCGGAAACAGAAGCGATACCTATAGATCCCTCGTATGCGGAATATTTACAAGTAGAAGATACCTCAAAGGATTACAAATCTTTTAAATCATCAAGGGATGAAGACGATGAGGATTACCTACACATTTCAGCATTGAACGATCTTGTTTATGAAATATTCCATAAATCAAGATGGTGTGCACTTGGCCCAAATAAAAAAATACCAAAAGATTTAATACCATTTCTATTTCAGGATCTTTTGGAAGAAATGGAAACAACAGAATTTACTATGGTAGAAAAATTTGTTTCTATTTGTGATTTTATGAATGTTGGTTATCTAAAGGCATACGAATTGATTCATATGAAATACAAAGAAATTATAGTTAACGAAATGGATCAAAAATTTGGAATAGTTTCCAGAAAAAAGATCAAGAAAATATTCTAGAATGAATGTAAAAGAAGCAAAGAGGTTATGGATCATAACCGATACCCATTTAGGGATTAGAAACAGTTCAGAGGAATGGATTCAGATAATGAGAAAATACTTCTTTGAATGGTTCATTCCAACAGTAAAAAAAGAATATAAACCAGGAGACGTTTTACTACATCTTGGTGACGTTTATGATTCCAGACAAAGCATAAATCTGAAGGTTCTAAATCTTTGCGTTGAGATATTTGGAGAATTATCCAGAATATTCAAGGACGGAACCTACGTTATAGTTGGTAATCATGACATATACTCAAAAGAATCAAATGAGATTAATTCACTTGCTTCTCTGAAGTGGATCCCAGGCATTCATATATTCGAGGATCCTTTAACTATTACCTTTGGTAAAAGAAAAGCTTTTATGATGCCATGGAGAGCTAATGAGGAAGTTGCTGTTGATCTACTTGCAGAAACTGAAAACCATGATTATTTATTCTGTCATTCTGATATTAGGGGATTAAGTTTTAATAAATTCACTAAGATAGAGGATGGTATAGGTTACAATAAATTAGAAAACTTTGACCGGGTTTATTCTGGGCACATACACTATTCACAAAATTTCGGAAAGGTAAGAATGTTGGGATCACCGTACCAGTTGACAAGATCTGATATGGACAACAAAAAAGCTATTATGCTTTTAGATTTAGAGACCAACGAAGAGACATTATTTGAAAACGATTTTTCTCCTAAATTTATAAAAATAGGATTTGATCAGGTTCTCGAAAGAACACCAGCAGAACTTGAAATTCTATTTAAAAACAATTTTGTTGATGTTTTAATCGATCCAAAATTAGCAGTTAAAGCTTCACTAGGGGTATTGACCGAAATGGTCGCTACGCAGCTTAAAACCACCTTTACACCGATAAAAGAAATAGATGCTAGCAACCAAAATTTAGAGGAAGCACTTTTTAGTTTGGACGGTAAGAATTTTTCTATAGTTGATTTTTCAGATGAGTATATTAACTCACTCGATGAAAGTGAAGAGGTTAAAGATAAGATGAAAAAAACAATCAGGGTATTATATAAAAGAACAACAGATAAAGAATCAGAATCATGAGATTAACCAAAATAGAATGGAGAAATTTTGCATCTTACGGAAACAAGATACAGTCTTTAACATTCGATGAAAACACCGGTCTATATTTAGTTGTTGGTGAGAACGGAGCAGGTAAATCAACAATCTCAGATGTTATAACTTATGGATTATACGGGAAGCTAGATGGTAAAAAGTTAAAGGACATACCAAACAGAATAAACGGAAATGCATGGGTAAAAATAACATTTATTTCTAACGGTGAGGAATACAGTGTAGAGAGAGGTATTGATCCTTCAATTTTTAATCTCTATGTTAACGATACCCTTTATGATAAAGCAGGATCCAGATCTGTTCAGGAATATTTAACCGATGATATTATTCAGATTCCAAATTACGTTTTTAATAATACGATTTCTCTTTCAATCAACGATTTTAAGAGCTTTCTTAAAATGTCACCAGCAGACAAGAAATCTATTATTGATAAAATATTCGGATTCTATGTAATCAACGAGATGAGGGATCTTTTAAAGGACGAATCTAAAGCTATCAAAGAAAATATGGCTAGATTAAGTGGAGAAATAGATGGTCTCACACGTACACTTTCCAGAACTCAAGAAGAATTACAGTCTCTTTCAGAGAAGATAAAAGAGGATTCAAAGGGTAAAACCGAGGATTTGGAAGAAAAGATTTCAAAATTTTCTTCTCTTCTTGATATGCACAAAGAAAAGGTCTCACAGTTTAATTCATTAGAGACAGAGGTTTCTGATCAGGTAAAATCCGCATATAGAGCAGTAACAACGGCAAAAGAATCCAAGAGAACCATAGAGCAAAAAATTAGACTTTACGAAAACGATAAATGTCCGACATGCACCACGGATCTTTCCGGATTATTTCACCAAGGATTAAAAGACGAACTTAATAAACAGTTATCTGATTTTAACTCTGTTATAGATTCACACCAAGAAAACTATGATAGCGCATTAAAAAAAGAAGCAGAAATAAGAAAAGAAAAAACCTCAATAACGGAAAAAGGAAATAAAATCATAGTTAACATAAATTCTATTAAAGAGGAGCTTAAAAAACTAAAATCTGTATCAGCAGTGCGTGGTTTAGACTCTTTAAAGAAAATATCAGAAGATACAAGGGAAAGTATACAAGAATTCTCACAGGAAAGATCAAAGGAGGAGAAAAAATCCGAATGGATAAAGAAAATAGAGGATATACTAGGGGATAAGGGTGTTAAGCAATTGGCTCTAAGAACTATTCTTCCCTCATTAAACGGTAATATAGCAGAACTAATGGGGTCATTACATCTTCCTTATACTGTCACATTCGACGAAGATTTTAACGCATCTGTAGTTCATATGGGAGAGGAGATATCAACATCGACCCTCAGCACGGGCGAAATGAAAAAAGTTGACTTTGCAGTTTTGCTTTCTGTCATTAAATTAATGAAAATTAGATTTAGCAGCATAAATCTTTTGTTTTTGGATGAGATATTTAGCTCAGTTGACCCTGACGGGGTTTATACAATTCTAAACACGCTCAGAAAAATATGTGACGACTTAGGGTTAAATGTTTTTGTTATAAACCATGCTCCTATGCCGACAGAGATTTTTGATTACAAAATTGAGATCCAGAAAAGAAATAACTTCTCGGATCTCCTCGTAGAGAAGGTTTAATAATTTTCAATATATAGGGATATGGCACTACTATCAAGAAACGATATAGAAAAATATTCCTATTTTTTTGTTACAAAAAATAACAAAAGAACCCTTTCTAGAATATCATTAAGTGAATTTTTTGTTTATAAATTCGAAAATCCGGTAACAGAGCAAAGGGGGAAAGCGTATCTAACTGACGAATACGTTACTAATGTTTACGCAATGTCTGACGATTTTTACAAAAAGGAATCTTTCCTTCATCCCAAGTATACAAACCAAAAAAACCTACCAATATTATTTAAGTACACGGAACTGCCCGTGACTGAGGTTAGCGTGGAAATGAGCAGAACACTAAAATAAGCATATGAATTTTTTAGACAAATTTAACAGCGATGACATATTTTTCAGAGGAATGATTATAGGAATGCTAAAATCATTGAACGAAAAAATCACATATTTCCAAACAACATCAGCGGGAAAAATTCAAGAGATATACATCCCATTTTTTTATTCCTTAGCAGGAGATGAGTCATTTCTTCAAGATTTTTATCTTAATTACGGGGATTGTGACGGAAATCCAGCATTTGCGGAGGGTAACTATGATGTTATACCGAGAGGTATTTTAGAATACGCAAGCTCTAGAATAAACACGGCATCATCCACAAATAAATACGTAAGAGGAACCTACGAAAAAGAGATAGTACAAGATACTGGGGGATCCGAAATGAAGGCTTATTCTGCGTACCTATCCCCTATTCCGATTGATGCATCATTTAATCTAAAGATCAAGGTTGACACTAACACTGATGCTATGAAGATACAGGCAAGGGTAATTGAGGTTCTATTTAAAAACTTTGTTTATTACTTTGAGTATAACGGATTTAGAGTTCCTGTACAGGTTTCTTTACCCGACCAAGTCCCAGAAAAAAGCCCAAATCAATTTAATTTCAGCTATGGAAGTACTAGAGGAGAGGGCATAACATTAAGTTTATCGGTTAATGCTGAAACCTACCTACCTCAATTAGATATGTCTACTGAAAGGTTCAGGGGTAATTTAATGCAAGGTGGGATTAGGGTTAAGACTGAACTTGGGGTAGTCCCGCCAGATAATTCAGCAATACTAAAGGGCGTGGATATTCTTTCCAATAATACTATCAGATAATTACGGTCTTATAATAACCGTGATTTTTTTCGCTGATATATAGGAACAATGACAGATCCTATTATTTTTTCAAGCATAGGTAACTATAGAATAATTAACTATAATTCCGCGTTCAAAGACGTTAACCGGTTTAGAGGGTGGATTATAGAAACATCGGGAGAGGTTGAAAATTCTAGTTATCTATTAAAGGAATTCCGATGGAGTACCAATAACAGCAATTGGTCTCTGTGGATGCCTTTACTACAGGAAAATATTGATGTGATAGAGCTAGATCCAGCTAAAGAATTTTATGTTGAATTTAAGTTTACTGCAAATTCGGACGAAGATTCTAGTCCTTATTTTCCGGAGGGTACTAACCTAGAAACACCAATAGTTCTAGAAAACTTCGACGTTGATTTAGTTTATAGGGAGATAGATTATAGGGATTTAGCGACAAAACCTGCTATTCTTTGTTCGAAGGAACTTTATACAAAGTCCGTAATATTCAATCCAACTTGTACCGATAAATTATTTAAACCCTACGACGTAAATAAGGGAATAAATGTTTATCAGGATCTAAGCAGAACAGTAAACGAACTTTTTGGCCACGAAATTAATTATTACTCAATTCAGCCTAATGGAAGAGGTAAGGATGTAATATTAAAGGAATACAGTCTTTTTGATGTTGTTGCGGAGAAATGTGTTAAAGTTATGGTTCCAGGGAATAACTTCCCGGACAATAAGCCAATTTATGACACGTTCGGAATACAATTTGAACAGCCATTAGAGATTCACATTGATAGAAAGTATTTTGAAAGTATATTCGGAAAAGGAGCATCACCAAGGAAGAGGGATATTATTTTCTTCCCACTTACAAACAGAATTTATCAAATAGAATCAACATATCTACATAGGGATTTTAATTTATATCCGGTATTTTTTAAATGCCAATTGATGAAGTATGAGGTTAAACAAAACACCCAATTTCTCAATCCTGTTGCAGAAAAAGAATTACACGATTACACGGTAAATACAAAAGATCTATTCGGCGAAGAGACACAAGATGAAATAGAAAAAGTAACAAAGAAACAACAATACTTTATTTCGTCACAGAGAAGAAGTGAAGATCCTACTAGAGCTTATATAGACCATTATTTACCTATTATAGAATTTGATTTAAACAACAACTACACGATCGTATTTAACAGTTATTATGATTTAGAAAGATATCTTTATGATGATCCTTTATCTAATTCAAAAACAGAAGAGCAAAGGGAAGCAGTTAGATATAAATCAGTTCCAATTTTAGGTGATAATGATGAATTGTCGTTTACCTGTTGGTTTAAAACAAGAAACTATATCGACAAAACCAAACTTGTAAATAGGCCATCAGCAAAATTATCGATATCTTCATACGTTCAGGGTAGCGGAACTATAACATATTCATCATCAACCCCACATAAGTTAACTATGGCGGATGGGTATGTCTCGATACTTGCGGATTCGGCAAGATCTGGTGGATTCAAGATCTTAAGCATCCCTGATCAATATTCATTTAGGGTTGCAGATAATGGATCTACCATATCTGGATCGATAGCAACCTGGAAATTCCAAAAAGCACAGGCAAGAAATTTAATATACGGGAGAAAAGACGGAAATGGCATATCAATACAAATGATATGGTCAGGATCTAATCTTACCCCAACAAGTACTGAATACTTACAAACAGGATCATTTAGAATACTAATTAACGACTTAGAAATATTATCACCATTTGGTGCTGGTACTAATTCTCCGATAGGGAATTTTATACCTACTCTTGACGATTGGTACGGATTCGTATTTAATTTCTCAAATATATTTAAACAATATTCTGTGAATGTTTGGCAAATGCTTTATGACCCCGAAAATCCTGATGCACAAACTTCAGATCTCGGTATAGTGCATTTTAAAGAAGGATTAATTTCTCAAAAATATACATATGAAATTCCTTCAGATATAGAACAAAGTAACCAGGTAGAAACATGGAAAAGTGATAATAACTCATATAAAATACTAGGAAGTCCTTTGTATTTGACTAATCTAAGAATTTTTCAAAATATGATTGAAAAAGAAAAGCAATCAGCAATTCTAAACCAGAACGTGGTAGGAGATTCCCAATTAGCAATAATTATTGATAATGCTAAACCAGTTCTTAAGCTTCCTAAAATAGCTAAAAACAGATAAATTTATGCCGAGAAGACCACCGAAAATTAAATCAACAAGTCTAAGTAAAGAAGATGCGTTGAAGAAAAAACAGGAGCTTGAGGATCTTATTTTTAATAACGAAACATTAGACGGACTTGGATCACCGGATATACCACCGATGAAGCCTTTACGCGTTATGAATTTCGACAGTTTAAAAACTGAGGTAGAAACGGAATCCAAAAGTATATTAGGTTCATTGATCAAGTTCTATATGGACACTGATATTATAGACGAAAACGATTATATCCATTTTAGAGCTAAGATAGATGCTTTAAGTATATCAACAATGGCATTTCAAATAAGAACAGCCCAACACGCTGTTACTAAAATGCTAGACGAAATAGATGCAGGAGGTCAATATCAGGCCAGAAACTTTGAGGTTCTTGCCCAGATGCAGAATCAGCTAATGCAAATGCCCTCCAAATTCCAGGCATATTTGGCAGAAATGGAAAAAACATATAAGACATTAAACACCGAATCCAAAAATTCTGACAATAGACAAAAACCCCTGATGACTGATGATGATGGAAACACAGTTACTATTCCTGGTATATCTGGAGAGGGCGGAACTGTTAAGGTTCGTGGAAATAAGAATTTAATGGAGGGATTACAAAACGTAATCAAGACCGAAGTTATAGTAAAAAGAGCTCAGATAATAGATGGCCCAGATAAAAATTTGATAGATCCCAAGATGAAAGATCTTATCACTCCAGAAGATGAGCTAAGACAAATGAAGGAGGAGGAAACAAAGATTGAACTCGACGAAGATCTATTTTAATTATGGTAGAAGAAAAACAACAAAGTAATTATTGGACAACCGAGAGGGTCAATAAAATTATACAGAATGCTGATGAAAATGGTGTAGACTTTAAAGATGTCGACAATCCATTCCATGAGAACGATCCCGAATTAAGACGGGGAGGAATATTATATGAGTATACAGAATGGGAAGTTGAAGAATTTAAAAAATGTGCTTCTGATGTTACCTATTTTGCCAATACCTATTGTAACGCAATGACCGATGAGGGGATTAGAAAGATTACACTTAGAGATTATCAGGAGCAAATTCTAACACAATATCAGGAACATAGATTTAATATATTCTTAAGTCCGAGACAGAGTGGTAAGACAGTAACTTCTTCAATATTTCTTTTGTGGTATCTTCTTTTTAATTTCGACAAGAATGCGATGATCCTTGCGAACATCGGAGATACAGCAACGGAATTGATGGATAAGATTAAGATTATCATGAAGGGTCTGCCATTCTTCTTAAAGCCCGGTGTATTTGTGTACAACGTCATGACCATGAAGTTTGATAATGGATGTAGAATAATGGCTAAGACGACAACTAAACAGTCCTCTATCGGTTTTACTGTTCACTTTCTATACATGGATGAGTTTGCACACATTAATCCAAACTTTATTGGGCAGTTCTTTAAATCTGTATATCCTACCATCTCATCTTCTAAAATATCAAGGATTATTATAACTTCAACCCCTAACGGGATGAATAAATTCTATGAGATATACAAATCTGCTATAGACGGGGAAAATGAATTTAACCCAATTAGAGTAGATTGGTGGCAAGTACCAGGAAGGGATGAAGAGTGGAAAAGAAAGGAAATTGCAAACTTAGGATCCGAAGAGGACTTTAACCAGGAATATGGTAATCAATTTTTAAGCTCTTCTAAATTATTGTTAGATTCATATACACTTAAAAAGTTAAAAAAGACCGAGGTAGAATTTGTACACAAAGAATTACTTCCTTTCCAAAATTCTATTGTTGATTATGCAGATCTTAAATGGCATCCCAATTTTGATCCTTCTAATTTATGGGAGGATGGAGAAAATAAAAGATTTGTAATCTCAGTCGATACCGCAGGAGGCGGGGGAGGTGATTATACAGCGGTTAATATATTAAAGGTATCACCTAAACCTATATCTCTTATTGAAGAAAAAAAATTCTTCGAAGATGAGTCCGACTTTTTCTCCCTTTTACAAGTTGGACTTTACAAATCAAACACTATCCAGATAGAAGAGCTAAAAGTTTTTTTAGAAGTGCTTTGTACTGAGGTTTTTAATCCCGAACAGATAAAAGTTGCAGTAGAGGTTGATTATAGGGGGGAATATTTGATAGAAAAACTTCTTTTGGGTGAGAAATTCTTTTCAGAAATGCTAGTATTTACAAGGCACACAGAGAGCTCGAAGCAAATGAAAATGGGTGTTAAAATGACCCCAAAGACCAAGGAAAAATATTGTGAGGATCTAAAAATAAACACCAGAAATTCTAGAATAATTCCTACGGAAAAAACAACAATAATGGAATTAAGTAATTTTGGGGAAACCAGCAAGGGAATATATCAAAGTCAGGTGGGTAAAGATGATATAGCTATGACCCTTGTAGTTGCCAATTCTGTGTTTGAATATCAGGATTTTAATTATCTGGTGATGGATATTTATGATAGTATACCAGAAAAATATAAAAATGCCATCAATAAAAAAATGGGTGAATCTGGGGAGAATGGCAATATTGGAGACCCTGCATCTAGGGAAATGGAAACATATAACGTTTTTAAGGACTTCTTTTAACAAATTATTTGATATATACTTAAAGAGAAGGACTTTGAGACAACTCTAAAGTTCTCCCTCAAAAAGATATATACAAGTAAAAAATACAAAATGGCAAAGAAGTTAACTCTGGATCTATCCGTTTTTAAAAGTTCTGGTGTTTACACCTTAGAATTTGACGCTTCTGAAAACATTGTAGTAAATCCTCAAACTGTTAGATTGGTAGTTGGTTTTTCAACTAAAGGACCTTTTAACACCCCGGTTTATGTACCTGACATTCAGACAGCTCTCAAAGTTTTTGGTGACATTGACAGAGCTTTAGAGAAAAAAGGATCATTCTTTCATCGATCTATATTCACGTGCTTAAACAGTGGACCTGTTTTCGCTTTGAATCTACTTAAATTAAATAATACGGTTACTGAAACAGGAACTCCTGACGTAGCAAATGGATCAGACGTTGCTAGATATAGAGCGTTTTCTATTGATACAGCAGAAGCTAACGGTGCAAACTCTACAGCGGATTACACAAGATCCAATGCACTTTTACCAAAACAGGATAAGTTAGTTTCCTCCTATTATAATAAAGAAAAATTCTGGTTTCCTGATCCGAATATGCTTCTTGCCACTATAGATACCACGGAACAGTCCAAATTATTCAGCTTAGTTAACCTTAGCCAAAATCCAATTAGTATTATAATCAAGAAATCCCTTGATGCTAGAATCCCTATCAAAGGATTCGATATTACTGCTCAGGAATACTTCGGGTCAAACAATGTTCCAGTATTTATGAATCCTAATGATTACGTCTCAGATTACTTTATAGACGTTATTGCAGTTAGCGGAAATTGGTCTAATTATTCAGATCTTTCTTTGGATCCTATTTATTCTTCCTACTTTACTTCTAAAGGATTTATAAAATCAAAAATTGATGATTTTCTATCATTAAATGAAGTAAACGTTGTTCTTACGACTACCGGATGTTTAATCCCAGATTTTGCAGATCAAAACGGTATAACACAATACATTAAAACACTTATCAATAATCAAGTTGGTCAGACCGGAATTCTTTGTGCAGTAAACGAAGAGGCACTTGACGATCTTGAAAGCAATACATCATTTATAGATTTGGTTGGTCACCACTTGACAGGAGCATTAGATCCTGGATCTATCCAGATTGACAATATAGATTTCTTAAGCTACAGTGCACCACTAATTGCTGATTTTTCATATTCAGTAAACAGTCAAACTGTAAGTGATCTAGTTTCACCAAACGCTCAGTTACTTGAAGTTGGTACCACATACGAAGATTCTTTAGCAAATCCTGGGGTTAGTGGGGTTGATTCGGCAGATTTTGCAGCTTATAATTATCAAAATGCAGATGCTGGATTACCTTATATACAAACTAATTTCCAAGGAGCTACAGCAGGAGACAGAAAAACTGCATTAAGAGAATTCTTAGCAGTAACATCTACTTCAATCGGACCTAAGTTTATTTTAGGAAAAGTTACATCAACTTTAGCTGGAAATGTAGAGGCTAGAAAATATTTTGCCGACGGAGACGTAGTTAAACTAAAAATAGAGGAAGTTAAGGAAGTTACGGTTGCACCAGGAAACGTTCAGGTTAGAATTAAATGGTCACATCCATTATTTAAATCTACAACACATCTAGTTGAGCCTTATGACGAAACAAATTTATCATCTGGAAAATATCAATTCTGTAAATCAGATTATTTTGATATTGTAGATCCTCTTGAAACTAGCCCAGGTTCTTTAGGAAGTCCGGTAGTTATACCTAATCAAACGATAGGAAACTTTAATTATTTCGGATATTCAGAGTCTAAAATCTACACAGATTGGGATGGTGGATTAATTAGCGACGGAGATGTTATAAATAAAACATATGATGGATCCCTACTTCAATATATTAAACTTGAAAAATCTATCGATAGAGATGGATTTGAAGTTCTTGAATTAAAGGCTTATGTAGATTCAGATTTAACAACACAGGAAACCGTGGTTGGAACTGGATTAAGCTATCTTACAAATGCAACAGGTGTTGCAGATACGATAGACCAAAATGGATACGATCTAAACATTATATCCTTAGCAGGAAACTTAAATCAATTTATAGAAATCGAATCAATTCCTACTCCGAACGTTCAGGTTGAAATGACATTAGAAAATGTTACCGCGTCAGGATTAGCAGTTGGGGATCTTTTAGTTTCCGAAGATATTGATCCTATCACAGGTTCAAATAGATTGGCTAGAGTAATAGTATCTAAGAGAAATACAACAGGACCAGGAGAATACAGTGTATATGTAACAACCGATAGACCTATTAAAATCTACTCAGGACAAAGAGTTAATAAATTTAGACCGATTCACAAATTCGTAACAAATCTTAACTTTACATATCTTCCTGGATTCCAATTAAAGAACACACATAAACCAAACGGTAATGATGATAGATTGGATGAGATCCTAAACGTATTGACAGAAACCAATATTGCTAACACCTTATCTGATAGAAACATTATCACATTTAGATATGTTGTAGACACATTTGACGGACAGATACAAACAGATTCTAAGCAGCAGCTTGCAAATCTTGCTAAAAATAGACAAAAATGTCTAGCATTAATTAATGCTCCTTCAATGGAGAAATTTAAAAACTCTATTGATCCTAGATTTACTACTGCACCATCTGCTACTGATCCAGCACCTTTGCTAAGCGCAAGATATATCGCAGACGGCGGTAACCTTGATCTGAATCCTTCATTTAGATTCACACTACCTAGCGAAGATAACGGAGCTAAATTCTGCGGTGTGTTTGCTCCATTCTTAACTATTAGAGAAAATGGTAAAAACTTTAATATCCCACCAGCAGCTCACGTAAGTAACAATTTCATTAGAAAATTCGTTACTGGTGAACCTTATTCCATCGTAGCTGGTCAAAAAAGAGGGGTACTTTCAGGATCTAACTTAGTTGGACTTGAATATGATTTCTCTCAAGAAGATAGAGATTTCTTAGAGCCATTTGGTATTAATCCGATAGTAAGAAAAAGAAACATTGGATTAGTAATCTTCGGTAACCAAACAGGATATCAAAGAACTAACTCTGCATTTAACAACTTGCACGTTAGAGATCTATTAATTACACTTGAAGAAAGCGTAGAAGATATCTTAGCTAACTACTTATTCGATTTCAACGAAGATTCAATCAGACTTGAAATTAAGACTATAGTAGATAACTACTTATCAGGGGTTAAGAATGTAGGAGGAATTTACAATTTCTTAACTATCATGGACTCTTCTAACAACACTCCTGCTGTTATCGACCAAAATATCGGTATTATCGATATAATCGTAGAACCAGCTAGAGGTATACACAAATTTATAAATAGAATGACAGTTGCTAGAACAGGTGGTATAGCTTCTGGTGGATTTATTCAATTCAGTTAATTTGATTAAAAACACTATAGAGAAATATATAAAATAAAAAATGGCAGGATTACCACATTATACATCTTCTAAGGCGGCGGTTAATAAATTCGAACCGATTTTTACGAACCAGTTCGAGGTGTTAATCTCCCCACCTGCTGCTGTAGTAGCTCCGCAGGGGAATCCAAATAATGGAAACATCCTATTAGAACATGTAAAGAGTATAGAAGGATTAGGTGTTGACCAAAACCCTGGTGAAGTCTTTCAACAGTATAAAAACGCTAAAAGGTATTATGCAGGTGCTAAACCTCAACAAACCGGATTTGATTTAGGGATAAACTTTGAAGTCAATCTGGATGAAAATAACTCAATGTACGTTTTTAAAACAATGAGACAGTGGGCGGATTTAATTTACAACCCACTTACAGGAGCTCTTGGCCTTAAAAAAGACTATACAGGAACTATAGTAATAAGTGTTTTTAATAAAGCTGGAGATGTTCATAGAAGAATAACTTGTAAAGATTGTTTTATTATGACTCCTTTATCTCAAATGGATTTAAATTATACAAATCAAAGTTTATTTTCATTAAAGGTTCAATGGGCAGTTGATTATTTTGATGACGTATTCTTATAATAAAATTAAAAAATGGCAGGATTACCACATTTTACTAGTGCAAAAGCAGCAGTAAGTCTATACGAACCGGTATACTTAAATCAGTTTGAGGTTATAATTCAACCACCCGCTGCGGTTTCCAATCCTGCAGGTAATGCTGGAAGAAGCTTATTGGTTGAAAATATCACCCAAATATCTGGTCTAGAGGTTGACAAAACCCCAACACCAGTAGAGCAATTTTACAAATTTGCTAGAAGAAGATATGCAGGTGCTGGTGTAGATCAAACAGGGGTTAAACTTAGAATCAACTTTCAAACCAATTTAGATGATAATAACTCCAATTATGTACACAAAACTTTAAGACAGTGGTCAGATTTAGTTTATAATCCTTTGACCGGTGCAATGGGGATTAAATCCAATTATGCTGGTGGTGCTTATGTTCTAGTTAGTATTTTTAATAAGCAAGGCGACGTTTTTAGAAGAATGAAATTCTTAAATTGTTTCCCAACTAAAGCAATTGATCCTATGCCTTTAAGCTATGAGAACGTAGGGGGATTATACACAATTTCAGCAGAATTCAGAGCAGATTACTTTGAAGATGTGTTTAACTAATCAAAAATATACAAGATAGATATATAAAAGGCTTATCCTACCGATAAGCCTTTTTATATGTTTGACATTTAAGAAGCCACCACTATTAGCAAATGGACGAGAGTGATAGTAAAAACCATAAAAAAATTAAAGGAAAAAGAGAAAAGACTAACCCTTTACAAGGATACATCTCTTATGTTAGCAATGTTCTTTCTTCCGCTTGGGTACGACGCCCTATTCAAACTAATAATGGATTTGAGTGGTTCATATTGGGTTGCAGATGTAATCTTTTACTCAATTTCAGGATGTTTTTGGTTATCGTATATCTTGCTTACGAGGCATTTAAATAAAAATCCTAAATCTTCATCCAATTTTTGAATTATATTTTATTCTAGATACTACAATCAAAGATAGATAAAATATAAAAAGTCATGGATAATAATTTAGATCAAATTGCTTTAGAACAGCTAAGTAGAAAAGAACAAGAAAGTGGCCTTGATTATTCAGATCTACCAAAAGAAACACAAACCCCTAAATCCCTAGGAAAAGCATCCTATGTAGAGGAAATGGAAAGCATCCAAGGGATGGAATCCCCATGGAAAAAGCTTCCTATAGAAAATCTTCCATCTGGAGGATTTGGATATCCTAGAGGAATGGAAATGAGCATCAGATCAGCAGAGGTTGGAGAAATTAGGCATTTTTCTACTATAGACGAAAATGATCCAATAAACATTGATGAGAAAATTAATCATATAATCTCTAAGTGCTGTAATCTTAAATGGCCAGAAGGTGTTTTAAATTATATGGACATTTATCAAGAGGATAGATTTTACATATTTATGGCAATAAGGGATCTAACATTTGTCAAAGGTGAAAATAGAATTTTTATACCAGTCAAAAAGGATTGCGCTAAAGGTGATTGTCCTATTCCGTCAGACATTGAGTTAACCTCTGGTATTTTATCCTCCTTTAAATTAGATCCTAAAATCGTTAAATTCTACGACCAAGAAAATGGATATTTTAATTTAGTTCCAAAAAACGGGGACACAGCCATTCAGCTATTCATTCCAACCATTGGGGTTTCCACTAAAATCCGGAAAATTATAAAGGATAAGGTGAAGGGCGGGAAAAAATACGATCAGACTTTTGCTAAAATATCCCCATATTTAATACCAAATTGGAGGGATTTGGACGAAAGAGCATATGATGAGTATGAGTTCAATTCTAAAAATTGGACATATACGCAATTTGTTTTAGCTGATAGTATATCAGAGCAAGTAACTTTTGCAACTAAAAACTCTTTAGAAATAACTTGCAGTAAATGCGGTGCCGAGGTCACTGCTCCTATCCGATTTCGCGGAGGAATCCGATCCCTTTACATTATTTCAGATATCTTTGGACAACTACTTTGAGATTAAACTCAAATTTGCAAAGGATTATAATATCCCATTCTCAGAACTAGAAAAGCTCCCCTATTTTGAATACCAAATTCTTTTAGAAAAGCTTAATAAAGAAATAGAGGAAAAAAACAAAAAGATAGTAAAAGAGAAAGATGGCATGGTTCCTTTATTTAATTTAGGCAACTCTTAACTCCCTTTAATATATACAGGAAATAAGTTCCAATTTTGGCAGATTCATTAGAAACAGAACAGGGTAGGTTTGAATACTACAAGAAAAAGCTTGAGGAAGAAAAAGCTAATGTTCCTCAATTAACCGAGGCTTCCTCTAAAGTTGTAGAATTAGCAATGCATGAGGCAAATAGGGATATATTCCCCCCTATGGGCTTTATAAATTTTAATAAGGTTCCAGCGGGGGTAGATGCAGAGAAATTCATAGGATATAAGATTGATGATATCCTTAGAGGAACAGTTAAATACATTGAAGAGTTAGAAGAGCAACCACCCGCATATTTACAAGGATGGGGTATTGCAAATCTTCCTGTTTTTGAAGATTCTGCAGCAGTTAAAGATCTGGTTGCAAAAACAAAAACAGATTATAGCAAGATTTCAGAGGAAATATACAATCTAGAAGACGGTGATGAAGCTGATTTCAATAATCCTGTGATGAAAAATTTGAACTCTAAAGATCTTCACGATCTTTTAGATTCCACCATGTTAAATTTTCTTAAAGAAATTGGGGTTGAAAGATCAGAATCTGGGGTATCTAATGACAACTATATTCTAGAAAAATCACAAATGCTTTATGATTTTTTAACCAAAGCAAATTCCCAAACACAGACAATACCATCAGTAGAACCAAGTGCTACTAAAACAGAGGAAACCCCAACAAGTGTTAAAGAGGCAGAGAAAATAGAACCAGTTCCTACTTCTCCTATTATCCCAGTAGAAATACCGCAAGCACCGCAAGTTGTTGTAGCGGAAAAAATACAGAATAACGTCGTTGAAAAATCACAGCCTCCTATAGAACCTCCAAAATCTGAGGTTATACAACCAGTACAAAATATTGAATCCACCCAAACCGTTAGTATAGCAACTCCGGAGACTGCAAATCAACCAGTATCTCCCTTAGCAGCGGAATCGCCTATGGAATCTAGCTCAACAACAGAATCCTCCGTTAGTACTCCTCTTTTAGATATGCTTGCTAATTCTTCTGGTATGAGCTCAGAAGAAATAGCTAAAATGTTTCAGGATCCAGATGCAGCTGGTAACTTACAAAAATCGTTGGATATTTCTTTACCTGGATTACCAGAGGGTTTAGCACCAGAAACTGCTAATACAGGATCACCTGCTGCTATTGAAGCAGGCGCACAGACATTAAACCAAACGCAAACAGCAGAGGTAGCATCAAAGGTTTCTGAAACTATCAAAATGGCAGAGCCTATTCAGGCTCCCCCAATTACCCCAGTTATTCAACAGGAAAATACCCCTAAACCCGCATCAGCTGAATCCCCGGTGTCACAAGAGCAAAAAGTATCAACTGAGGAAAATAAGGAAACCACACCGGCACCAGAAACTAAATCGATGGAGGATAATAAGGACAAAGAGCAGGATCAGACTAATGCTGAGCTTCTTAAAGTCATGAGAGACGTGTTGAAGACACTACAGGGTCCTTTGATCTTTACTGACGGTAAGCACAACTTTTCATAATTACGTTTTTTTATTACGAAACTTTTCTTGTATATTTGTGTAGTATACTAAAAAGAGATGCCTGAGACAAAAAAAATCTACACAGTTACGGAAGATTTAAGAAAAATTATCTCTGATTTTTTAGAAAGTCCCTTTGATAACACAAAGGAATCGATCGAAATGATCAGAAGTAAACGGTCGTTTACTGAAGAGGAAATAAATCAAATTATTAATCTTCTTGGTAAGTTTCCTGCTTATTTAGTTTATCCCATAATAGATTCTTTTAAAGGAAACTTAAAAATAGAAGAAATTGATCAACCAGAATAACTACAAAGAGCACACAGAGGAAAATTGTCCAGACCTAAAACAATTCAGTCTGGATGTAGTGTATCTAAGAATGGCAAGGGAATGGGCTAAAAATTCACATTGCAGAAGAAGCCAGGTAGGATGTTTGGTTGTTAAAAATAAAACGATAATTTCTGATGGATATAACGGAACTCCAACAGGATTTCCCAATATTTGCGAAGATCTAGAAAATAATACTTTAGCATCAGTTCTTCATGCAGAAGCTAATGCTATTACTAAGTTAGCAATGAATACTGTTTCGTCACACGGTGGTACGATGTATGTTACTCTTTCACCTTGTTTCGATTGTTCTAAATTGATTATACAATCCGGGATAAAGAGAATAGTATTTTCAGAGCTTTATAGAAAAATTGAATCACTAGATTTGCTTTCACAAGCAGGAATAGAAATTGTTTATATTAACTTACAACCATAAACCAAACTAACAATGGCAAAAAGCATCCAAGAATTAGCAGAGAAATTTTTAGAAACCTCTCAAGAAAAAGATTTTAAATCTCTTTATGATAGAATTAAACCTGGATTGCTTAACCATTGTAAATCTATATTAATAGACGAAGAAGTTGCACAGGATGCTGTTTCTAAAACATTTGAAAAGATATGGGTTAAGGTAGCTCAGTATGATCCAGCAAGGGGTAATTTTTCTACCTGGGCATACAATATAGCAAGAAATGAATCCTTGCTAATTAAGAAAAATTCTAAAAAATTCACGCCTCTTGTTTATGAATCTGTCGAACTTGATGGAAGAGACTATGATGAATTTATCCCTCTTTCTCATATTACGCCAGAAGGTATTTTCTCTGAACCCGAGTGGGAGATAAATAATCAAGAGGGTGGTTTTGATGATTTATACGAAGTAGTTCTAGAAAAAATGAGACACCTTCCTGCGATTTATAAGGATATTCTTATGGATAGAGAAATTCATAAAATGAAATATCAAGATATTGCAGATAAGTATGACATGAAAAAAAGAGCAGTTGCAACAAGAATCAGAAGAGCTAGAATTAAAATCAGGGAAATGTTTCCAGGTATCAAATTAAATTTTATTGACTAATATGTTTTCAAATCCTTTTAAAATTTTCGGGGTTATCAGAGACATTAGAAATTATTTTTTTCTAAGAAAGATAATCAAAAGAGAGATGATAAATTCACCTCTGTGGACAAAAAATAATCTTAGAGTGGATTGGATAGGCAGGATCTACACTGTTGTGAATCTTCCTCCAGAGGTTACTATGTCACCAGATCTACCTAGGGAGCTCTGGCCAGCATATCTTGTCGACCAATCCAAGGGATTGAACGAGTATCTAACCTCTCTCAATCTCCATGAGATTATCATACCCGAGTACAAAGAAATACCAGAATCTACATCATATTTGCTAATTTATTATCCATACTTTAGAAATCTTACCAAATGGTGGATTATATCAAGGACTATTTTTTGGACAAGTGCTATAATAATAGAATCAAAAACCCATTGGATATCAAATGGGTTTAATTGGATAATATCATTTTTTTAATTGGAGTCAGAAGAAATTGTAAGAGAAAGTTATCCGTGGGGCAGAGCGTACGTTGTAACAAAATCAGATGGGACTAAGCTAGTTTTTCCTTCAGTCACTACCGTTTTAAAGCTCATTACTGAGCCTAAATTTAGACCATTAAGAGAAAAGTTCGGTGAAGCTAGATGGCAAAAAATACTCGATGATGCATCTTTTAGGGGAACTGTTATGCACAATATGCTTGAGCATTTTCTTTTAGAGTATGCTGAATCTAGATCGGTAGAAAAGAGTTTAGTCATTGCGCAGGATATAGCGAAAGGAGAGGAGGTAAGTTCCCCAGATAAATTACCGTTAATCAAAAGGGGAAGAGACCTTTTTTGGAATTTTTATCACGAAGAATTTTGGGGCAATATTAAAAAGGTATTGCATAATGAGCTTTTTCTATGGACAGACTTTAGAGGTGGATGGGCAGGAGCAACAGATTTTATCTATTTAGATCTAAACGATTTAACGGTAGTGATAGATTTTAAATCATCAAGCTCACCGAAAGACGAAGAAGATATCCTATCATACAAGTGTCAAATATCTGCCTACATGTTTGCATATGCTGAAAGATACGGAGTAATCCCAGACCGAGGTGAAATATGGATCGCAAACGAAAAGGATTCAAAACTACAAAGATTTATAGTTACGAAAGATGAGTTCAAAATATACCTTAGAAAATTCTTAGGTTTACTTGGGGAATTCAGAGAAATAAACGGGATTTAACGAAACTTAACCCCCACAAAAACTAAAATATAAATAAAATTAAAAACATGTCAGAAGAATTTTTACAAGAGGTAGTTGTTGACGAAGCTAAAGTAGCTGCACTACAAAAAGCATTAGAAACTAAAATGTCCGAACTTTCTAATAAAGTTTATGCCGTTTCTATGAATGCAGAATCCTTAGAGGTTTATTCTAATGTTATTGAATCAATTACATGGAAAGGTAAAGAGGGATTAGGTATCTTAGAAATTACTAAGAAGCTAAAGGAAGTTACTAAAAACGGTATATCAAACGATGTAATTTTCCTAAACGCACTTACTATAGAAGCAAGTCATTATTTTTTAAACAGATTTGAATCGTCCGGTAGTAGTGTTGCTGAGTCTTTTATTGATTTATTCAAAAAGTTAGAGCAAGCATTATCTGCAGTTTCACAGGATAACAAAGATTTAGAAGATCTTAACAAGGATTTAGCTGCTGCACAACAGGGATTAGAAGCAGTATAGGATAATTTTTACAACCAATTCATACAAAAAGGTCCATTCTTAAGAGTGGACCTTTTTTCTGCGGATATATATCGATTAAGAAATATAATAAAGAATGAAAGAAAACAAAATTTTCCCTTGGCTTGTGGCAATTGCTGCTGCTAGCATATCCTTTTCGGCTGCTTTCTATTCTATTTTCGGTATAGGTAAGATGTTCGCTGGGGCTTCGACAAATGTGATGGTAATGGCTGCTAGCCTAGAATTTGCTAAATTAGTTATTGCATCATTTTTATACAGATTTTGGGATGACGTAAATAAAGGATTAAGAGCTTACCTAACAATTGCTTGTTTTATCCTAATTGTAATAACATCCGGTGGTATTTATGGCTTCCTGTCTTCTGCTTATCAAGAAACCGCAAATAAGGTAGAAAACATTGATAAAAACACAACAGTGCTTGTTAAGCAAAAGGATATGATCCAAAAGCAGCTAACACAAGCAGAAAAACAATTAGAATTTAAGAGTACCAGACAGAATACACTGTCTGATATGAGAAATAGGCAGCAATCAAACGCAGATAATCTTATATCACAAAATAAATCTGCATCATCCGTTAGAACACAGATGAATTCACTTGGTAAGGAATCAAAAGATCTTGATAATGATATTAAGATCCTCCAGGACACAATCTCTTCAAAAAATCAGCAGATTAGTGACATTGAAATGAAAATTTTAAACGTTTCAACAAACAACGATCTTGCTAATGAGGTTGGTCCATTAAAGTACATAGCTAAGCTAACGGGAAAATCTTTAGATCAAGTAGTTAACTGGTTTATCATCGCTTTAATGCTGGTCTTTGACCCCCTAGCGATAGCTTTAGTAGTTGCAGCTAACTTTGTCTTCTCGTATATTAGTAAGGATAAGACTGAACCAAAGAAAGAAGAAAAATCGGAAGATCCTAAAGAACCAGAAGTAGAAGAAACAGCGGATGAAGAAGTTGAAGAAGCCGTAGAAGAAGTTAATGAAGTCACTAAAGAAGAAACTACGATAAAACCTACTATTTTTATGATAGGGGATACACCTATAAAAAGTGTAGAAGATTCTATCGATTATTTTTCTGAAGATTATATTAAGAACGAACCTCTTTCTAATTCAACAGAGCCCGAAGAAGCTGAAGATGAAGTTAAAATATCTGAACCAGTTAATGACGATTACGAATATGATGTATTCTCTCCGGATTTTACATATGATGAAATATACCCCACAGATTTTACTGAAGATGAAATTGTAGCAGAAGAAGAAATCCAAGAGGAAGTAATTAAGGAAGAAGAAATCCAAGAGGAAGTAATTAAAGATGCAGAGGATGGAGAATTTGGGGGATATAAACTTGGAAACGTTTATAATTCTAAAAGAAGTACCAATATAAAAGATTACAAGGATAGAAAAGATACTCCATTAGAGATTCTATTCACTAAGGGTGATCCAACAAGATTATAATTTGTAATATGCCAAACGTACTGTCAACTGACCCAAGATTTATTAGATATGCTAATTGTGATCCAGAAAAGCAGAAGAAAATAGTTTTCGAAGGATCTTTTTTAAAAATCATCATGGGATCACAGGTATTAGACATGGTGGATCTTTCCAATTTTTTTCATCCAGCGTCCATAAACGGTGGGAGTTTTAAGAAAAGAGTTTATATTCCATCCGGGGGATCTTATAATTTATATGGAGGAAATATTGCCCAGGATCAGGGAGAGGTTTCTATGATTGCTATTAGAGTAAAGTATGATCCATCCCTACCAGAGGTAGAAAAATTAATCTATTGGGAATACGAAGGAAATTTGTCACCGTGTAAAAATCTTTTATTTCTAACGGGTAAAACCCTTGATCATGTGAAACATCATGGATGGGACTTGGAACCATATTCACCAGAGGCATCAACATTTTCCCCAGTATTAAGTCCGCAGCCAACATCACCAGATCTTAGCCTAGGCGGTATAGTACTTAAAAATACAACATTAAAAGAGGTTGAGGTAGAAATATTAGTAATGAATTAATGGCAACAGCACCACTTATATGTCAAGCAGATCTAGCAAACACCCTAATAGAAGGGGGACATTTCGACAAATGTACGCTGCTAGTAACCAAGGATTCAACTATAGTTAATTCGTTTAATTTCTGCGATTTCTCTTTGGACATTGATGAATTTTTCACACAGAATTTAACGCTTGGACCTGGAAGTGCGTTTCTCCTCGACGATGGTGGCTTATCAAATTCTTTTGGTGAGGTTAAATTTCTCCTAATTAAAGTCACATACCCGCAATCTTTCACAAAAGACAGCGACAAATACATCAATCTGGTACACGAAAATGTAACCTACCCAATCGGGGAATTACATGTTTGGACTGGAAATCCTGGCGATTCAGCAGGAATGGGAATAGCAGTATCCCCTTCAGGAAGCCCACAATATAGTTCAGGCGGAATAGTGTTACATAATCCACACCTTAATTCAGTTAGTATTAAAATTATACTGGCATCAAGTGAGATTCAGGGAATTTATACTACTGCAGGGACAAGTGGAACATCGGGGGGTACTTCAGGATCATCTGGATCATCCGGATCTAGCGGAATTGCAATTAATGCCGATTACTATGGAACTAGCGTTAATACAATAACAATACCAACATAAGAGAAAAAATGCCATATTCCAATATATCACTAGTCACCGATCCTAATCTTCTGTTTCAGCAGTATGATTTTATACAACTGTCACATGACGCAAATAATTATATTATAGGAAGGGTTGTTAGTTATAACCCAAATTCCGGGGAAATTGTTTTTACACCTTTGCAGATAAACGGATCTGGAACATACAGTTCGTGGAACATATCTTTAACAGGTTCCCCTGGACCGAGCGGAACTTCTGGCATTTCTTCATTGGTACCAGGTACCCCAAATGGCGTTATAAAAATTAATTCAGCAGGAACTGATATAGAGACCGATGGTAATTTAACATTTGACGGACATACACTAACTATAGACCCATTTTCCTACAGCTTTGGTGGGGATCCTGTTTATAGGATAGTTTATCACGATGACGGAACTTCAGGAAAAGCAGGTATAGTAGTAAGAGGAGCAGTTCCGGGACAGCCATATGATGGAATTATAGAAAATACGGTACCACACGAATACCAGCATCAATTTGTCGTTGGAAGTAATAATATAGCTCACATAGATGCGCAGGGATTACATATTCAACAAGCATTAATAACCGATGGGGCAACACATTTTCAATATTTGGAAGAGGACACTTCCGCTAATAAATTTTTGGTTTGGAATCAAGGAACTAGCGGGGGATTAGTGGGTAAAGTCGGATGGACTACTTCTGGAACTGCAGGGGCTCAAGGACCAGCAGGGTCTTCGGGAACTAGCGGATCTAGTAATCTACCTGCATCAACGGGATGGAATATTAACAAGGAATATCAAATCAGCAACACAGAACAATTTACATTCTCTGGCGACTATGTTCTTGACGATTCCTATTTATATATAGAAGGTAGTAACGAACAAGTAGAATATTCAGCAAATAAATTTTTTAAAAAAACTGGTAAAATTTTCATCGGAGGTAATTTATTACTCAAGAATTCACAGATAGAAAACGACGGAGAAATAAGTGTTGGAGGTGAAGTTATATTAACAGGTAATTCACAAATAACAGGAACAGGAACAATAATATAAAAAGATATGCAATACATACAATTACAGGGACAAGTAGCAGCAGGATTGGACACCCCACTTGCTGGAGGTTTTAATCTATTTGTCGACACGGCTGATAATACTATAAAAATAAAAGATTCTGAAGGCAATCTAACTGGTAGTGGAATTTCATTGGTCGAAATAACACGTGCAGAATTATTGACAGCAATAGGTGATGAGGAATTAGTACCTGGTGCATTTTATAAAATATCGGGGGTAGCAACAGGTTCTGATGAGATTCTGCTACAAGAAGGAGGCACCACTATTATTTTACAAGCAATAACATCGTCTCTCCTTAGCTCAAAGGGATTTGGTTTATTCTGGAATCCTAATTACGACACTATAGATGTTTGGGATAACACATTTCGTCTTGAAATGGCTGCAGGTGTTACTGGTCCATTTTTTGATATGGAAGAGCTTCTTAACTGTGATGCACCTTCAAACGTTGTTCTAAAACCTAATGTTTATGATGTTTATGCAACCGTAACTTTAACCGATTACAGTGCTTCTGATTTCTTTACTGAACCAGATAATTATCCAATCTCATTTATAAGCGATAACACTGGAATAGAGGGAGATTTCATTTCAGCAAGCTACACATCCTCTTATACCGTAGGGGATTTTGCTATTTGGGGTGGTAGAGTTTGGGGAAATTTATCAGGAAATATTGGAAGCGTTGTAGATGAATTTGAACTTAACGAAGAAGATTGGCAATTAGTTCCTTTTGCAGAAGGTCCTTGTTATAATTTAGTAATAGACGAAATTGAATACGACTCTGCTAATAATCACATATCATACAGAAGAAATGCAAAGAATAATATCACTGTAATTTATCAATACAATTCTGGAGATACCGGAACAAGCGGAATTAGAAAATTTCCTTGGGGACACGGAGACGTAAAGAATGTGTATTTAGAAAATTCAGACACACAGAATCTAGTAAACTTACACAATTCGAATAGTATCAATAGCCTTCATATGAAAAACGATAGCAGATTTGAAGCAGACTATTGGGGCAGAAATAACGATTTTAATGACATATATGGGGATGTTGATAGCGATATTGAAGGACTAAGATTAGGAAGCGGAACAGGAATTAATAATGTGAGACTTGGAATTAATACTACTCTTGGCGGCGGGGATCCTATCTATATGGCTGGTAACGACGGTGATAATGGATTATACGATCTTACCCTAGGAAATGACGTTGATATCTACGGGATTGAACTTTATGAGGATTCGTATATTACAAACTGTGTTTTATCTAACGATGCTGATATTTACAACATGGTTATGTATAATGGGTCATATTTGCAAGATATTATTATGGAATCTGACGGAACAATTAACTCCGTAGAGATGGGCGATGGTTCTCGTATTAACAATGCCAGGTTGGAAGAAAACGCATCTCTAAGCAATCTTAATCTGGATAAAAATTCTTATATTCAAAATGCTTCTATTGGAATTAGTTCCAATATAGAATACAGTTCTCTTGGAGAATCTTGTTATATCGACGAAGTTCATTTAGGCATAGATTCATCAATCAATTGCGTTACCTTATCAAGACAGAATTCGTATAGCCCTTATATTCAAGGCGTTTCTTTAGGATCAAATTCTTCAATGTCTAACATAAATTTATCTAACAATACTTACATCAGTTCTGTTAAATTCTCAGACGATTGCGGGATTGGACAGATATCTATAAGCGGGGCAAGTGGGGGTTATATTTCTAATTTTGAAGTTGAACAAAACGGAGGATTTGGTAGTTTCGAGATCGACGCTTCAGAAGGAACCGCATTTCTTGATAATTTTAAAATAGGCCAAGACTCCGGATTTGGTAATATACCTGATGTAACGTCAGGCGTAGAATCCAAAACAATTAGCAGAGAATTTAACAATCTTGGAGCAAGTGATTTTATTGCTGGGTTAACAGGTTCATTCGGAACTGGTGACATATCTGCTATGCCACAATTAGATCCTACTAAAACCTTCCACATATTGGATACGACAGGATGGGACGGACAGGTAAATGCCTTAAATTATCATTTACCTGATGGAAACTGGGATGGTCAGACTGTTAAATTCTTTACAACGGACAATGGTATTAATATGGGTAATTTAGAAGATATTAGAATTTATCTAAATCTCGGAACACCTTTTAACGTTAGTAATAGTCCAATACTAGACTCTTGGTATCCTTTTATTACATATGATAGAGGAATTGGCGAAATTGTTCGTAGAAATGACGTACCAACTGCAATTTGGCTTGGTGATAGATGGATCATAGATAACGATCAGTGGGATTAACAATAAAAAATAAAAAATAAATAAAATGGCAAAGTACGAAAAGAGAGACAGAGCAGCATTTGTAATAAATTTTGACGAGCCGGTTACCGAAAGTGTAATTGGGGGAAATGCTCTTAAAACTAAAAAGATCTTGATTGCAAAAATAATCGACAATCCAGGAACAAAAACAGTGGCAGTAATGACTCTTAAGAATAAATTATATGTTCTATGGAGAGGAGATGCATACGATGCTATCGGAAACTGGACAAACGAGCAAGTAGAGTCAAGAGTAAGAGAACTTGTTTTAGCAGGTCAAATGGGTGAATAAATAACACAAACAAATGTTTGAAAGTAAATTAAATAGGGGAAGAGCAAACGGCTACGCTCCATTAGATTCTGAAGGCAAAGTCCCTTTAGATAAAACATACGTTGGTGCTAATGGAACGTCCGGGGTATCTGGTACATCCGGAACATCAGGAGCTCAGGGTTCTTCTGGTAATTCAGGTTCTTCGGGAACATCCGGAGAAACCGGTACTTCTGGTGAATCTGGTACTTCTGGTACTTCTGGGCAAAACGGTACTTCAGGAACATCGATCTTATTGGACTCTATTTTAACATTTAATGACAATACAATACAAGGCGGTAATATTGGTGCAACTGGAACTAAAATCACAATAAATCAATCCTATAATGCACAAACCAGCATGAACGGTAATGGTGTATTGGTAACTAATAACCCAACAAACAGTCAGGTACAGGTTGGATGGATTGTTAGATTTTATGACAACACAGTAAGAACAGTAATAGGGGCATCTGTACCTGTTGGGCAAAGCTATTTTAATATTCAGATAGATTCTAATGTAAATATAGATCCAGGTTATCCTCTAACCGTAGAAAGTCCAGATTACTTCGAAGGTGACGATCCTTTTGTAGAGATTAAAGCTGGGAATAACAGTTTAGTTTTAGCTAATGATGGAATTACAACATTTCCGGGTAGTATACATAAAACAACAGACGCATCGATTATAGTAGGTTCATTCCCAGTAGCAGAGAATATTATAGTATATGGAATAGACTATCAAGCACCATTTTGGCGTATGTTTTTTCTCAGCCCTGTATATCCCAATCTTGGTACAGATGTTACAGTAGGTACTACGGTAACTACAACTTGGGGTACACCAGTAACTGCTACAGTACAAGAGGTGATAGACGACACAGGGTCTTCCTTTTGGGTGTTTCTCGTTGATGAAGATGTGCTTACGGGATTTGTTGGTGCAACAGGTTTAACAGTTACATTTGGTAATATACCTAAAACCTGGACATTCGGCACAAGTGGCTTGCTAACCTTACCTAATGGTGATGTGATACCAGGTTCTGCCGTTAATGGTACATCAGGTACAAGTGGTAGTGATGGTACTTCGGGACAAAATGGAACATCAGGTGAATCTGGTACTTCGGGTGAATCTGGAACTTCAGGTTCATCAGGTAGTGCGGGATCTTCAGGATCGTCGGGTTCTACAGGAACGTCGGGAGTTAATGGATCTTCGGGATCTTCAGGGCAATCCGGTGCTGTTGGAACATCAGGTACATCAGGAAGCGCAGGATCTTCTGGATCAACGGGTGCTTCTGGATCTTCAGGATCATCCGGGTTATCTGGTAGTTCAGGTTCAACAGGAACTTCAGGTTCATCAGGAACTAGTGGAAGCACCGGATCTTCTGGTAGTTCAGGTTCAACAGGAACTTCAGGATCTACTGGGACATCAGGAACAGCAGGTACTTCTTTTAGCTCTCCCTATTCTGGAAATTTTAACGGAACCTCAGGACAGGCTTGGATTTCATCATACGGTGCTACTACCTCAATTAACTGGAATAATAGCAACGTTCAAACACGAACTCTTGCAGCTAGCGAGACTTTTACTTTTGCAAATCCTAATAATGGTGCGACTTATATACTAATAGTAAGACAGGCAGCTGCCGGAAGTTATACCATCACTTGGCCGTCAGTTTCGTGGAGTGGCGGATCCGCTCCTACTATGACAGCTACTGCCAATAAATATGATGTCTATACATTCGTGTATGCTAATAGCATCTATTATGGATCATATGTACAAAACTTCACATAATGTTTACATTTCCAATAAGTTTTATAAAAAGTTCAGTTCCGACATTTACATCTGCAACCTTCACGGCAGTTGGTAGTACTTCATGGGTTGCACCTACTGGAGTTACTTCAATAGAGTATCTTGTAGTCGCTGGTGGTGGAGGTGGAGGCAATGGCTATGATAATGCTGGTGGCGGCGGAGGTGGAGCCGGTATGGTACTTACAGGAACACTATCGGTGACCCCAGGAAATTCTTACACGGTCACTATTGGAGATGGCGGAGAAGGTGGTGCAAATGCTAGAGCTAATAATGCCGGTTCGTCAGGTAATAATAGTGTCTTAGATTCAATAACCGCTCTTGGTGGTGGTGCTGGACAAGGCAGTCGCACCGGCGGATCTGTTGGTGCTGCACAAATATCCAATACGACTGCACCAACAGGTGGAACAGGCACCGGCGGAGGTTTTGGCGGAAAGGGGGGTGGTGGCGCAGGCGGCGCTGGTAGTGCTAACTCTGGAACTACCGGTGGTGCAGGAGGTGCAGGTTTAGCGTCATCTCTAAGCGGAGCTTCGGTAACGTACGGAATAGGCGGTGCTGGTGCAAACAGCGGTACACAAAATGGTGGTGCAGCTGGATCAGCCAACACCGGTAATGGTGGGCAAGCTGGTGGTGCTGCATCTGCTAGCTCAGTAGGTGGCGGTAAAGGAGGCTCTGGTATAGTTATTATCAGAAATAGAGCAGTAACATTTTCTCAAGCATTTGTAGGCGGTGTTGCACCTTTATCAGCAGTAGAAACTGCATGGAATACTTTTAGAGCAGCACTTACTGGTACTTACACAAGTTTCACATGGTCGAGTACGAATGGTAGTTCACTAACAGTATCGGATCCTACTAAAGTTCAAACCCTTGCAAATAATTTAAGAACCGCAACTGTAGGGAATGTTACTATTGGATCTACCCTATGGGCAGTAGGAACCGGTTGCGGTACACCTAAAATAGGTGGTGTTGCAGTTGAATTTTCTAATATTGGATCTTGTAGCGCTTCTAGTACCTATGCGCTAAGACCGATGATCAACAATGCTAACTGGGGAGGTACTAATCAATCGACAGTCAACGCACCGTCACAGACAATAACATTAACATTCTTCTAAAATGTACTATATAGCAAGAACAAATAATTTATCTACCCCGGTAGACCCTACACTCGATAATTTAACTTACGAAGCTGCAATGGATTGGATACAGAACGTGGGCAACATAGTAGAATACACTATTGTTCAAAGAAACTAGCCTTATATTTTTGATATATAATGGATATACTGACTTTAAACTCAGAATGCTTAAAAAATGGTTTTAGAACATAGATATATACAATAAAATAAATCCCTCAAAATGGATAGAATTAATTTCGACGATAATCTGTCACAGATAAAAATGGAAAAAGCGAAAGCTGCTGCCGCTCTTTTAAACGAAAGCTGGGGTGGCAATGGCGGTTTTACATCAGGTGCTGCTGGCTCATATACAGACGGTTTACAAAAAGAGATTGAAAACATGTCTACAGAACACAGAAAAGCAATAAAATCTTCTTTTTCTGTTGGAGTTTTAGAGACTGCAATGGCTTTAAATAATACCTCTTTTGTTGAATTAGCAGAAGCTAAAATCTTAGTTGACAAATACATCAATCACGTATCAATCAAAGGTCTTTCCGAGGCATTCCTTATAGAAGCAATGATCTCAGAATTGGAAAACTTTGCTTGGGAAAAGAACGTAAAACCAGCTTTATCTAATCTAAAAAAAGCATTCGAAAGCAACAGAAAAGAGATTGAGGTTGCTAAAGCAATCGAAGAAATCAACGGATCTGGCGGTAGAGACTTATACTCTTCTATTGTTGAAACTATGAGAAATTGGTTAGCATCTGAAGACAGAGTTTCTGAAAAACTTTTGATGGATCTTAAGAAATGGGCATTTAATCCATCTGTTAGATCCCTTGTTGAGAGAGTATCTAATTTACAAAACGAAACTGGAAATAAATTTAATGTTAAAGTTAATTCTTCTAACTGTGATGTCCAATCTATCATCGCTCCAAGTCTAGTTACAGAAAACTCTTCGGTTTTCGTAACGTCAAATAGATTCTTTAGAGCAACAGAGGATGGTGTAAGAATCATGAAAAGAGAAGAAGCTGGAAGACTTTCAGGTAAATTCCTAAAAGCTGTTTTAGCTCTTTCTAACCCTAATGTTAAAATTAATGAAAGTGGTTTAGATCTTTATGTTGGTAAAAATAAATTATCAGTTGTATTTGAAAGCGAAACTGACACTAAGAATATTTTCTTTAATGGTAGAAGAGTAGCAGAAGATAAATTAGGATTTACACTTTCTTTTGAATTAAGAAATGGATTTCAAGGATCTGCTAATGCAATAGAGCATGCAGTACAAGTAGTAGAAGCTGCTAACTACCTTTCTGAGATTGATTTTGGAAAGAAAATCGTTTCTAAAATATACGAGGGCGTAGAAGCTAACGTATTTAAATTTGAAAACAGGGTCTTTGTACACAAGGTAAACCCTGCTATGAAGAAGAATGAACTTTTAGAGGGTAACGGTAGTCAGGCAGTTAATGCAGTAAAAGAATTCTTAGGATTTGATCTTTCTGAGTCGATGACACAGATTTTAGACAAAGAAGATAGGATTCTTTCCATTATGAAAAACGACAAAAATGAAATTAGAAAGAATTTAGAAATAGTAGAAAGTGAAATTAGTAAAATAAACAAAGCACTAGAAACAAACCCATCTCTTCAGAATTCGGACGAAATCAAAGAGGCACAAAAAATGCTTTCTTCAGAATCTAACGTGTTAAAGGAAAAATGGAATCAGATCTCAGTAGAAATCGAAAGATTCGAAAAAGGAGCTAAAAAGACTGTAGTTACAGAAAGCGAGGGATATGGTATAAACACTGATGTTAAAATTAACAGAAACGGAGAAAAAGGTAAAGTAGTAGGTGTAAATGGAAATTCTAAAACATACACTGTTATGTTTGAAAATGGAAAAACCGGAGAATTTTTCTTTAACGATGTGACTGATATCTCAGACGAAATTAGAAATATAGAATTAACTAGAGTTAATGATTTAGAGGAAGATCTTGATGAGACTAACGAAGGATTAGAAGCAGATATGGAATTAGCAGAAGCACCGGACGCAACTGCAGCAGGCTCATCAAAAGATATTGAGGATTTAAAATCTCATAATTTAGCAGACTTAGACGTTAAGAGCGGTAAAAAATTAAAAGAAGATCCAAAAGGAACTTCAGGTAAACATGAATTAGCAGTTGCTCCTGGGCACACAGCAAAAACTGGAAAGAAATTCGTTCAAAAAGAAAAGAATGCTAATTTAGCTGATGCACCACACAGTACAGCTGCTGGATCTTCTAAAGATATTGAGGATTTAAAAGCTCACAATTTAGCAATTATCGAATCTCAAAAGAATGCTAACTACGAAAAAGCACCTTCTGGAAAGAAAGAAAAAGTTAAAAAATTAGTTCTTGGCAAAAAAGGAACTTTAGCTAAAGCACCAGGTAACAGCAAGTTAAATGGTAAAGGTGACCACGAGCCTCTTAATAGAGCAACTCTATCTAAAGCACCTTCTACAAAAAAAAAGTAAATACAATTTCTGAACATAGAGCAGAGTTCGTTTCCGAAGGAATGGGAGACGAACTCTCTTTTTTTGCGGGGGATCTTGCACAAACCATAGGTAAATTAAAAGAATTAGAAACATCCAGTCACTCTAACAGTAAGATAGGATTAAAGACTATACAAGAAACCATTAAGAAACTTGAGGCTTTAGAGGAAGATATTTCTAGACAGATTGAAAAACTAGAAAATAGCTTTGCAAACGAAAATAATTCACACCAAAACTGATGGAGTATGTTAAAAACAAAGAGCTAAAAAGAGCATTATTGGAATCAAAAGAAAGTGGAAAATTAACAGCGGAAACTGTTAAAATGTTCACATTGATAGTAAATGGACTTTCAAAAACCAAATCATATCGAGATATAGAGGATAAAGAAGACTGTATAGCATTTGGAATGGAGGATCTTATTAAATATTGGGATAGATTCGATCCTAATAAATCTGACAATCCTTTTGCTTTCATTTCACAAATTGCTAAAAACGGAATGCAGAAGGGATGGAAAAAAATACACTCAACAAGGTCTATAAAAACCATACCTTTCTCAAGACTCACTAGGGACGATAATCAAAATTATAATGTCTAAGACAGATATAAAGAATGTTAAGCCTAACGGAAGATACAAATCCGGAAAATTCGTTCCAAGGAAACCTGAAAAATATATTGGAGATATTCATAATATAATTTATAGGTCTTCCTGGGAAGGGAGATTCTGCTTGTATTGTGATCAAAATCCTAATATTATTAAATGGTCATCAGAGCCCGTACAAATAGAGTATTGGAACCCTATAGATAAAAAAACGCACACCTACCATCCAGACTACTACATAAAGGTTCAAAAAATAGACGGAAGCACTGAGGATTGGATTCTAGAAATTAAACCATCAGCTCAATACCAATTAGAGAAAAAACCAGTATTGACTGGGGCATTAACAGAGAAAAGAATTAGATCACATAATGAACAGATGCAAACATGGATAGTAAATAGAGCCAAGTTTGATGCTGCTATGAAGTTTGCTAAGTTCAATGGTTATAAATTTGGTGCAATAGACGAAAAATTTATTTTTAGATAATGGACTTTAAAAGGGAAATAAGAGATGCTATAGAAAAAGCAGGATCCCCAGCAAAATTATCGGAAGAAAGCTTTATCAATTATACTAATAATTATTCTGTTCTTAAATCGTCAGATTCTATTAGAAGCCTAATACAGGGTAAAATTTATACTTTTTATTATAATTCAGAGGTAAAGGCAGAGAGAGGGTTTATAAACAGAAGACCTGTTATTTTTTTAGACTCAAGGGAAATAACGCCATCTAAAAGTATTATTAAAGGATTAGATTTAATTCTAATAACACCGAGAGATAGAATAAATTTTTTTATTAGACTTCATTCAATTTACGGTAAAATCATGGATCAAAACGACGGAAAAGAGGCAGCTTCACAGATGCCTTTAAGATTTGATCCCCAATTATTAGAAACTTTAATGGGAGGTATCAAGTATAATCATGCATATACAGGTTATAAGATAGAGAAAATTAAGGGATTAAAGGAAATACCAAGAGACGAATGGAAGCATTTAGTTTACTTAAACACTAAATCTATCGAGGGGGCTGCTATAGACGATATATACAATAAATACAAATAATGGCCGGATTTTTAGGAGACAATAGGGTTAATCCTTTTTTTAGTAACATGCTAACCAATCTTAGAAAAATAGGATCGTTTGGCATGAGCTATGGAGACATGGTTGTTAAAAACTCACAAGCTGTGGGTACAACAGAGGCCTTATTCCTTAAAAATGGTGGAATAGAGGATGAAAATTTCCTATATTCAATCAGAAAGGCAGATACTACAGCTAAACAATACATAGCATATTTTGACCGGGATTATATTAACAAAAAAACATATCTTAGGAATTTTTCAATTAATCCCGAAATAGAATTTATTTTAGATACCGTTTGTGACGAGGCTATAGTTTATGATGATAAGAATTTTTTCTCATATTTTACCTCATTCGATGTTATGGGCATCGGGGAGGAAATAGAAAACAAAATACAAGATAGGTATAAGGAGATTTATAATCTTTTCGGATTTAATGAGGGGATTTCTGGTTGGCATTTCTTTAGAAGTTTTCTTATCGATGGTATTTTAGCATTTGAGATAGTATTTGATACAAGGGGTAAAAACATTATTGGGTTTAAGGAATTGGATCCTTCTTCCCTATTGCCATCAGTAGAAAAACAACAAGACGGTAGTTTTATTGAGTGTTGGATTCAATATCCTGATAATCCGGCTCTTTCAAGAAAGTTGTACGATTCACAAATTATCTATATTTCATATGCAAAAGGAAATACCACAACTAGGGTAAGCTACGTTGAAAGATTAATTAGATCTTTTAACCTGTTAAGAATTATGGAGCACACCAGAGTAATCTGGAACGTAATGAATTCATCATACAGATTAACCATGACAGTACCTGTTGGTACAAAATCTCCTCAGAAAGCAAAACAAAGTCTTGCTGAATTGATGAGCATCTATAAAGAAGATATAAGATTAGACTCTGACAGTGGAGAATTATTTGTGAATGGAAGACCTAATATACAATTCTTTAAGAATTACCTAATGCCTTCCACTCCTAATGGAACTCCCGATATAACACCTTTAACCGGTAGTGGCGATGCTACCCCGTTTAGTGATTTAAAAGCATTAGCATACTTTGCAGATAAACTAAAATTAGATTCTAAAATTCCTTATTCTAGATTCGACAGAGAAGATAGGGGAACACAGGGAACATTTAGTGGAAACGCAGAAGGACTAGATCAGGAAGAAATCAGATTTTTTAAATTTATTACTAGATTAAGATCTATCTTCCAAGACATATTACTTAAGCCACTTTGGGTTCAATTCTGTTTAGATTATCCAGAACACAGAAAAGACTTTATGATTAAAAGTCAATTTGGATTAGATTATGTAAAAGACAATTCATTTGCAGAAACAAGATATATGGAAATCTTAAACGCAAGAAAGGACCAGGTAACAAAGATTGCTGGACTTTTAGATGCGGAGGGTAAACCGTATTTTTCCATTAAATATGTGCTGGACAAATACCTTGGAATGACGGATGATGATAGATTAGCTAATCAGAATGCAAAAGATGCTGCCTTAAAAAAGAAGAAAGAGGAAGAAGAAAAAGCATCTAAAGAAGCGGGAACAGAAACACCTCCAGCAGAAGGCGAGGAAACTCCACCAGCAGAGGGTGAAGAAACAGAATTTAAATTATAATAATAAATGGCAGGATTCATAGATAATTTTTCCCAGAGAAACCCCAACATGGGACGTATACTAAGGACTGTGAGTAAAATCGGATCTTTCGGGATGGAGTATAAGGATCTTGTTGTGAAAAATTCTCAAGCTATAGGGGTTTCAGAAGCTGCTATGAGACAAAAATTATCTCTGACAGATTCAGATGAGGATTTTATTTTCAATCTGGCTGCCCAAGACACATCAAATAGAAAATACATTGCTTATTTTGATAAAGATTACCCATTCAAAAGAGATTTTTTAAGAAGCTTTGCGTTAAATGCTGAGATCGAATGGATTTTAGATATTCTAGCAGACGAAGCTATTGTTTATGATGATAGAAATTTTTGTTGTAATCTTTCCCTAGTTAATCTTGATTTAAAGGATGAAGTAGCGGATTCTTTAAGAGAAAATTTTAGAAAGATATATGTTTCTCATGGATTCAATAATGGTATTTCTGCATGGCAATATTTTAGACAATTTCTAATAGATGGATTTTTATCATTTGAAATTGTTTATTCTGATACTGGAAAACAGATAGTAGGATTTAAAGAATTAGACCCGACGTCTCTAACCCCTTCTATAGAAAGAGGACCCGGCGGGGAAGCAGTCCAAATTTGGTATCAATATTTCAATGATAGTGTTAGGGAAAGAAAACTTTATGATGCACAGGTAATATACATTTCTTTTGCGAAAGGAAACACAACATCAAGAACAAGTTATGTTGAGAGATTAATCAGATCTCACAATCTTTTAAAAATTATGGAGCATACCAGAATTATCTGGAATGTTATGAACGCATCATTTCGTCTTAAAATGACAATTCCTGTGGGATCAAGATCGCCGCAGAAAGCCAAAGAAACCCTTGGTGAATTAATGACCATGTATAAGGAAGATATAAAACTTAATACAGACTCAGGAGAATTAAGTGTTAACGGAAGACCAAATTTACAATTTTATAAAAACTATCTTTTTCCTGTACAAGGTGGGGAATCACCTAAGATAGAGACAATTAATAGTGGAGGACCTAATTTAAACGTGATAGATGCTGTTGTTTATTTCTTTAATAAGTTAAAGGCAGATTCTAAAATTCCATTTAATAGATTCGCTGCTAGATCGGGTGGAACTGTTGGTACTTATAAAATAGGCGCAGAATCTGCAGAGAGAGACGAAATTAGATACAACAAGTTCATTAATAGAATTAGATCAATCTACCAGGAGATATTACTAAAGCCCCTTTGGATTCAAATGACTTTGGATCATCCAGAATTGGACAACGATCCTGTTTTTAGATCACAATTAGGTGTTAAATTTAACTCCGATAATCAATTCGGTGAATCTAAAGAAATCGAACAACTTATCAAAAAGATTGATTTTATATCAGGATTATCCGAAATTAAAGAAAAGAAGGGGGATGAAGAAATTCCATATTTCAGCCAAGACTTCCTAATAAATAAATTCTTAGATCTAACGAACGAGGATAAGAGGGTCAATAGCATTTATAAAAAGAAAGAGGAAGAAGAAGGTAAAGAAGCAGCTGCAGCAGAACCTGCAGCGGGTAGTACTACACCTTCTGCTACCCCAGAGGCTACCCCAGCAGCTGAACCGGCAGCTGAACCAGCAGCTGAACCAGCAGCAGAGCCAGCGGCAGCTGAACCGGCACCAGAAGCCGCACCATAATACCTGAAACATTTTTTATAAACGGGGTTTTGACATACATTTGAGTTGTAAAATTTAAATGAATGAAAAAAGAACTAGAATTACTCCTCGAAATAGAAAGATCCACAGGGGAAGGATCACAGAAGAAAAAGCAACAGCTAATATCGGAAAATCTATCAGTTGAGCTAGAATATATTCTAGCTATCTGCTTCGATCCCTTTATCACAACTAAACTCCATAAAATAGATTTTGAGGATAAGGATTGTAATGAAAATTCAAACCTTTACTCTGAATTTGTTAGTCTATGTGAGGAACTAAAGAAAGCACCTGCAATAAACGACAATTTAAGGGCCAAAGCCGCACGTTTGATCGAATCCACTGGTTATCATGCAGAATTAAAAAAAGTGTTTGCTAAGGTGCTTACAAAGCGAATGAACATAGGCATAGGTGCTAAGCTCATCAATAAAGCAGTAGGTAAAGAATTAATTCCAGATCCCAGCTTAATGTTAGCTGAAGATGATCATAAAGCTATTGATAAATGGGATTCCATTGTATGTGAGGAAAAATATGATGGGGTCCGCGTTATTTGCGCCATCGAAGAACGCAAAGCAAAATTCTACACAAGAGCCTTTAATGAACTTGACACTAAATATTTAACCAAGATTGCAGAACAACTTTTGCATCTAAGTAGGGATCTTGGAGACATATTCTTCGATGGTGAATTAACAGATAAAGACAGAAAAAGTGTAAGCGGAAAAGTCAATCAGATTCTAAAAGGATCTCCTAAAGAATCTATCGGTAACGATTTACTTTTTAATACGTTTGATATTGACGGAATGGCTTCTATTAGGACAGGCAAGGGCGAAGCCCCATATACGATCAGAAGACAGACACTCGAAAGGGTTTTTGAATGTGGTGGGGAAACCCCTAATGTTGTTCTGGCAAGAAAATGGGAGGCTAAGACAAAGGAAGAACTAATGCCAATCTACGAACAAATAGTTGCTGGCGGTGGGGAAGGAGTTATTATGAAAGATCCCTCACACGTATACGAATGCAAAAGATCTAAGTCATGGATTAAATTTAAAGAAGTTGAGGACTGCGATCTGGTAGTTACTGGATGGTATCCAGGAGAGGGCAAAAGAGAGGGTTTTATCGGAGGATTTACTTGTATGGATTCTTCGGGTGAATATCAGGTTAAAGTTGGATCTGGATTTACTGAAAAAGATTTAATCGAACTTTCTAAGGACCCTAATGATATAATAGGTAGAATTGTAACAATTCAGTATAATGTTCCTATAGAGGATAAGACCGGAAATAAATCTCTTTTCCTTCCCAGATTTATCGAGGTAAGAGCGGATAAAACGGAACCAGAAAATTTAGTAATAAGATTTAACAAGAAAAAATGATCAATAACTTATTAACAGAGAAGCTAAGGCCTAAAGAATTAAAGCATATGATCCTTCCAAAAAGGATCAAAGATGCTTTTCAGAACGGATTGCAGCAAAATGTTTTATTGACGGGATCGCCAGGGTCGGGAAAAACTTCACTTGCTAAAATTCTATCAAACGATTCTCCAAGACTTTTTATTAACGTTTCTGATGAAAGTTCAGTTGATACTGTTAGAGAAAAGATCACTGGATTTTGTTCTACCATTTCAATTATGAATGAGGAGAATGCAATGAAAGTTGTAGTTCTGGATGAGTTTGACGGAGCTTCTGATCAATTCTATAAAGCTCTAAGAGGAACAATGGAAAAGTTTGCTAAGAACACCAGGTTCGTAGCTACCTGTAATTGGATCAATAAGGTTCCTGATCCCATGAAAAGTAGATTTGAGGTTTTTGTATTTGATCCAATTAATAAAGAGGAGGAACAGGAGTTAAAAGAGGAGTGGCAAAAAAGAATAATTTTAATTCTATCCAAGCTTGGGATTACTATAGAGGATAAAGCTTTAAATTCTTTTGTAAAAAGATACTATCCAGATCTAAGATCCGCTTTAAATTGCATACAGAGATGGCAGATACAAGAGATAACAGAGATAAACGAACAAAAGGTATCGGAGACTGCATGGGACTACGAAGAATTGTATGAAATGCTTTTCCAAAAACTAGACCCAATTAAGAGCTATCAAACTATAGCTGGACAATATTCAAATTCAGTTGGAGAAGTGATGGAATCTATGGGCAGAGAATTGATTGAATGGATCAAGGAAAAAAAGTCTGATAAGACCCAGATAATTCCAGCAGTTCTAATACTTGTAGCACAACATCAAGCGCAGAGAACACAGGTAATAGATCCTGTTGTTAGTTTATTGTCTTTGTTTTATTCAATACAAAAATTGACACAATAAATATTATGGGAGAACAAACACATAATACCGGAAAGATAGTTATAGTTGGAAGAGGAGGATCCGGTAAAGATTTTTTAAGGAAAAAATTTGAGGATAGGGGATTTAAATACTGTGTATCCTATACAAGCAGACCTATCAGAGAAGGAGAAGAAGACGGGAAGGATTATAGATTCACCTCGATAGAATATTTTGATAATAACTTCTCGGATTTCTACGAAATAGATAAATTCAATGGATGGAAATATGGCACATTAATTAAAGATTTCAACGATTCAAATCTTTTCATAATGACACCAAGAGGTGTTAATAATATCAAAGGGGAAGATCGTAAAAAATGCTTTGTCATATTTATAGATCCACCTAGAGAAATTATAAAAGAAAGATTAACACAAAGAAAAGATGCTGATTCTGCAGACAGAAGAATAGACGCAGATGATAAGGATTTTTTCGAATTTTCAAACTATGATATGAGAATATCAAATTCAGACTTTTAATATGGTTTCAGTTATTGTTGATGGGAACTACTTATTTCATAAGACGTTCGCAATATTTTCAGACTTTGGATCTAAACAACCAGCAGAGGTTCTTTCCCAAAGTGCAGACCAAGGAATGTTTATGAGAAAGATCATAACAGATCTTTGTTATTCTCTAAATCAATTGCCAATAAACGGCCACGTTATTTTTTGCAAAGATTCAAGATCCTGGAGAAAAAACCTGGAGATAAAAAGAGCAGAATACAAAGGATCAAGAATTAAAAATGAGAAAGTAGATTGGGGTGCTTTTTTTGATTTAATGGATGAGTTTGGAAAATTTTTAGAAATTAATGGTTATATCTATTCTACCGCTCAGGGAGCTGAGGGAGATGATTTATTATGGTTCTGGAACGAAAAACTTAGAAATCTTGGACATAACGTAGTTATCTATTCAGGAGATAAAGATAGTCACCAATTGGTTGGGTGCGATTCTACCTGGACAGTTTGCTGGAATGCTAATTCAAAAAACAACAAGATATTTTGTTCTCCTAACTGGAAGCAGGATTATCTTGATACAGAAAGAGAAACATCCATATTTAATCTAGATTTTGTCGGGGATAGTGAAAAGGAGAAGATGATTAATATATCAACATCAGCAACATTGGAATTTACGGATCCTCTAAGACTAACATTCGAAAAGATTTTAACTGGAGATAAAGGAGATGATGTTCCTAGTGTATTTTCTTATGAAAAAACCCCAGGTAAAGTATTTAAACTAACACCAACAAAGGCAAAATCTATTTACGAAAGTTTTATACAGTCTGGATGGGGAAATTCTAAATTAGAAGAAATTTGGAAAGAAGATGAATTTAAGGATTGGATCTCTGGATATGTATTAAGATCAATGTCTTACACTGATAACTCCACTAATAGAAAAGAAGTTGCAGAAAACTATCACGAAAATGCTCAACTAGTTTGGCTTTCCGATCAGGTTATACCAGAACAGGTTTTAGCAGATATGGAATTTTCTTTTAAAAGCACAGATTTAACTGTTAAACCAGTTTTAATAGACAAGAAGAATCTAATAGGAAGATCCCGCTGGGACACATATGAAGCACCTTCAGCATTCAACCCCTTTAAGAGTTTTAAATAATGGAATTATTCGACATTTTAAAAGCATTTTTTTCTGAAAAGCAGTGGGAAGAGGTCTCTAAGATTGATAAATCTAGAAATTTCTTCATGATAAATAGAATGATGAGCATTTTCTTCCCTCTACAAGCAAATGCATTTAATAATACAAAGATAGATCCTGTTCCTGTTATAGATTTTTGGAAGATAACTCTTAACAGGTCATATAAAACCCCTCCTGGTTGGTTCTTTACCGCAACTAAAAAGAAAGAGAAAATTAAGAATTTTGCACCTTCCGAAGAAGCTGCGAATTTTATAAAGAGCAGGTATGAGATTTCGAATCGGGAAATAGCAGAACTTGGTAAATACTTCCCTAAAGAATTCAAAGAATTTTCCAAAGGTATAGAAGAATTAGTAGGTTAATCTAGGTTCTTTTTTTTGTGGATATATAAGTAAAGTATCCATTTGAAATGAAAGAAATAACAGATTTAACTATAAACTCCGTATCATCAGCAGGTGCAAATTTCGGGTTAATAGCTGACCAAAATTTTAGCCAAATAAAAGATGCGATAAATCTTCTCCAGTCTACTTTTGGTATAACTATTGAAATACCTGGATTTGATTCACAAAATTCAAATTTTTTATTAAATAGGGTAAATGCAAATGCCATAAAACTTCCAACCACGGGAGCAGTTAAAATAGGTCTAGATGGTGCTAATGGGGGTATTACAGGTTCTTCTTTCAATGTTACTAATAATGCATATGTTGGTGGGGATTTACTTCTTTACAACAAAAACGGTACAGGCGGTAGAGTAAAATTTAGGGTAGACAGAAACACAGAGGTAACCAAACCAGCAGAACCAGGAGATGTTAGATTTACTGGTAATGCGTTTCAGGGATATGTTTATCAAGGAGATGTTTCTTCTAAATTTGTTTTTTCTATAAACTCTGGTGTATCTGGAGGAACTATAAGCGTAGTATTTAATGGTACTACAATCACAACAACAACATGGCAGGGTTCAGTTTATCAAACCGGACTAAAAATCGTTGCTGATATACTTGCAATAGACACTACTTTATATCCGATTAAAGCATCATCTGATACAACTTCGGTAACTGTAGAGTCTTTACCCGGATATTCAGCTGCTCTTAATGGCGCAACAGTAGGATTAACATCCTCTAATATTTCAGTTACCCCATCTTCGGGGGAAATGCTGGGAGGAATAGAAGGTGCTAAATCCTGGGTAAATTTCAGTGGATATATTGGATCCACTGGTGCAACAGGACCTGCAGGACCTACGGGAACAACCGGACCTACCGGTCCTCCTAACGGACCAACTGGACCTTCCGGAACCTCAGGATCATCAGGACGCTCTGGGACATCGGGATCTAGCGGATTAAGTGGATCCAGCGGGATATCGGGATCTTCAGGTACTTCAGGAACTATGGGTCCAACTGGACCAACGGGGGACGGAGGATCACAGGGACCGAGGGGTGTGACTGGAGCAGCGGGAACCTCTGGAATAAACGGAACATCGGGATCTAGCGGAAGTACAGGAACATCAGGATCATCCGGAACATCGGGAACATCGGGATCTTCAGGGACTAGCGGATCTAGCGGTACCTCTGGTGCGAACGGAACCTTCGGAACATCAGGTACAACGGGTACATCCGGATCAAGCGGAAGTACGGGAACGTCGGGATCGTCCGGAACAAACGGAACATCGGGATCAAGCGGAAGTACAGGAACGTCGGGATCTTCTGGATTAGCAGGTGACCGATATTCATCTGAAGCATTTTTTGTAGATAGCGGACATACAACTCAATTATCATTAAATCTTAGCACGGTAACTTTAGGATCTACAATTTATTTTAATACCAACGAATTAAATCTTGCATATACCATAGCACAAAGTGTTATTGTAGCAGTAGATGAATCTAATTTTATAGCGGGAAACGTACTCTCATATAATGAGACAAATGGGGAGATGTCAGTTTTAGTTACTGACGTAGAGGGAACATCAACTTACCCAGCAGGTGAATTTTTAGCAATGAATCTAGATGGTGCAGTTGGTCCTTCTGGATCATCGGGAACTTCTGGATCATCAGGAACTTCAGGGTCTAGTGGAAGAACAGGATCTTCAGGATCTTCAGGATCAACCGGCACCTCCGGAACATCAGGTGCTGATGGATCTTCAGGATCTTCTGGATCTTCAGGATCTTCTGGATCAACTGGCACCTCAGGAACATCAGGTGCTGATGGATCTTCAGGATCTTCTGGATCTTCTGGATCTTCAGGAGTGAACGGATCCTCAGGATCTTCAGGATCTTCGGGGGTATCAGGATCTTCCGGATCTTCCGGAGCAAGCGGTACGTCTGGAACCTCAGGAGCTAATGGTGCTGCTGGATCTTCTGGAACCTCAGGAGCTAATGGTGCTGCTGGATCTTCTGGAACCTCAGGAGCTAATGGTGCTGCAGGATCTTCCGGGACATCGGGCGCTAATGGTGCTGTCGGATCCTCTGGAACATCGGGTGTTGGTGGTGCAAGTGGAACTTCAACACAGGTTGCATTTTTTACCGGAACAACAACTCTAGGATCTGACTCTGGATTATATTGGGACAACACCAACAAGAGATTAAGTATAGGAGCAGGTACAAACCCAGCCTATCCTCTAGAAGTTGAGGGTAACGTTTCCAATATTTCAATCTATGCAGATTTTGATATTGCTGCTTTCTCCGATATTTCAGTTAAGGAAAATATAGAAGAAATATCAAACGCTATAGAAAAAATAAAGGAAATAAGAGGAGTAACCTTTACGAGAAAAGACTCAGAGGATAAAGCTAGAAGAGCTGGGGTTATTGCACAGGAGGTTCAAAAAGTTCTTCCAGAAGTTATAACAGAAAAAGAGGACGGAACCTTAATGGTTTCTTACGGGAACTTAGCTTCCCTGTTGATACAAGCAATTAAAGAACAACAGGTTAAAATAGAGGAATTAGAATCAATAATAAAGAAGAGATAGAATCATGTCAAAATTATCCGAGGTAGACAAAAGGCTAATCAATGGTGTAATATCATCTATTGATTGGGATCAAATAGCTAAGTTTTACAAGATACTCAACAAAAAAATAGGGTATGAACAGGTAAAAATCAAGGGCATAACTAGAAACGATAAAATCACAACAGATTCTCTACAAGAGGAATTATTAAGGGTTTTAGAATACGTTATAGACAACGACCTTCCTGAGATGTCATATGGTCCCTGGTTAATTATTTGGACAAATGGAGAATGGGAGATAATGGAAAGCATCCAAGCAGGTTTAGAAGAAAGCCAAGAAGAAATACAAATTCCTATTATGGAATCTAAGCTTCAGGTTCATTTTATACCCCAGACTGTTACCATGAAGGAAGACGTTGATCTCCCACAGGATTTTTTCGAGATGGACGATACCGTTATTTTAGAGGGGAGGCTCAAGACGTGCATTGAACAAGAAGATTATGTTTTGGCTGGCAAGATAAGAGACGTAATTGAAGAACTTAACAAAAGAAAGAAATGAAGATTAAAAAGCTAAACGAACAATTTTCCCAATCATTCTCCGGGGATGGATTTAATAGTTCTAATGGGGTTTTTAAGGTTAGATATAAAGCCTATGACGACCTATCCCAGTCTAAAGGGAGGGAAATTCACCCCTATGATCACGTTAATGGCGAGGAATTTCAGGTAGGGGATTTAGTGTTGGTTAATTTAGGTTCTAAAACCAAAAAGAAAATGAAAGCCGAGGTGGTATCTTCTTTTAGAACTGAAGACGGAAAAACAACTAAGTTTAAGGTTAAAAGTACTGCTACTAATAAAATCTATGCAGTTCCTGTTTATGCTATTGAATTTTTACAAGATAATGGTAACGCGATAACAAAAAAGGGTGCAAATGGAAGCACCATAGCGAATAAAGAAAAATGGTTAAACTCGCTAAAGTATAATAATGGTAATTTTATTTGGGGATCATTAGAATCTAAAAAACTTAATATGAAATCAGATATGCTTCTTAAAGAGGGTGACTCGGTAATGGAAAGACCAAGCATAATAGACCCTGCTATGAGTGTGGTTTTAATAGATGATACACATCCAGATTATGCAACACACATAGAAAATTTTAAAAAACTAGGATCAATCTATACCATCCCAGAAAATAAATCAATCTATATCCACAAAAAAGATCCATCTTTTGCAAAATTTAATGATAATCACCTAGTGGTAATAGAGGCTGTAGAAATAGCAAAAATTCTTTCTAATAAAAAAGACGTTATGGATGAAAAGTATAATGACGTTTTAGCTGCTCAGATTTTAAGAAACAAAGGTCTTAAAGAAGCGTATAAGATAATAGCTTCTAATTTTCTTAAGAAATATGGGACATCATACGGAGAATGCGCCGATGAATTTATTCCTTCAATGAAGCAGTATTTACCAGAAAGAAAATAATAATGTCGATAGAGAGAATAAGGAGAAGAATACCGATGCCTGAGGATTTCCCAAAAAAATCACAGGATTTAGTCCCCCCGCAAAAATATACAAACAGACCCATAGAATCCTATAAACAATTTATAGGACTTCACAAAGAACAATCATTTGTGATATGTGCGTGTGGATCTTCGTTAAACGATTATACAGATTTTAACAATCATATAACTATAGGTGTTAATGATTCAGGCACTAAGGTGTGGTGCAAATATCTCGTTGTAGTTAATGAGCCTAAAACATTTAAATGGAACAGATGGCCATCAGTTAGAATGAATAACTCTGATTTTGTTTTTACCCATCTCGCTGATTTACCGATTGACAATCCAGATGGAAGAAGAATAGTTGTAAATCTTGGAAAATACGAAGGACTGGATCTTGATAATTATGGATCTATAGATTACACAACAAATTCTCCTTACATGGCTATTATTATAGCTTATCAAATGGGTGCTAGAAAAATAGCTTTAGTTGGTGTTGATTTTACCCCCAACCATTTTTTTGCAGAGACTGGAGATCATATTATTATGAGGGAAATAGAAAGGGTAAAAGAGCAATATTCAAAATTAGGAAGGGCCTTGATCGAAAAAGGAATTAGAATTGCTAACCTCTCACAGACAAGCTTAATTGAATCCTGGCCCAAAATGACCCTGGATCAATTTGAAACTCTCTAAGATTTATTAGTTATAATGGAGATGAGTAACCAAAAAACGGGGATTTTAGTAAGATTCCCATTAGTACAGAAAAAAGGTAAAAAACCAGGATATCAGGTCTCCTTTGGAGATTTCATGTTAAGGAAAATTAGCGAGGGATTAAATATTGGATATAAATGTTTTGTTTTTGAAATAACAGACGACGATTTTGATTCATTAGAATTTAACGTGACCGAGAGCGCAGGGGAATCCCTTAATAATTATATTAATAATCTAGGAGTTAGAGTAGCTTTATACATCAAGGGGAAAAAATACCTAACCTCAGATTCAGAGGCTGAAATTTTATCTGCACACTCCCAGATCGTATCATGCTTAGATTTTATAAAAAAACTTGACATAAAGGATTTTCAAGAAGTTCCTATTATTCTGCACATAGGGGGTGCAAAGGGCGATAGAAGAGGAACCATGGAGGATTTTTGTAAAAAGGTAGAATGTTGGTTTCATGAGGACGATATTAAAAGACTTGCAGTGGTAAATGATGAAAAACCAAGTTTATTCTCTGTAAAAGACTTACTTCCTGGTGTTTTTTATAGGATTAAAATACCCATAGTTTTTAGATCGACATCATACCCAACAAATCAAGGTAACCTAACACTTAACGAATCTTTATTTTTAGCAGCATCCACCTGGAAAAGAACTGTAAATCCTATATTTTTATATCTTCCAGGTAATACCAATATCGGAAGCGAAGAGACTAGACCATTTGGTCTTGAGCTTGATTTTGTCTTCGATAATAGACTCCCAGAGCCTTAGCATTTTATTCTTCCGAGGATTTCTTCTATATTTGTAAAAACAAATACAAATATGCCAGAAATCAGCGAAGTAAGAATTATGTCAGAGTTTATCAACAGGGTTTCTTCTGACGTTGATTATTTTGTTGGGATATCTAAAAATCCTGAACACAAAAGCAAAACAAGTCTAGTTATCCCATTTAAGCATTTTCAGATTAAAGCCTTTTCAAGAGGTAAAGAATTAATGCTTAGGTTTGTAGTGCTGGATTTTTCATACGAATATTCGGATTTTCAATCCTTAGTTTTTACCATGGGAATGAGCGGCAATTGGAATTACTCAAAAACAATATTCGAAGTACCTAAACACACGCATCTTATGATTATGGATTGCCACGGAGGTGTATTAGGAATGAATGATGTCAGAAGATTTGCTCGTTGGGATTGGAGAGGATGGAACGAAGAAAGGGGACACGATCCGGTTCAAGAGACAGAACCTTTTAAGAGAGAGATATTAAATAACCTAACAAAAGATCGGATCTTTCAAAAGCCTATTTACGAGGTGATGATGAATCAAAAATATTTTAATGGTGTTGGAAATTATTTAAGAGCTGAGATTCTTGGTAGAATAGATTTAGATCCAAGATTATCCGCCAGAGATTATATCACGGAAGCAGGAGATAAATTTTTTAATATAACAGAAAAAATAATTGTTGAATCATACGAACTGGGGGGAGGACAATTTAAAGATTGGTACAATCAGGCGGACCTAGAAAAGAAGAAGAGCAAAGAATTCCAAGCATGGATGCAATTCTATTTTAACAGAGAAAGATGTGAACCGATTAAAGATAAACAGGATCGTAATTTTTGGATCGATAAAAAATGGCTAATATGATAAGTAAAGACACGCTCAAGAAAATTCTATATTTTGATATAGAAACAGCAGGAATACACGAAACGTTTTCAGATCTACTCTTAGCTGATTCTCGGCTAGCAAAGATCTGGGAAAAAAGATGTGTCTGGCTTAGAAAAAACTCAGGGGAAGAATACAAGGATGCTACTCTGGATCAATTATGGTTAGATAAGTCTTCTTTGCATCCTGAATTTGCTAAGATTGTTTGTATCAGTTTTGGTGCATATAGTGGTGATGAGGTTAAAATACAATCTCTGATTGGGGAAGAGCATGAGATTCTATCTAATGCAAATAAAATATTTAACAATGCGGTTTCTAAAGGATGGAAACTAGGGGGGCATACAATTAAAAATTTCGACATTCCCTTTGTTGGAAAAAGAATGATAATCAATAAGATTGATCCCTCCCCTCTTATTGGTCAGTTAAACAGAAAACCGTGGGATTCTCCGGTAATAGATATTTCAGAGGTCTTTGCATTTGGAGGGTATGGACAGACCCATTCTTCATTAGATCTTATGTGCTCTGTACTGGGGCATGAGTCACCCAAGGACGAAATGGACGGATCTTTAGTCCATCCGTATTTTTATTCAGGAAGAATAGAAGAAATCAAGAAATATTGCGAAATGGACGTTAAGTACCTTATGAAGTGCTACGAGTCCTTCTCTTTCGAATAGCACAATATGTTAATGGATATATACAATAAAATATCCGGGTGGCTAGTCGCATCAAAAATTTTAATGATTGGATTTTAAATGAGGATCAATTCTACCAAAAAGAATTGAATACTGCATTTTGGCAGGATCAACAGTTTGATCCTTCTATCAGAGAAAAACTTCTTCAGATAGCAGAGGAATTTTATGCCACCTTTAAATTGGAAGTTCCTATTAGTGATATCCAATTAACTGGATCCCTTGCAAATTATAACTGGACCCCAAAATCAGATCTCGATGTCCACGTTTTAACAGACTTTTCTAAGATCAATCCGGATATAGCTTTAGTTAAAAAAGGCCTAGACGGGCAAAGATTCGTTTGGAATCTACGTCATAACATAGTTATCAGAGGGTATGACGTTGAGCTTTATCTGCAGGATATTAACGAGCCTCACGTTGCTTCTGGTCTTTTCTCATTATTAAATAACGAATGGATCAGGGTTCCTAAGTACAATCCGCCACAAATAGACGAAAGAGATGTTCAGCTAAAATTTGAGGGTATTGTTAATGATATCAATCAATTAAACGTACAACTTCAAAACCCCGCCCCAGAAATGGATCCGAGAGATCTTTATAATCATGCAGAAAAAGTCAAATCCAAGATCATGAAGATGAGAAAGGACGGGCTTGCAGAGAGAGGGGAATTTTCGGTAGAGAATCTAGTCTTTAAAAAGTTAAGAAACGAAGGATATATACAGAATCTGATAGATCTAATATCAAGATCCTACGAAAAAATATATAACGAATAAAAAAAAATACAATGTCGGGAATTTACAAAGGATATAATCCAATCTACGAATCTCTTAGAAAAGATCTATTTGAAGCGGAAAACAAAATTGACACTGATGCTCTTTTAAGAGCTATTTACGATACGTTTGTTAATACCCTAATGAATGGATCAGATGAAGCGGTAAGAACCCCAGACGGGTTTAAACTATTCATGGATAAGACCCTTCAGTCTAGTTCAATAGACGTTCTTAAGAGCGAATTGAATAATAAGATAGATGAACTTGCTAAACTTGATAAAAATCAAGCTGAGCCATTAAATCAAACTAAATCATATCTTAACACATTATTCGACACATTAAAAAATGCTATAGGTGAAGATGCCAAAGCAATAAAGAGTGCTATAGATAAAATGTCAGAATTTACAGGAACTACTATTGGTGGTTTACAAGCTGTTAAAACACAAATGCAACAGAATGAAAGCTTAACATCTAGATACGTTTCAGAGCAATCCGAGACAAGAACAGGGGAAGAAGCAAATTCAGAAGAAGGTGAAAATGATAAATGGTATTTCCAATTATCTAAAAACGTGTTAGATACCGCTACTTCTTTTGCAGGAGAAACAACAGCTGCTCTTTCTAATAAATCTTTATCCGGTGACTCTGGTATTCAAAAATTTGCACAGGACGGACAGGATTATCTATCAAAAGCTAAGGCTTTGTCTGTTACTGGCGGAAGAAAGGGATTTATCGTTATGGGCAAGGTTAAAACTGCTAGCGGTGATATAAAAGGAAAGGATTATAGAATTCAAGTTAAAAATCTTATTAATGATATAATTAGACAGAGAGAAGAATTTCAAAAATTAAAGTATAGACTTTCAAATATTCCAGCACCACCACAAGTGGTTACTGTTTGTCCTACTGGTATGACCTTTGATGCAGCTAAAAATGCTTGCGTGTATGTTAATATTCCAGCACCAGTCGTAAATCAGGGAGGTGAAGGTCCTCAACCACCAAAACCACCAAAACCAACTCCACCAGTTCCAACAACAGGATGTCAATTTCCTATTCAGATTACAACAAAGAAATGTTCTGAGGTTGCACAACTACAGGGCAAGTTGATGAGTATGGGAGGATGTATTGCTGATATACTTAATACAGCAGGAGGAGCAGATGGTAAATACGGCAATAAAACTGCTAAATTAGCAAATATAGCATATGCATATCTTACTAAATCATCAGCTTTTAATCCTACTGGAGACTTAACACAGGACATCTATAATACAATAATGGCAGGAGGTCAAATGACATATCAAGCTCCTGCAAAAGAATCTTTAGAAATTAAAGCAGATTCTAAAATAGTAGAGAATAAAATATTTGAAAGAGAATATAAAACCGGTATGCCTGTGCTATCATTCTCGGATTTTTCTGAGGTACTATCAGAAGCAGGATACGTCATCGAGGAAGATGTTGCAACTAGCGGTAAATCCATCGCAGATTGTATTTGTTCAACTTATGCTTCTGGCCAAATGGATACAGCATGTTTTAGTAACATAGTTCCTGTTCCAAATCCAACAGGAGGAACAGGCGGAACCGGCGGAACCGGAGCAACAGGAGCAACAGGAGCAACTGGTGGTGGGGAAGAAATACCAACAAGAGATGATTGGAAAGGTCTTAAGTATGTAAATACTGGGTCTTATCCTATTTCCTTTGATGAGAGTCTTTTAAGCTTCTGGTCTAAAGAGGTAGCAATCACAGCATTAAGCTTTGCTATCCCAGGGTCTGGTTATCTGTTAAAAGCAGGATCAACAGGTCTTAGATCATTAGGGGTTAAAGCAGCAACTAAAGTAGGAGCTCAAAAACTTGCAACAAGAATTGCAGGTAAAGCGGTGACAACAGCAATTGCTAAGGGGATCACAAAGAAAACAGCAGCTCAAGCTTTAAGTGGTCTTACTAGACAATACTTTATGAAATACGGAGCTATTCCTATTGCAAAAAGAACAGCAGCTGGCTTAATCGGCGGTGCAGTTGGTGGTGCAGCATTAGACTTCTTATCAGGAAGAGACACTTTTGTTATTACAACAGTAGAAGGATTTATAGAAAGAAATCTATTGCTTGGAATAGCAAAAGGATTGGTGAATACCCTGGATGGATATGTTAGTGATGATGATTGGGCATCAATCTCTCAAACCCTTGCAGTAATTAAAGGAGGTTGGACGGTAGATGACAGCGATAAACAAGTATCTGCGTGGGGAGAACTTAAAAGGCTTTATGTTGAATCCGAGGGAGAAGATCTTGTAGCAGATATACAAAGTGTTAAAGCTAAAATGGGAGACGTTGAAGGATTCCCTAATATGAAATCAGTTTCCCCGCTATCAAGTTTAAACGATGTTGATTGGGATCTTGCTAAAGCAGAAACGCTAAGATTTGTTGATGTACTAGAAAGAAACGAGAGTACTCTATCACAGAATTTAGATAAACTTCCAGGATCATATGTTACTGCTCACGTAGAAGGTAATTATCAAGAAATTGATGAGAATGGAGAAGAAGTTGGAGGAGAAGGTGGAGAAGAAGGAGGAGAGAAAGACGATTCTCCAAAAAAATCAACCTACTAAGGGTGATTTTATAGATATATACAAAAATAAATAATAATAATGAGTCTTAACCCCGAATTCGTTTTAGTCTTGGAAAAATCTTCACACAATCTGAAGACCGAGAAAAGTGGTAACGAATACTATCTGGAAGGTATTGCAGCAGTTTTTGGTAAAGAAAACTCTAATCAAAGAATATATGAGGAAAGAGAATATCTTCCTCATCTTCAATATTTAAAAGAAAAGATCGAACAAAAAAGATTGGTAGGTGAGTTAGACCATCCTAAGGAATTTGACGTTTCCCTTAAAAACATTTCTCACCTAGTTGAGGAATTAGCATACAATCAAGGGGACAGAACCTTAAGAATTAAAGTAAAGCTTTTAGACACACCAGCAGGTAAAATTGCTAAATCTTTAGTTGATGCAGGTATTCCTGTTTCTATTTCTTCAAGAGCAGCAGGTAACGTAATGGAAAACAAAAAAGTACAGATTAAAAAGATCTTTACTTATGATCTAGTAGCTGATCCTGGATTCGAAAATGCACAATTAGAAAGAGTTTATGAAAGTCTTGGTTACAATTTAGAAGAAAAAAGTATGGCTGAATCCATCCTAAAGGGTCTTCCTCTTATGAACGAAAGTTTAGGATTAGAAAATGATTCTAATTTTAAGATATATAGAATTAACGATCAAGAAAAAATACAAAAGCTTCTAGATAAGGAGCCAAATAAGAGTTTAATCATGGAAAATAATTTCGTTACAGCGGAAGAAATGAACGGATATTCTAGACTAATCAAAAAAGAAATGGATACTATTAAAGGATCCATTGAGTCTTTGAAGGGTGTTAAAGAATCTTCCAAAATAACAGAATCTTCCTCTCTTGAAGAGAGAGTATTAAAATTAGAAAAGTATGCTGATTATTTAGCAGAGAATTTAGAGGCTTCTATTAAGTATGGTGAATACCTAGCAGAAAACCTAGAAGACTCTGTTTCTTACTCAAAGTATTTAGCAGAAAATCTAGACAAGTCTATATCTTATGGAAAATATCTAGCAGAGCATCTAGACAATAACATTTCTTATTCCGAATATATTGCAGAAAATGTAGACACGAACATGACAGCAGTTAAAGGTTTAACAGAAAAAGTTGATCAATCTATTGCTTATGCAGAATATGTAGGAGAGAACGTAGATAAAAACATTAGATACAGTGAGTATCTAGCAGAAAACCTAGATAAGAACATTTCTTACTCTGAGTACTTAGCAGAAAATGTTGACAAGAACATTTCTTACTCTGAGTATTTAGCAGAAAACTTAGATAAAGGTTTAGCTTATTCTGAATACCTAGCAGAAAACCTAGACAAGAACATTTCTTACTCTGAGTACTTAGCAGAAAACTTAGATAAAGGTTTAGCTTATTCTGACTACCTAGGAGAAAATTTAGATAAGACTGTACATTACAGCGAATATATTGCAGAAAAACTATCTAACAATATTAGTTATGCAGAATACATTGCAGAATCTGTAAATGCATCTTCAGGAACTAAAGAAGTTAAAGAAGCAGTAGTTAAAGCAGTTTCCGAGAGCGCAAACACTTCAGGATTTGCAGGTAACTACACCGGAATTTCCAACAAAATCGACGATTTATTAAATACTGTCAGTAAACAAAAGACAGATGAAATAGCAGAAAATAAGAACTATCCTTTCTTAAAGCTTATGGGCGAACAAGGACAAAGAGAATTCCTATCACTGCACGAAGGCCAAAAACAAAAGGTCGCAAAATCCTTAAACGAAAACAATTATTCATCCGAAAAAGAAGTAATTGAACTTATGGGTAAAGCCTTGGTTGAACAAAATCAATCCGGCGAAAAATTCCTAGATCTAATGCCAGAAAAATATAGAACTTCATGGGAAATGATGACAGAGTCACAAAAGGCTTCAGTTATCGCTCAAAGCAAGTTTCATAAATTGGACACCCCTTATCAAATCCAGAATTTCTGGGCTACCAGAGGTATTTCAGTTACAAAGGCAAATATCGAAAGAATAGACGAATCCCAAAATCAAACAATCTCAGCCCCTCAGCCAAAAGGAGTTTCTAGAGAATATCTAGATAATCTTTCAGAAGCTTTAGGAGCTAGATTTAAAAAATAACATTTTTATAGAAAATGCAACTTATCAATCAACATGAAATCTATGATACCTGGGCACCAATCTTGGAAAGCAAAACAGGTATTCAAGAGAGAGGTAAATTAGACTGGTTAACTAAATACTGTCATTACCACTCATTAAACGAATCTGCCGGAGCGTATAACTCTTTAGGCGTATTAAACGGTATGGGCCAAGTATCTCCTGCTTCTAACGTAGGTTTAAACGGCGGTCCTGCTGGATTCTATGCAGGCGGATCTTATTCTGGAACTGGTCTTGGTTCTGGCGATAAATTCCCTTCTCTTTTACCTTTAGCTATTCAAGTAGCTGCTAAAACAGTAGGTTTTGATATCGTTCCAGTTATCCCAATGAGCGGTCCTACAGGCGTATTATCATACTTAGACTATGTTTACGCAGGTGGTAAATTATCTGGTACTGACTCTGTATCTCCATACACAGCAAACACTCCAGATCTAATCAAAGTTCCAACAACAACAGCTTCTCCTGTTACTGGTTTAACAGTAGGATCTACTTACCTTTTAGGTGCTTCTGGTCTTTCTTCAACAAAAGATTTAGACTCTGCAGGTGTAGGTGCTTTAGTAGCTGGTAAATTCGTTGGTAACTCAAGAATTGATGGCTTCCCAATTTTCCAAGTAGTAGCAATCACAACTGGTTTCTCAATTGCTGCAGCTATCGACGCAGACGCAGTTATCTACTCTGGTTCATTCGTAACCTCAACAAACGTTTACACAATCTCTGCTACAGTAGGTTATGCAAATGGTGCTGCTCAATTAGTTAAAACTTTAGAAGATCACGTACAAGGATTTACTGGTCTTGGAACTGCTAACGACGGTACATGGTCTGGTCCTTATGTAGACGGTACTAAAGCTTACGATCCAATGTCAAGAGGAACTGCTGAAAGCACTTACTTCAAATCATTAGGTCTTTCTACATTTACTAAATTTGTAGAAGCTGGTACTTTCCAAGTTGCTGCTTCTGTTACAACTGAGCAAATCCAAGATTTAAACAAGCAATTCGGTATCGACGTAGTTTCTATGATCGAGAACGCACTTGTTAATGAGGTTTCTCAGTCTATCAACAAGCACATCTTATCTAGAGCATTTGCTTTAGGATGGTCTAACCACTATGAATTTGCAAACACCGAATTAGGTGGAGCATCTTCTGCTTCTCTAAACATCAACTTAAAAATTGGTGCTGGTGGAGCTTCAACCGCATCTTTCATCGGTAAGGACAATGGATCTTTAACAATCTATACTCCTGGCGATATCGCTACAGGCGGATACGAGAACCAATCAACTGTACAAAGAAGATTATTCTCAAGAATCTTGGCTGCTGCTAACGTAGTAGCAAACAGAGGAAGAAGAGGACCTGCTAACTTTATTGTTACTAACGCTCAAGTAGCTTCTGCTTTACAAGATATCTCTCAATTCACATTTGCTCCTTTCACAAACACGTTAACTCAAAATAACGGTACTTTATATCCAGTTGGTTCAATCGCTGGTATGACCGTTTATGTTGATCAAAACATGTCTTTCGGCGATACGAGAGTATTGGTTGGAAGAAAAGGTGCTGATGACGAACCAGGTATGAAATTTATGCCTTACATGATGGCTGAGTCAATTCAGACTATCTCTGAAGGTACAATGTCACCTAAAATTGCAGTTAAGTCTAGATACTCTTTAGTAGAGGCTGGACATCATCCTCAAACGATGTACTTATGCTTTAAAGCTATAGTGCCTGCAACTGGTATCGCTTAATCTTAATTAAGTTAACCTTTAATAAAAAGCCTCTGAGAAATCAGGGGCTTTTTTTATTGTCTTTTATTATGGATGTGGGATATATAAAGAAAAAGTTGTATCATGAGCATTATTAACGATTTTAGATTCTATAATGATTGTAAGAATTCCCTTTTAGAATCTTTCGGTGATGTTGAAATAGCAAAAAACAAATTATCACATAAGGGCTACGAAAATAACGAAGATTTAGAGGAAACCCTAATTGCAATTAAAGAATCATTAGGGGATAAAATTATTAACTTCTTTTCAAAGAATCTAGGAGGAGATATTTCTAAGGTATCAAAAATCTTACAGGATATGAAATCCGAAGAAATTAAATTCATTACCGATGAGCACGAATCAGAATCTAAGTTTTATAAGCTAAGTGCAGCTTTATCCCAGCTTAAAAAGGACAAAGCAGATTCTAGTGAAGTCACACAATATGCTGATAAGTTAAATAAGCTAAAGAAGTTTATTAAAGATTTAATGTCATCACATAATTCAATCATGGATGATCTAGAAAAACAAGTTAACATTATTACTAAAAAGAATAATAGAAAAGCTGACTATTACAATCTTAAAAGAGCGGAGGATTCAGTGGAGACTAAAAAATTAAGAGCTGATTATAAAAAGAAGCTTATTACACAGGCAGAGGATTCTGAATACCTGGATGATATCCAAAAGATTCTAGGTAATCCTAAAGATGCACAAAAAGATCTAGATGCTGCAAAAGAAGTATTAGCAAAAGAGAAGGATAAAATAGGAGCTGCAGGAGAGACATCTTCTTTGGTTAAACCAGATCTTGACGAAAAAAATGAAGATTTTTATAAGGAAATAAGAGCAACAGTTAAGGATATAGAAGACTATACAAAAAAATCTTTAAGCAAGTTCGAAAATAAGGAAGAAGCTAAAAAGATAAACAGAGGAACCTTTAATATGATGCAAAAAGCATTTGATACAAAGGTAAGAAGAGCATCCAATGTAATAGAGACATTTAAAAGTAAGATCTCGCAAGTTAACTCAACTTCTGATAATGAAACATCATCTGAGACAAATAAAGCTATAACCAATCTTTTAAATTTAGAGAGACAGGTAAGTAACCTTAAATATTTCACCTGGCCAGCGTCTGATTTAGAAGTTCAGAAAGAAACGATTCTTGCTATCATAGGTAAGGTTAATAAACAAATAGAAGTAGCTGCATAGTAGGATGAAAAAGTATTCAGAATTCATAGCAGAAAACGTTAATGAAGGATTTATAAAAAATCTTATAGGAGGAATTACATCATTTCTAAGAGGTGATAAAAACTCGATTTTGGCCAACATAGAAAAAATGAAGGAGGTTGAAAAAGATTTTATAAATAAATCTGATGAACTTAGTTATGATATATTCTATGCAGAAACCAAAAGAGGTCAAACATCAGATATTACCGCTTCTGCTAAACAAAAATCACTAATGAGTAAAAGAGCATTGGATGCTCTAAGAATATCGAAAGATGGTGAAATGAATCTTCTAGTAAAAACTATTTCTAGAATATGCAAAGATAACCCAAAACTTATAGATTTTTATAATCAGGAAAAAGCATCAGCTGATGTTGAAATAGCACAATATGCTTATGAGAAGGCCAAAAAATTCAAAGACTCCCAATATGAGAATGAGTTTTATGACCAGTGGAAAAATCTAGAGACTTCTGCCAAAAAAATGAAATATGATTCACCAAATCTGGATGATGATACAATAGGGGAGAATAATGGTATGTGGGATCTTTCCCTAAGAGAGTTTACGAATCAAATAATGGGTTTACCCAAAGCTGATTTATTAGATCTTGTAGAGGATGGTTCGGATCTAAGATGGAAATTAGCAGATGATCTAAGAATCAAAGACAGTAGTCTAAAGGAATTCAAAACAAGATCCTACAGGAGCGGAGATATGGCAAGCTATAATTTCACAAAAGAAAAAATTGCGGAAATAAAAAATAAATACAGGGTAGCCATACAATCTATTGATAATAAAGTGTCAATAATAAAGAGTCGACTTCGGAATATATAAAGACATAAAATAAAAAATAAAGATGCAGAATCCATTATTTGAAAGTTTGATAAGAAAAGTTCAAACCTACGAAAATCCACAGATGTCAGAGCAAACAACACCTCCAAAAGGAACAGTATTTTCTGATTTCGTTAAATCCCTTGCACAGATTGGTACAAAATTAGTTGACCAGTATATAGCAGCAATTAAGTCGTACCCTGATACAAAAATTAAAAAGGAATACGAAAAAGGACTTCCCGATAAATTGGCAGCTATTCTTGCTTCTGTAGATAAAACTAAAACTGTTGGTATTCAGGTAGATTCACTTTTTAAAGCAGTTAAAGCAGAAGCAACCGCTTTCTTTAAACTAGGAGAGGGTGACACTGAAGTTGTTAAATTTTTAAAGCCTTGGAGAGAATCATTTAGAGCTGGATTTAATGCTTATCAACAAGCAGTAAATTCTGCAATGGAATATGTTAAAAAACAGGAAGATGCAAATACCGCAAAAATGTCAGATGCTGAATATGAAATGATATCAAAAGCAGTGAGTGCTTCTATTGACGGGTATAATAAATCAACAAAGGTAGAATCAACACTAAAGGATGATTGGGGAAGTAATGAAAGTTATTCATATAAAAGTGCTTCTATGGAGATGAACGAGTCTAGTCCAGTATTAGATCAATTAATTTCAAATAAGATTTGTGTTGATTTTAACACATACAACAAGATAATTAATGAAGCCAAAGAAGATAGAGTAGCAAGAAGAGCAGCAAAAGCATCCAGAATAAACGGAGAAAATTTAGGTGCTCAGATTGATGCTGTACTTTCTGTAATTGGTTCAAGATTATCTGATCCAGCTAAAGCTAAGTTTAAATCATTAGCTATGAAAGATCAGTTTATGTCAATAGCTACCAACCTATCTCAAATTCAAACTGAATTGGCAATTGATGATAAAGAATTAAAGAATGTTAATTTTGGTGAGATTGATAAACAAATATCAAACTTAGAAACACTGTTTGCTGATAAGAAGAAAGCTTTCGATGAGGCGTATGCTGGCGAAGAGAAAAATTCAAGAAGCTTTAAGACTCTAGAGGTAGCAACACCAGAGGTAACTAAATTTCTTTCAGATGGGGACGTTCAGTTTGGTCAACTTTCTATTCTTGCACAAAAAGCAGCTAATCTGGCAGCAGAAGAAGCTAAGAAGCCAAAACCTGCTACAGGCGGAACGGGCGGAACAGGAGCAACTGGGGGAACGGGAGCTACAGGAGCAGCACCAGGAGTAATTAAACTTACCTCCTCACTTAAAAGAGGTGCTAAGGGGGATCAAGTTAAGGCAGTTCAGGAATTGATCATAAAAAAAATGGGTACTAAATTAAAAGATGTACCTCAGTATAAGAAGTTTGCTGGATATGGAGCAGATGGTAAATTTGGCGGATCTACAGAGTCGTTAATACCAGCATTAAAATCAGGTCTTGGTCTAACCGACACATCATCAGAGATCACACAGGAGTTAGTTGATAAATTAGCAGCAGTTAAAGAATCTTTTGTTTTTGAGCAGGAGTTTAATATGGATGCTTTTAATAAAACAATCAGCGGTGGAGGTGGATCATCTTCAGCATCATCAGGATCTGGGGAAGGAAAAAAACCGGGTGCTTTTAATTGTATTAGAACTGCAGATAACACAACTAAAATCTCAGGGGGTAAAGCAATAATAGAAAGATCAAACAAAAACAAGCACACTTTTAATGCTGATGGAACTTATTCTTATTTCTCCGCAGGAAAAAACGAAACAATGAAAGGAACATGGAAATGTACCCCGGAGGGATTTGAGGCTTATACGGATTCCGATAAGGACACGTTCTACGGAAGACCTGGGGTAATGGATTGGAAAAGTAACATGGACAATGCCGAGAAAGCAAAAATGGATGCAGCAACTAAGGCAGCTGCAGATCTTCAGGTTAAGGCAGGTGAGATATGTAAAAAGATTATAGTTAAGATGTCAGGAACAAAGGAAAGGGAAGAAGAAGCTGCTGCGATATTTAGAGATGAAGTGACAACGGTGGAAATGTTTAAAGCTGTTGAGACCTTTTGGAATAATAAATGGTGGCCTTCCCAAGTACAGTTACAAAGTAGTCCACTCTATTTTGAGAAAAAATCAGTGGACGAAATAACAAAGATTATGGACTATAAAGCTGGAAAGAAGGGATTTAGTTTGAGATATTTAATTGAATTTTTCTTCGATACTGACCAAATAGCCTTGCTAAATGGGTATCTTCCAGCAGGTGTGAAGAAGTTCTAATTCTGTACACATTTTAATAAATCCGAAATTTTTAGTACATTTGGGGATATAAAATATAAATTTTATGTCCCTTTTTGTTATAGAAGGAGCTAGAAAATCTGGTAAAACACATTTCGTTAGTTCCCAAAACTGGATTCCAGTATTTAAATTTGATTTCAATGGTGTTTATACATCATTAAATCTACCCCCCACTGGTGATAAAACACATCACATAGGTTTAGGTAAGGAACTAATGGTTCAACAGCTAAATAGGGATGGGTTTCTACCAGACCTAATGATGGATCGGGGGGTATTAACAAATTCGGTTTGGGGCATTCTAAATAAAAGGGTAACTAAAAAATCGGTTTACAAAGAACTTGATTATATGTTAGGCAACGGTCTTTTTAAAAATACATTTTTTTTCCTCGTAACTGGTACGCATCCAGAGAAAAGAGAAAAAGATGTGTGGGATGATATGGATGAAAGGATACCAGAAGAAAGTGCTCTCTTTATTGAATTTACCCAGCATCTTATAGATGGTGGTGTAAATATACAAATCATAGAAAATAAGTTTGACGCAGAATCCCTATCAAATTTTCAAACCATAATTAAGAATTTAAAATAATGTGCGGAATACTAATTGCCAATAATCCCTCCGAGGAAAGAATAAACTCCATTGCACACAGGGGTATAGAATACTCAACACATTCTGATGAATCTGGTTTAACCCTTGTACACCACAGATTGCCTATCCAGACAGCAATTGGTGATAAGTGGATACAGCCTATAGAGGTATCAAAAGATCGATATCTTTTATTTAATGGGGAGATTTTTAATTATCCCCTTGGATTTAGCTCAGATACTGAGTATTTAGTGAGTCTTTTTTCAACCTTTGACTTTTCATCACTTGAGATGTTTAGCGCTATCTACGAGCCTTATATTAAGTCTTGGGATGGATTCTGGGCTATCTGTCTGGTTGACATGTCAAAAAAAGATGTATTCTGCTTTACCGATCCTCTAGGAAAGAAATGCCTATATTATAATGAAATGGGAGAGATATGCTCTGAGATGAAAGGATTGATTACGGGGAACTCTTTTATAGATAACGGTTTTATGGGAGGGGTAAGAAAATGGGGATACATTCCTAACGAATCTACCCCGTTTACTGATATCAAAAAAATAAAACCAAACACCTTTTATAAGTGGAATTTCTCCTCCCCGTCTTTCAAACAGGAGTACGGTCCTTATTTCGCATTTAAACCATCCAAATTTGCATTTGAATCCGAAGACATATTATTGGATTGGGTATGGGAAAAAACTGAAGCAGCGACAAGAAATAGACTGTTAAGCTTAGATTATCCTATATCTATTCTACTGTCCGGAGGATTAGACTCTTCTATCATAGGTGGACTCCTATTAAAACTGGGGGCTGATGTTAGCTGGTATACCATAAATAATGGGCCAGATAATGATTATGTTAAAGAATGTGAGTCTTATTGGGGAATCAAGGTAAATCGATTGGATTATACCATGAATGAGGATTCAATGAATTTACCAGATCTTTATTTTAAGTGGAACGAAAGCCCGGTAGATCTGGGAAGTGTTATTCCACAGTACCTCCTATTTGATGCAATTAAAAAAGGGACTGATACACGTATAGTATTATCGGGTGACGGGGCAGACGAAATGTTTGGAGGATATAGAAGAATTAACGAGTATGATTCACAGGCATCTGATGTTTTTCATGAATTAACTTATTACCACCTTCCTAGACTCGATAAAATGAGTATGGCTCATACTTTAGAACTTAGAAATCCATTTTTAAATCTAGAACTTATGCAATTAGCTTTGGCTCTTCCGTTTGAAATGAGAAAGAATAAAACCATACTTAAGAAAGCATTTAAGGGTTTAGTTCCGGATTCGGTCATAGAAAGAAAAAAGCATCCTCTTAAGAACGAAAAAATAGCAAAAGACCCTATGGAATATAGGATAGAATCTTTAAAATATTTCGAAGAAGGATTTAATCAATACAAGGAAGGTCTAAAATAGATAGATTCCACCTAGAGCATTTCCTTTTGATTTAAGCGGGGAGTAATCAGATGGCTCTTTCGTTAAGATAAACGTCTTGCTTGAGTCTACTACAAGACCTGCCATTTCCATTAAAGCTCTATTAATTAAAATCGGAGTACTTTTGTTTATTCTATCAACAAGAGAGAATTTAACTTTTTTATACACCATTTCTCCAAATTCTATATCTAGAAGAATAACTGGTCTTTTGTCGGTTTGATCCCCTACCTCTGCATAGGAGTATTCTATAATTCTGTTACTATAGCTTTTACCCCCTATTGTCCAGTTTAAAAATCCATCAGCTTCTTCTGAAAAATCAGCATGCAGAGAGCATGCTAAAGCTCCGTTTCCAGTGTCAAGTTTACCTACGAAATTTCCTATTCCTTTAACCTCGAACATTTCTCTAAATCCTACCATTTTTCTCGGGTAGTTCCAGTTTTTCTTGTTTAAAATAAAATCTAGTATAATTCCCGTTACATCTAATCCAGTTGCCGTTTCTATACCATCAGTACCCGGTGAAGCATTAACTTCTAATACGTATGGTTGACCTGTATTTTTTTCTAATATAACATCAACCCCACACCATGAACATTCTGTAGCTTTTGCAGCTTCTATCGCTATGTTTTCAATTTCTTCTGGTATTTCGACGGATTCTGCTTGACCGCCGAGAGAAACGTTTGTTCTAAAATCATTCTCTATTCTATTTCTTCTCATAGAGGCTATGATTGTATAATTATCGCCGTTATATGAGTTTTTAGTTCCAACCACATGAATTCTTAAGTCGTAGTCTGCTTCTATTTTTTCTTGTAAAATTAGCTCAGTCTGTGGGGAAAGCTTCCATATTGTTTGTAGTGTGGAAAGCAAAGATGCTATGGAATCTACCTGGAAAACACCTATTCCCTTTGTACCACTTAGTAATTTTACTACAATAGGAAATATTCCTCCGACTTTCTTTACTGCATTTTCTATATCCTCCTCAGATGATACTAAAGCTGTTTTTGGTGTTGATATCCCCTTCTCTTGTAGTTTTTGTACTGTATCAAGTTTATCCTCACAAAGAAGAACGGATTTTAAAGAATTAACGGAAACGAACCCAAGGGATTCTAGTTTTTCAAAGAATTTAACTGCACCCGTAGAATTAATAGAAGATCTTCTAGCCAATACGACAGTATTTCTAACGTCTATTTCATATTTATTTTGGCTTCCCTTGTTTCTGATAAAAAAACTACCAGTCTCTGTTCTTTCTATTTCACCATGCGAGGTATTAATTATAATACACTTAAATCCTAATGAAGAGGATTTTTGCATCATTTTTTTAACCGTTGGAGCCAAAGAATTTTTTTTTGATTCTAACTCAGTTGTTAGAATAACCAGAGAGACCGGTTTCTTGCTTGGAGCAGGAACCTTGTTAGCCCCATGGAAAATAAAATCGTCCTCGTTTTCTGTTAAATAGTGCATCTAAATCTTAATTGATCTATATATCCTTGGGAAACAAAAAAGGGATCCTAAGATCCCTTTGTATTGCTATTATTTATTTATTAGTTAAAAAATTGATTAAAAGAGGGATTTGCAATAGATTCTTGCTCTTCTTCTTCCATGTCTTCTTCCATGTTCTCTTCCATGTCCTCTTCCATGTTCTCTTCCATGTCTTCGTCTTCCTCTTCTGTTAATTCTTCACCATCAAACTCGTCTTCGTCTTCTTCATCTATGTTATACTCATCGGCGATTGATTGAAATTCATCTTCATCCATTTCGTAGATATTAGATTCTTCTTGTTCTTCTTCCTCGTTATCGGAGTCTTCGTCAAATTCCATATCATCAGATTCGGTGTCGTCGTCATCAGATTCTATGTCACCATCCTCAGATTCCATATCGAAAGATCCCTCTGATCCTTCGGTTTCCTCATTTTCATCTTCAGTTTCATCATCAGATTCTATAGAGTCCGCACCACCATCAGAGTCCATTTCTGTGTCCATATCCATCTCATCATCGGATTCAATTTCAGTGTTATTGTCTTGGTCAAGTGTTCCTTCAGTGTATTGTTTAGAAAACTCCTCAAAACTTAAGATCTTTTTTTCCATTTTTGAATTATTTATATCTATATATCTTTTTTCCGTGTATATCCTTACTATTCGCCGGGTTCTCCCATAGAAGCAGCACTTCCTGATTCAACAGCACCATGCCCTGGATAATCTATCTTAGATTGATGTTTAAATATTGCATCACCATATCCTACATACTCATAAGGCTTTTCCAGCTTTATTTCGTGGAAAGGAGATCTATCCTCTTTGCTCATATTTTTAGGATTCCACGGATCGCTTATAACTTTTAGAAATTCTTTGAATTCTAAAATCTCCCTCTTTTTAACGTCTTTCTGATGCATATCTTTTTTAATTTTTAGTTTAAGCCTAATAGACTCATTATTCCTCCGCCCATTCCAGTATCCCCAGTTTGAGCTTCCGGTTTAGCAGCTTTAGCTATATCTTTTTCAGAAAATTTACCACCTCCAAATATATCTTTGAATGATGTACCTTCCCCACATACTACTCCTTCTATCTTTTTATTTATCATCACTGAGAATTCAGTAGTATTTAAATAGTTAGTCGCGGTTTCTCTAACCGTTGCTGCTGCCGTTCCTAGAATGCCGCTATTCATGTTAATATCCAGTCCTAATCCTCTAGCCAGTATATCTATTGCTTTTTCTTCAAGGGTCTCTTTGAGTCCATCCGCTATTGCCTGAACCCAATATTTGCATGATCCTTCTCCAAAGTAATCTCCTATTTTTGTAAATTGAATTTGTTCAACCACGTTCTTTGCAAATTCAGTAAAGAATTCATTATTATCTGGTAGACCCATTTTTTGAAGTAACCATCCTGCAGCATAGTTTTTCATTCTGTCGGTAAAACCGTCAGAAAGGGTTGAACCTAAGCTTTTTATAAGATCCCAAATTCCTTCATTAATTTCTTCTACAGTGTTTCCCTTAGACACCATATCATTATAATGGGCTTCTAATCCCTCAACAAGTCTCACGTATTGTTCGTTGTTAATTGATTCGTCTAATTTGAACTGAGAATATTTGATAACTTTCATTCCTACATTCTTTTTATTATATATCTCTCCCTAATAATAAAACCCCTAGATATATAGACATAATTAAAACCCAAGCATTGAAACACCTATTCTCTTATAAAGATCTATTCGAAAGTACCTCTGCAGGATCACAGGATAGGGGTACGGTGGATTTATCCACTTTTAAATTTGCGATCAATTATGATCCTAGGCTTGGTTACACCAAAAAAGATTTCTCAATGGATCTTATTGAGATCTATAAGGGTATGTCAAAAAGGGAAAGATCTGAATTAATGGATGTGATTTTTAAATCAGGTGGGGTGTTTAGGATTTCAGAGATATCTGAACTTTCCCAAGAAATCGTAGATGAAATCATAAAAAATGTAGAAACCCTTCTGGACAGTAAATCTGTTTATAAAATGCAGGTACTCCCTGATGGGTATATTCTTTGTTATGAGGGGTTAAAACATAAAGGAAGGATTTGTGATGTCTATTATTCCCCTTCGGATGAAAAAGTTAAAATATCATACACTGACACATATCCAGAAATGGAGACTGTTACGATTTCAGCGGAATCTTTTAATCCTTCCTCGGTAAACATCGAAACTGATGATTTCTTATCAACAAAAAATAAATGCGATAATTTTATAGGAACAAACCAAATTATAGCATCGAAAGATAGTCCCGATAATTATTCACTATAAATTCTATAGATTTATCCTTAATTATATCAAAAGATATTTCTTCCTCCCCTTTATTTTTTTCTAGATCTACCATAATAAAACAATGGGAGTTTTTAGGGGATATGCTAATTTCTTTATTGAAGAAATCATATATTTTTTTATCGGATTTAGTATACCCCGGAATTGGATCTAAAAGTTCACTAAGGAGTAACCCAACTTGATCTATCTCATCTATTCTTATTATGGAAAAGGCCCAGGAGTAGATTTTCATCTTTTTATCCTTGTTATTTCTCATAACAACAAAACCCTTATCTTTGGTGAAAATGTCATCGTTGTGTATTTTAAACCTTATTGATCTTTCTATTTCTTCCAGATAGGGATTTATTTTATCAAGAAATCCATCCAGAACCTCTAGACTACCGTCTAAGATATAATCGATCTCCTCATCATTTTGGTTTAATATGGTAAGCTCGTTAATTTTGTCTATTTCATTCTGGGTCATAGATCTAAGCGTTTTATCACTTAATCTGTTAGTCTTCTGAAAGTTTTTAATATCATTATAAACTCTATTTATTTTTTGAATCTGTTCTGAGTATTTCTTTTGGCCCAGATCGATTTCAACGGATTGCAGAAAATCCATTAGAACATAATACTTATGCTCAGCATCTATGGGGTTTTGTAAAAACCAATATGGTTGTAAACTCTTCATTGTTAATAACTATAATATATAACCTAAATCCGGTCGGTTTCCTCTATTAAAAAAAATATTTCTGATTTTTGGAAACTTTCCCTAAAAAGGCTGCTAAAATTGTTATCTATTAACATCCTGGGTTATGAATATTATCTATAGTCTCTTATGAGCCCCTTTCTTGTAATAGCTTATTATACCCCAGGAAACCATTACGAAGCTCTCTCGGAAAATCTTAAAGAATCTTGTAAAGAATTTAACCTCCCCCTGGTTTTAAAGCCAATTCAGAATCTAGGATCCTGGGAAAAGAACACACACTATAAGGCAGAATTTATTTACGAATGTCTCCATGCATATAACCAAAATCTAGTTTATGTAGACGTTGACGCAGTCTTTAGAAAATATCCAATACTTTTTGAAGAATTAGATTGTGATATAGCATATCGGACCGAGAATTTTAGATGGAGAAAAAACGAAGCATTAAGTGGCACCATATTTCTAAATAACAGCGGCAGGGTAAAATCCCTGGTTAAAAGTTGGATCTCAATAAATGAAGCTAAACCTGCTATTAGAAAATTACCTTCGACTTGGGAGCAAGCTAATATGCAAAGAATAGTTGAAAGGGATCCTTCTATAAATTATTACAATCTACCTCCCGAGTATACCTATATCTTTGATCATACCAAAAGAATGTACCCGGATATAGAACCGGTAATTGAGCACTTTCAGGCTTCTAGAAAGGTTTGATATATAAAAAAACAATAAAATAGAGATGTCGTTCGAAAAAGTGAGAAGACTCAGGGTTTCCCTCAGTAATATCTTAAATCCTACACCTAAAGAAAATACAGGAGAAAAACCCATGAAAGATATTGAGAGTGTAGTCCCTGTAGAGGTTCAAATGACCCCTAGGATAGTTAGCTACTATTCAGATTTTAATGACACAAAATATTATGAGAATTTTGCTAAGATCCTGTCAGACCGATGCAAATTATTTAATTTAACTTATGATATAAACGAGCTTCCCTCTAGGGGAAATTACGGCGTGAATTGCTTAATGAAGCCAGAATTCATCTTAGATAAAATAAAGGAGTATAAGAAGCCCTTGATCTGGATGGACTGTGACACCGATTTCAAAGAGCCCTTTCCCCATTTTAATTCAGTTGAAGAAGATATAGGAATGGCGACGCACAGCGGAGAACTTGATGGAATTAAAGCATCCCCCCTGTATTTCAACTACACCAAGGGCGCTTTTAGAATAATAAGGGAATGGGTAGTTCACTGTAGAGCTTGCTATGATTTAGGAATAACTGAGTTAGACCACGATGCTTTAAAGCATTACGTTTTAGATTTTCTAAAGGGTTCATACACATCTTATTTATTAACCGAAAACTGGAACGATTTTGTACATGGGCGATACATCTGGAACGGGAACTCAAGGGTTGAAGGAAAGGTTCAGATTCACAGAAAAGTTGGGGTGAGCGACGATACAAGGAGGTCATATTCACAAAATGTTAAACACATTAAATTATTTTTTGAATCCGATGACGAAAAGGTATTTAAGTGTGCTCTAAACTTTTTAAATAGATTTTCAAACAGATCAAGATTATCTTTTAATTTTTCACCAAAGCTTCTAGATTTATCCCCAAAAAATCCCTATTTTAATTCCCTTGAAATAGAATCAGGAGGATCTGTCCATTTTGGTGATAACAATTTTATTACCACGGATGTAGGTAAAACCGATATTTTAATCTCTGTAAATAATGTTAAAGATATTGAAAATGATTGGGACCTTAAAATATTATCAGCGGAAGACAGATTAATTAATCCTCTATATGAATTAAATTTTGAAGACGAGGGTAGGGGAAGTATTAAAATAAAAACATCTAAAAAAATATGGATATGATAAAAGGAATAGGAATGCCCTTTCCTGCCGAATACTCTTCGTGCTCAAATATTAAACCTGATACATTCTCATGGACTAATGGCGAATCTGATATACATGTCTACATAGATGATAAGATAATAGAGGGCCTATCGACCCCTAGGCATGATTTAAAATTTGGATGGCTTTGCGAATCACCTGCAATAATGCAAGAGATACACTTTGTAATCAAAGAAAATCCCCAAAGATTTAAAAACAAATACGCAGGCATATTTACTTGCGATTTAGAATTATTAGAGGATCCCTTTTTTATCTACTCTCCTCCCGGATCTAATCTTCCATGGACGAGGACTGAAGAAATGGCTCTTTATGAAAAAACTAAACACTGTTCTATGATATCCTCTCCAAAGGCAAGAACTGCAGGACATCAATATAGATTAGAGGTTGCTGGATTACTAAAAAATAAATTAGATCTTTTTGGGGGTGCACACGGATCTCAGAGAATTGGTGATGGATCAGGTCCTAATCAGGATTGGTGGAGATCAAAGCTACCCGCAATAAAGGACTATATGTTTTCAATTGTTTTTGAAAACACGGTACATGATAAGTACTATACCGAAAAAATAACGGACTGCTTTGCCACTGGGACAATTCCAGTTTATTGGGGTACTAAAAAAGTGACAGAGGATTTTAATCAAGAGGGTATTATATTTTTTGATGATATTAAAGGAGATTTAGAAATATTATCAAAAGATCTGTACGAATCTAAAATGCCTGCGATAATAGAAAATCTTGGAAGAGTAAAAACCCTAGAATCTGCCGATAATATTATTTATAAAAAAATTAAGTCATGGATTCCATAAAAATAAATTGGCATTCTAGTATTAATTTTGGAGATGAGTTAAATCCATATCTTATTAAGAAGCTGTGGAATATGGAATCTGTAAAAGTAAACGAGGGGGATGAATCACCCCATTTAATGATGTTAGGATCTATATTAAATGAAGCCAATAAAGGAACAATTATAATGGGTGCGGGTTTAGTTGCAAGTGATAGAACATTTACAGGAAATCCCAAATTCATAGGTCTTAGAGGAAAATTAACCAAAGCTATATTAAAAGAAAGGGGCTTTAAAGTAGATAATGTTTTTCTTGGAGATCCCTCGGTATTACTGCCAGAATTTTACAATCCCCATATTGAAAAAAAGTATGATCTGGGAATTATTCCGCATTTAGTTGATTATGAAAATGCTTTAAATATTTTTAATGATACTGAAAGATTTTTAGTGATTGATTTAAGAATTGATGAAAATAATACAATAGAGAAAATAATAGATAAAATAAAATCGTGCAAATGTACTATATCAAGTAGTCTTCATGGATTTATTGTATCTCATGCTTATGGAATACCTGGAACCTGGTGTAAATTTTCTGATAATGTTATAGGAGATGGCTTTAAATTTATTGATTATCTTTCTGCTTATACTGATTTATATAACGAGGTACCATTTTTCGATTTAAGGAATTTAGAAAAAGAAGAAATTAATATCGATAAAATTATAGAGTTATCATCTATCACTATAATAAACAATCAAATAGAATTAGAAAGAATAAAAGCGGGATTAGAATTAGGAAAATTGAGAATTAACCAGATGAAAAAAAGAAAAAATTATCATCGAGTAGTAAATTAGATATGAAATTAAATTTAAATAGAGTAACTGCGATTTGTATAGACGGAAGACCCTATGACAAAGAAAGGTACGAGAGATACTCTCTTATTCTTAATTTCTTTATTTCAAATGTGGAATTTTCATCGCTACGCATGATATCCACTCATAATCCGGAAATAGAGGGTGTTTCACATACATTAATAAAAGAATTTGTAATATCAGATTACTCAAGATTCTGTTTATATAATTTAACAGATTGGGTTAATTCTGAATTTTGTCTTATTTTTCAAGATGACGGATTTATACTTAATCCCAACCTATGGAACGATTCTTTTTATGAATATGATTATATCGGATCTCCCTGGCCTCTTTATATGGGTTGGCCAGAAGAAGGAAAACAGGTAGGTAACGGAGGATTTTCTTTAAGAAGTAAAAAACTTCTCGAATTTACCAAAACCTTTATAGATCACACAACAGAAAACGAGGATACCTATATAATTTCCACGAAAAGAAAAGAGATAGAGAATGAAGGATTAAAAATAGCACCTTTAGAAATTGCTAGACTTTTTTCAATTGAGAATGGTTTAGATAGCGAGCATCGATTGGATACTTGTTTTGGATTTCATGCCAAGCATTTATTAAATGATGCAATAAAAATGATACAATAATGAAAGTAATGGCATACTATCCAGTTCACTATGGAGCTGAATATTTTGAGGCATCTATTAAATCAATAGATGATCAGGTTGATAAAATTCTAGTTCTTTATACACCCAAACCTAGCTATGGTCATGTAACAGAAAAGCAATGTCCCGAAACAGAAGATGAATTAAAGGAGATAGCATTCGTATCTTCTAATAAAATAGAATGGGTTACTGTAGATGCTGGTAATGAAGGAAATCACAGAGCATTAGCATACACCAATGCATCTGAATATGATATCATGCTAACACTAGATACCGATGAAGTTTGGGATCCTACCTCCTTAGAAACATGTATCAAAGAAACTTATGATGGAGAAGCATGGAGAAGAAATATTTCTGGGTTTATTCATTTTTGGAAATCCTTTAATTGGGTATGTCAAGACGGATTTCAACCTGCTAGGATTTTTAATCTAAAAAGAAACAACCACCAAGAGGTGTCAATCAATGGAACAATCTATCACTTCGGTTATGCACAGTCTAAAAAAATAATGGATTATAAATTTGACATACATGGCCATAAAAATGAGATTAAAGAGGGATGGCTAGAGAATACATATTATGCATGGGAGCCAGGAAAACTTGATTTACATCCTACGTGTGGTGTTTGGCCAGAAGCTAAACCCTTTGATAAAAACACACTCCCTGATATTTTAAAATCACATCCTAATTTCAATAAAGAAATAATATAATAAATACAAGAATGAAAAATATAATATCAAAAATACTTGAAATAACTAACGATCAACTAGATTCGATAGATTTAAGTGCATATAAAAAACTAACTAATAGTATAGATACACCAAAAGAATGGTTTTATTTAGAATCTGGAAGAGAACATTATAGGTTAATTGCCTATATTAGTACACTATTTCAAGAGAGTCAATTATTAGACATTGGAACGTACCAAGGAAGTTCATCTATTGCTATGTCTTATAATAGCAATAATTCTGTAATATCTTTTGATGTAAATCCACAACCAGAAATATCAAGAATTGATATAAAAAATATAAAATATAATATTGGTAACGTTTTAGATTTTACTGAAATTATATTAAAATCCCCTCTAATTCTATTAGATACCTTTCACGACGGAACCTTTGAAAAAGAATTCATTGATAAGCTTACTGAAATTAATTACAAAGGAATAGTATTATTCGATGATATTCATCTTGATGGACCAATGCAGATTTTTTGGGATTCTATTAGTATTGAAAAATACGATTTAACAGAAAAGGGGCATTATACAGGTACAGGATTGGTTTATTTTAAATAAAAATATAACAAAATGGGAGAATTAACAATGGGATCTAGATCCTATGGTAATATTATTAGAAGAGGAGTACATAATTCAATAACTGTCGGAAAATATTGTTCCTTAGCTGCTGGTTTAGTAATAGACGGGGGTTTTAGTCATAATACCAAATTCATATCAACATATCCTTTTAATGTCAATTTTAATCAATGTTCCTATCTAACTGGGCATCCGACATGGAAAGGCGACGTTATTATAGGAAACGATGTTTGGATAGGGGAGGATTGCTTAATAATGAGCGGTGTAACAATAGGAGACGGTTCTGTTATAGGAGCACGTTCGATAGTAACAAAAGATATTGATCCATATTCTATAAATGTTGGATCACCTTCCCGTAAGGTTAAGCAACGCTTTAGCGATAATCAAATCTCAGACCTATTAAAAATCAAATGGTGGGATTGGGAGGAAGATAAAATTATCGAAAATGCACATTTATTAATGAGTGAAGATATAGATCTTTTTATAGAAAAACATAAAATATTTTAATATAAATGTCAGTATCAATTAACTACACTGGAAGATTTGGTAATAATATTACCCAATATATTTTTTCAAGAATTTTTGCAGAAAATAATGGGCTTCAATTAATTAGTGAATTTAATCACAAAAAAGGTCCGATAGAATTTACAACACCCAAGCCAGGAAAAATTGTAAAAGGTGATTTAATAGAGATAACGGATCATAACAAAAATATTTTAAATAAAAAATGGGATCAATGTAATTATTCAATTAATGGTTATTTTCAAAAATCAGATTTTTATATCGAAAGACGGGATCAAATCCTGTCTTTTATTAAAAGTGAAAAAGCTAACTTAAACTATGAAGATATAGTAATGCACGTTAGATTAGGTGATTATTTATTTAAAATTCATCCTAATTGGTATTTAGATATATTAAAATCCCAAAAATTTAATAAGCTTTATATTGTAATGGAGGAAAGGGACGAAAAATATCTTTCATATTTTAGCAAATATGATCCAATATGCATATCAACAAATAAGTATGACGATTGGAATTTTATTAAATCATTCGATCGTATAATCTGTTCGAATTCAACTTTTAGCTGGTGGGCATCTTTTTTGAGTGATGCTAGTAAAATATGGACATTTAATAGGTGGACCGATACTCCCGATTTATATCATTTAAATAAAATACATAACGGGATACCCGTCGATGGTCCTTTAATAAAAAGCGACATATCAAATACTATTTTAGATCTAGAATATTAATATAATTACATGGGAAAAAAAATTGCAGTCTTTGGATCAACCGGTTTAGTTGGATCTAATATCATTAAAAAAATAGATCAAGAGAAATATCAGATCTATGCCCCTTCTAGAAAAGACCTAGATCTTTTTGATCAGAAAAAGGTCCTAGATTGGTTCTTTGAAAATAAAGTGGAATATGTAATTCTTGCAGCTGCTAGGGTTGGAGGAATAGTTGCTAATTCAACATACCCTACAGAATTCTTACATGAGAATCTCACAATCCAGAATAATATTATAATGTCTGCTTTAAAGAGCGATGTCAAAAATCTTATATTTCTAGGATCTTCTTGCATTTATCCGAGAGAATGTCCACAACCAATTAAGGAAGAATATCTACTAACCGGTCCTTTAGAAAAAACAAATAAGTCGTATGCCCTTGCAAAAATTGCGGGAATACAACTCTGTGATTCTATTAGGGAACAGTATGGGAAAAATTATTATTCTCTAATGCCGTGTAATCTTTATGGACCTGGGGATAATTTTGATTTAGAAGCTTCCCATGTTATTCCTGGAATGATTAGAAAAATAGAGAATGCTAGGGATAATAATGAACCAACTCTTAAATTACTTGGAACTGGAAGACCCCTTAGAGAATTTCTCTATGTGGAGGATCTAGCAGATGGCGTGATATTCATGCTGGAAAATTATAAAGGATCCCAAGGATTAATTAATATAGGAAGCGGGTCTGAGGTATCAATAAAAGATCTAGCAAATATAGTTGCACATGCTATAGGATATAAAGGAGAAATTTTATTCGACACTGAGGGATTAGACGGAACACCTAGAAAAATAATGGATAATTCCAAGATAGAATCTTTGGGTTGGAAACCTAGAATCACCTTAAAAACAGGGATAGAGGAAACTGTTAAATGGTACTGGGACAATAGAGATAAAATTAGAAAATGAAAATAGCATTAATCACCGGGGTAAACGGACAGGACGGATCATATTTAGCAGAGTTGCTTCTCGAGAAGGGGTATATGGTTCATGGCACAATCAGAAGATCGTCATCATTCAATTCTGGAAGAATAGAACATTTTAGGGAACATCCTAATTTTAAAAGACACTATATGGATCTGACAGATTCAGGAAATGTCTCCCATATAATTTCACAACTAAAACCCGACGAAATCTATAATTTAGCTGCGCAGAGTCACGTTAAAATATCTTTCGATATTCCAAATTATACTGGACAGGTCGATGCTATGGGAACATTAAATGTTTTAGAAGCAATTAGAACTCATTCACCAAATTCTAAATTATATCAGGCTTCTACGTCTGAATTATACGGCAAGGTACAGGAAACCCCACAGAAAGAAACAACTCCATTCTATCCAAGATCACCCTACGGAGTTGCAAAACTATATGGATATTGGATTGTTAAAAACTACAGGGAGTCTTATAATTTATTTGCATGTAATGGAATTCTTTTTAATCACACATCTCCTCGCAGAGGTGAAAACTTTGTTGAGAAGAAAATTATAGATTCCCTTTGTCAAATTAAAAAGGGAAAAATAGATATACTAACACTAGGCAATCTTTCCGCCCGTAGAGACATAGGTCATGCTAAAGAATACGTTGAAGGAATGTGGAGAATGCTACAATTGGAATCCCCTGAAGATTTTGTTCTTGCAACAGGTAAAACCTATTCTATTAAAGAGATGGTCAATATGGTTTGTCAAAAATTAGATATAGATCTAGATTGGAAAGGTGGAGGAGAACAAGAAATAGCAATAGATAAATCGTCTGGTAGAATTATTATAGGGATAGATCCCAAGTATTATAGACCAGCTGAAGTTGAGCTTTTACAGGGGGATGCTTCTAAAGCTAAATCAGTATTAGGATGGGAACCAACCCTATCTCTGTCAGAAATATTTGATGAGATGATAGCAGAATCACTAAAGGATTAGTGATTAGTGTTTGATACAATTTCATTTGCTTTTAAAAGGGTTTCTACTGTTTTAACATCGTACTTGGTTTGTCCAGGAACCCCCCAATCTTTTTGTTCACCCCAATTAATAAATCCCTGATGTGTTATATGATTTCCTGAATTATAAGAAAAATCGTGATGACCTTCTTTAGCAGATGATTTTTCAAACTCGTTTCTCGAGCTGATGTTTTTATATCCGTATTTTTCCATTATTTCTTTTTCTTTCTTAGGTTAGCCTTTGCTTGTTTATAAAGTGCCTTATCTCCCATTTTAGAGGTCTTACCTCCTGTAACAAATGAGTTAACCCTTGCCATTGCCCATTGTTGGGGATTAGTTCCTGGAATATGGCCTATTTTCCATGCTGCGTATCCTCTTTTCCACACTTTCTTTAAAATGCCTAACGGAAATCTGGTTTTTTCAGATTTCTTTTTAAGAGCTTTATTTACCGGACTAGAAACAGAATCCACACCCTCATTAAGATTATCCAAGTTATATTCTTCGTTTAATTCGTTAAAAACCTCCCATGCTGCAATTTCTGCTGCTTCTAAAAAGGAATCAAATCCTAATAGTTCGTTGTTTTCGTTTTCCCCAAACATTTTCTTGTATTTTTTTGTGTATTGACTAGTTTTTGTATCTACTGGTTTACCCTTTCCTGCTTTTCCTGACTTATAATCAGCATCCCATTCAGTATATGCCGACGGATCATTATCAGCCTTATCCTTATTCTTTTTAATCTCCCTTTTCATTATTCTGGGATTTTTGGACAAATATTTCTTAGGAACTTTCATAAATCTATATATTCGAGTTTAATTTGAAATAATTCCTAATTACTTTCTATAATAGGGTAACAACAAGTAAATCGCCTTAGCGGACTATGTTTAAAAAGCTAAAGAAAATAATAAGCATTATGACAGAAAAAGATCTTTCCGAGCTGAAAGAAGAATATGAGAAGTATTCCTATCAGTGGATAAAGGGTGACAATCTATCTATAACACAGCACTACCAGGATATTTTAGAAGAGGGAGGTAAAAAGTATATTATCTTCACTGATAAAAGCCGTATATCTTTAGACCTTTTGGACGAGTATATGATCAGGGTAGAAAGAGGATTCGAGGAGCAGGTAAAAGTTATTAACCCAACAAAGGAACTAATTCAAATGGACGAAGAAATTACCAAGCAGAGCGTGGTAAAATCCAGGGAATTATCACAGGATAAACAAAAAGTTGAAATTGAAAATAGCCCCATATTTTCTTTGCTTGCAAAACAGAAAGAAAACTGGGTGGACGTGGATCTTAGATTGAGCATTAATTTACCACCCAAAAGCCTCTGGGACGTTTTAATGGGATCTTTTGATGATGCTGAAAAAGATATTCTGGAGTACGTGACAAAGGACCTTGATATAGAGGTTGTGAGGCAATCTTTGAGGGAATCTATAAAAGAGATATATAAAAAAAATAAAAATATTCCACTAAAAAATGTCAGATCCCAAGATTCTGTTCCAGAATAACTACATAGAGGTTATAGAAAATAAAGGCATTGTTGGAATTAAACAAAAAAGCCCATCAGTAATTATACTTCCATATACCACAGATGAATCGGGTAATCCTAGATCTCTGGGATTAATAGCCGAACCTTCGTCCATTAAGGAAGAAAAAATAACACACACTATTATAACAGGTAGTCCAGAGGATTCTGATGTTGATATTCTAGCAACAGCCAAAAGGGAATTAAAAGAAGAATCTGGATATGAGGTCGAAGACACAGAGAAGTGGGATTTTTTAGGAAATATACAAACCTCTAAGTTAATTGTTAACGGAAATCCAGCTTTCGGCGTGGACGTTACTGACCTACAGAATAAAGAAAAATCCGGCGACGGATCAGACAAGGAAGAAAATACAAAATTTTCTCTTATTCCAGTAAATGACGCTATAAATTTAGATGATGCTTTAATCTCTTGTTTATTTCTAAAAATATTTCAAAATAAATTAATTTAAAAGATATGTTTAATCAAATTCCTTCGAGGAGAGAAAGAAGAGCGCTTGCTAAAAAACTAGGATTAACAGGTAAAAAAGAATCATTAAAACAATTCACAGAAAGAACTAGAAGATCTGCTGAATTTGGAAAACAACTACATTTACAGCATTTACAAAATCAGGAAAATCATAGAATCAATTTAGAATCAAATTTAGAAGAAGGTAAAGAACAGGAGCAGCAAACCCCAACTGATTCTCCAAATTGGGGATTAGAAGATTTTAAACAACAAATTATAAGTGGAGAAAATCCAGAAGCCTAAAAGAACTACCCTTAAAATACATCTAACTGCGCTTTCTTATCGGGAAATCAAGAAAACCTTGATCGATAATGAGAAAGTCTCTTATATTGATGTTACTAAGATTATTACCGATAGTTTTGGTGATAAAGATCTTAGTGATATTCAATACTGGATTTTAAACCAAATGATAGTCAAAAAGATAGAATCGTTTAAAACCACCAATACCAACCGCATTTTTATTACCATAAAGGATCCTAACAAGGGTTCGGTTAAGTCATTCAAAGAGCTTCTCTCCGAAGCTAAGCTATCTCCCGCACAGGTAGAAATTTACAGCATTTAATTTTTTTAGACCCTTCTTGTAATACAGGAATATATAATTGAAATAAAGTAGTAAATGTCAACAGAAGGAGTAGTAGATTCAAGGGGTGCCGCACTACAAAGCGCAACAAACGTTCAATCTATAACAAATAACACATCAAAGGCGTTTGATAAAACCATTGACAAGAGCTCTGAGCTTGAGGGGTTAATCTATAAATTTAATAGCGACAAGGAATATGGTGTTTTTGAAAACTTTAGTGATGCTGTTACCACGCTTCCCTCTTCTTTATTTTATGAAGCCCAATCCTCCGAGGATGGGAGATTAGGACTTTTTAATTATTATATTATAGGGGATATTAGAAGTGCAACTGATGGTAAAGGAAAGGTAACATATGCACAATCTGAAAGATTTGAACAGAATCAGGTGGTAACACCTGAGATAAGTAGAAATCCAACAGCTAATGCAATTATACAGGAGACAACAGCTAGTGGTGCATATTTAAATCCTAGAAGTAAGTATGTATCACAGCCATATAATGTCAAAGACTTCATTTTTTGTAAGCACTACGGGGTTATTCCTAATAACAGGATGATAACATTAAGAAGATTTCCTAATTCAGTTATGGACAACCTAAGGGTGCCTACACCAGGACAAAGACCAGAAGCCGTTGATAAGGCAGGAAAACTACAGGGACAATTAGTAGAAGGTGCGTCTATTTCTACCGAACAGATGATTAAAGAGGGTGCATGTTTACCCATAGCACAAGCAGTCACTTTCTTTGGGACAGAAACAGGAAATAGTCTAGATTCTATATTAGGAATAAGCACCGGATTAAACTTTAGATCTGCAGATCAGGAAAGGCTTAAAAAAGCTTACGGAAACGATAAAGGCTTTATGCAAAGTACCCTCGGTAAGTATATTGAGGCCTTAGCTGGAAATGAACTTACGGGTAATCTTAAAGGTCTTAGTAATGCCATAGGAACTATCACAGATCCTGATAATCAGGAATTAAAAATTAGAAGACAGCTATTTGACAATCTAACTACAGGTGACGGTCCTTTATCCAAAAGAATTTTTGTTGATGTTAATACTGTTAACCAAATGATGTTAAGGGATGTTGGTTTTACTGGAGGGGATCAGACATTTAGCCTTACCTTTAATTATAGCCTCACTAGTGTTGGAGAAATTAATAGCAGAATGATGTTTATAGATTTAATGGCAAATCTATTAGCAATCGGCAGTGACTATGGTAAATTTTTAGTACCCCAATTATTAGTGCAATCAAATAGACAGGGTATCGGATTTCCTAATGGATCTAAAGGTTTCGTTAAACATCTAACCCATCCATTGGAATTCCTGAATGATATGATTAAACTTAACTTCGAGGCTGAAGTAAAATCCAAGATCGAAAATTTGAAGGGAACTTTAGAAAAGTCTAAAAACGAAATACAGGGATTAAGTAAGGGACAACCACTATCTAAGGATGGACACGTATACAAGACATTAACTGCAATGCTAACCAATGATTTGATAAACCAGTTGGTATATGAACCTATAATGCTTTCTGGATATCCAACGGGGGAATGGCACGTTGTTGTTGGAAACCCTCTAAACCCTATCGCTATGATAGGAAATTTAATCTGTACTAATGTTAGTATTAAGCTTAATAACGTTTTAGGTCCTGATGATTTTCCAACTGAATTAACTGCTACTTTTAACATGAAAGCAGCAAGGCAGAAACATAGAGGAGATTTTGAAAGTATGTTTAATAGGGGTAACGGAAGATTATATCTCGGTAAAGGTCCAATTAGCGATGCTACCCTCAATGCTCAGGTTGGTGCCATCAGTGGTAATGATATACAAGGACCATTATCAGGTGACGCTAGAATTGATGCATCTAACTTTACTGGATCGGATATAGACCCTTTGTTAGGTAATTAATTATAAATAACAGAAAGATATGATTAGTATAGATATTTTAGATAATAAACAAGAAAAAATCATTAATGGGATTAATATGATTGATCTAACAACGCAGTCAATTAATCAGGATATTAACCCAGGATATTCTAGGTTTATAGTTACCACAGAGGAAATGACAATGAGAGCAGATCTTGTTTCCCATATGTATTGTGGGAGCCAAGATAAAATGGGAACTCTTTTAAAATTAAACTCAATAGGTAATCCATTTTCTCTTGATAGTAACGAGGTCTTATTTATACCAGATTCCGCGACATTAAGTAATCTTCCTAGGAAGCCAGTTGGAGAAGAGCAAGGAGAGGTTAGAAAATCATTCAGAAAACAATTACAGGAAAGAATATCAAAAGTATCCGAAAATAGAAAAGAATATCTTAATTCAGTAAGTATCAGCGAGGCGACACAGGTTCCTCTGCCTCCTAACGTTGCACAAGAAGGATCTGAACAATTTAAAGTTGAAAACGGAAAACTTATTTTTGGGTCTGATATAGGGGTATGTAGAACAAAGATACAACAGAACAAATCTGTTGCAACAATAAAATCAAGATTCGCACAGAGACAAATTTTTGAATCATGATAGACAGCAAAAAAACTATAATTCAGTTAGACAAAGAAACTATAATTCTTGATGAGCTTTCTATCATAGATGAAATAGGATCTTTCGATAAAAATCAAATAGAAAAAACCGGTGCTAGAGAAGAAACATCTATAGGTTTTGGAGCACCCCTAATCATCATAAATTCCTATATGGTTAGGAATATTGAATTTTTCAGATTAGATCTAACAGAAAGAATTCCCCAATTAATATTTAGGTTTACCCCAGAGAATGAAAGTTTTCTTTATACATCATATCCTAAGGATGGGGATGTTGTTGGTCTTTATATAAGAGCAACATCGGAATTATACAAACCGATAAGAATGGATATGTTAGTAACTGAGGTATTTAGTCATTTTTCTAACTCTCCAATACCGGAGGATAAAGCTAATTCGGTGGGAACATCATTTACAATTAAATCACAAATGAGAATTCCTACTTTATTCCAACATATTTCTAAATCCTATATCAATAAAACATCATTTGAAACACTAAGAGAAATAGCAAAGGATCTTGGTTTAGGTTTTGCCTCAAACGAGAAAGGAACTAACGATAGGATGAATTGGATATGTCCAAGTAAAACCTATTATAAATTCATGCAGGACTTATGCAATTCATCCTGGTTGGGAGAAGAGGATTTCTTTGATTGGTGGATAGATCAATACTATGTTTTAAATTTTGTTAATCTCAGAAAACAGTTATTAGAAAAAAGTAAAGATGAAACAAATATACTAGCAGCTATAGGAACAGAAAATGGAATTAGCGGAGGATTGGACGGAAACATTAAGCCTAGCGAAATCTCAATGCCATTACTAATAACTAATGATCCCTATTATAACAAGTATCCTTTTTTTATAACAACATATTCAGTTAAAAACTCGTCTGGACATATTACAAACAATTTTGGATATTCTAGAGATTTAGAATTTTACGATACAAGATTAGTTAGCGATATGCCTGTTAATAAATTTGTAAGTTATAACGTTGAATATGTAACCCAGAAAAATCTAGATCCTAGTAGCACACTTTTCAAGGGAAGAGCTAACGAAGATGTTTATAAAAACGAAAGAAAGAAAACATGGGTCGGAACCCAATATGGGGAAAACCAACATAAAAATATACAGCAAGCTTTAGTTCAAAACAGACTTAATAGATACGAAAACTTTAAGGTTTATTTAGAAACAAAAATGCACTCATACGTTCCTTGGGTTTATAGAGGACAAACAGTACCAACTAGGATAGTTCATATGGATGCAATAACAGCAGGAGCTAACTCTGTTGAAAGTAAACAAAGTCCACCTATTGATCCTCAACAACACGAGGCAGGTAAAAAAGTAGACAATAAGTTTTTAAGCGGTGTGTATATGATCATGGGTTCTTATATTGAGTATATAGATAGTAAAATTACCCAATCTTTTGTTCTAGGAAAAAGAGAATGGTTAATCAACGACGGAAGGGGATCAGACCCTGGACCTAAAGTATCTAAATAAAAGATGGCAAGTTATTTAAACGAAATTAAGGACAATCTCAGTAGCGTAACTGATCCCAATCAGATACTGAACCGTGGTGTAGATAAACAAAGAACCTTATTTCTTAAGGGATTAAAATCAACATCTTCCGGGCAAAAAGAAGATCCAACTTATACTGGATTTAGAATAATGTTCGACATGGGTCATAATGGATTAGTAGACCCTGAGACTTTTCTACCTATAAGTCCTTTATTTTCTAACGGAAGAAGCGGCGAAGGAAATCCCAAGATGATGAAATTAGACGGATCAACCGACTTTTTCCATTTATCCAGACAAAAAATGTATCCATTTCCTAACTATACGGAAAAGATGCACTATATGACTGCAGAGGGATACCTTAGACAAAGAAGAAGTAAAGCAGAGAATGGATTAGGCGGAAATTTAACTGATAATACAGGTAGAGTTATAGCAGGAGATAGGAGTCAAATACAAGATAGCTCGATATCACACAGGGCAGACTCTTTAGTTGGATTTAAAAATATATTAACTAGTGTTAATGAAAAAAGTCCTTGGTTTATTCAGTCTATAGAAGGTCTTGATAAAGTATTAAGTGTTACCCCACCAAGACAAGTAGGAGGAGGATCTGGATATAAAGAACAAAGGTCTGGTGTTTTAACCTTCGATTGCATGGATTCTATAGATTTAAGAATTAATGCAATGGCAGAGCTTTATAGAAAAGCAACATATGATTATCAAAACCATAGAGAATTACTTCCAGCTAATCTAAGAAAGTTTAGAATGTGGATCATAGTAACGGAGATCAGGCAAATAGATTTGCAGAAAAATTTAGGAGATGTTTTAAATCCTTTTAATATGCCAGGTGTTTCAAGTGCTGTTGAGTCAATCCGTAATATAGCAAGTTCTGCTGGTGTTTTAAAGAACAAATCTACAGAATCTGAAAACCCTAAGAAAGATCTAGATTCGTTTGTAAAGTCGTTTGAAAGAATGCAGCCTTATATTATGATCTATCAATTGGATCTTTGTGAATTTAATTTCGACGAATCCTATGCATTTGGAACTCTATCTAATTCAAATACATCATCAGGATCTCCCGTAAAAAATAGATTTAAGGTACATGTTGGATCCGCTAAAGAATACAAATTACAATACAATATACTTTCGGATTTAATTAGAAATGAATCCATATTTGCTCCTATACTAATACAAGATAGCTGGAATTTGATTGGTTCTAAAATTTTAATGAAGAATGCAACAACCGATAATAACACAAATCTTTTTAGGAACCTAGCAAGCAACTTCATTAACAATTCTATTGCTTCTGTAGTTCAACAGCAGGTTTCTCCTATTGTTACCAAGGCACTTTTAGGTAACGCTTATGGCTTTAGATTATCGGATGCTGTTAGATCATTAAATTCAGTTCAGGATGCGGTTAATGGACTAAGTAATATAAGATCTCCTTTTCAGAATTCGACGCCTCAGGCTAATGGTCTTGGTGGACCTAGTGAAAGACAATATCAGGTAGTGAAGGAGGATGTTTATCCAAATAATGCCAATCCGCCAGCAGGGGGAAGCCTTGGAAATATTTTACCCGGGGCAGGAGCTCCTGGGACAGTTGGGGCTAATGATGTTTATCCTAATAGCCCAGGTAGCGATCTTGGATTACCTTCTAGGATTTATCCAAAGTCTGATGATGATGTATACAGAAACGTGGGAGGAGATTTTAGTAATAAGGATCTTGGGGTACCTGATAGAATATATTCTAATCTACCAAAGGATGATGTTTATCCAAATAGCCCAGGAAGTGATTTAGGCTTGCCAAAAAGAATATACGTATCTACAAAAAACGAGGATCTTTATCCAGATTCACCAGGTAATGATCTTGGAGTTCCTGATAGGGTATACAGAGAAAGCGACGGAGGCGACAAAGATCTTTATCCAGACTCTCCCGGATCTAGTTTAGGTTTACCTGATAGATCCTATCCAACTAACAGTGCCGATGATCAATATCCAAACTCCCCCGGAAGTGATCTTGGTGTACCGTCTAGGGACTATAAAACAATCAGCGAAAGAGTATATAAATAAGGGTTTTAGAAATAGGGATAAATAAGGTAAAATATTGTTTGTATGCCTTTAGACAATCTCCAAGAATCCAATATAGAAAGAAGCCAACATTTCCTTGGTGTAATCGTCGATAACAAAGATCCCGAATTTAGAGCAAGATGTAAAGTTAGGGTTTTTGGCGTTTTTGACGGTATACAAGATTCTGATCTACCGTGGGCTTTTCAAAGATTCGATATTTCTTTTGGTGATAGCGGCGGTTCAGGCAGGGTCAGTATCCCAAAACTTGGTGCTATAGTTCATATTCAATTCAATAACGGTAACTATTATGCACCAGAATACAAAGCAGTACAGGAGCTTTCAGCAGATCTAATAGAAGAACTAAAAAGCTCTTATGAAGGGGCTCATTCATTAATTTATGATAGCATAGAGAATCTTAAAATATTTTACACAGTAGCAAAGGGGTTAACGATAGATTTAAAAGAATCAACCGTAGTAATTTCAAACGATAATTCCATAACAATAACCCATGCAGGACAAACCTCAACCCTAGAATTCAGAGGCGGTAAGATCACAGAATACGCAAACTCTGAAATTGAAAGTACAGCAGTTACTAGAATTAAGCAAAGCAGCAATGAAGTTTGGGCAGACGGAAAAACAACTAAACTAGGGCATTCCCCCGTTTATTCTGCAGTTTTGGCTGAGCCTTTATGGATGTTTTTAAAACAACTCGCAGCAGCAGTAGATGCTAAAGTTCCATCATGCCCCGGATGTATGGCTACGTTGGCAGAAAGTTACGAACAGCTATCCACTTCTGATGTAGTTAAGATAACAAAGAGCAATGAGCAATAATTTAGAAAATCTTGAAAAGTGGGTTAAAGATTTTGAAAACGGTTCTATAACTGTTGAAGAATTGGCTTCTAGGTTATCTTCTATACCAGATCCTCTTGGAAACGAAGATGATATAATCAAAGTTGGGGAAGAAATTAATAACTCTCTAGAACCTGAAGATCTTGTTCTTACTGATGATGATATCAATGATATTATTTGTAAATACGAGGGAGAAGAGCTGGGTAATAGATTGATTTGGAGAATTTTGGAAAAATTAAATTTAACTGGTGATTTAAAAACTGATCCAGAATTTGATACCAATAATTCTTTTGAATCTTATTTTGAAAAACTTTCTCTCCAGGATAGATTGCAGAGGGCTAAAGAAATGCTTTTTGATAATTTAGATTTAGATATCTTAGGAATAAAAATAAAAAATCCAAACTTAAAGAAAAGAAACTTTAAGATACTAGGATTTAATTTCCCTTTAAATATAATAACACTTAAAGGTAAACCCCTGTTTTTTCACATACCCCCTCCTAAACTGAAATTGTCTAAAATATTAGAAACATTAAAAAATAGAATTAAATCTAAGAAAGTAAAATCCTGCGAGAAAAAAGGAACATATATTGATGAAGAATCTTTATTAAAAAAATTACAGGATCTTCTGGATGACGAAAAAGACGAATACAATAATGTATTTGAGATTGCTGATGAATTATTTTGTGAACCTGCTATACCTATTAATCCAGAAACTGGCGAATCACTTTTTAATAAAACAGATTTAACCCAATTTTTGAAAGAAATATGTGAACCTGATTTACCAAATCCGGAGATTCCAGTAGATCCTGAACCTAATATTGAAGACATATCAGATACCATTAATTCCTGTTTAAAACAAACTAAGGCCATCTTTAATGAAGTCAGAGAAAAAAATGAGGAGAAATCCAGATTACAAAAAGCTGAAAAAGAGTTAGAAGAAGTTTTTTTTTATTATAAAATAGTTCAAAACTATTACCAAGAATTATATTCACAATTTGAAAAAAAATCAAAAGCTGGTAAAAAAGGAGATCCTTTAAACCTGGCTTTAAATTTAATTTTAGGATCCGGTGCAGATGATTACATAAAGAAACTAAATCAATTTTCTTCTAGGTTTGAATCTACTAAAAAAATAACATCATTAGGTGATAAGTATATTGGTATATCTTTTGGTATAAGTTTTCCTCACGGGTTAGGAAAAAACATACAGTATGAAAGGGTAAAGACTGAAGCTAATAATGATTTAATGAGTCAGGATTACCAAAAAGTTGATATTGCTAAACTACAGATTGGTATGGAATTTGGGAAGAACGGTGTTTTAGGGGGTAAAGACTTTTCTTTCTTTAAAGAGTTTGAATCATTTATAAAATTTAAAAATGAAAATCCTAAAAATAAATCAGATTACTATAGCTTTGTTGGCGATATAGAGAACACAAACAAGAGCAAAGATCAAATTATCAAAGAAATAGAATCAGATCACGGGTTCTTATATTCTAATTTAATAGAAACATCAGCTAGTCCCTGGCTTTTCTTTACTGCACAGGAAAGAGGAGATAACGATGCAAGAAAGTCTGTTGATATAAAACCCTCCAAAACTGATAAAGACGGAAATCCTAACAAAGAGTTTGAAGAATTCTGGCAGGATTTTAAAACTAAATGGGATCAAAAATACAATGCTAGAAAAAAAATAATAGAAGATAAAATAACAGACATTAAAAAACTTTCGGATCCTCTTGTTGAAAAATTAGCAGACTATTATCTCACTGTTAACGTTTCTTCCGTCAAAAATAATTTAGATCTATTAAAAGGTGCATCTGACGAAATTAAAAAAAGAGTAACTTCTATCGAAGATTCTTTAATGTTAATAGCTGAAAAAATAACTAAGCTCGACCAAGAGAATTCCCCGGAAGGAATTTCCAACAGGGCTAACTCAATAAGTTGTGCTAACAAGGAGGAAGAAAAATGTCCAACAGTATGCTGTGGACCTGCTGGACAAAGCGTGAAGCTTAGTGATACATGTGCTTCACACAGATCTCCTGATTGCCCAAATCTTTTTACCAAGTGCTATTGGAAAGAATTTTCCAAAAATCTAAATAAAGTTGGGCTACTTCCACTTCCTGCTGGATTACCCCCTATAGAAAATCCAGCTCAATTTCTACCTGATTTAGGATTAAAATATTGGCCAGTAGGATACCTCCCGCCCTCTTTCATTCCTCTTCCTCCGCCAATAGTTAATCCATTGGATGGCCTGCCTTTTATTAGAATCCCTATGCCCATGGTTTGGACTAAAGTTGATCCCATAGTGATTCCTATAGGAATTGGGGTGATTGTTATATTCGTTCCGTTCATTGGTGGATTTATGCCAAGTCCTTTGGTTTTCTTTCATGATTTTTTAAGTGGCAATAGCATGTTTCTGCTAGGTCTTAGGGGATTTAGATTCATTCCCCGTAAATCGGATCCGGTTTCTAGGGATCCTTTGGAAAATTACAAGAAGATGCTTTCTAGGGGAATACCTAATTATCTTTTCCCATTTTCTAACTTAGGAAAAGATGATGTTGATAATCCGAAGAGGATTTTTGGCGAAGTGATTTCAAATCTTGAAAAAAGACTTGCTAATTACAGCAATCCTATAAACATGGAAAAAATCCAAAAGATTCAAAATAGAATAACAAAAAAGAAAGAGGAAGCGCAAACTAAAATCTTGGAAAAGAAAAGAAAAATGGCTTTAGAGGGGGGTGACATTAAGAAGGAAAAAGAGGAGATAGAAAAATTTTTAAAATCTATAGATGGTGAAAAAATTGAAGCCCTAAAGGATATTATAAAAGAATACTTAACAGGAGCCGTAGACATTCCCGATATACAATTCCCTAAGAAATCTAAAAATTTATTGGTTGATCTACCACAACCCATAAAAGCGTTAAGAGATTTAGATGCCAAAAGAAAGCTTGGGGTTATACCAGACAAGATACCAAAAATTAATCTTTTGTCACGAATTCTTAGAGGTGTTGATTCTATAAAAATTCCTACTCCAAAGGAACTCGACGAATTAAACAAAAATCTGCCTAACAATTCTAAGATAGTTGCTAGGTTTGATAACAAGTTAAAGGATCTTGCTAATTCCCCAGAGGACGTAAAAAAGTTAGAGGACTTAATTAAGAAAAGTGCTGTTGATCTTCTAGAGGGGGATAACTCACCTCTTAGTAGTAAAAAATTACTTTCGTTTAAAGCTAAAATAACTCCTGCCCCAAGAATTGGGGGTGCAGGGGTTCCTTTACCGTCGGGCTTGGAAGAAATACCAAATCCTGTAATTTCGCAATTAAAAAGTTTTATATCTAGCAATATAAAACTAAATACAGATCAGCTATCATCTTTGGTGGGTAATTTATCAATTGCTGATAATAAAATTATAAGACAAAGAGATCTTAAAATGATTACAAAAAACGTGATCAATTCGTCATTGTCAAAATTTCCAGTTGATTTAAAAAACTTTTCTATACCAGACCCTGCAAGCATGAAAGCCATGCTAAAATCCTTTACTAGTTTGGCATCCTCATTAAACCTCCCTGCCATTCCCCCAAAGAAGAGCGCATCTCCAATATCACCTATCGGCCCCGGAGGAATTCCTCCTATTATAATTCCTGGTAAGGTCATTAGTAATTTTTTAGTTGATAATGCAATGTCTACAATAAACGTAGAAATGCTTACCAAGTTATTACCCGGAGTGCTTGAAAATTTTGAAAATCTGTCGGATACTGATATAAAGATGATGTCTGATAATATCATTAAGAATTTTGCTAAGAAAGCTAAAATTCCTGTTTTAGATTCTATCCCTAAAATACCTATTCCTGCAAGAAATCAAGATTATATAGAATTTACTATGAATTTCTTGCCAACCCATCCTTTTTCGGACATAGCATTTACTTTATTATGGGACAAATTTAAAACTCCTCCTAGGATACCAATACCTGGAGAATTCCTTGATGTGTATCTAAGAATACAGGATTCTATATTTTCCAAATTGCCTTGGCCTGTTGTAGTTGTTTTAGGTAGAAATTTAATTAATATATTAAATCCCCTATGGAACAATGAGGATATTCCCCGCTGGGATAGAATGAATTTAAAAAATCCATTTTATGTTGTTTTCATGGACGAATTTTTAAGATCTGCTGTTGATATCTCGGGAGGATTCAAATTCTTTGCAGGCGCGGGAAAATTATTTTATCCCCTCCCAGATTCTGAAATCTATTTGGGGTTTGGTACTAAGATTAACATAAACTAAAAATATCTAAAACAAAAAAAAAATGGCTAAGCAAAGACTTTACACAAGGGATGAGTATTCTCCGGAGGAAAGAGCTGTTATGGATGCCCTTTATGAAGGGCACTTTAAAAGTAATTTTACCGATAATAATATCAAATCTTATTCTAAGGAGCTAGAAGAAAATCAAGTATTAAGTGTTAAAATCACACAGATAAGAGGAAGCAGTGCAATAGGGGAAACCCTAACAGGTCAATCTGTTTCTATCGATTTATCTAAAGAGGAAAAAGCAATTCGTAGATTAGGATTTCCAGCAATTGCTGTTCAAGAAGGAACGCAATTAGATGTGGTTATTTTTAAAGACAAATCTGGATCATACAATGGTTCATTGGCGGCTGGGTATGAAAATTCGTTGAAAAATGAATTATTAGCATCAATCAAAGACGAAAATACTGCATATACAGTTAGAATAGATTCAACCTGTCCTGGTGGATTTATGGTAAATCTTTCTGGAATCAAGTGTTTCCTTCCAGGATCACTAGCAGCAGCAAATAGAATTATAGATTTTCAATCTTTTGTTGGCAGAACAATAAATGTTATGATTGAAACTTATGACGAAAAGAGAGACATTTTTGTTGTATCGTTTAAAAAGTATCTAAGACATATTATAGATGCTAAGGTTGAGGAATTATCTTTAACCCAAAAATATACTGGAACTGTTACAGGAACATCTAATGCAGGTGTATTTGTTGAATGGGACGAGTATTATACTGGTTTAATTCCTGCAGAGGAATTCGAGAATAATGGCCTTAAAATGGATTTAAATGCGGGAGGAAGCGTATCATTCTATGTTTCTGACTTTAGAAATCCTAACAGAATAGTTTTAAGATTAAACCCACCTGATGATAAAGATAGGGAATTACAGGAACTTAGAGACGTTTCTTTATTAGAAGATAAAGAAAATAAAATATATAGAGGGACAGTAACCAAAGTTAAAGGTTTTGGAGTTTTTGTAAAACTTGAAAACGGAATAGTTGGACTAGTCGAAAAGGACTATTTAGCAGGAAATCCAAAAGACTATGAGGTTGGTTCAGAAATGGCCTTCACAGTCTTGGACGTAGAGCTACAGAGTTCAAAACTCTATTTAAAAGAAAAAATTGAAAATACTTGATCAAAATTTTTATTACGCAGCTCAAATAGGATTCGAGTTTGAATTCATGTCGTCCTTTACTAGAGACGAAATTGCAGACAAAATTGGGGAAGATTTAGGGAAAAAAGTTAAGGTATTTAGAAAATACCACTCTAAATTTTCCCCAACTCGTGATATTTTTAAGCTAGAGCCTGATTTTTCGGGAGGTTTAAAAATGGTAGAGTTAATTACCGGTCCTATGGATTATTTCGAAGCTATTCCGGTTTTAATCAGAATTCTTAAATGGATAGACGAAAATGGATACACCACAGAAAAATCCGCACTTCAATTTGGTCTAAGTTTCGATAGATTAAAATATCCTTCTCTGGTTGATTTTAAAGAACTGAATCCCCTAAAATTCGTTTTGGGATTTGATGAAGAGTTTATTTGGAGCAGATTTCCAGAAAGAAGAGGATCCTTATACGCTAAATCAATTAAAAGAATTTCTCCCTCTAACAAGTTTATCAGGGGGTATAAAAATGTTTTAGGCGACAGAAATGCTTATAAGGTCTATACTGAAAAAAATATGGGCGTGAATCTAACTAAGTTAGAGCAAGGTTACATGGAGGTTAGATATATGGGGGGTACGGATTATCAGAAAAAGTATTCGGAGATAAAAGAAGTTATAGATTACACTATCAGTCACACATTTAATTCACTTTTAAGTAATGACACATTAAACCAGAAAGAAACCGCTGCTCTTAGCGAACTAATTTCTAATGTTTATAAGGAAACTGAAAGTTTTATTGATGCTGAATCCTTTATGAGAAATTATCCTAATTTCCACGTAAGTGTAGATTTAAGAGAGGATTTACAAATAATTAAAACTTATTTTAATGAGGTCAGAAATATTCTTTATAGTTTAATAGTTGAAAATTCAGTAACAGAGGGATTTTTAAATTATGACACTCAAATAGCTAAGTATCAATTAAAAGATGCAGTTACCAATAGAGCTAATATGATAAAAGACCTAGATTTAATTGAATGTGAGATAGAGGGTAATATTGGAAGATGTAGATTATTTGGATGTACTCTAAATAACTGTCAAATAGAGGATTCACAATTAGTTATGAATAATGACATAAAAGAGTCTAAAATAATAGATTGTGATTTAAGTTTTAGCAACAAAATAATAAACTCCTATATAGACTCAAAAGACAGAGAAATCAGCTGCGAGGTAGAAGCAGGAGTAATTAGATCTGGTTACATTACAAATCTAGCTGAGGTATCGAAAGAAACCGAAATCATTAATAATAACGCAGATGCAAAAGGGAAAGATAAAGGAAAAGGAAAGGGCGGTAAAATGCTAATTACTTCAGTATTTCCCGATAGAAATGATGACGGACAGATAAGACCGAACGGACCCTTCAGCAATCTAAACACAGGCAAACCTAGTTTTTCGATAAATAGATTGTTTAAAAATAACAACTAAGTAATGAACACCACAGAAGATCAGTTGATACAAGAGGTTAAGGACGATATTTCTCACTCATGTGCCCTACCATATGCCTTAAACGATGGGGAGATAAAAAGAATTATAAAAAGAGCTAAGGCTTATTTTTATGATAACTATCAATATGCGGTTGAAGATAAGATAATGGTATTACCCGCTGTAATATTTGCAGGCCCACAATTTAGAGCAACAAGACAGGTCCAACTTCCTGAGTGTGTGGTAAGTGTATGGGACGTGAGAGAGGTTGGTGGTGCCGGACTAGTAGGTACACCAGACAGAGATTTTGGAGACAGTAAATTGCTAGGCTCAGAATTAATGCTAAGTCCTTTCGTTGGTGATAATTTAGTTTACAGAACAGTATTATATTCATTTTTTGATTTAGCAAAAGCATATCTATTAGAGACCTTTGCTTTTAATTACAATAAAAATACCAAGAGATTAACAATAAACGGTAGAGATCCTAATAGAACAACATCTACCGGATTAACTATGGGAGGTAGAGACGTTGGGGTTAGAGCATTTATTGCAATTCCGGAGGAGAATCTCTATTCCGATGAACTTTTTGTCAGATATGTTTTAGCCGAAGCTAAAATCAATATAGGTAGACTTTTAGGAACATTTGGGTATCAATTACCTGGTGGAGTAACCATAAATGCTGCTGCTATTCAATCTATAGGACAGGCAGAGAAAGCAGAGGTTATGGAAATGATTAAAAGCGAAAACACTCCTAGCTATTTCTTGCAGTGGAATTAACCCCTTTAATTATCTTCTCCTAATATTTATAAATATATAAGGGAGATAATGATCAAAATTTCGGACATATACCCAAGAAATCCTGATGATCCGCTTTACGTACCAAATAAGCTGGAGACCGACGATGTCGTAGAATCCACTATAGGTATGATTAAGCAGATTATGCTAACCAAGCCAGGCTCTGTTCTTGGAGATCCATTTTTTGGTATAGATCTTGAATCACTTATATTTGATTTTGACGTTTCCCAATCAGAGCTAGAAGAGGCAATAAGCTTACAACTTTATACCTATTGTACATTTGCTAGGGGAATATTAAAAGTAGATTTTAAGATTGGATTCTACCAGGGAGACACCCGAGATAGCTGTGTTATTGAATTTGGAATCAAAGGAAACCCGGTATTAGGAATAAAGGTAATTTAAAAAAATGGATTTATTTAAAAAAAATCGGGCCAGAATACAAGATCTATTACAAGATACCCTGGACCTTATACAAAGAAGATACAATCAGGCAAACCAGTTATTTACTGTGGCTTCTGCCTGGGGTCAGATTTTATTTGTTTTACAAAACCTTTCCCAGCTTATTCTATTCTTTATAGAGGATTCAATCACTGAACTTGACATCAAGAAGGCAAGTAGAGAAAGCTCTGTTTACGGATTAGCTGCTCTAACAGGGCATAATGCAACGAGAAGCAGTTCAGCAAGGGGACAGGTAGAAATAATATGGAACGGAATAGATTCCACAACAGTTGGTGGCGGGGCAATCCTAATTCCTAGATATGCTTCTATAAAATTCCAAAACGGAGGTACCGGATATCTCCTAAACCTACCACAGGATTTTGCTAGAATTAATCTCAATTCTACATCTAAAATAACATGTGAGATTATAGAGGGAAGCATAAGATCTACAGTTTTCACAGGTAACGGAACTGTACTTCAAAGCTATAACGTTTCTGATAGGGTAACTTCCGCTATAGATAATTTTGAGGTTAAGGTTTTTGTTAACAGCGAGGAATGGAAAGTTTATGATTCCTTGTATGATATACCATTCAATTACAAAGGATGTCTGGTAAAAACCGGAATAAGCAGTGGTATAGATGTTATATTCGGAAATTTAAACTTTGGAAGAATTCCTACGCTTGGTTCAACCATTACTGTACAATATGTCGAAACCCTAGGAACTGGTGGTAATATTAATTCCATTGAGCCTAATAAAATACCGTTTGAATTTGATGATGATGGAACAGACGTTTATGGAAATAATGTTTCTTTAAAGGAATATTTAAAGGTTAGCTGTATAACCCCACCACAATTAGGAATTGATAAAGAATCTATACAGTTAACAAAAATACTAGCTCCCAAAACTTCAAGGTCATATGTTCTTGCAAATCCAGATAACTATATTACATATTTTGAAAAATTTGGAACATTCTCTATAATAGAGGCATTTTCAACCTTTGATGATCAGTATTTAGACGACGATAATATTATTTATGTTTTATTAGTTCCCGATATTACACAGAAGCTAAAAACAAATGAAACATACTTTGACATCAAAGAATCCGAATTTACTCTAACCACTTTTCAAAAAGATAGATTATTAAATTCTATAGAGGAGAGTGGACAAAAAATAGTTACCACCGAAGTTAAAATACTAGAGCCTAAAATTTCTAGATACGTTATTAACGTATTAATTACAATGTTTGAGGGATATGATCCAGCAACAGTTAAGGGGCAAATGATAGATTCAATTAGTACGTACTTTATCGGAATCAGGAGAAGAGATAAAATACCAAGATCCGATCTTATTGCTATTATCGAATCTATCCCTGGTGTAGACTCAGTAACACTTTTCTTTATTTCTCAAAAAAATGAGAACTATGCAATAAGTGTTTCATCTCTATCTGATACAGATCCTAAGAAAAAAATAGTTTTGGGTCTGGATGAATTTGGTGATATTTCATTCGATAAGGATGAGATTGCAATAATAGCGGGTGGATGGTCAGATAGAGCTGGACTTTTCTATGATAGAGGAGCGGATTTAAACAAGCTTTCTTCTATAAATATAGATGTTAGAAGTATAGTTCCTATTACGCATAATACGGAGATAAACCAAAGGAATAAGACCTTCATAAAAAATAGCACTCAATAATGTTTAATACAGAAAGAAAAAGTTATTACGAATACCTTGGATCAACCGAGGATAGAAGATCTAATACTGGATTTGACTATGAAGGGAAAATTCTTGAAAAAACTATGTCCTCTATAACACTCAGCGGGGATGCTAGCAGAAAAAACATACTAGGATCGATTGAGAAAGTTGTTTTTAGATTGGTGGAGACCACAAAGAATATTAGAAACTTTGTAAATTATAGAGTTCCTAAAAATAATAAGTACGTTAGATAATGAGTTATAAAAATTTACTCTTTTTTAATAAATCTGGACACCAAACAAATTTAATCTGGAATGGTGATTTTTGGGAAGCTAGATTAATGCTACCTACGGTTTCTGTTGATCTTTTTGAAATCGAGCATTTTTTTATAGTAGAAAAATTCAAAAATTCTCAAGGGGAGATAGTTTATGGGTATCCCCATATAACACCCGATTTATCATCTACAACATCAGCTTCTAAAATCTTCGGTTCATTCGTAGCTGGATCAAGAAAAGTTGTAACCGACGTTGAACCACTAGCATCTTATATTGGAGCTAAACTTTTTTCCACACAGTTTCCTAATGGTAACGAAATAGTAGGAGTAGATGTTAGTGCAAAAACAATAACTCTTAATGATCCTGCAACTTATGCAGAAAGTCTAGTACCTTTAGTTTTTAATCTTTGGAAAGCATCCTTTGAAACAACAAGAAACGTTTTAGATTTTGATACATTTCCATCTTTTAAATGTGATATTGTTAAAGGAAGAGATTACATTATTACCAATATAGACCTAACCGATATTAACGAAAGTTCGGAGCATCTAATGATTCTGGGAAATGGAATCCCTAAAGACGCAAGAATAACTAGCATATCTGGAAAAAATATTTATTTAAATAAAATATGTGAGGTTTCTATTAGTAGCACCACAGTTTTTGTTTATCCAGTAGAAGAAAGAAACGACGTTTCTGATTATATCTTTCAATACGAATTACTAGAAGATCAAACCCTTGATGCTCCTGTACTAAACGTGTTACAAGATTCATATATTAAATTAGGATATGATTCTTCTGAATCAATAATTGATAACACAAGAAATACCAATCTAATAGATTCATCAAGCGTTTCAATTAACTTAGCACTAAGATCCAACGAGGAAGGTATTTTTGGTAGAACACTTGTTATCGAAGATCTTTCTTTAGGGTATCCAAAGATTATAGCTCGTATAGAAATACACGGGGAAACTATAGGGGAAGACGAGAGATACAGAACAATGCTTGCCAACTTCGGAAGAAGACTAAACTCAGAGGATTCTTTTATTCTGAGGGATACTGATCCCAAAGAGCCTTATACTGATTATGAAATAGTAAACGCTAAAAGAAAAGAATTACTTCTAGAGGGTCACGAGATTTTCCCATATCTTGGATCATACAAAGGGCTAATTAATGCAATTAGATTTTTTGGATATCAGGATCTAAGAATCAAAGAATATTGGCTAAATATCAAGAAATCAGACACTCCGGAATCTGCCTTAAAACAAAACTCGGATTTTGTTGAGAAGTTAAGGGCAGAGCCACAAAGTCAATCAACTCTAATTGGAAGCTTACTTGACGACGAAAACTCAGGTAAATACAAACAGATTGAAATCTATGGTAAAAAAGATGATGGAACCTATGGGTTAAAATCCCCAATAGAAAATCTATTTCCTTCTTCTAGCTTTAAGAAAACATCTCTATTTGGATTATTTTATGATATCAATAAAATAGTAGAAGACGAGTTTGATCAATTCGGGTATCCTCTAGTAGAAAATGCTTTCTTGTTTTCTCCTGACGAGGTCTTAATGAAATTGTTTGGTCTTAAGGAAAAACTAAAAAAAGATTACTTACCCCTTAATGCAAGGATAATTGATATTACAGGAGAAGGTGTATATTTTGGTGTATACAAGACCAGAGGATGGGTAGACAACTTAAAAATAGACGAGCTAAATCAGGGTTTAGATGTAGACATAAAGGCTTTTCCTGAATATGGCTATATTGAAGATCTAAGACCGTTTGGAATAAGACCGAATAATACAATACCGTATGTTCCGTTTATTGGGACTAATCAGTCAATTTACAAATTCAGTAACTACGGAAATACAGTACAGCCAATACCATCAAATCCTATTTTAAGACCTCAGGAATCTAAAAAGCTTGCTGATGCCATTATTAATTTCCATGACGAAAGAAATTATCTAGGGATAGAAAAATTTAGACTTGGTGACGGTGATAGTAAAAATGGTGGCTACTTTAAACTTTCTGATGGATTAAAATATGAAGTACCTGCAGGATTTCCTACAGTTCTTGAAGTTACCTCTTTTATATTAACGTGGGATGAGATAAACAATAAATGGGAAGGGCTAGACAGAAACATTTCTACATACTCAACTCAGATTGCATCATTTGGAGATATTCTAAATTATACAGGGGATACACATATTGATTCTTCCTTGAATTTTACATTTGATCTTAGTACTCTTTTTGGTACTATATTCAATGTTACACTTCCTACCGGAATAACATTTTTAAATCCAACAGCAGGTAAAGTTCAAGTTAAATTTACATCTACTGTTGACCCCGCCTGTCATTTTATTGCTGAGGTTCAGTCATATAATACTTCAACCGGTGCTTGTGTTTTAAAACTTTTAAGTGTTAAAAACGAAGGAATTCTTAGTTCGTGGGATGTTGAATTAACAAACATATCTTCAAGTAATCTGGATGTAGAATATTACGACTACTCTTTTAATCCCGATGGGTTTTATTCCTGGGATAATTTAAGATTTGCTGGATTCTATGAAATAGAATGGACAGTAGAGAAGAAAGATGACAACCCCTTTTATTATGAATTTAGAGGCCGTTTAAGCGACTATTATAAAATCCCAGTGGTATTACCGTACGACGGAATATACTCTGTTAAATGCAGGGTATGGGACGGATTTAATGACATATGCTCGGTATACAATGAAAATTATATCGAGGTAAAGAAAAGAGATATAGAACTTGCAAATGTTGCCAGATTTAGGGAGACTGAGGTTTATACATGGGAGAATACCAAGAAAGACTGGAACAGTTATAGCTCAATGTGGCTATATCCGGTAGAGGGAACAGAGAGAATTAATATCTCTAACCAAATACTTAATTTTAGTGAATATGGAAATCAAAACAATGAAGGACAAAACTGTAAGGTTCTTAAGCAATTTGGTGACACCATAGCAACGGCTCCTGCTAAATTTGGACTTCAAAAGATACCACTTTCTTCGTTTACAAGTACTTATCCAGGAGGTGGAATAGGCCCAGCTATATTGACTTTAAATTCTTTGTATCTTCCCCATGAATTTATAGAAGGAGAAAAAGTGACACTAATAGATAATTCTAATCTATCACCAAATATCTCTGGCGAATATAGAATTAGTAGGGTTACTTCTACTGGATTTTCTATTCCTGTTATATTACCGGGTGCAGTAACTGCTTCACAGTTTTCTGTTATTAAAAAAGGATCTATAACCATTAACTATAAAGGAAAAAAACAAGCTCAGGTAGATTTCAACGGAAGATTGGATACAACCCTTGGTAATTTAATGAGTGCATTAAATAATGCAAAGAAAGACCCATCTTTTGGTGTAGACACAATATTGACTTCTTCTTTTTCTGATCCCTTAATTCAGGAATGGCTGGATGTTACTTTTAAAGCACCGATAGGGTCCGGTAATTTATATAACGGAAAAACCTTAGAGATAATAACAACTGGTGGATTATATTCTTACGATGGATTATCTTCGACTAAATCTACTTCTGTATTAATAGATGGCGGATCAAATTCATATTCCGATTATGTTGATTATAATTTCGACGGAGATATTCCAGTAGAAAACATAAGATATTATGGTACTAAAAAATTAGATTGGGATGCTTTTGATGCTTTAGAGTGGGATAATTTATATTCTCAAACGTGGCAGCTTTATGATTATCATCATGATTGGTTGGGAGGATTTTCTCTTTATAATTTACAAAGCGGTGATAAGATTAAGGTTGGGGTTGATACTAAAGGTATAGTACTAGGAGAAGCTTCTTCCCCCGATTATAGCGCAGGATATCTAGATTTAAGAGAAGCGGCAGATCAACTTAACATTTCTACAGAACCTGGCATTTCTAAATTTTATTATGAGGTTAGAGGATTTTCTAAATTGCAGGGTAGCTTTAGACCTAATGGATTAATAAGACCAGATAAAGAATTTATAGCAACTGCTTTACAAACAGATTTTTATTACGAATATACCCCAGACCATATAGAGGTTTATGTCAATGGAACTAAATTAACTCAATTACAGTATTCAGCATTTACTGGAAATAGTATTTACATATCAATTACTCTTTCTGCGGGAGACGTAGTTAAAATAGTAGATCTACCTATATCATGTCTTGCAACTCCTTATGACGGATCTACTGAATCATATGATGTTCAGCCTGGGGTTTCTCCTGGTACAGGTGCTCCTACTTCAATAGTTCAAAGTAAGGATGGTGATATTGTAATGGGTGGCACGAATAATGTAACTGTATTTAAATCACCTACCGAGATTGATACCTATTACATTTCGTCAGAATATCCAGGATCTATTCCTAGAAAAGTACAGACTGACGAGTATAATAACTGGTGGTGTTATGGAGAAAGATGTGATGTACCTCTTGTTATTTATAATAGACAAAGCCCAGAAAAAACCAGAATTGTTTCTACTTCTCCAGTTTCTGGATTTTCCAGACCGGATCTTAATTTAATTCTCGATATACCAGATACTAAATTTCAAGTTATTGCACTTGCTGTAGATAATTTAACCGATAATTTTGTAATGTATATTAAATATTATCAATCTTACACAGCAGGAGGAACTAGCGCTGTCTTTAGATTGGTTGAATATAATGCATCCACTAAAGAATTATCTGGGATATCAACTTTAGGACCCCAGTGGCTAGGAACTACAACGTATGATGCTGGAAATATAATTAGTTGGCAAGGTAAATCTTATATTTCTCTGCTTGGTTCAAATCTTACGAAAGATCCAGAAACCCGTCCAGATTATTGGGAGTTAATCTACCAAGAAAATATCGGGGTTATAGACGTTACTGCTATTTCCATCAGGCAAATAAAATATGAATACATTGGAGATAAGTCAAAACTTTGGATGGCTACCAACGATGGTGTTAAGATCTACGATGGTGTTAAGATAAAAACCCTAAAAACTGGTAACTCTGGTTTGGATTCTAATGATACCTATGCAATTACATTCGACGAGGTTGGTGGTAAATGGATAGGAACATCTAATGGAATATTTTATTTCGACGGCGGAAGGTGGGGAGGATGGACAAATACATCTACTCCTTCTTTGCCGGTAGGAAAAACTAGAAATATAGTAAATCTTAAAAATGGTAGAATTTTCTATATGGTTCAAACAGGAACCCAAACCTATAAATTAGTTTACTTTAATGGAATAGAATTTAAAATATATGATAACGATTTAGGAACAAGTATTCAATTTAGTCCAGGAACCAATTCTGATTATGATTATGAGGATACCTATTTCTTCATGAATACCGTTAAATCAATTTCCGGAAATTATACTAGATACGTTGGTGATATTTTCTATCTTGGTGATGAGGTAAGAAGTGGACTACCATACGTTGTGGCTGGATATTGGGATCCTACATATGTTGCAACTTATAATCCTGCACAAAATGTTTATCTTAGAAAGATAAACTATACAATACCTTATATTCATGCTTCTGCTAAAACCCCAGGTACCCCTGGATGGGATTTTGTATATCATTTATCATACAGACCAGTACCAGATCCAATTTATTTAAAGAATAAGGGTCTTGGAGCAGTGGAGGTTAACTTCAACTTAATTGTTGGACCTTTATACACATCTTCGGTTAATATAGGTAAAGATCCACAGCTTCCTTACGTTGATAAGAAAAGCTGGAAAATACCTTCTTGGGTAAAATATGATTTTGAGAATGTTATAAACTCTCATCCATCAATAAATGCCGATGATTTATTCTTGGATGCTCCGCTTAGAGATATTATTTCGGGTAAAACTTCACAGGAAAGTTACTGGAGAAATTCGAACGTTATAAGAAGTGCTCAAAGAGATAAGGGAAATATCATTGATAGTTTTGAATGGGTTATTAAGATAGGCGATTCTTATGATGATAGAGGAATTAAAACATTCATAGACGAGGAAGGATTTGTCTATGTAACAGGATATTTCAAGGGAGTGGTTACATTTGGATCTTCTAATAATATAGCATCAGGAACTGCAAACACCACAGAGACTTCAAATAATTGTCAATCAATATTTGTTGCCAAGTACAACCAATTTGGAGTAATACAATGGGTTAGAAAATATGGAGATGCCGGAGTCCCTAACGACTATGACTTTACCCCAACTGGAATTAAGGTTGACTATTTAGGAAATATTATAGTTGTTGGACACAAAAACAAAAATAGGATCGCAGTAAGTGCGACACCAGATTTGCCTAGTAATATTTACATTAAATGGGATTGGAATGCAGATCTAGTTACATCAACAACTCTATTCACTCCTTCTAGTGGCATCATAGACGATATTATAAGTGATCTTGCGATAGATCAGGTAGGTAACGTTTATGTTACCGGTGTTTTCAACGGAACGCTAAGTTCTGGTTTAAATGTGATAACATCGACAGGAAGCGATCCTGAAGTTTTTATTTCTAGAATAGAGGGAGACGGAAACGTAAAATGGTTGTATAAAGCAGCAAGCGGAGGAATTGAAACTAGCCCTCGTATACAAATAGGCTATTCATACGAGGATCTTTATCTTACATTTAATACTAATTATGGATCTACACAAGAGATACTTCTTAAAAGATATTCAAGTTATGATTTTAATTTAGATTGGAGCAAATCAATTTTAAATCAAAATTATTCTGGGACACCAGCCAAGCCTCATATTAAAATATCAACAAACGGAGAAATTGCTTTGGGAGCAACTTTTGCTGGAAATTTATCAGTCGAGAATATTAACATTGAATCTGAAGGACTCAGTGACATAGCAATATTTAAATTTAATGGATTCAAAGCACTCTGGGGTAAGAATGTAGGATCATCGGTTTCCGATTTTTGTCAGGATGTTGAAATAGATTCTGAGGGAAGCATATTTGTTCTTGGGTCTTATGGTGCATCCTTAATCGCTTCACCTGAATTTTCTTCGCCTAATTATTATCCAGCACCAGATGGTAATTTAGATCTTATTATGCTTAAGTATTCTGGAGTGGGAACATTGCTTGATATAGTAGATGCTGGAGGTATAGCTAAAGATGAAGGAATTTCTCTATCTATAGATTTAGAAGATAATATTTACATAACAGGTTATATCTCAGGAGAATCCCAATTCTCTAACTGGGTAGCTTCTCCTAGCGGAGGTGAAGATGCTTTTATTGCTAAAATATCCAACCTAAGATATCAAAAAGGAAATAAGATAGGTAATCCTTTTTCTTGGTTCGGTTCTGCAGCTTGGTCTAATGGAGAAGTTAAATTATTCTCTAAGGAGTTTGAAGTACCACTAGGTACAACCGTTGTATTTAATCCAATAGATTCTTTTATCCCTGGAAAGAAAAACCACGTATGGAAACTAATAAAGGGTGAGTCTGATGAGGAATTAATAAATATTAAAGATGCACAATCTTTTATATGGACATTTAATCAGCCAGGATTTTACGATCTCTATTCTTCAATAGAAGATAGCAACGGTAATAAATCAATATTGGATAAGAAGGGATACATTAGGGTTATAGATCACAAAAATCCAGCTCCTGGTGAAATTGTTAACACTGTAACTAGTGACACGTTCAGAAGGAGAGCAATCTACGAAACAATAACTAAAGGAGTACTTCTTTAATTATCTGTCGTTATACTCAGTATAAATTCCTAGTATTTCTGGTACGATAGGGTGTCTGTGATTTTTCTTAAGGTTGATAATTTTTACACCATCTACCCTAGATGCTACCGTATTTAAAAAGTCAAGACCGGAGTCTTTTTTAGCCTTTAAATCGATTTGCGAAACATCCCCACAAATCATAATTTTAGAAGCTACCCCAAGCCTTCCTAAAACCATTTCCATTTGATTATTGGTAACGTTTTGGGCTTCGTCCACAATTACGCATGAATTTAAAAATGTTCTTCCTCTCATGAAAGGAAATGGAAGTATTTCTATTACTCCATCTTCAACCATCTTATCGATCTTTTCCTTCTCATATAACATATAAAGGTTAGAATAGATTGGGGCTAACCAAGGATCCATTTTCTCCTTTAGATCCCCAGGTAAAAATCCTATATCTTCTTTTGCTACCGTTGGCCTAGTAATAATTATTTTTTCAGCCTCCCTATTAAAAAGAAGGTCTAATGCAATTTGACAGGCTAATAGGGTTTTCCCCGATCCTGCCATTCCTCTAATAACTGTTACTGGATTTTCCAGAATTAAAGATTTTGCTTCTTTTTGTTCCTCGTTTAGTGTAAGCTTAAACTTAATTGGACCCTTAACTTTTCCTTTTACCTGCTGTTCTTTTGCTGTTCTCTCCATAAAATTGTTGGTTTTTTTAATAGAAACTAATGTATATTTTACTGTATGATCTCTGCATGAAGGATTTATTTCTTCATTCAAGCTTATTTGATATATATATTCAGAATAAAAAACAGCAAATGATTACTATACAGGAGATCCTAGGAACAGACTCGATTGCAGCTTCGAGACTAACGATTAACTCAAATTTTCTTCTAGTTGAAAATGAGATTAATGACCTAGAAAACACATTTAATATTAATGTTGTAACGGGGGCAATGGATATTTCCCAAGCAACCAGCGGACAACTTAAAGCTAAGGCATTTTATGCCAACCAAGCAGCTTTTCCTGCCTCTGGAACACCAACAGTAAATATTTACGGAACAGGGGCAAGTGCAGGAAACGCAACTTTTTCTGGCATCGTTTCAGCAGCTCAGCTTTCAATTTCCGCAACTGGATCATTTAACCAAGTTAATGCCTCAGGACCAGCGGTTTTCGGATCTACAGTTAGAATTGACGGTGATACTACTTCTAATGCATCTTTCATAAACGGACCAACTGGATCATTTATCGAAAAAAATGCAACAGGAGCATCGGGATCAACCAATGCATTTCTTACACCAGGTAATGGTGGCGGAGGTATTGTAGGAACATACAGTAGTCCTTATGCATTAAGTTTTGATGAAAGCGTAATCTATGCTAATTGCGCATATGTTAGTACAGCAGGTGCAGATTCTGCAAATCAAACTGGATTCTTTTTCTATGTTGCAACGGGTACTGCACCTTCAGGAACACCTCCGAGCGTTCCGCAGGGATTTAGATTAACAATCATTAATACAAATTCTTCAGAAGGACGTATAATAACTGGGGTAACAGGACCTGCACCTCAATATTATACTGGATTTAACCAAAGTAATGGTGGTTGGTCTGGAAATTATTTAAGAGTCCCTGATTCTGCACCGTATAGAACTTCAGTAACCCTACAATGGGAGAATAGAATAGGAAAGGGAGCAGGGTCTCAAAATGGATCTTGGGTGGTTGTATCATCCTCTGGATTCGATGCAATATCTGATTTTGCAACACAATAATAAAAATAAGAATTAATGGCGAAGACTCCATATATTAGGCCCTTACAGTTACAGGGTGGAACTTTTTACACATTTAGTTCTGCTGCGGAGGATCTTGCTTTAACTTTTAATAACACTGTTAATAAGTTTAGATTTTCTAAATACGTTCTTTTAAATATACCAGAATTTAGAAATCCTGTTTATGGCGAGAATACCATACAATTTGATACAATAGATTCGGCTTTTTTAGATGTTGCTGAGGGATCTTTTGATTTAGTTAGTCCAAATAACTTAAGTCCTAATTTAGAGGTATCTTTTCAAAATTATTGTTTAAATTTAGAAGCAACATTTCTATCTGATGATAATTATAATCCTTCTCTAAAAAGAAACGTTTCGGAAAGGGTATTTTGGAAATGGCTTAAAGAATTAGGAGCTGTTAGATTTAGACCGGCTAACTCTAATGAGGTTATACCAACACTGGACCAAAATGCTACCGGGTTAACCGGTGGGTTTCCATACTCTGATAAGAGATGGACAGAAGAGGATGACTTTTCTACCGGTAACGGAAGCGTAACCCCTAGATATTCTAGAGTAGTTAAGTATATCGGGGAGTGTGATATAGTTAATTCAGTTCAACATAAGAATAATTCTTATTCTGAGGTTTATATACACGTACCAACCAGTGATGGCCACACCCCTTTAGTAATGTTTAAAACCCAGGCTGATGAAAATTATTATCCTGGTCAAATATTAACAAACAGGCCAACAGATCCTTTGGATTCTGAATACCTTCAAGGTAGAAGCTCTTCCTCTGGTGCATACGGACCTAATGGATTACCAACATTTGCTATCTTTGATCAGGATGTAATTGGACAGCCGGGTATCACCGGTACTTCTGCAACGGGTGCTGCTTTTTATAGTCAATGGTATTATCCTAGAAATACAGCTAATTCATATTACACTGAATCTAGTTTCTTTAATTCTGATACGGATGATATCACCAAGTATATAATAAATGGTACGGGAACTCAGGTTAATTATAAAAGAAATAAACTTGACGGAATTCAATTAGATTTTGATCCTGATAATTATAAACCTATCGTAGATAATCCATCTATTAGTACAATAGAAGAATATAATTCAACTGTAGATTCTAGCTCATTTGAGTTTAATACAGTTTTACTTTATTACGATGTTTACGATCCTAACAATCCTGCTGACTCTGAAACAAATCTTTATGGAGTTTTATTCTTAGAGGATATAGAGCCAATATCAAATTCTGCGGGAAAAATACCTACCTTTAAAAAATATAAGCCAGACGCAGTCACAAAGCTTAATGGTAATTCTTACGGATTAAAGGTAAATCTTAAATTTGATACTGATGTAGACAACACTGGGGTGGAACTTGCTGTGAATGATTATTCTTCATTCTCCCTTTCAATGTTTATGGATGCAGCCAACGTGTTGCAAGAAGCTTCAAGAACATTAAATGATCAAACAATAGAAATTATAGGTCTAGCAAATAGAGTTTCTAATGTTGAGGATCTTATAATCACTATGGATGATAATACATCCTTAAGTGCTAGAATTAAATCTTTGGAGGATGCTATGGTAGCAAACCAATCGCTATTCAAAAACACCCAAGATATATTAGGTCTAATCGAAAGAAACTATTCACTTACAAACGATCTTTTAAATGGCAGAACGGATATTAAACTTTCTTACGATTTAGATCTTGTTAAAGGCGGAAAAGGAATCAACGTTGATAGATCCACACCTAATAAGCTAATACTAAACAATACAGTTCAAAATTATAACATAACAGAAGGAATAAATTATAGTTTCAATATCAATCAAACCAGTGGAAATACATTAGTTCTTAATGAGTTTAATAACTATTTTAAACACACAAATTTTGGTTTAACTATTAATCTAGTTAATGATCTGGTCATAAAAATAGATGACACAAATAGCAAGTGGCACAGAGGGCAAACACTTAGATTAGTTTTTGATGATATGGTGGTTCTTAATGGTAACAATATTTTAATATACACGGACATAAAAGGTGCATATCCTCTAAGTGCACCATCTGGGGTTCCATACAGTGTTCTAATTGGAGGATTTACACAAAGCATTTTCGATTCTTCTAACAACAAACCAATATTCGATATAGTTTGTGTTGATGAAAAGAATTTAGTTTTTGAAATAGATCAAATAAGATAAAATGGCAGGTACTAAAAATTCAATAAGTTCATTACTAGCACAGTTTCTTAGACTGCAGAAAAATTCTCTGGAGATAATAAACAAACTAAGTAATGCTACGACATCTAAGCAAGACACCGTTAATGTGGAATTCTTGGATGATAATAATGTTACGAGTATTGTTTCAATACCTTCCTGGGGTTACATTATAAACGAAATAAAGAGATTAGATTCTAACATTAAGACCCTAACCGGTCTAGATGATGGAAATGCTAACGTTAGAAATGCGGATGGTACTGTTTCTAGAATATACCAATCAAAGCCACTTACGGATCCTATTGCTCCTTCAACTTTACAAGTACCTTCAAACTTTAAATTCAGAAGTAACCATTTTTTCGAGAGCTTTTTGAACCCCCTTTTATTTGTCACGTTTGATCTTGACGGTCAGGTTGATCCTGGAACCAAAAGAGTTTTTGTTAAAAGAATTATTGCAAACACCTCAACCGATGCTCAAAGAAATTATTTTGATACCAACTTAAAGGGTAGAAATGATATTTCTGATGCTGATTACATGAACTCTCTTTTTGGTCAGGGTATAACATATACCATAGACGAAAGCCCAGAGGATCTGCCACTAAGAGTTATAAGAAACAGAGGATCTTTTTCTGTCCTAAGAGTTTTTGATCAGACTATACCAGTTACAGTAGGTGGGCAAATCATTAATCAGAATGTAAGAAAATATAAACTTGATATTATATCATACAAGGATACTATATCAAGCTCAACAAACTCCGATAGACAATTAAAGATAGGAGATCTTTTAATGACATCAACTGGTAGTAAATTTGAAATAACTAACGTTGATATTTCAGAATCTACCGTGGTATTAAAGAGGATTAATGGATATGATCCTGTACCAATCGGACTTAATGCATTAACCCTTGCTTCTGAGATGCTTTCTCCCCTACAGCTAAATGTTAATGTTGGTCACGACGAAAGACAAGCAATCTTTATAAAAGCAATCAATGACGAAAACCACGTAACAGGTTCAGCTTATAGTAATGGGGTAGTATTTCATTCAAATGAAATGCTAATAAACACCACAGACGGCACGATGAATCTTAATGACTTTTATAAAAGTCAGGTTGCAGACTTTGGAGCACAATTTTTAGGAAACACTAAAGAAAAAGTAATTCCTTCCGTTTATGGGTTAACCCCAAATTCTCCTTCTTTAAGTGCTTCTAGTTTTAAAGTTGTACAAATCAACAAGCAAATAACGCAGACTAACACGTCAGATAAATTTGCTAACACAGTTCAGACCAAGGTTAAACTACAAAATGAAATAGATTCTATTAATAAATCTATAGATCAAGCAAGAAGTGAGATATCTCAATTAGTTACAACATCAGTTACTAGCTCTAGCGGATCAACAAGAGAAAGCTTACTTTCTAAGATAGATTCACTAACTAAAGAAAAATCTACAAAGACTGCTTTACTACAGACTGTAATACAGGACTTAAATAATTTGACAGCAACTGCTCCTGAAATAACGGAGGCACCTAAATATAGAATCAGAGGATTCTGGCCAATGCCATCTCCTATGACTGATGGAAAAACCGGAAATCAAGATGTTGTTCAATTTAGAGTTAGATACAGATATTTAACAAAGCAGGGAAATTCTACATCAACAGACGAAATTAAGTTTATTGATAATGACGGGACAGAAAGAAGAGCAACATATAGCAATTGGATAGAGTATAAAACTGACATAAGAAAAAAGGGATATGACACTATTACAAAAAAGTATTATTGGTTAGACGAAGATGTACAGAACGGAGACGTTCCTAACATTAATCAGATCGATATACCTATTACTGCTGGTGAAAAGGTTGAAATTAAAGTTGCATCAGTCTCTGAAGCAGGTTGGCCTCTAAATCCACTTGAATCAGATTTTTCTGCTCCTATCACTGTGGATTTTCCGGAGGAGTTTACAACAGCTAACGGGAATTCACAATACGTGGAACAAAACAAGAATGATCAGGTTTTAGTTTCCCTACAACAAGATCTATCGTCTAGAGGATTAGATTCGCATCTTTCCACAGCATTTAATAGTGGTGACAAATACTATGCACACGTATCCGATACGATTTCTTCTGGATTCTTTGATGCAACAGGAAGATCCTTAGATTTGTATCAGAAATTGCTTTCAATGGATAGAGAAATATCATCGCTAAAAGCTCTTATATCAGTTGCTAAAGGAGTTCTTTCCGTGTATGTTAAGGATAACACAGGAAATACTATTAGCGTCAAAAGAGGATCGGTTGTTGAGTTATTTACCGGGTATTATAATGAGCTTTTAGATCTTACCAACTTATCAAATTATGGAAAAATAGTTTCTTCTCTTTATACGATAGAGTTAAGAAACGATACAGCTTCACCTTTAGAATTATCATCAGTAATTCCAGGAGGACAAAATTTAATAGCATTATCAAACACCGACCCAACAGCATCATCAGATTACAGGGATTTTAGAAAATATGATTTAACCCCTATCTCATTAACTGGGATTAAATCAACAGATGTAACCGTAGGTTTAACAGGAGCTAATTGTTTTATCCACACATCTCCTTTCCAGTCATCAAATTCCAATTCACAATTTGTGTATTGTAGATATAAGAGTGTAGGATTTGACGAGGATCTTTATTTTGCTCCTCCTGCATCCAGTACATGGAATGAGGATACTGGAATCAGCGGCGTTCCTTTAGATTTAGGAACATTATTACCATTTAATCCTACGGGACCTTCTACCCCGGGCGTTAGCAATTCTTTTGTATGGACTGGAACATATGATACAATAAATCAGGTTCCTCTTGGCAATGGAAAATTAAACGAATTCTGTATACACATAGATCACCCAACGGTATCTTACGAAGCAACACAAGCTTCTCCAAAAATATTTAAAGAGCTAGTTAAGCCTGCACAAGGTCCAGTAGGAACAAAGGGATTTTTATATCCAGCATTTAGGCATTCTGCAGGATTTGAAGCATCAAATACTGAGGTCTTTAGTCCTACTGTTACCAATCAAACAAAAGGATATCAACAACTTTCGTATAATAGGATCTCTAATAATAGCTATGGTGTCGGAGGGGATAACCATTCATATCCAGAAAAGCTTGGATTTAGCCCTGATGATGAATTCTTGATAGGTAAATATTCATGTGGATCTTACCTTTATATGGCTCCTTCCAGTCATTATCCTATACAAGTGGAGGGTTCAACATCATTAGCAGGAAAAACTCTTTCACCAGGAACTGAAAATGCAATAGTTATACCGGTTTTATTCCAGATGAGATGTCAGGATAAACTAGGATTTGTTGGAGGATTTAGAAACAGCGGTACGATTAGAAACGTAACGTACACCAAGAAGATAGGAATAGATATTAAAGTAAGTAACGAAGAAGTATTTTCTTTTGATCTATCTATATCAGGAAGTTATACTAAATCAGCTCTAGCATCTCCGACATATTCTAATTTTAAAGACACGCTTGGATATAGAAGATTTGACCAACCACAACCATAACTATTAAAGAATGGCCGAAAAAAAAGACAAATACAAATCATCGTTTGGAGTAGTAAGAGCGAATCCTAGGATCTCTGGTAATTTAAAACTTACCGTTGATTCTGGTTCTAATATATGGCTTAACTCTATAGATTCTAATGACGAAATGTCAAAGAACGAGTATAAAGGATATAGGATCTCACCCGACGGGGATTTTTCTCAAGATGTCTATAATTTTTTCAACAAGGGAAAAACCCCTACCAATTTTATTTTTGGTATAAAGAACGAAGAAAAACCACAGGAAACGTACACAAGTTCATTAGAACTTCAATATGATGGCTTTTATCATATGGGGGTTACCCCTTTAGTATCCGATGTTTATAATGAGGACTTTTCATACCTTGCACCAATGTGGATGGGTACGGACATTCCTAAATATTTTGTTATTTTTAGAATAGACGATCCTATTGATTTTTCATATCTGGTGAAAGTTACAACACTAGAGGTTGGAAAAAATTACAAGGTAATTGAAAATTACGGGGTGGATACATTATCACCCCAATATCAGCAATATCAGATTAAATCAGACGGTGTTACGTATTCAGCCGGAACTATTTTTATTGCAACCCAAACAAATTTTACAACGGTATCAGGAAATGGTAGTGTTATACTTCTTGATGGTAATTATAATAAACAATTTGTAGGTGATATACAGGATCATTTTGTAGACAATATACTTCCTAAGTCATCCATCGTAGCAACTTTTTCCCTGCAGGGTGATACTAAAATAGGAAAATACATTAGAAAAATCCAAGCAAATGCAAATTACACCCAATCTCTGATTGATGTAAAATTTGAACAGAATTCTCTTAGCACATATAACGGGGTTTCTATTAAAGATGGTGTATACACTAAAAAGGGAGAATATCTAAATTCTAATTTTATTAGTGATTCCACTGTAATAGAATTAGATCAGATAATCACTGACGGATTTAAAAGAAATGATATAATATCATATAATCTTTTAAATCTTGAGTTTTTATTTACCGATGAAAATGCAGATCTTTACACAATAAATAGATATTATGGATTCTATGTTGATGATATACCTACCGGAAATTTTAAACTCTCGGGTGAATCTTTCTACCAAAACTCTTTAACTGAAGGAAATTTCCCAGAACCTAAATCTGCTACACAGATCTCGGAGAAAATGACTTCATCTTTTTATCAAACTAACGAGAATGGACTTAAATTATTTATAGATCCAGCATCTAGATGGGGATATCTCCCAACTTCTGATGATGTCCACATTAATGATAGATTAAAGGTATTTTATGTAAAAGATAAAAACCACAATTTCCATTCTTATAAGCAGGTTAAAGATTATCAGAATTCTGCAACGGATAATGACAAATGGGGAACAGGCACGTCATCTGAAGATGTGATAGTTCTTAAAGATAAAATAGTAGATCTTTCTATTTTTTCTGGTCCAGATAGAACAAAAACCAAAGAATACAAGGGGATTTTAACAGGAACAGGAGGTAGATCGTATTCTACTATTAAAATAACTGACGAACTTACCCCTAATGATGCAATAGTTCTATATCATCCCTTTGGAGAAAATTCAACAACCAACAGAAGATATGATTATTTTGTTGCTTCCGATTTAACCTATGTTAAACCTGGATGGGGTCCGGGAAGTTCTAGTGACGAAGGTGGAGCTTATTACTTCCACCCGTTTGGTACTAACGATGAAATAGCATTGGCTATTACTAACGTTTTAAATAGTGTTAATTATAAATCTTATAGGGCGTTTAATTCCGGAAATGAAATTATTATTAGAACGGAGGGGAGTGACCGCAGAAATGATGGAATGTTCTCTCTTTTTATATACAAAGATTTCTACAACAAATCTTCATTCGTCGATGCTGAAAAAATTTATTTTAATGATATTGATGGCAAAGATTTAACTGACGTTTTAGATTTTGTCGGTGGATCTGAATATACTAATACCAGAATTAAAATTACAAATATAGATGCTAGCAAAATTTCAATAGATAAAAGCTACGTCAGAACTAATTTTGGATTTTCTAAGATCAGATTTATAGGAAAATGCATAGACTATGATCCCACTGAAATAGAATTCGATCGTATAAAAGATTATGATACACATTCTATAGTAGAGATAGAAAATAACACACACACAATATTAGTAGGATCCAACAGTACGATTGTAGCTGAGGAACTAATCAATGTAGAGACCGGGGTATTTTCAATATACGGACTTAAGGATCTTGATGTAGATTTTTGGACTAGCAACTATGGCAAAACCCCAACCGAAGAATATTATAGATATATTGACGTTCAGCCTGATGGTATAACACCTATTATACAAGGAATAGACTATGCCGTAGCTTTAGGTGCTACTGTTGAATATATGGGTACTTCTTACGGTCAAGGAGCTACTGCCGGATTTATTTTTAGAGGAGGAACAAATCCTGCTTATACATTAACCCAATCATCTAACACATCAAGATCAAATGTGGTTCCTGCTCCTTTTGTTAATTCCATAACGAATGCACAATCGGGAATAAACGATCCTTTGGTTGATATTGATAAATTCCCGGGGTTTTTAGGGTTACAGGATATTAAATTTTTGAACGATACATCCTCAATATTAACCAAGAGAGACCAAATGTATTTTGGCAAGGTTGATAGTGAATATGATGTATTAAAGGAAAATTATATAAGGAACCTTTCTAACGTATCTAGGGTCATTCCATATGTCACTAAATGGGTGTATCAGGGAGGAATAGATGTTAGAGGAAACGATTATAGATTAAATTCTAGCCCAGCATTTACCCCTCTTAATTTTTCTCCTAGTTTTTTCAGCCCAGGAAGAGATCCTTTATATTTTACTAATGAGTGGTATCTATTAGAAAATCCACCAATATTAGCAACCCAAAAATTAATTTCTGATACTAATAGCTATTGCACAGGAAGTATATCATTAACATCTTTGAGAAATGCTGATCCGTCCGAGGAGGATTATTTTGTTAACTATTTTACAGTAGACGGAAATGATTATTATAATTTAGATACAGTTAAATTTAGCGAAATAAAAAGCAAGGTTGCAGATCAGAGATATACATATTTTTCATATGATTCTGCATCTGGATTTTCTGAAACCCTATTTAGAGGTGTTAAGGTTAGAATTAAAGAAAGAACTGACACGTCTTTAAAAACAAAAGAGAGAAATCTATTTAAATCTGGAGATCAGAAATTTAAGGGATATAAATTTTCTTGTATTCTTAAATCAATAGATGACCCAGATCCATACTCCGTAACATCACCTGTCACATTTGATGTAATTCAAAATGACACGTTTAAAAGTGTTACTCTAGCTATTACTATCATTAACAACGATTTAAGATTTGTTAATTTCAAAAGTCTCTCTGATGCTTTATATAGCACAAATCCAGATGCCAATGCTTTGTTTGCTACCGCCACAGGATCCTGGTATTATAATCCTACCGGTATTTACGGTGGATCTGATTATTTTGGATTATACTCTATCAGTAACAAATATAGACATTCAGTAACGGGGAGCTTATCACTATCTGAAAGAGCCAAATTATTGGGGGGAGTTGAAAAAATTTCATCTACAATAGGTGATGTTAAATTAAGCTCCGGATTAAACGTAACCACTAGAGCAACTATAGGAATATCACCCTACGTCGGTTTTGATAGTTTTAATGGAACCGGAATAATTCCTATAGCAGTTAACGGAGGGTATGATACGGATTTAAGGGAGGAGGTTAAATTCTTTTCTCCATCAACCCCTGTTTCTGGTGCTTCTACTAGACCTTCTTCCTTTAGAGATCAGTATACACTATTCTCTCCTAAACCTAATGATCCTGGTCAGTACTGGCAAAAAATACCTTGGCCTACTGGTGCGGGTAAAAACTATTTAAACTTTAATGAAGTTACTAGTGTTTCTTCTTATTCGTTTGACTTTACCAATTTAGGATATAGTCCTCCTTTATTCACAAAAGTTCCTGTTGCTATTTCATACAATACAATTGAAAATAAATCCGTGTATCAATTCTCAGCTGGAGAAAATTACTGGGAATCTGTTTTTAGTAAAATATCTTTTCCTGAAATTTATAAACTTTTTTCTGACGATAACGGGTATATTAATTACACAAGATCTTATTGGGATTCTTCTAAATTATTAACGGTCACAGAAAATGATACGTATGTTTTAGAATTTATTAAACCATCGTCATTTATCCAGAACTCAAGAAAAATCCCTCTTGAAGATAATTTTAAACCCGAAAAATATTCTAATACTTTAGTGGGATATCAACTTATAGAAGAGAATAGTGTTACTGAATTTTTTAGATATGGCGGGGGTTATTCTCCTAAGTTCGTTGATGTACTTCCTTTCTCTAACATTAAAGATGATTATTTAAGTTCTGATAGGAACAATACGAATTCGCTAGACGTTACGGTTTCCCTCAGAGAAAAAGTAAAAGGTGATTCTAAATTTTACGGGGTTGGATCAAATTATGAGATATTAATAGATGGATCTCCTAGAAAAAAATTAAGACTCGTCAGAGGAAACACATATAATTTTATTTTTGATAATTTCCGTTCTACTTTACATACACCATCATTTCCTATAAAGAAAAATTTTGTAATATCTTTAGTAGAAAACTCTGGTGATCTACAAAATTTATATACTACAAAATACACACTAGGAACATCTAGTTCCACTTTTACTGTTCCTGAAAACGTACAGAATGAAATATACTACGAGCTAGAGGGTGAGAACTTTTCCGGTGGTTCCGCTACAGTGGTTGAAAGTTTAAAATACAAAAACACAACATTTGGTATAGAAAAAGATTCATTCGGAACTATTAAAAATCTAAATTTTTATAAATATGCGAAGGTGAATCCTTTTGGAATAGATCCAGAGTCTGGATACAAACTACAATATCCTTTAATAGGTGAAACCCCAATAGATAGAAGAAATTTATTCATTTTTGAAAGTACTTGGGATGCTGGAAGGTATCAGGAATATCTTGCTCCTACCACATATCAGTATTTACCAGGAACGAAGAATATGATAGAACAAAAATCTTTCCTAGGAAGTAAGGTAATGAAAACCCCAAATCTTATAAAGGAGCCCCTACAACTTAAATATCCCTCTTCTATCAATGATGTTTTTAATGTTAATTCAGATCTTTATCCTAAGTATGAAATTATATGGGAAGAAACTGATACTGAGATAAAGGCACTTCTGTTGATCAATAGAACAGCAATAAAGCATTTCCAGAAAGGCGGGATAGACAAGAGATTTTCAGAATTGCTTGTTTCTGAGTTTGGCATAGGTAACGACACAACATTGACTGACGATGTAGATGAATATATTAAAAATAACATTCTTCCACAATATGAAGCTAAAGAAATAGGGGTTTATATTAAAAAAATACAAATTACACCTGGTATAGATTTACAGCCAATAATCACTGACCTTTCTGACTATCAGAAGATCTCCAGCGGATTTTTAAAGTCTACCAATAACGATATAACAAAAAAATCACCTTTAGAGTACGAATTTAGACTTAGAAAAGATCCTTCCTTTGATTATTCAGTAGCTTTCTCTTTTCTGGTCGGAAAAATATAAGGGAGATATATATAAAAACTAATAGAGCGAGATGCCGCAAATAAACATACTAAATATTCTTCCTGGTGATCAACAATCAATACTCGTTGACAAGGTTAATTATAACTTTGACCAGATATTAACAGCTGGTGGAGGACCACAAGGACCGCAAGGTATTAGGGGTGCTACTGGGGCTATAGGACCACAGGGAATTCAAGGACCAACAGGACCTCAGGGTTTAAGAGGTGCGAGATGGTATGTACAACCTACTGCACCTGCTACTGGAAATCTTTTTAATACCCCGTGGGGGGAACCGGAGTTGGGAGATTATTGGCTTTCTGGAACAAGCGATGCAAATCCTCTTGGTGTATATGTTTATGATGAAATCGTGCCAGGAACACTTAATTGGGTATACTCTAGCGTTTCCTTTAATAACACCTCCGTATTTACCGCGGTAGATAATTTAAATAACACGAATGACAGGGCTTTAATTCACGACACTGAATTTAGTAACAAATACGGATTGGTTCTTAGCGATTACGGGGTTATTGGGGGAGAAACCAATTTTAATTATGATTCTGCATTTGTTAGTAAATTCACAATAAATGCTGAAAGAGCTAAATTAAAGATAGCTACTGATCCTGTACAGGGTGCATCTTCTTTGATTTCCTTCGGCCGTGCAAATTTAGACAACGCAAACGGGGGAACAGGTGCTTCTTTCAGTCAGGGGCATAATCCAAGATTTCAGTGGAAAGTCCCATCTGCAACAAATGCTGATTATGATATACAATTTTTTAGCCCTGTTGGAAATTTTGAGATACTTGCATCAGCTAGCACCTTTGGTGTAACTGGGGCAAATATTAGGATGTATGCTTCCTCCGCTGTAACTTTAATAGGAAACACATTTACTGTCACTAGAACAGGAACAGGCAATACGTATTCTTCTACGGGTACAGGAACGTATGATGTTACTGGATCCCAGATAAGATTTGCCCCTGATTTTTCCCTTAGTGCTGGTAATTTTATAGTCGGAGACGCTGTTAATACTGGGGGATCTAAAGGTATAGTCATTTCGACATCTACAAATATCCCTGGAAAATCTTTAGTATTTAAAAGTCATGCATCATTAGCGACAGATGTCGCTTACGGTAAAATAGCAGCAGAGAAGCAAAGCGGGGCATCCCCCGTTTCTAGTATAGCATTTGTTGCAGACGGAACTGGTACAAGAATGGATTTTTATATAAGCAACGGTGTCGCTAATTCAGGATTGGAATGGAACAGATTAAGACTCGATAAAGATGGTAATCTTCAATTTAGAAGTGCAGATTCCTCAATCTACATGGAGGATTTTGGTACAACAGCGGCAGGAAAAAATCTTACAATATCTGCAGGAGCTGGATCCCTAGGGGGAAGTTTAATATTAAACGGAGGCTTAGGAAATGCTACAAGTAAAAGTGGTAATGTCGTTATAAATCCAGGTGCTGGATCACAGCTTGGCAGCATCTATTTACACACAACTCAATCTAGTAAAACAAATGTTACAGGTGTTGCTATAGGAATTGATACTAGTACAACTGTTGACGCAGCATTGGTAGTCGCTGATACCAGTAACGGAATAACTGGCGGTGATATAATACAGCTTAAAAAATTCAGCCAAAGATCTACCAGCGGTGATCATTTTTTCGGATTTGATCAAGATGGGTATTTAACTAAAGGACTACAGTTCAACGAACTTACAATTCCTTTACAGACGAGCGTTAATAATTTAGACTATTATGCCGAGGGCGATTGGAACACTAGTCTTTCCTTAACAACAATAGGAGCAGTTTCTGGGTGGGATTCAAGTAAATACAAAATAGTTAAATCAAGATTTACAAGGGTAGGTGATACTGTTCAAGTCGATTTTGTTATAAAAATAGATTCTTTAACTTCCGGAGTGGCAACGCCATCCCCGGTTTCTGACGGATATATGTATATCTCCGGATTTCCATACACCCCAGATTTCAGTAGGGTTAGATTAGGTACTGCCACGAATCTATACACGGCACCTGCTATGCCTTTAGTTTCTCTTAAAGGAACAGGATTTGGTAATGCAGTAAGCTCAGGTGGAGCAAATCCTGTTGGTACTATACAAATCTATCCTGGATCTTCTGCGCCTGCTGGATGGTTAATATGTGACGGATCTGCAATATCTAGATCATCTTATGCAGATCTATTTGCTGCGATCGGAACAACATACGGAGCTGGGGATTTTACAACAACATTTAATCTTCCGGATTTAACTGGTAAGTTTGTTAGAGGTTTAGGGGGTGATTCAGCATCTCTTGGTGCTATTCAACAGGATGCTATCAAAGAGCACAGACACGGTATACATTGGTGGCAATATAACGACAGAGGTAATACTAGTTCTAGTTTTGGCCACGTGTCTGCTATTAAAAATACCGGTGGTTTTGGTAGTCCTCCAAACAAATTTACTGGTATTACAGAATACACTGGGCAGGATGTAAATTCTGAGGCATTAATTTCTCAGGAAACGCGTCCAATCAATATGGCGATGAACTACATTATTTATGTAGGGACTTCTACCGGATCGTCTACACAGGCGGAATTCTCTGGTGCTTTTGTCAACGAAGGAAGTGGAAGATTTTATATCTATAACGGTAGTGGAAACCTAAATGTCTCTAACATGCCAGCAGGAAGCGGGGTTACCTCATATCTATATGGAAGCTTTAGCTATTTCACATTAAGTTCTACTACATATACCTGATAAAAATTAATAAATGAATACACTAGAGACGCAAAAAATAAGATCGATAATAGATAACTACAGATTAATTCACAGTGATCTTAATTCTTATGAAAAGAATTTAGAAAATATGGTCATCGGGATAGAAGAAAAAACCGAAGAAAAAATATTTTCCGTTGGCAATAAAATAAAAGAGTGTATATCAAAATTAGAGAAGGAGAGAAAAACAGAGAAAGAATTCTTTCTCCACATTCAAGAAAAATACGGTCCTGGAGAATTTGATATAGAAACATTTCAATACAAAATAAAAAACCAATCATGAAAGAAGTAAAACAAAAGGTAGAAAAGCAGATTGAAGTTGTACAGAAATTTAAGAATAATAATATAAAGCTTCTTGTAGTAGCAGCTCTTTTTATATTAGCATTTTTACTATACGGTACATTTAGCAACAACTATCACAAAAAAGAAATTAAAGCTCTTGAAAATGAGATAGGTTTAGTTCAAAAGAAATTTGATGCTGCAGTGGAGGAGAAAGAAAAATTAAAAGATTCTTCAGAGGTTTATGAGGATCTAGCTAAAGAGGAAGCTCTAAAAGCTGATATCTTTAGAGCAAAAGCTGCAAAGGAAAAAAAAGATAAAGAAGCCGCACTAGCAGCATTACAGAATTTACCAAAAGATGTAATCGACACATTTTTCATTAAGAGATATGCAGAAGTTCCTAAATCCGATATCGGTCTAGAATTGGACAAGAATGTGGGAAATGCCATAGTTGTAGAATTGGTAGAGAAAGATCATTTAGTTGGGCAATTAGCAACATCCGAGAATTTATCATTGTCCCTTACATCTCAAGTTAATACCCTAAAAACATCCTTAAATTTTTCTAAATTAGCACTTGTGAGCGCAGACTCTGCAATCGTAGCTAGATCCAAGCAATTTGAATTACAGCAACAGGTAAGCAATCTATTAAAGGAAGATTTAAAAACTGCTAAGAAAAAGGCTTTTTGGAATAAAATAAAAGGAACCGCAGTTGGCGTAGTTGTAGGATTAACCGTTGGACTTGTTGCAGTAAAATAAAATTTAAGGAATGTTCTTAAATACAGAGAAATTGGATAGGTCTATACGGGAATTTAGTATGATATTATCGGATGGTAAAAAACTTGATATATAAAGGAATATGTCAAGTTTCACTTATACTAGTAAATTCTTTAGTCTTGCTCCTTATTTATTAATGGAGTACAGGTACGGTAGTCAACCGGATCCTGAATTTCATCCAGTAAGCTTTGGAGCTTCCGCAGTTGGTTTTGAAAAAATAACCAATGGATATTTAAAGGGAGCAGTACAAATCCTTAACAGGGATCAGGATGCACAAACCACAGGAAACGTAAGAGATAGGAGTTCGGTTCAGATCTCACAAAATACCTTTGTTAGACTTGATATTGATAGATCTATTCAATATTTAGATTACGACGATAAATTAACCAATGTATCAGATCTTCCGGTAGCTTTTGAAAGTAACCTAAACGTTTATTATGATACAGTAAGATATCACTTTTTGAGTGGTTTTGATTTTGGAACCAGAGACGGAGCTATTATCCAAATCCAATTCTCCGAGAGAAATGGTAAGAAATCTACGGTCTCTCAGATAACATACGAAAAAGGTGATATTGATATTACCACTCCAAATCCTACCCCCATTTATTTTAATGCAGGTATTTATGATCATTTTATAGAAGTAAAGATCCCTTCATATTCACAGATAACTTATGAGTACGACACACAGGTAAATGCTGCTACTGCATCACAAACTACTGCTGCTAAAATAAGCTCGGACGGATCTGGATTTATTAGAAATCAGCCATTTAATGTTACTTTATTTGAAATAGAATCTACCCAAGATTTAAATGGATTCTATTACTATCAGACATCCATAAATAGTGTAGCTACTATAACACCTGCCGACGAGTATTCTGAGCTAGCAGCTAACGTAGAGGAAAACACAGATTTTGATTATTTTGAATATTATCCTAGTTGGAAAGGAAATTTCATCGAAGACTTTATTTATACAGAGAGTTCTCTTGGAAACATCTATTATATTATACATGATATAGAACTTCTTGAGCAGGTTGGATTGAGAAGAATTTCGACCCAAAAAATGCAGATACTTCAGGACAAGGATTTTAATGCACCATATATTTATAGACCTGTAGTAATGAGTCCAAAGGCAACTAGTTTTTCTATTAATTATTCCATGAGGCTTGTTAACAAATATAACAACGTTTCTATACTAAGAGTGGCAACACTAACAAGTACAGAAGTTGATAAATATGGACCAGGCATTAAAAAAATTAATTTATTAAATCAGCCTTATCCTCAGAAGGTTTATAATAAGATCGTTGAACCGGTTGTTACTAAAGCATATACATTAAATGTTAATCCTATAGAAAGAGTAATAACTAAATATGTTCCTGCTTTCTTTGAGAGAGAAAACATAAATATTACGGAAGAAAATTTAACAATAGATAGTCTTGGAGGATTAACACAATCAGCTACTTCAGACTCAACAGTGGCTTTTGGCCAGGGAAAATCTATGATCGTAGTAAATCCGTATGATAACTATTACAAGTTTAGAATATTTACCAAGAATGATGGAAAAGAAAATACCATCTTGGATCTTGGAACAAACTCAGACTTCTATTTGGTTTTTGAAGGAGGAGATAGCAAGACTGTTAGAATTTCAAGTTTATCTGACAGCACTTTCCAAAACCCAAATAAGGGAGAATTAGTTTTTAGAGTAGTTGAAGCTGATTCTAAAAAAATAGCATCATTTACTGAAAGAAATTTTCACATTGTTTCTAAAACAAACAATGGTATAGAAACATCAATTTATCACGGATATTGGATACTTCCTTCGGAGAGAGATCAAAAACCAATTCCTGAACCTGTTATTGCTCCAGCACCTGCTCCAGCACCTGTTGTAATTTCGCCAGTGCAGGATACAACAACCCCTGTAGTTGACATTATTCCGCAACAGCCTAAGGATTACTTCGATATGAAAAATAGTGGCGTAGTATTAAATGTTGAACCTGCAGTAATCAAACAAACACCAGAGGTTGAACCCCCTGTTGTTAAACCAAGACTTAAAGCAGATCTTGATACCCTCGCTAATATGATTAGTACAGATGAGTCAGCAGGAAAAAGCTATAGTCAGATTGCTGATTACTATACTGTACCAGGAAATCCTGGAAATATGTTATATGAAGGAATAAGCGTTACGTTCTTCTTGAATGCAGTTAGACTCGTACATCCTGATACTGACGGACAAAGAAGCACTCAATTTATTCAATACTCCAATTATTTAGGAGTAATTTATGAGCCATTTGAAAATCAAAGATATAGCGGAGGTGGAGGTGGAGGAATACCTCAGTATTTCAATGATGGAGGATATGGCGCAGATAGAAGGGAAAATAATGGATTTAACGAATCTGGTCAAGGACAGACTTTTTACTTATAATAGACTATGTTATTAAACTCTAGGCAGAATGGTTTTATATTTAATTTTCCTAAAGGATTCTTTTCAGATTCTTTAGAGGAAAAATACCATGGCTATGTTAAAAGGATGCCTATTCCCTATGACACGTTAAGGGATTTTATGAATTCTACAATTCAGCAGGTTTCATTTCCTACCTTCCAAAGTATAGATAACGTAGAGCAGGTTAGACCCGGTGGATACAAACAGAACTATAAAAGTTCAACAAACATACAAAACCTAATACAAAGGAATTTCAGCGTTAGTTTTAAACTGGGCGAGGGATTTATTAATTACTGGATTATGTACGAGAGTATTGTTAATTTTCTGGATTTTAATAACCCGGAGCAGGTTCTTCCCGATTTAACTCTAAGACTGCTAGATCATGAGGGTATAATAATGTCAACCGTTGCTTTCCAGCAGCCTATATACACATCTTTGTCGGAAGCTCAGTTAAACTATTCAAGCACCACACCGCAATTCTCAACATTCAGTGTTGGATTTAGATGTAACTATGTAGATATTAAATTGGAGATAGGATAGGTAAAACCCCTATTTTTCGATTTCATTCTTTAAAAATCTTGCTACCCAGATTGAATCAATTATATCCTCTGTTGGCTTCTTTACAGTACCGCTTTTAGTCACCATCATTTCTTTCTTTTCCTTGATTAGGGTTATAAATTCTGAATTAACCTCTGTTTGTGAGCAAAGAGAATCGTACATATCTATCTTTTTAAAATTTCCCTTACCTGCAAACTTTTTAATTGCAGTTGGGGAAAATACAAAAAATCTCCCCGAATCATTTCCAAGTATTTTTAGTATCTCACTTCTTAGTATTCCTGTCAGCATGGAAATATCAATAAGGCTATTTCCTGGCGAACCGAAAGAAATGCCCTCCATTCCTATATACACATCGTCATCATCCCCTATAGATTCGATTATAGCATCCTTTATCTCATTAGCCAGAGATACAAAGTTAGCTATCTTTTCCCTTTCCCTGATATGATATTCTTTAGATTTGTCTAGCTCTTTATTTTTTATAATCATCTTTAATTCGCTACACTCGTTTAATAGAGTAAAGTGATCATTTCTGCTAAAAATCTTTTCTATATTATTGTCGGTCTTAAATACGGAGACCAAATTTATGGAATTTCCCCTCAAAACACACACCCCTGTCGAATTTAAACTCAAATCTATTCCTATAATTGTTTTCATATCCTTTATATACCTTGGATATATAGATGGAACTTTTTGACACAGTTAGGTATAACTTAGGAATCAATTTTAGTTAATTTAAAAAAATTTAGAAAAATCATGGAAAATTTTGACATTTTCAGTTTGGACAACGAGGACTTCTTAAAGCCCGAACCAGTAAACACAGGCGGAGACGCTAACATCTACAAACCTTATCCTGAATTAGGAAAGGACGGGGTATACAAATCCCTTATTAGATTTCTACCTAACGTAGCAAATCCAAAAAAATCCAAAATCCACAAGTATTATGTTTGGTTGAAAGACCCAGTAGACAACAGCAACTTCGTTGCAGATTGTCCTTCTACTGTTGGTAAAAAATCAATTCTGAAAGATATTTTTTGGAAATTGAAGAATTCCCCATCTGCTAAAGATCAGGAATTAGCAAAATCATTCGCTAGGAAAGAAGATTATTATTCTTTAATCCAAGTAGTTAAAGATCCTAACAAACCTGAATTAGAGGGCAAGGTTATGGTTTTTAAATTCGGTAAAAAAGTTGCAGATATGATCGAGCAGCAAATTAAGCCAGAATACGGTACACCTTGTAATCCTTTTGATTTGTTCGAAGGTAAAAACTTTGGTGTTCACGTAAGAAAGGTTGGCGAATGGAATAATTATGATCTTTGCCAATTTGTTGGGGAAAAAGAAGGAATAAGAATTGAGGGAAAACAGGTTGAAAAGAATGACGAGGATCAAAAACGAATTATTGATTATTTAAAAGCAGGTCCTCAGGATCTGGTTGAAAAATACGATTATAAGGAATGGTCAGATGATGATAGAGACAAAATCATGTCTATCATCAGAAACCTCGTACCAGACGGAAGAATGGTAGCTGAGATTCTTTCAGGTTCACCAGATTCTAAACCTACGTATCAAGCTCCATCTAGCTCAAGTAACAATCCACTTAAAAACGAACCTCAGAAAAGTTCAGCACCTGCTGATGATTTCTTTAGTGATACTAAATCCTTTGACGAGGAAGAGGAATCACCGAAGGCAGCACCTAAAAAGGCAGCATCATCTTCTGGTAGTCTTGATGACCTATACAACGATCTTTAATATTTAAAATATGAGATCGTATGCAAAAGCTAGGACTAGAAGAGGTAAAGGGTCTTGTAGCCAAGATCCTAGATAAATCTTTCCATGGTAATCCAGGGAAGCAAAAGATTTATTCCTCTACAAATAGATTAAATTTTTCTTGTCCGTATTGCGGAGACTCAAATGATCCACGTAAAAAGAGAGGCAATCTTTATTTAGATAGCCTCTCTTTTAAATGTTATAATGGTGGGTGTGGTCAATTCAGGGATCTTATCGGTTTATTATACGATCATGAATTATCCAGAGAGCTAACAATCGAACAACTTGAGGAAGCTAAAAATACAATTACTCTAAAAAAGAGTAACAGAAGGATATCTGCAAACATCGACGTTTTCATTCTTGAAAATTACAGGGACGTTTTAGTCGAAAGAGAATTTTATAAGAACAAATTAAAACTTATAGAAATTCCAAGACCAATTAAGGAATACCTAACATCCAGAAATCAAATAACGGATGAGAAGTATCTTTATTGTCCTATTAAGAAGTCGATACATATTCTAAACCTAACGTCTGATGGTAAGTATATACTAGGACTACAGCTTAGAAATATGAAAAAGAACGCGGTAAACAAATACTTTACGTACAGATTAAGTGGGATTCATAAAAATCTGTTGAGGAATTTTGATCCCACTATTCTATCTAAAGCGGAGGAACTAGATCCTATTTCTTTAGTGTTTGGATTTTCCAGTGTTAATTTAGACGAGACTGTTACTATCTTCGAAGGTCCTCTTGATTCCTTTTTATTCCCCAATGCGGTAGCTTTATGCTCAATCAACAACCCATTCCCGTTTGATATACCAAATAAGAGATGGTTTTATGACGGGGATGAAGCAGGAAGGGATGCACTCAGAAAAAAATTATCAACGGGAGATACAGTTTTTCTTTGGGATAAATTTATAAAGGATAATGATTTACCAGAAAGAGATAAATGGGATTTAAATGATCTTGTAAACTATCTTAGAACTTCTGGCAAGAAAATAAAAAGATTAGAAAAATATTTCAGTAACGAACAATGGGATTTAATTGGAATTTAACAAAGGAGGAAATTGAGGCAATAGAGCATAAAAAATCTTTGCTGAAAGTTCCAGTATCATATATGGTAGACTCTACCTTAGAGGTACCGGATCTTGAAAACAATTTTACCCCTAACGAGGTAAAAGTCTCTAAAAGAATAAAAACCGATATTGTTGATATAAAAAGTAAAAAGAAAAATAAAAGTAATAAGCTATATGAGTAGTGAAGCCCAATCTGAATTTGAGTCAAGGTTTGCACCGGAGAGAACTGAATGGACAGAGAGAGTAAGAGAACTTTCTATCAGAATGAAAAATATCAGGGAGATAGGTGAGGTTCAAGTAGAGCTTTATTCGGATCGCCAAAAGATCCTTGAATATTCATACAAGCTCGGACAAATTCTTACAAAACTAAATAGTAACTATAGAACGGAAAAACGGGCTAAGATGGTTTATTATTCAGAGGAGCATAATACGAGATATGGTGCTAATGAAAAAACATCGCTTATCGATGGTGATTTGGCAGAGATAAAAAGAAAAATAGATCTGGTTGATAATCATATGAGTTTTATGAATGAAACAACAAAAACTATTGACCATATGCTATATGGTATAAAATCCAGAATTTCCCTTGAAGAATTCATGCGCGGAGGAGGATTAAAATAAAAACATTAGATGTTAAAATTTATAGTATCTGAAGACCTTCAATGGTTACTTTTACAAGACTATGATGAAGAGGTTGACAGAAAACAACTTGAATTATCGTTAACCAGAAAAATACATAATTATTTTTTCCATCCATTAGTAAAGAAAAAACACTGGGATGGAGCAATATGCTTCGTAGACAAAAGAGGTCCAGTATGGAAGGTTCCTTCCGGATTATGGAGCGAGGTATTTGATATATGTGAAAAATATAAGATCGAATGTGAAATACTAGGTCTTGATAAAATTGTGGATGGCAATTTATCACTTGAAGAATTTACTAAATGGTCTACTGAATTTTTTGCTGACAAAGAATTAAAGCCAAGAGACTATCAGATAGAAGCTGCATGGAAAATTGTTAAATTTAGATTTTCATGTTTAGAAATTGCAACATCATCAGGAAAGACCCTTATTGCATTTATTGTTCTTGCATATCTAAAGAATGTAAGAGGTATAAATAAATTCCTAATGATTGTTCCTAATACAACATTAATCATACAGGGATCGGAAGACTTCGAGGGATATGGATTAAAAGAATTGGATAATTGTGATATTCAATTAATACACGGAGGAAATAAAAACAAAATCTCTGGTGGTTTAATGATTGGCACATATCAGTCACTCGTTAAACAGGATGATGAATTTTTTGATGATGTTGAAGCCATCTTTGTTGATGAATCCCATCAATCCCATTCTAAATCTATTAAAGAGGTTATATCGAAATGTAAAGACTCCAGGTATAGATTCGGACTTTCTGGTACATTAACTAACAGAAATACTGCGGAGCATTTAACAATCCAGCAGTATCTTGGTCCTTTGACTATGGAGATTAGTCCTAAGTTTTTATTTGATAACAAGTATGCTACACCCGTTGCAATTAAGATTGTAAAGATGAATTGGTTAGACGAAAATCTAAAACAAAAACTATACGAGCTAAGAAGTAATAAAAACAGTAAGGACACAGAAAAACTCGAGGGAAATGAAATATTTAACGTTGAAAGAAAACTTGTAATATCCTCTGACAAGAGGTTAAAATATATTGTGGATTTTATTGCAAAAACAAGCAAAAATTCACTAGTACTTTTCCAATCCGTTGGGGAAGGGTACGGGAAAAGAATATATGAGTATTTAAGAGAGGTGCAGGCAGATAAAGAGGTTTTTTATATAGATGGCGACACTGAACCTGAAAGAAGAGATTATTACAAGACAAAGCTAGAAGAAGGTGCTAATAAAGTGATGGTAGCTAGCTTTGGTACTCTTAGTACAGGTGTCTCTGTTAAGAACATACATAATATATTTTTGGTTGAATCTTACAAATCGGAGGTTCTAATTAAACAAAGCTTGGGCAGGGGAATGAGACTATATGAGGGGAAGGAAAGGGTTAATATTATTGATTTTGTTGACGATTTCTCTTATAACGGATCAATGAACTATCTAATGAAGCATTCTTTAGAAAGAATTGAGATCTACAAGAGGGAGAAGTTCGAATACAAGACATACGATGTTACTCTTTAGAGTATTTGGATATATAAAATAAAAAAGTGATGAAGCATCTCAAGCCATACGAACTTTTAGAAAGCAGTGGTAGAAATATGAGCAATTTCTCCAGCCAAAAATATAAATCTATTACTGGAAATGATTCAGCTCCGGGATTTACTGGTTGGATCTATGGCCTTTTTAAAAACATGCAAAACCGTTTTGAGGGAATGGATAATTTTTTTAAGAACAGTATTTACATGAAGACCACAGACGGTCAAACAATAGACACTGGTCTAGGATGGCTTTTAGGAACAGCCGGATCTTTAGCAACTGGTGTTCTTGCTAAGATATTTGAACCTGGCGATTTTATTACCAAAAACCAAAATTGGGGGGCAGGAAGCGGGAGCGATTCTGCTTTACCAAAAACAGAAGCTGATGTTAAGCCGGAACACCTTAGGTTAATGAATGACAAGTTTGTTAATAACGATCTACCTAATATTAATAGCGATACCCAAATGCAGGATTATATAGGTAATTCCTATAAAAAATGGGGGGTTTCCCCTGGTCAAAGTACAGTTGCTGATGATTTGCTTGCAACTAATGCTAATACATACTATAATAAAACTAAAGGATATCCCTTTGTTTCTAAACTGGGTGATGCAGCAAGCATAGCAGCAAATTTCATTCCAGCGGGTAGAGCAGCGAAGGTAATAAGTAAAATAACATAAAATAAATAAATGAAAAAAGTATCACAAATCCAAGAGAACCTAAAAGTCCAAAGTGCACATACTATTTCCAAAATGGACGAAGCAAATAAGTACCTAAACTTTGCTAAGAAGTATTACAAGAAGCATGGCGTTTCTGGACCTTTTGACGAGAAGTTTAAGGGTGATAAAAAGGCTCAAGAAAAATTCATGGAAGAATTAGGAAAGGCATGGGCTGATTATAAGAAGGAACATAACATCTCAACAGCTGCTAGTAACAAACCTTGGGGCAAGAAAAAATAGTAGGAACTAAACCCAAAACTTACTTTATGAATGATATACTTTTCCCCATCATTGAGCATTATATAGGAACTAGCATTTCTGGTATCAGGAGGAATGATGAATTGGTTCTTTTTAAGACGAGCGCAGGTAAAGGTGGAAGAATTGAAAAAAATTTAGATGGCGACTGGGACTTATTAGTGGGAGACGAAAAAGTGTGTGAGATAGAAGATGTACTTTTTTCAATCTTCTGCGATTATGACGACCAACCACCTATTGATAAATATTATAAAAAATTACTAAAAATAAAATCGATCGGAGCATTAAATCAAAGGTCTAACATACTTGTTGATCAATTAATGTTTTCCATTGAATTTTTAATTATGAATATGGAAGTTAACTTGGAAGAGCCAATTAAAATTGGTCCATTCCTGGCTTTCAGTCATAATGGAAATAAACATGTTTTAGGACTAAACTAAAAAATATGGCTGGTATTAAACACTTAAGTGAGATTTATAAAAAACAAGGAACAGATTTTCTGAATGAATTATTTGGAAGGGATCTTACCGTTTCTGAGAAATTAAACGGAATGAGTTTTTCTTTCGAGAAGAATCTATATGATGGGTCACTTTCTTTTTATAAAAGAGACCAAGTAAATCCTATTTCTAAAATTGATAGGGTTTTAATGAAATACTACGAATCCCCAATTTCCCATATACAAAGTCTAGATAATCTAGTCTTAAGTGAGATTCCAAACGGGTGGAGATTTGGTATGGAATTTTTTATAAGTCCTAGTCCTGTATTAGTGTCATATCAAAGAATACCTAAAAATGGATTAGTCTTAACCCATATCATAGTTAAGAACGAATTTGGGGATATTGAAAAAACTATTGTTGAAAAAGAGGAATTGGAATACTGGGCAAATTTAATAGGTGTTGAAAATCCGCCCATTATATTTCAGGGAAAATTATCTGATGAACAGAAGGTTGATATTAATGACTTTATAAATTCACCAAACGATAAACTTAAAGATCAATACGGAACTAAAAGCTTTGCTAAATTCTTAATAGGTCTACTAAATAAGGATATTAATAAGACACATCTTAATAATTCTTTGGAGGAACCTATAGAGGGTGTAGTTTTTAGATTTGGACCAATAGATGGAACTGGGGATTCTTTTACTGCAAAGATACTTGATCCTATGTTCGAGGACATCACAAAACAAAACAACGTTAAGAAAGCAAGTTATTTTCCTAGCGACATATACGGCATTACCATATTAGATGTAATGAATTTCATACTTGATAGAAATGTTGATAGTTTTTCATTCGAGGGCGATGATCCCCAGGACAAATACATTTCTTATATTTCCTCCGTGTTTAATTCATTCGTGGAAGAAAACGGGGAAAAATACTTGGGATTAGATTTTCAGGAACCAGAATTCCTTAAGCAAGATGGATTTAACATTAATCTAGAGCTAATCAAAGATGAAAAAACAAAATCCCTGATAGAGGGTGAGGAAAGCTATGAATCTCTTTTTAAACTTATACTTTCTGCATTTAGAAAAATAAAGAAAAGACCTGGTGGATTTTTTACACAGGGTGCAATCGAGCAGTTTAATATACTGGTAAGGGAAATATCAAATCATTTGAATAACAGTTTATCCGTTGTTGAATCTATGATCCCAACCTTTGACCAATTCAGAAATGGAAAAAAGACGTTTGTTCCACAGGAAGAAACTGAAGATGAGGAAGATACAGAGGATACTGAGGATGAGGTTGAAGAAGCCCCAAGGGCAGAAATAGCAGAAGACCCAGTTGATGATCAATCAGATGATCCTGTTGTTATAGAAGCACCCAAAGAGGTAGAGGCTGAAGAAGTCGCTGTTCCGATCGACCTGGATCTAGTAAATCAAATAAAGGACATTCTGGGTCAGAATGATCCGATATCAGATCAAACACTAATCAATCCCGGAAAGGAAGTAAACATAGTAATTGGAAAATTTCAACCATTCAATAACGGACATTTAAAGCTTATAAAAAAAGCAAATCAGAGTAATGGATTACCTGTGGTAATAATGGTCGTTAACAGCCCTAAAAACTTCATTAAGGGAGAGATTATGGATAAGATGATGTCTATAATTTCTAATGAGCTACCGGATGTCGTTGATTCATATAAATATATTGATAACGATTTACTCTCTAGCGCTCTAGAGGGATTACACGGTAAATACAATCCTAAGACATTAACCATCGGTACGAAGAGACTTGATAATTATCTATTACAAGCAAGATCGCTAAAAAAGAGAAAAAAGCTAGATAAGGACTTTATTTTACAAACAGCCCCTGAGTGGGTTAGCAGTAGTGAGATATTGAATGATCTAGGTGAGAAAAACTACCTTAATTTTAAAAAGAATGTACCAAAGGGATTAGCATCGATATGGGAGGAATTAACCAGATGCTACGAATCATCTAAATAATATTAAATCCTGCTAAATGCAGGATTTTTTGTTTATACATTATTTTTAACCGGGGGTCTAACCTTATATTTACAGTGTAAATTAAAACATAGGTAATGGCTCAAACAATAGATTCTCCAGGATATTCCAGAGAAGGTGTCACAGAAACCCAAGAAAGAACCCCAGGAATAGACCAAAACGCTAGAAAGAAAATTATCAATTGTAAACTGCTTTTGATGACAAAGGCTGCTTTTTTTGGTCAGCTTTCAATGAGTTTAGATTTTATAGAGAGAAGAGATCTCACACACCGAACAATGGCAACAGACGGATTTAGAATCTACTACGATCCCGATTTTGTTAACTCTAAACCAGATTACGAGATCAAATGGGTTATCTGCCATGAGATCATGCACTGCGCATTACATCATTTCTTAAGAAAGCAAGCTAATCCAACAGTTTGGAATGCAGCAGCAGACTACGCCATAAATCAACTAATAGATGGATCTGGGTATGGTGATCCTACACAATCCCCATTTGGTGTTATGCCCAGAGGTGGACTGCTAGATAAAAAATATGAAGGGTGGTCAGCAGAACAGATCTATCATCACCTCATTGAAAATAATGTAGAGCTACCTCCTGAAGAAGGATGGAATTATGGAAACGTTGAACCCCCAGTTTTTGTTGAGGTTATATCTGGAGATGATTTAGACGAGGATCTAGAGGAATGGGGGGAAAAAGCAAGTGTAGGAGATTATATTACTCTTCCGGACGGAAAGTTCGGTAGGATCGATTCAATAGATGATGCTAACGGTGATGCAACAATATCTGCATTGACAAAAAAAGAGTTAGTGAAAATTATAGAATCAAAAACAGGTAGAAAGATTAAAAAAATAATTTAATGTATTATGCTAGTTAACGTCAAAGAATTAAGGAAAGTAGAGGTTGAGTATGAGCCGGTTGATCCCAACGAAGAAAAAGAGGATGATGAACAATTAGATGGTGATTTTTCATTTCCCCAAGGAAAAAAACCATGGAACGAAAAACAAGATCCCAACGATGAAAATGGATCAGGAAATAAAGGAAAGGGATCGGTTTCTCTAAAACCAAAGATGGTAACAAAAAAACCAACCGATGAAGAAGGTTTAAAGAAATTCTGGAAACAAAAATTAGAAGAGGCTAAAGACAGATCCGCAGGATCGGTTCCCGGAAATTTACTTAGAGCTATTGAAAGATTGCTTGGTGTTAAAATTGATTGGAAGGGACAACTCAGAAAATTTGTAATTAGTATGTCTTCTAAATCCCAATACTTCCTGCCAAATAGAAGATTCCTAGGAGGTGGAAACGTATTATGGGGAGCTAAGAAAAAGAAAGAAAACTTTGAAACACTAGTAGTTATCAGCGATACCTCCGGATCAGTTTCCGATAAGGAACTCCATCAATTTGTCACGGAAGCTTTGAGTGTAATGGAAAGCTTCAATCCTAAAGAAACCCATTTAATTTGGTGCGACACTACGGTATATGAACCTATAGATATTATTAAGAAGGGAGAAAAATTTACGGTTAAGCATGCACCCGGAAGAGGTGGTACAAGTTTCATCCCTCCTTTTGAGTGGATAGAAAAAAATCTACTGGGTAAAAAGAAACTGGGCCCAGTTTTATTCTTTACTGATGGATATCCAAATACCGGAGAAAACGGAGGATGGCCAACAGAGGACATGTTTAAAATAAGGAGCTACTCCAATAAAGTGTTTTGGATTATAATCGGAAATGGATCTCCTAATAATGACCCAAGTATAAAAATACCATTCGGTAAGAGAATAGACTTGGTTATGTAAAAAATATGGATACAGAAAAATATCCCGCAATTCGTCCTTACATTTGGAACATCAATTAAAATTAAAAAATGGAAATTTTACCTTATCCTTCAACAGACGTCGTAAACATAGACGCTGCAACATTAAAGTACGAAGTCGCTGCTAGATTTGAAAGTACCATGCAGGGCGGATTTAATAAACCCATTTTCATATTTGGAGCACCAGGAATTGGAAAAACTGAAATCGTATCTCAAGTGTGTGAAGAACTTAAAATAGAGCTATTGACGGTAGATCTACAATTCATGGATCCTGCAGATTTTTTAGGAGTACCATCAGTTGTTGAGGTATCGTCAGACGGAAAATACGGAGAGGGTGTAACCCGAACCAATCCCCCTATTTGGCTTCCGAGGGATAAAAACAGCAAAGGAATTATTTTCTTTGATGAACTCAATCGAGCTGCAGATCCGGTAATTACTGGTATGATGAATCTGGCTCAGAGCAGGAGGGTAAATACGTATAATATGCCAGACGGATGGCTAATCGTTGCAGCGGGTAATAGACCTAGCGATGATAAACCAGAAGCAGTTAAGGATCTAGGAACTGCCCTTGCTGATCGTTTTTCAATCTTCAATCTAGTTCCAACAGTCAAAGGATTTATTGATTACGTTCTCCGATCCGAATCCCCTTTAAAAGGAGCGATGGGAGCTAAACCAAGTGAAGTTGTTTTGCCTGAACTTCTAAGCTTTTTAGAATTTTCTGAGGATTACTTCCACACACTAAATCCGAATAAGCCTGATGTTAAATTTGCTACACCAAGAGGTTGGATAGACGGATCTAAATTTCTATATTCTAGATTGAAAAAATTAAAGGATCAGGGTAAGGAAGATATCAGTCCTGATGAAATTCTAAGAATATTCCAGACAGAGGTTGGCTATACCTCAGCAAATGCCTTTGTTAAATTTTATAATATAGTACAAAGTATTCCTATCGGAGACGTGGTTAAGGTATTTGACGAACCAAATAAAGCCCCAATTCCTAAGAAAACCGCAGGAAGATATGAACCCGATGTTATGTTTGCTACTTTGGCTGCTATTGTTACAAAATCAGAAAAGCTTAAACCTTTAAAGCCTGAACAATTTTCAAATGCAATCGACTATTCAATTAGAATAGATTCTGCCGAATATGCTTCTTCTTTTGTTAATATGATGATGTCTAAGCATGGGGAATACGTTAAAACCGACAGAAAATATTCTATGCATATTAAGAAGTTCAACGAGTACTATCTCAAACCTTTACAATAGCATTTTAAGACCCCAGATAAATTCTGGGGTTTTTTGTGGGACTAAGATTTTGTTTTTGAATATATAAAGAAAAGGAATTAAATGAAATTCATTAAAGATTTTAAAAGCTACGAATTAAACGAAGAAGCTGGGTATGCTAACGATTATTACGTAGATCAAAAGGTTGAGAAATCCCAATACTACTTTTTCAAGGTAGGTGAAGGGAAGGATGAAATAGGGTTAATAGCTAAGATAGGTAAATTTTCTAGGTCTTCCATTATATCAGAGACTGAAAGAAGCTATGGGGTAATTCACCTAGAAACAATTACACCAAACGATATGGATGATTATTTAGTAAATGATAGCGAATATAAATCCAAAGAGGATGAAAAGTTTTCTTTACCCCTGGATCTTTTAAACCAGGCTTACGTTATCATACAAAAATCATTGGACAATTATCTAGAGAAAAATCCTAAGGTTACTAAATTCTATGATGAAATTCTAGAGAATCTAGATATGAATCCGGATGATTATACCAGTTTTATAACACCTAAAATAGAGGAATGGTCGGAGGGAAGATGGAGTATACAATCAGGTGCAACTGAAAATGTTTTAATCTATATGAAAACCTCACATGAATAATCTTAAGAAATACGGGGAATTCGTTAACGAGTCTCTAACCCCTGTAATGTATATGAGTGTCAAAAACCCATTAAAAAATTCGATTGTGAAGTTTTTATATGAGAGGAATAGTGCCACAAGAAAGGAAATATTAGAATTTGCTGCAACCTTAGGGGAAAGCGGACAATCTGTAGATAGAAGATGGATCTCCAGAAATAAACAATTAATTAAATGTGTAGTTTCTGAAGAAGGCCCAAACCATTATACCCTAACAAAATTGGGGAAAAGATTTGCTAAAAGCCTAATAGTTAATGAAACTAAAGGGGCATAGTCAATATAATTAATAAATATTTTTTTATGGAAAGCTACGAAAAACTAGTTGCACTCTTAGAGTCAATGAAAGAAAATGTCGAAAAATTCTTTGTTAAAGGTAATAAATCTGCTGGAACAAGAGTCAGGACACAAGCTCAAGAGATCAAAAAATTAGCACAAGAACTTCGTTTAGATGTTCAAAATGCTAAGAAGACCACAGAGCAATAAGATAAAAACTTAGGAGCCAGCCTTAGGGCTGGTTTTTTGTGCCCATTGATATATACATGAATATATTATCAAGATGGCAAAATACGACGTAAAATATACTACAGGTTCTGCCCCTTCCGGAACAACAAAATCAAATAACTTGGCTTTTGCTACAGGAGAACCCGATTATAGTCAATCTGGGTGGTATGCCGGGGTACCTGATGATGGAAAATATTTGTTTGTAGGTAATTCAACAGACCTTTCATTAACTGGTAGATCCAGCGGGGGAGGTAGTGGTACTATTCAAGCTAATCAACCAATTTGGTGGGGAACAAATGACACTAGTGATGCTGAGGTTTTGAGAGTGGTAAACAGATTACCTGGTAGACCCCAAAATTATGTTACCGCAACAGCAGCTTTAGCTTGGGTTAGATCCTCTGGATACTATAGCGTATATCCGTTGGGAATAGCAGGTAGTTTGCTTTTTAACGGAAGTAATCAATCGTTAAGCATAAGCCCTGGAATTACATTTGGAGCTGGTGCATTTACAGTTGAAGGATGGTTCTATAATAATTCCGGATTCTCCAATAAGGGAATATTAGGTTCCCCCGTTACTAGCCCAACGGGTTGTATGAATCTTCATTTTTCAAGCAGCACTGTAATACAGTCGGATAAAAATGGTGGAGGAGGTGCATTTACTTATACAATGGCATCAGCAATTTCATTAAATGCCTGGCATTATTTTATTTACAACCGTAATGCCAACGGAGTTGCTGCTGTTTATATTGATGGCGTTAGATCTACGTCGACATCCACGGATACCCTGAACTATAATACTGCAACCGATACAATTGGTAGAGACTATGCAGGCTATTGGCCAGGTTATTGGACTAATATGAGAATAACTATTGGAACTGCAGTATATGATTCAACATCAACCACACAAACAAATCCTACTGCAGCACTTACTTCCTTAGCAAATACTAAATATTTAATGCTGGGAACATCCGTTACGACAGATAGTTCTGGGATTCAAACAGTAACCAATAATAATACAGTTACGACAACAGCAACCGTTCCTTTTTAAATTATTATATAAGATCATTTGAAACAACCGTGTAAGTCTTGACTTTAATTGATATATAAAAACAATAAATTATGGCTTATTATCAATGTAAAGTAACGTTTGATTCGGGTGAAACAAACAAACAAGGAAAACCGATGATCACTAAAACTGTGATGTTAGTAGAGGCTACTGGAGTAACAGAAGCTGAAGCTAAGATCACCGACCACTTAAAATCCGATATCATGGATTTCGAGGTGACCTCAGTTTCTTTGTCTAACATCGAATCGGTGTTGCAAGAAAAAACCAAGTAGAAATGAAAAATCCAAAATCTCCTGTAGAAGATCAAATCAAAGAAGGCGGTAAAGCAGATATCTCTAATTATGAGGTTCCTGACAGTCCGGTTAAAATACCAGACAACGATACCGGATTTCAAATGGTTAAGAAAAACTACAGGAGATTTATTTGGACAATGGACGAGCACTCCAAGAAAAGAGTCTCAGGAAAGGATAAATAGTATTAAATATAAAATACTATCATGCCATCGGTAACAAGAACACAGCAAAGGCTATTTGGTCAAGCATATGGTGTTAAAAAATTTTATAGTACCAAGGGTAAGGAAGGACTTGATCCCAAAGACATTAATCCCAAGTATAAGGACGAGATAGTTAAATTAGCTAATTCTATGTCCGCTACAGAGCTTGAAAAATACGCAAGTACTAAACATAAGAAATTACCAGAAAGAGTTAAAGAGAAAGCTATAAAGGACATCCATTACCGATTAAGTCCTGATGCTCAATACGATCCCTCCAGGGAGAAAGAAAGAAGACCTGGAAATTTGGTTGATTATAGGGAGTTTATAAAAAAGAATAAAAGTAAATAGTATGGAAACCGAAAAAATTAATGAGGACTGTGGATGCGGAGGTGGATCAACACCAGTAAACACCCCGGTAAGAGAAATAGATCCCTCCGTAGGAAAAATGGCCTCTCTGGCTGATGGAAGAAATGGAAAGATTAATGATTCGATTAGGAATTCAAGAGGAGAGGTTATTGGATACGTTATGAATAACGAAAGAGGAACATTTAGGGTTTTCAAAGATAAGGTTACTAATATTTACGAGGGTGAAGGAGGAATGGCTTCTCTTGAAGGTACACCGGGTATGGGAGAGGTACAACCCCCTACCAGAACCTCTGATGGATCTGGAGATGTCTTTCCGGCATTAACTGCAGGAACAGGATCGGCAAAGAAAGGAAAAAAGAAATCCAATAAGCCTTTACCTAAATCTGTTTTAGATTGGGAAACATTCAGGAAAAATATGCTTAAAAATCAATCATAAGGTGACAAAATTTCTAAATTAATCAACTAACATATGTAAAAATGTCTTAATATCAGTTAAGGCATTTTTTTTGTAATTTATTAGTTAATATAATTTATAAACTATGCCTACAAGAATTTATTCACCAGCAACTAGACTTCTAGACATTTACAATGGTTTAGATTTATTTCTAGGAAACAACATCAAGGAAGAAACCCCAATTCTTTCTTTTGATGTACCGGGATTTTCTAAAGATGATCTTTCTGTTGTAATAGATCAGGACGAAGCACTTTTAACCATTAAGGGAGAGAAAGAGATCAATGGTAAAGTAAGAACAATCAATAAAAGTATTAGAGATTACTTGTTTAGAAACCTGGACTTAAAGAAAATAGAAGCGAAGGTAGAGAATGGGGTTCTAACTATTGATCTAAGAGATGCTGAAGATAAGAACAAATTAAGAAAAAAAGAAATTTCTCTTAATTAAATCCTTTATATTTGGTGTGTGGAAAAACTCGATTTAATACAGACGCACTACGAAGATGATCCATGGAAGATAATGATTTCATGTATTCTTCTAAATCAAACCTCTAATGTTCAGGTGAGGCCTGTTATTAAAAAGTTTTTTGAGGTTTTTCCCACACCAAATTCTTTGAACGAATCACACCAAAATTTAATCTCTTCGATTCTACAACCAACGGGCTTTCAAAACGTCAAGGCCAGGAGAATCATTAATTTCACCAATGTCTGGAATTTGGGGGAAAGAGATCCAAATAAATTTCCGGGCATCGGTCCATATGGTAGGGACTCCTGGAAGATATTCATAGAGGGAAAAACAGATTTTAGTCCCGCGGATAAAAAACTATCTGCCTACCTACTGCAGTTAAATTCATAAAATCGAATTCATTTACTGAAACTACCTTTGTTATTTTGCGTATAACAAAGGAATATGATAATCGACATTGAAAATCTCGGGGAAAGTTTAAGAGTTTCCCACTACACGGAGGAAGGCGATTTAGCCTACCTAGATTTAAAGATACCACAATCCGAAAGGTATAATTGGAGAAAGTGTTCAGCTGCCGATAGGAGTCGCGAAAAGGGTTGGGCTTCTTGGGACGGTTTTCCTGTTAAGAAGCAATCAACTTTAAAATACGACAAATATCGGCAGGTTGAATTACTTGAATTCTTTGATCCGGAAATTACAAAACCCCTTTGGGAATCTCAGGTTCCTAAAAAATACTTTGTTGATATTGAGGTTGAGATCACAGACAATCGTGCAGATTCTCTAGACACACTACGTGCTAATAACAAGGTCTTAACAATTGCGATCGCATCATCTACGGGAAAGATCCTAGTTCTTGGTTTAGATAAAATGGATTCTCCTAAAATACTAAAGATAGAGAAGAGAATCAACGATCACTTTAAAGATCTTCCGTACGACACCCAATGGACTTTTAATTATAGATCATTCGAAAGCGAGTTTGATATGATCTATACGTTCATGGCAAAGTTGATGCATAAGATGCCTTTAATTACTGGATGGAACTGGTTTGGATATGACTGGCCTTATTTAAGTAATCGTGCTAGAAAATTAGGAATCGATCCTAAGATATCGTCACCAAGCGGTGTACTTCTAGGAAAGGATCAAATCCCAATGCACGTACTAATGGTCGATTATATTCAGATCTATAAGAAATGGGATAGAGTAATTAAAATCAGAGAGTCTGATTCATTAGCATATGTTTCTAATGCAGCTTTAGGAGTTTCTAAAATTACATATAATGGAACATTAAAAGATTTATATGAATCAGATTTTGAAACGTATATCTTCTATAACGCAATTGACTCCTGCCTGGTACATTATATTGATCTAAAATTAAATACACTTGCTACGTTCTTTAAAATAGCAAATGTAAGTGGTGTAGAAATCAATAGAGCTCTTTCTCCTGTTTGGACGACTGAGGTTTTAATGCTGAGAAAATTCAGAGAAAGAAATCGTGTTATTGTCTATGATAGAAAGGATGAAGAGCATACTAGATTTGAAGGAGCATATGTTAAACAACCAATTAAAGGATTACACGAATGGGTAGTATGTTTTGACTTTGCTTCACTGTATCCAAACACCATGATGCAATGGGGTTTATCACCCGAAATATTCATAGGTAAAAATCTAACAAATCCACCGGAAGGAGCAATAAAAACCGCAGGTGGTGCTTACTTCCTTCCTAAAGAAGGGGAAGAACCTATATTAAGAGATGTACTTACTACATTATACACAATGAGAAAATCTGCTAAGAAAAAATATCTCGAGTGTGAAACAAAAATTATGGAATTACAAGAAATATTAAAATCAAAATAATCATGGCAAACGTAGACAATTCATGTGCTCATTTAGAGGTGGAAGACGTATTTACTGAATCTCAAAACACATTAGCAGATCTTTACAATTTACAGAAGGATATACAAGAAAATGTATATGGATATAATTTTGAAGAATTAAGAGAAAAGCCTCTTAATGAATTCAGACAATTCTTTGATTGGAACTACCACGCCATTCAAGACGAATTACGGGAAACATTTGATGCATTGGGTGGCATTAAAAATGGAATTGGAAATGGCGTTTGGAAACCATGGAAAAAATCCTATCACGAAAAAGCTCCT
>Ga0247723_1000005_pt1 | contig 161882 bp, 222 predicted proteins | sample MSEWelMarce5H_FC_FD_189079 | JGI IMG/M metagenome (GOLD analysis project Ga0247723, IMG submission 189079) | Subsurface sediment microbial communities from gas well in West Virginia, United States - MSEEL Well Study Marcellus 5H_FC | ecosystem: Environmental > Terrestrial > Deep subsurface >...
GTAACACAAACACTAAAGACAACTCAAAGAACATTTCAATAATGGGAATCATTATTGGTGGTGAAGAACTTCACAATAATCATCATGCTGAACCAGCGAATCCTAAATTAAGCAGACGTTGGTTTGAGTTTGATATTGGTTGGATGTGGTTTAAGATACTAGAAAAATTAAAATTAGCAAGGGTTAAAAATGACAACTAAACATTTCGAATGCGAGGAATGTGGAGCTAACGGCAAGATACTTTTAAAGGGTACTGATCATCAATTAGAAGATATTGTTTATTGCCCAGTTTGCTCTGCTGACATTTATGAAGAAGAGGACTTAGACTTAGAAGACTAAATAGATGTTTACATCTATGAATTTTTCTAATGTGGTTATACAATAACGAACAACTTAATGAGTTACCAGAAGATTGCGTTGGATTTGTCTATCTAATAACAAATCTAACAAACGATCGTAAGTATATCGGTAAGAAACTTGCTAAGTTTTCAAGAACCAGTACCAAAACAGTTACACTTAAAAATGGTACTAAAAAGAAGAAAAAGATTCGCAGTAAAATTGATTCAGACTGGTTAGAATACTACGGATCAAGCATTGAATTAAATAAAGATATTGAAACTTTAGGCAGAGAAAACTTCTCCAGAGAAATTTTATATTTCTGTAAATCAAAAGCTGAGTGTTCTTACGTTGAAGCAAGAGAACAGTTTAGCCGTAGAGTTTTAGAATCAACTGAATATTATAATGGACAAATCTCAGTACGAGTACACGGATCACACATCATAGGTAAGGTATGACGAAAATACTTTTTATAACAGCAATAGCATTATCAGCTTGTGCAGCTTATTACTCTGTAATGGGTTTACTGGCTATTTTCGCTGCAGCTGTTATTCCAATTTTTATTATGGGTACACTACTAGAAGCCGCAAAACTTGTAGTAGCTTCTTGGCTTTATCGTTCTTGGAAAGAAATTCCAATATTGATGAAGTCTTATTTTACTTCAGCATTAGTTATTTTGATGATACTAACTTCGATGGGTATCTTTGGTTATCTATCGAAAGCCCACTTGGACCAAGCAGTTCCAACAGGGGATGTTGCGTCAAAGGTATCAATACTTGATGAGAAAATAAAAACAGAAAAAGAAAACATAGATGTTGCAAGAAAACAAATCAAACAACTTGATGAACAAGTTGACCAAACGATCGGAAGAAGTGCTGACTCGCAAGGAGTGGAGAGATCTCTACAGATTAGACGAGGACAGCAAAAGGAAAGAGCCACACTTCTTGCTGAAATTGGATCAGCTCAAACCAGAATCGCCAGATTAAATGAAGAGCGAGCACCAATTGCTGCTGACTTAAGAAAAGTTGAAGCTGAGGTTGGTCCGATTAAGTATATTGCTGCGTTAATCTACGATGATGCTGCTGGCGAAGATGTACTGGAAAAAGCAGTACGTTGGGTTATTATTATGATTGTGTTGGTATTTGACCCACTGGCTGTTTTATTATTGGTGGCAGCAAACTGGCAAATGCGTAAAGATTCTGAGAATTTCGTGAAGTCTGAAGAAGTGCCTACCCCAGAACCACAACCAGAACCACAACAACCAGAGCCATTGCCAGAAGAAAGTAAGAGTATAATCTCTAACTTCTTTCGTAAGCCTAAAGAAGATACATCAACCCTAGAAGTCTTTGAACACGCCACAACTAAGAAAGTTATAAACTTAGAAAGTGAAGCTGTGGTGAACGATCAGATTCAAATAGAAATCACGCAAGAAAAACCACCTAGACTACCCCTAAGGTAATGCAAGTTTTTGATAATATATACAGTGAAGAAGAAACCAAGGATATAGAAAATACGTTTTTATCTATACCTTGGTTTTTGTCATCTGCTGAAAACCACGCCAGTGTAACTGCAAACGTCAGACAAAAATACTCAGACGCCAACACAATAGAAGGTATTCAATTAACCAACTTTCTATTCATAGATAAACCAAATTCTCCATTTTACTCACATGCTGAAAAGATCTTAGAGAAATTCTCCACTAGAACAAGAACATCTATTAGAAAACTAATTAGAATAAAGGCTAATCTACAACTACCCGAACTTAGAAAAGATACCCAGTATAATACACCACATGTAGACAGCTATTCTCAACATATGGTAGCTATTTACTATGTTAATGACTCGGACGGATCTACGTTCTTTTTTGATAAAAATATGAAGGTAGTTGAAAAAGTCGAATCTAAACGAGGTAGAATGATAGTATTTCCAGGGAATACCTATCACGCTGGGCAACCTCCCACAAAAAATGCAAGAATAATTATCAATTTCAACTTCATTTAAGCCTAAATAATTATAACGGGACACTTTATATGTCTCGCAATAACAACTAGGAAATAAAATGATTAAAAAGATCGCTACAGCGGTGCTTTTTGTCATGACTACATCTATTGCAATGGCACAACCAATTGTAACTGATTCGACAAGTAGATCTACAACAGATTCAACTTCAAATAGCACAACAACAGTAAAATCTCCTCCACCAACAGCAGTTGCTCCTGCAGTCACAATTATCAACAGTGATGTTTGCGCAGTTGCCATGTCAGGTGCAGCTCAAACACAAATTCTTGGTATCTCTTTTGGTGCAACAGTTACAGATAAAAACTGCGAGCGATTAAAGCTAGCACGTTCAGTCTATGATATGGGCATGAAAGTTGCTGCAGTTTCTATCATGTGTCAAGACGAGCGTGTATTTACAGCAATGTCAAATGCAGGTACACCTTGCCCAGTAGACGGCAAAATCGGTGAGCAAGCAAAAGCAATCTGGGAAGCTGAACCACAACGTCAACCACAAAAAGTCAAGAGTAAAGACTAATGAAGTTGTTGTGGAGTTTATTGCTTGGTGTTACACTGAGTGTTTCAGTGGCACACGCACAAATACAAATTCCAGGAACAGACTTCACTTTGTCGCCAGTTAATGGTGGAACAGGTGGTTTAGTATCAGTGCCAATTCCAGGTGGTTCTGGATTGTCAGTAACAGTTGGTACTGGCTCAGCTGCATTACCACTTCAGGAAATTAAGAATAATCCAAATGCAGTAAATATTACAACATGGGATGATTCTTATAATAACGTACCATTGGGTTTTGACTTTCCGTTTTACGGCAGAGTATTCAATAACTCTTGGGCAATGACCAATGGTTTAGTAACATTTGTAGATCCCAATCAGTCTGGACTTGGTGGTGCTTGCTGTGAAGGTGTAGATTTACGCACAACAAGAGATTCAAGATATAACTATACCATTTATGGTATGCATACTGATTTATATTCTTGGAATGGACAAAATCAATATTATCTCCGTGGCACAAACGAGATGACTTATGGTTGGTATGGAATTAGCCAATGCTGTGGTTCACAAGGTGGTAATAGTTTTGAAATTAAAATTAACTCTTCTGGATTAGTTGATACACGTATTGCTGGCGCAATGATATCTGGCAATAGAGTAACATCTGGTATGGCAGGGGACTTATCAAAAGGTGAATTCTTTCAAGCATATCATGGAAGTGGTATAAACATAGCTCCAGGTAGTTCTAACATTTTTAGCTGGCAAGCATTGGGTGGAACTGGTGCTGTTGACATGTGTACCATCAATCCACTATCGTCACCATCATGCCCTGGATATCAAGCAGCGTACACAATTCAACAGTGTACCATAAGTGCGTTGTACGATCCGACATGTCCTGGATATCAATCTGCATATCAAACTCAACAATGTTCTGCTAATCCACTATTTTCTAGTGCATGTCCTGGATATCAATCCGCATATCTAGAACAGCAGTGCTCATTGAATCCACTGTATTCAACAACCTGTTCTGGATATGCTCAAGCATATGAAAATCAACAGTGTTCATTAAATTCGTTATATTCTACTAACTGTCCAGGATATGCTGCAGCTTACCTTGATCAACAGTGTAGTATTAATCCTCTGTACTCAACAACTTGTCGTGGATATGCTGCTGCGTATCACGACCAGCAGTGCTCATTAAATCCATTATACTCGACAACGTGCAGTGGTTACGCTGCAGCTTATAAAGCACAACAGTGTACGATAAGTGCATTGTATGCAACAGACTGTCCAGGATATGCGCAAGCATACTTTAGTCAACAATGTTCGTTGGATGGATTATACGATAGAACATGCCCAAACTATTCAACTGCTTATGCAACTAAGATGGTGCTTGAACAACAAGGCACAGCATCAATAGTAGCAACTGCAGGTACAGTGGCACGAAACGATCCTGCCAATCAACCTGTTTCTACAACAACTGCTTCAACCACAGTTGGTTCAGATGGTGCGGTTGCTGTTGGTGTTTCAAAAACAGGTGATAGTAATGTGGATAAAGCAATTGCTCCTCCAGCACCATCAGCAAACTCATCAACTGCTCCTGCTGGCGCAGTTCAGTTAGCACCACCTCCACCTCCACCACAACAGATGGCTCAAAACGAACCAAAGGGTGGCGGTGATAGACCTGAACCAAGAGATGGTAATAAACAAGAGGATAAAAAAGATGATGCTCCGAAAGGCACTGGAGGCAGTTCTCCGTCACAGAATACTAATACTACTCAAGCGTCATCTGATAAACCAGCAGCACCAACTGCTCGACAAGAGATTCAAGCAAAGCGACAAGAAGCTGCGCGAGCCAAAGCAGTCGAATCTGGAAAACAACTAGCAAATGAAATGGGTAAAGCAGCAGACATGGAATCTCAAAAGCAAGTACAGAATGTAGTTATACAAGCAATGGGATTTACTCCAGGATTTGATGCGTATGGCAAAACAGTTATTCCAGATACTGTTGGTTATAAACCATATACAGTTTATAACAATCAAAAGAATATCGACAATCGTGCCAATTTAAGAATGTGGACTGGTACGGATAAGTTACATAATGATATGGTTGATTCACAATACAATAGGGAGAAGTGAGATGGCAGTTATTGTTGCTCCGATATGTAAAGTTCCCAACTGTAAGAATGATGCGCAAATATCATCTAAACAAGGTGATCAAGTTCGTTATATGCATACATGTTCAAGACACTGGATTGAGTTAATTCCAACAGAAATACAACTATTATTAAAAGGGATTTAAGATGGCAGAAGAAATCAAAGACGTCAATAAAAAGATTGACGAAGCAGAAGCAGCAGTAAAGAAATATGCAAGCAAGGATACAGTTATTAGTATTGGTGGGTATGAATTTACACCTGCAAAACTAATGGTAGCTGCAACATTAGTCTCATCTATCCTTGGTGGACTTTATGGTACTTTTGAAGTTTATAAAGACTATCAAGGTATGAAGAAAAAGATCGCTGAGTATGTGTCACCAGATTTGGCAGAAGTTTATAAAAAGTTAGATGTTATTCAAGTAGAGTCTAGCAAAACTGCAGATTATACACGTGATATTAAAAACGATCTTAAGAATGACATCCGTCGTTTAGAAGGTGTTGTTGAACAAGTAGAGCGTTCAGCTAAGCAGTCTGCACGTGAAGCAAGCGATTCGCAAAAAGAACAAGAGCGTGAACTACGTCAAGTACGCAAAGAAATTGATAGTAAGATCCAAAAAGCGTTAGACAATCCGCTAGCGAACAAATAAAACCTTTCTAAATCAATGACTTACGAAAGCCCTACTGCAAGTAGGGTTTTTCAACATTTCGCTTTACTTTTATTTGACTTTAGCGTATAATAACTGTGTTAGGGTTGAAAAGGAGATATTATGTTTAAGGTGACTACCCCTGAAGGTGACGTTGAATACTTTGAGACTTTTGCTGAAATCGCTACTTATTTCGGTGACTGCTGTTGGGCTGTCGGTGCTGATGAAGCTGAGATTACTGTGACTATGGTTGATCGTTTAGATTATGAAAGTGGGTTATGTTTATGATACGTTTTATGTTTGGTTTATTGCTTTGTTTTGGTGCTGTTGGTGGTCTTGATACCGACCCAGATGCACCAGTATTGGTATTGACTTTGATTGCCATAATTGGCTTGGGGTTGATGCATTCTGGTGTTCACGCTATTGGGAGAAAATAATGAGTAAGATGGCAGAGTTGGCATTGGATATTGAAGAGTTGTTGGCAGAAGGTATGTCACCAAAGTTTATTGCAGTGACACTGAATGTTCCACTTGAAATGATTTATGACACCATCGAACAAATTCAGTGTTTGGAATTGGAAAAGCAGTATGAAATGTTGTCGTATGTCGATGAGATGGCAAATGATGACGCACAATATTATGGAGCTTGATATGATTACTAATTACAAAGAAGCACAATTGGCAACTGAACAATATGATAAATCTCATGGATCGTTTTTCGATCGTGGTTCAGCTGATAGCTACTATGGTCGTCCACGTGATCCACATCGTGGTGGTGTTGGTGGTATGTCTGGTGAAAGAATCGATGCATGGCGTGAAGCAGACTTGCAAGCGTACCATGCTGGATATGATTATAACGAACAATTTGGTGATAAGAAAAGCTGGGATTGATATGGCACAAAGATTTATCGAAAATGTGAGTAAGAGCGATGTGTTTAATGGACACCACTATGATGTTGGTCCAAACGCAATGCTTATCCGCATTCAGGATCCAGCCACAGAGTTCGGTAAAATCAAGTATCCCTTCAAAGAGGTTTATGAGTTTGAATTCTTAGATGCTGAGGATGAAGACGGATTTGAAGATGAGTGCAAGATTCAAGATGAGCAAGCTGTAGAGATCGTTCGTTTGCTACAACGTGCCAAAGACAATGCAATGAACGTAGTGGTTCACTGCCACGCTGGTATCTGTCGTAGTGGTGCTGTGGTTGAAGTTGCAACGATGATGGGGTTTACTCCATCTGATCGTTATCGTCAACCTAATTTACGAGTCAAGCACAAGATGATGAAAGTCTTGGGTTGGACTTATGATGAAAATGAGAAAACCAGTTCCAGTGGTGGATGGGTTTCAGATGGTGGCATTATGTTACCGTTCAGTGGTTACAATGAGGAAAATTGAATATGAGTTTATATAATATGTTGTTTGGTGAGGGTGATTCAACTGATTTTCTTTTGAAGTTGCTTGATGCAGAGCGTGATGACTTTGGTCGTTTCCGCTCTACCTATGTGACTGAAGAATACATTGTTGTTCACACTCGTTGTGGTGGTGGTAATCGTGAAGACTATTTCCCTGATTGGGTTGAAGATCATCCGTTGTACTCGCATGATGCAGATGACGACTTTGATTGCACTTATGCGGATATCTACTTTAAACATCCAGTTGGATATGAAGAAGTTCTAAAGGAAATGGCTGAGGGTACTATCACTCCAGCTGAAAAGTGGAAATTGTTATTTGAATCGTTGGAGAAATAAAATGCGTAAATTGGCTACTATTCGTAAGATTGATGCACTGACACCTATCGAGGGTGCAGATGCGATCGAGTGTGCCACTGTTGGTGGTTGGAAAGTTGTTGCACAGAAAGGTCTCTACAAAGAAGGAGATCTTGCTGTGTACTTTGAAATCGATTCTTGGATTCCATTTGAGTTGGCACCATTCCTGTGTAAAGGTAAAGAGCCACGTGAGTTCGAAGGCATCAAAGGTGAGCGTCTGCGCACTATCAAGTTGCGTGGTCAGATCTCTCAAGGTTTGCTGATGCCACTGGCTGAAGCATGCAAGAATATTGATTCTGAATTGTTTGAAGGTTTGGATGTTTCGTTTCCACTGAATATTGTTAAGTGGGAGAAACCTATCAATGCTCAGCTTGCTGGCGTTTGCAAAGGCAACTTCCCTACGCAAATCCCCAAGACTGATCAAGAACGATGCCAGAACTTAAAGAAAGAGATTGCTGCAGCACGTGATTTTGTATTTGAAGTTACTGAAAAACTTGAAGGTTCTTCAATGACTGTGTACCAGATCAAAGGTGAGTTTGGTGTATGTTCACGTAACATGGATCTAAAAGAAACCGAAGGTAACTCTTTCTGGGCTACTGCTCGCAAGGATGGTATTCAAGAAAAGATGATGGTTGTTGATGAGTTCTGGGATTTTGCTATCCAAGGCGAATTGATTGGTCCAGGAATTCAAGGTAACATCTACGGTTTGAAAGAACCAGAATTCCGTGTCTTTGATGTGTATAACATTCAAGCAGGTGAGTACTTGAAGCCAGATGCTCGTCGTGCTCTAATCGAACGTATGGGGTTAAAGCACACTCCAATACTGGATGATATGTTTGTTTTGAATGATGGAATTGAAGAACTACTAACTCTTGCTGAGGGTAAGTCTAGGATTGCTGATGTTGAACGTGAAGGTATCGTGTTTAAACAAACCGAAGGTGGAATGTCATTCAAATCTATTTCGAATAAATATTTGCTTGGCGAAAAATAACTTGCAAAGCAATATTACTATTTTACTTTAAATTAAAAACAATGTATAATAAACTTAAACCTAGAGATCCAATAGCAAAGGATCTACGAACTCCCAAATACCGAATGCGTGTAGTTGAGAGTAAGGTTAAGTACACACGCAAATCTAAACACACAAAGGACAATTATGGACAATACCTATGAAATAGGCAGAGGTGGTGCTCTTACTACAATTAAGATCAAAGACCACTCATACGATGTTGTTGAATTTACAATTACCAAGTATCTTGCTGATGAACGTGGTAATGAGATTGTCAACAGCGGATATACCACATTCTTTTCCAATAAAGAATTTGCAGATTTTTTCACACCAATTGTAAATGACTTGAAAGCGAGATTTGATAATGCAAACGATGCAAGCAACCCAAACACCTGAATTTAAAACTTGGCTTAAAGGACTACTAGTCGATGAACATACAAAAGATCTGTGCGTTGTGTTTACCAAGAAAGATGGTTCCGAGCGAGAACTTTTCTGCACACTTAATGAAAGTAGAATCCCCTCAGCCAAACTTCCGAAAGTCCAAGAAGAAGGCTCGACTGTTAGAAACTTCAGCGATGAGTCAGCCAGAGTGTTTGACACAGAAAAGCAAGAGTGGCGATCTTTCCGTTGGGATTCAGTAAAACAAGTAAGGTTTGAACTATGAAATATCTAATTATTTTTGCAATTGCACTGGCATTTATTATTTTGATTCCATGTGCCACTATTTGGTCGCTGAACGCATTATTCCCTGCGTTGGCAATTCCATTGACATTTGACACATGGTGTGCTGCACTAGTTCTTGGTGGAGTTGTTGGTGGTAGTACTGGCTTTTCATTTAGAAAGAAAGATTAATTATGAGCATTTCCTCAATTGAAGATCGTAAAAAGATTTTTGGTGCCATCCGTGAAATTAGTAATTCCATGGTTCGTATTGAAGCAGAACGTGACCTAATCAAAGACATCGTCAAGGATGTTTCTGATAATTACCAACTCTCTCGTAAAGTTGTAAATAAGATGGCAAAGGTTTATCATAAACAATCACTATCTCAAACTGTGGCTGAGCATGAAGAGTTTGTAGAAATGTATGACGAAGTAACAAGTGCAAATACACCACAAGCTACCAGCTAATCCAAAACGCAAACTACTTTACTTCATGGGTCAAACATGGAAGTATAAAACTATGTTTGCTGAGTTCAGTGATCTACTAATCGACACAGAAATTATTGCTGTTGATTATGATATCACTGATACTCATGAGTCTATATTTAAAGAATCCAAGCAATTAGTTTCAAAATTTAAACCAGACTATTTGATGGGTTATTGTTATGGTGGATTTGTTTGCATAAATTGTGCTGACCATAATATCAAAGGTATTATTCTTTTGGATCCCTCAGCTAAAGTAAAATCTGTAGATCCCACACATGAAGATGTTATTTCAAAGAATACCAATCTATCCAAACCAATACCAAAAACGCCACTAGATAAAGTTGCTTGTAAAGTTGATATTATTTACACCACTGAAGGTTTAAATGGTAGTGGTATGCAGATACAATATATTAGAAATAAACAAATTCATACTATTGGAGATTCGACTCATATGATTATGATTGAGCCGAATAGATATGAGTTGGCAAATAAGATATTGGAGATTATGAATGCTTGACTACCCAGCTTGGAAAAATGGTAAGTATTGTAAAGTTAAAGATCTGACAGTATCAGTTCTTGATTTTGGTTTGATTCATTGCGATGCCACATATGATGTGCTTGCAGTGAAGAATGGCGAGATACAAAATCTTGACGCACATTTAAGTAGATTCATTAACAGTTCTATGGGGTGGAGAATCCCAATTGAATATTCTGACAATGATATTGAGATTGTTATTCAAACGCTAGTGGCGATGGCACCAACCGATGACTTGCTGGTTTGGGTTGGCGTAACACGTGGAACTCCTACATCTGGCAATCCAAGAGATCTAGAGAGTTGTAAGCCTAATTTGTTTATATACGTTAAACCTTACTATGGGTTTAATAAAGAAAACACGGCAACTGTTTGTCTGGCGAAGCAAAGACGAAACGATTGTATTGATCAGACCATGAAGAACTTTGCTTGGAATGACTTTAACCTTGCGCAGTGGGAAGCAATTGATCGTGGTTATGATACTGCCGTATTACTTGATAGACACCATCACATAACTGAAGGTCCAGGATTCAATGTTGGATTTATCAGTAAAGACGGATTTGTTTACGCACCAAGATCTAATCGCTTGCAAGGAACATCAATGGAGCTGGTCAGAAAACTTTGTGAAGAGAATGGTAAACAATTTTTCTATACAGATATTTCCCCACATACTGTTGGTGAAGAAATGGACGCAATGTTTTTAACATCAACTGCTGGTAATGTTATTGCAGTGAAGTGTTTTGAAAATAAGTATTTTGACAATAATGAGGTTTTATCTTGGTTACAACAGAAGTTAGTCTAGAACAAAACAAACATCTATTATTCCTGCTACCTGGACAAAGTTTATCTCCACGTGTTTTCTGGGATTTTAAACTACCAGATGGTTACACGCATATAGATTATTTTGTAGCAGCAGGGATAGATGTAATCTTATTTGATCCATGTGGTTATGGAGAGAGCACTGACTATTATCAATATGATAGAGTTGGGTATGCAGATCAGATTGAATCTGCAGTCAAAGAACTTAAGAAAGAATATGTTTCCAAAACTATATTTGGTTTCTCCACATCAACTGCTCCTGCATTGATTGCTGGTGAAAGATTATTTGATAAAGTTATTATTCACAGTCCATCTGTTCGTATGGATAAAAGATATTATGTTGAGTTTGACACTGAATACTTTGAGACTGGTATCGAGAAACTTAAAAAAGAAAGACTTGAAAAGATTAGTGACAAGTTGATTGGTTTACCAAATAGAATTGACGGATGGGAACAAAAAATTCTTGATGTTATTGGCAGCAGTACTTGGAAAGTTCCATCTCAACCTGTTTATGACATAAACAATTATTGGGTTGATACTGGACAGCTTGGATTCGATCCTGCAAAGGTTCCACCTATTCTAAGCATTATTGGTGAGTATGACTATGAATCTACCACAGGTGGTTATGATACATTTAAGGGACTGTTTCCAGAGTCCAAGGAAGTTATTATTCCCCAGTCTACCCACTTCTCTATGTGGGAGAACTCATCGGCTCTAACTCGTTTAGAGATGATCCAATGGGTCTTGCAATAACCCTCAAATCCGTAAGGGAATGATCAAAAATACCTTGCCTTTAATTCAAAGGTAGGGTATAATAGTTATATTAAATGGAGGTTATTGACCTATGGCTGTAAATACTGCAAAACGTAAAGCTGCGATTGAGAAAGCAGATCGCATTATGAAGGGTGTTGAGGTTCAACTCAATCCTGAAACATATCAACGTGACTTGATGCGTGGTTTGAATTACTACAACGCAAATCACGATGACAAAGACAAGAAGAAGTGGTTCATCTCTCACTATGCTCAGATTGACAAGAAATTGGCAGTCGAGATGCTAAAGATCGATGACTATCAATTTAGATACGCAGGTATTCTTGCACGTCTTCAAGATGGTGGTTCTGTTCTTCAAGAAAAGGAACTGAACTACTACAATGAACGTGTGGAATTCTTGAAGTCTCAAATTGGTGCTCGTCAAAAATCCCAAGACAAACAAGATAAGAAAGATGCCGATGCTGCCAAAGAAGCACTGCCATCAAATGTAATTTCAATCCAACAACGTATGGAAGATAAAGCCCATGACTTGGCTGGTGAGATTGAAGGTGCAATTGATGACTTTGTTCTTGCTGGTTGCAAGTCAGAATTTTCAACAAAGAATTATCTGTTGGCAAATCAAGTGGCTGGACCGATTGCTAAACGCATTGGAGAGTTGTTTGAAGGTACTGCCGAAGAACTTAGAGAAGCGATTAAAGGCACTGATGAACAATTGGTAGAAGGTTACTCACACTTAAACAAACGAGAGCTAAAACGATTCTTAGAGTTTGTTGAAACTATTATTGCTGATTGTCAGCAGATGGTTCAAACAGCCAAAGTAAATCGTGCTCCACGTAAGCGTAAAGAAATCTCTCCTACCAAGCAAGTTGCTCGTATGAAGTTTATGCGTGAGTTTGCTGAACTTGGTTTGAAGTCAGTACCACCTACCAATATTATTGGTTCTGCAGAAGTCTGGGTATATAATACCAAGTACCGTAAACTGCAAAAGTATGCTGCAGAAAGTGGTACTATTGCAGTTAAGGGAACTACCCTAGTTGGTATTAGTTTGAAAGATTCTGTTTCGTTTACACTACGTAAACCTGAAGAATTCTTTAAGGGATTGTCTATGGGTAAGCGTGCGTTGAGTAATGCAATCAAAGCATTGAAGACAAAGCCAGCTGTACCAAATGGTCGTGTGAATGAAGAATGTATTATCTTGGGAGCATTTTAATGATTTTAGTTGATTATAGCCAAGTCGCCCTCAGCAACATTCTTTCGTTTCAACGTGAGCTAAAGGGTAGTGAATCTGAAGTAAAGAACTTGATCCGTCACGTTACTCTTTCTACTCTTAAATCGTACAAGAAAAAGTACGGCAAAGAATATGGTGAGATGGTTATCTGTTGCGATGGACGCAAGTACTGGCGTAGAGAAATCTTCCCACACTACAAAGCTGGTCGTAAGAAATCTCGTGAAGCCAGTGAACTAAACTGGACACTGATCTTTGATACACTGACTGAGATGCGTGAAGATATTGCCAAGCATTTTCCATATAAAGTTATTCACATCGATCGTGCTGAAGCTGATGACGTTATTGCGGTTCTTGCTAAGTGGACTCAAACCAATGCCCTAGTTCAACAAGGATTGGTTGAAGACCCACAAAAGGTTCTGATTCTTTCTTCTGATGGTGACTTTATCCAACTGCAAAAGTTTGATAACGTGACGCAATACTCACCTATGCAAAAGAAACAGATCAAAGCCAATGCTCGTGAACTGTATGAAAAGAAAATCACGCACATCGTTAAAGCTGGTGATGACGGCATTCCAAATATCTTTAGTAAAGATGATGTGTTTGTTATTGGTGAACGACAGAAAGTTTGCTCGGCAAAACGTCTTGCTGAGTTTATTGAGAATGGGTATGATGCATGTAAGAATGATGATGAGCGTCGCAATTGGCATCGTAACGTACAGTTGATTGACTTTGATTACATTCCAGAAGACGTTTCTACGCAGATCATAGATACATATACAAATTACAAAACAACTGGCGACAAGATGTCAATTATGCAATATCTCATTGACAATAAGTGCCGTTTACTTTTAGATGAGTTGGAGGACTTTTAATGGCTACAAAATATATTACTGAAATCTTAGAAGATATCAATTCGGATCCTACTAAGATTGTTAATTACAAAGACAATGGAGCATTGCGTTTAGTTCTTGAACACGCATTTGATCCCGCAAAGAAATTTATCTTACCTGACGGAGATCCTCCATATAAAGAAGATGCAGCACCTCAAGGTATGAGTCCTTCTAATCTTCATATGGAAGCCAAGAAGCTATACGTGTTCTGTCGTGCAGATCTAAATCCTTTACGTAGGGAAAGTCTTTTTATTCAATTACTTGAGGGTAGTCACCCAAGTGAAGCCAAGTTGTTGCTAGCAATTAAAGATCAAAAGCTAACTAAGATGTATCCCAAAGTTACACATAAGTTAGTCAGTGATACTTGGTCTGTTATTCCTGCTCCAGTTGCAAAGGAGAAAAAGGTAACAAAAAAAGAACAGGCTCCAGTTGGAGCAAGCAGTTAAATAAAACTACTTTATATAATGGAAGGAAATTGAAATGCCAAACTGGTGCGATAACTGTGCAACAATTAGTAATCAAGATAAAACAAAGATTGATGAATTGGAAAAAGTCTTAGCGGATAAAGACAACCAACAAGTATTCCAACACTTACGTCCACGTCCAGAATCTGAAGAAGAAAACTGGTATGATTGGAATATTAATAACTGGGGTACAAAGTGGGATATTAATCCTCATCATTGGGAACGAGAAGATGATAACACTATCATCTTGAACTTTGATTCTGCATGGAGTCCTCCTACTGCTTTGTATGAGTACCTTGACGAAAATGGTTGGGAAGTTAATGCGTATTACCACGAAGGTGGTATGGGGTTTTGTGGTAAGTTTGAAAATGGTCAAGACGACTGCTATGACTATGATATGAGTGATCGCTCTAGTATTGAAGAAATTCCCGAAGACATTGAAAATTATGCTGGGCTTTTAGATTACCACGATGAATGTAAAGCCAATGGGGACTTTGATGAAGCAGAAGTGGGTTGATGCATTTATGGACACAGCTGAGAGATTCGCTCAGTTGTCCAGTGCTAAAAGATTACAAGTTGGTGCGGTTGTTGTAAAAGATAATCGTATTATCTCAATTGGATATAATGGAATGCCAGCTGGGTGGACTAATGAATGTGAAGAAGTTATTGAGGTTCACGAAGATGGTGGGGTTATTACCAAAACAAAAGATGAGGTTATTCATGCTGAAGCAAATGCTATTATCAAACTTGCACGTGATGGCGAATCAGGCAATGGTGCCAGTTTATTTTGTACTCATGCTCCTTGCGTACAATGTGCTAAACTAATTTATGGCGCAGGCATAAGTAAGATGTATTATAGAAATACATATAGAGATACTAGTGGTATTGATTTTTTAATTAAATGTAACATTGAAGTGGAGAAAATATGAAAACAGTTGGAGATAAATTACAACCATTCGTGGTTACTGGGGTTAAGCCAGGACAGCCTAAAGATGCTTTCTTTGAAATTAATGAGAAATCATTTGCAGGTAAGTGGAAAGTTATTGTGTACTATCCAAAGGACTTTACATTCGTGTGTCCTACAGAGATCGTAGCGTATGATAAGTTGTTCCAAGACTTTGAAGATCGTGATGCAGTTCTATTGACAGGTAGCACAGACAATGAGTTCTGTAAAGTGGCTTGGCAAAATGCACATGCTGACCTAAAGAAAATCAAACACATTCAGTTTGCCGATACAGTGCGTCGTGGTTTTCAAACTGGTACACACGCAGATAAACTAGGTGAAGATTGCGACTATCGTTGGAATGAAGGTTTGATTGATCAATTGGGTTGTTTCTATGAACCTGCTGGCGCAGCATTACGTGCCACATTTATTGTTGATCCAGATAACGTAATTCAGCACGTTACAGTAAACAATCTTAATGTTGGTCGTTCACCTGAAGAAACATTACGTGTTCTTGATTCTCTACAAACTGGAGAGTTGTGTGCGTGTAATCGTACTGTTGGTGGGGAGACTCTCTAATGTCATTCAGCGACACTATCAAAAGTGCGTTGCCAGAATACGCAAAGGACACCAAGTTAAATCTTGACGCAGTCCTTTTGCGCAGTACACTAGATGCTGATGTTGCCATGGGTTGTGCCGTGGCTGCATTGGCTGCAACTGGCAATGGTAAAGTATTAAGCATTCTATTGGCAGATGGTCCAGTACACGCAGAGTCAGCAATGACTGCTGCTAGTATTATGGCACAAAACAATGTATGGTATCCATATGTTGAAATGGCTGATGATGCTTCACTAAAAGGTTTACCTGCACAACTACGTATGAATGCTATTGCTAGCCATGGCGGAACTACCAAGTCAAACTTTGAAGCATTCAGTTTAGCCGCAAGTATTGTTGGTAAATGTCACTTCTGTGTCAAGGCACATTATGAAACATTAAAGCAAGAAGGTTACACAGTAGAGAATCTACGTGACATTGGTCGCATTGCCAGTGTTATGAACTCAGTTGCTAAAGTATTAAATAGTTAATGATCAACAAAAACTTAGGTTATTATGTTTGCGCAGGCATTGAATTTTCTTCTAAAGTCGATGCTTGCCTTTATGGTAAAACTGTAAATAAACCAGTTGAGTGGGTTTTCCATAATAACGAGTTTTCTAGATTTCCTTGGAGTATTGAACCCCAAGAAACTCTTGATCAATTGTATGATAAGCGAGCCAGAGAACTCAGAGAGAAGTATGATTATATCATCTTGAGTTTCTCTGGTGGCTCAGACACAAATAATATTCTTGAGAGTTTCATTCGTCAAGGATTGCATATTGATGAAGTAGTAACTAACCATATTACTTCAGCAACAAAATCAACTACAGTCTTAGATCCAACTGTTAAAGATAGTTGGAACTTTGCTGCCGAACACGATCTTCAAGCTGTACCAAGATTAAAATACATTAGAGAAAAATGTCCAAGAACTAAGATAACAGTTCTCGATGTAAGCCAAGTAGTTCTCAATTCAATGAATGTATTTGATGATGTTGATTGGGTTCTTCATCGTAATGATCACCTATCTATTGGTCAATTGTTTAGATACAATTACTTTCACTTTGGAGAAATGAAGAAGCAGTTCGATAAGAACTTAAAGATTGGATTGATAGTTGGTCTTGATAAACCAAAGTTAGTTATCAAAGGCGATAACAACTTCTATATTTACTTTCCAGACTCAGTTGTAAATATTACAACTATCAATGATTTCAATAAAGATTACACAAATCTAACCACTGAGTTATTTTATTGGGGTGTAGAAACTCTACCACTTTTAGCCAAGCAAGCACACACAGTGAAGAATTGGTTAGAAACAAATCCAAAGTTTCAACAGTACTGGAAGTCTAGTACGTTTGCCACAGTAAGAACTCATCAAGAACAGTTGTTACGTTCGCTAATTTATACTACTTGGAATGACGATTGGTTTCAAGTAAACAAGTCTACCAGTTGGTTTAATACTGAATTTGATACTTGGTTTAAAACAAATCCAAATATGCAAAATGAGTTGACCATGTGGAAGCGTGGAATTGATTATTTGTCTGAACAACTACCAGAATATATAAGTTATGATTCACAAGGTAGACCTGATGCGTTGAAACAATTTAAGCATGAGTATCTAATTGGGCGAATGAAACGAAACTTCTTAATATGAATATTGCATTACTTTCCCCATCATCTAGTTATCAACATCTTGCCAAAAAATTTATTGAGCAGGGGAATAGTGTAGAATTCTTTTTAGAACAACCAGTTAAATTAACCAAGATACCGCAATTCTTTATGGCTTCTGGAATGCCACCATGTAGAAGTAGAGATATGCATAACTTGATGGTGAACAATAGAATTCCATATTTCTTTGTTAATAATGAGTGCACTTACTATGAGAATGATAAGTTTCTTACCAAGAAAATGTTTAAGGAACTTGGCATACCAACTGCCGATGGAATATTAGTTTCTGGTGCTGAATTAAAACAAAACTTTAACACATACGTAACACCATTTGTTATAAAGATAAACTATTCTTATCTTTATGGTAGACAGACAGTTGTAGTTACTGAACACAATAAACAAGAAGTTTATACATCGTTGAGTTCTGAGGGGTTATATAATATTAGAGATGATGCCAGTATTGTTATTGAAGAGTACGTGGAACTTCAAAGAGAATATTCATATCACGCATTGTTCAATTCAAACAACTGGCAGTTTTTTGGTGCTGCCAGAGATTACAAAAAACTTGAAGATGGCGATACAGGGTATAACTCTGTTAGTTGTGGTGCATACTCAACGCAGGATGTTGATCCAATAGTTCACGAGTATGCCGATAAAATCTATAATTATTTTAAAGGTATACCAATACGATATCGTGGGTTTATCTTTCTTGGGGTTGGCGTGAGAAAAGATGGTGTGCCAATTATACTTGAAATTAACACTAGGGCTGGCGATCCCGAATTACAAGTTATGATTGAATGTATTGATAATAATTTAGCCAGTTTGTTTGCACAGGCAAGTAGCAACTACCGCATACCAGAAATTAAATTTAATGGTAAGCAAGCTGTTACAGTTTCTCTACTGAATAGTAACTATGATTGGACTGTTCGTGCCTATGAATTACCAAACCTAACTAATGTCCCAGATAATATTACTTACAGCTTAGACTACCCCAGTGACTATCTTAAACATGGAGTGTTGACTTCAGTTGCAGATACTAGACAAAGTGCAAGTAAACAAATCTATAATTATCTCAATACCCAAAGCGTTGGGCAATATCGTTATCGAAGTGACATTGGAATATTAGAATGATTATAAAAACTGATAGTATATTTAAGTTTAGAGGATTTGACATTTTTGTTCGAAACAAAAAGACTGCTTACTCTAAAACTAAAATATTGTATTGTATGGGTTCAACGTATCACACAGACGCATATTTTGATATGCCGATAAATGGGTTTAGTGCCATGGATCATTTAGCAAGATCAGGATTTGATGTGTATTGTTATGATATGTTAGGGTTGGGTCAAAGTGCCAGACCAAAAGAAGAAGATCCTGAAGTTGCAGGATTTGGAACTTTAGATGGAGTTGAACTCATTGAACAAATTTATGATTACATATCACAAGATGGAATTGAACCTCATGTAATTGGATATAGTTGGGGAACTATTGGCACTATGGTGCTGGCAAGTCGTAGGAAGATTCCTTCACTAACTTTACTTGGTGCTAGATATCCAACAGAATCTAGCTTGGCTAGGAAATTGTCAGAAGAACAAATTGCTAGTATTTACCCATATAGTACTTTGCCTGGTTTTTATAGAGTTGCTGATTGTAATGAAATTGAAAATGAATGGCTTGGTTCATACTCTCAAGAGCAGCGTGATAAAATAATAAACTCAAAAGTAGTTGATGAGTTTTTTAAACAAATGCTAAAAACTGAGGTCAATGATGATATACGCAATTCTGGTAAATTTAAAACACCAATTTTTCCAAAAAATGATATAAAGAATTTTATATTTGGTAAACTAAAATTCGTAGATGCCAAAGATATAAAATGTCCGTGTCAAGTTATATGTGCGCCAGATGAAATGAAACAATCACAAGAAATATACTCTAAGTTGGTAACGGATAAAGATTATACGCTTATACCAAACAGTACCCACTGGGGACTCATAGAAAATAATAGATCTATGATGTTAAACAAAATAACCAATTTTATAAAAACCATAAAACATGACAACACTTAAACATGAGTGGTGGGCAACCCCAGTTTGGGAAATTGAAACTGGGTTTGACTCAACCTTTAATAATGAGTTGTTGGTAGAAATTGAGAATTGCAAACCACCAACAAATCCGTATATGTTTAACATATGGGATTATAGTACACCAAAAATAACTACGCTAAAAGAAAAGATACTTTCTGCAGCAAAAGAAAATGTGTCACCTTATTTTGATCAGTTTTATAAGTTCAATCCTGTACTTTCTCGTGGTTGGGTTAATCGTCAGCATCCAGGAAAATCTCTTGCACTACATGATCATGGTGGTGTTTTATTGGCATGCACGTATTACATAAAAACAACAAATGATTGTGGCGATCTGCTGATGGTAGATCCACGTGGTGGTGTTAATTGGGATTTAGCTAGAGAAGGTAATGTGCTGGGAATTAAATACAAACGCATAAAACCAACTGAAGGTAAGCTAGTGATGTTCCCTGCATTTTTACTACATATGGTAGAACTTAACAAAAGCACTAGCACTAGGATTAGTTTGGCTACCAACATTTATTCAAATGGCTCCTAAATAGAGTTATGGCATACTCAGATAAAGTAATAGATCACTACGAAAACCCACGCAATGTGGGTTCTTTCTCTAAAGAAGAGGAAGGTGTAGGAACAGGAATGGTTGGTGCACCAGCTTGTGGTGACGTAATGAAACTACAGATTAAGGTAGATGCAGATGGTATTATTAGAGATGCTCGTTTCAAGACATATGGATGCGGTTCAGCAATCGCCAGTTCGTCTCTGGTTACAGAGTTGGTTAAGGGTATGCACATTGATGCTGCTACTAACATATCTAACTCTGAGATCGCAGAAGAACTAGCCTTACCTCCAGTTAAGATTCACTGCTCAATTTTAGCAGAAGATGCAATCAAGGCAGCAGTTGCAGATTATAAAGCAAAGAATGATAACACTAACTGAGGTTGCTGCATCAAAGATTACATCTCATCTAACCAAACGAAAAACTGGAATTGGTATTAGGTTAGGTGTTAGAACAACAGGTTGTTCTGGCTTGGCTTATATTTTAGAATTTGCAGATAAGTTAGAAGACACAGATGTTGTGTATGAAGATCGTGGTATCAAATTGATTGTCGATCCAAAAAGTTTAGTTTATCTAACTGGAATGATAGTTGATTATACACGAAATGGTCTGAATGAAGGATTTGAATTCAGCAACCCAAATGAACGTGACCGATGTGGTTGCGGAGAAAGTTTCAGGATATGATAACGATCACAGAAAACGCTACAGCTAAAATCGCAGACTTGTTGGCTGAACACCAAGAGTCTCATTTACGCATCTCAGTGAGGGGTGGTGGTTGCTCTGGTTTCTCGTATGCGTTTGAATTTGGCGACAAAGAAGAAGATGACTTTGAACTTGGTACAGTTCTTGTCGATGCCATGAGTATGCAGTACTTGCAAGGTGGTACTGTTGACTACACTGATGAACTTATGGGTGCTTCATTCAAAGTTTCCAATCCAAATGCAACTAGCACTTGTGGGTGTGGCTCTAGCTTTGCAGCATAAAAGTCAAAAATACTTTACTAAAACTACATACTGACGTATAATTAAGCTAAATAGTAAGTGAACCAAATAACCCTGCGTGTTGCAAGGTTATTAAATTTAGTGCTTTACTTTAAATCAAAATAGGCGTATAATTCTTACATGAACTCGAAAATGATATCCTTAGGCAATAAGCATCTACCACTTAATAGTGGTTGGGTATGCTCACGTCCACAGTATACATTTGCGATTGAGTCAGACAGTGAGGGTTTTGTAAAGTAAAGTTATTTACCTTATTTTCCAAAACCCTCTGAGATGAAAGTCCAGAGGGTTTTTTTGTTTTAGGGCATCGTCCCAATTGTTCTTTAAAAATTTGCGTACCAAATGTTCCCGAGTAGTGTAGTGGTAACACACCAGACTTTGACTCTGTTATTGTAAGTTCGATTCTTACCTCGGGTGCCATAGAGAAGCACATCATTAGCGTGTGGGAGGATGACCGATGCCCACTATGCGTGGTCCAGGTGTGCTTCTCTATGGGAGTATAACTTAGTGGTAAAGTAACTGGCTTTTAACCAGTAAACCAGAGTTCAATTCTCTGTGCTCCTACCAGTTTTCTTTGGTGTGACTATAGTGTAATGGTAGCACCCCACACTGTGACTGTGTTAGTATGGGTTCAAATCCCATTAGTCACCCCAAAGAGAATTGCGCAACTTTAGCTGATGTGGTCATAGCGGTGGTCTGAAGAGCCATTGAAATAGGTTCGATTCCTATAGGTTGCACCAAATATACCTAGGTAGCTCAATGGTAGAGCAATCGGCTGATAACCGATAGACAGAAGTTCAATTCTTCTTCTAGGTACCAAGTTTCGCCCTTGTATCCTTAATGGTAGAGGTTCGCTCTTGTAAGGCGAGTGATGCGGTTCGATTCCGTACTGGGGCACCAAGTTTTTCAGGGAATAGGATAGTGGTAGTCGACGAGTCTTGGATACTCGAGGTGGGAGTTCGATTCTCCCTTCCCTGACCACGTTTTGGGGGCAGTAGTGGGCTACGGGTAACCCTTGCAAGGTTTCTGTCTAGAAGGGTTCGATTCCCTCGGCTTCCACCAAATTTTACACTGCGTTCGACTTCAGGTGAGGTCATCACCCTTTCAAGGTGACTAGATGGGATCGTTACCCATACGCAGTACCAGTTATGCAGGATTAATTCAGTGGTAGAATGTTTCGTTGCCAACGAAAATGTCATCGGTTCAAATCCGATATCCTGCTCCAGTTAGTATGCCTCGTTAGTTTAATGGTAGAACTCTGCTTTTACACAGCAGTCACGGCAGTTCGATTCTGTCACGAGGTACCAAGTTATGCCCGATTGGTGAAATGGATGATCATACTGTGCTACGAACGCAGAGGTAGAGGTTCAATTCCTCTATTGGGTACCAAGTTATGGAGAGTAATGCAGCGGGGATGGTCCTGCGACTGGCCTTGAAAACCAGGTTCTGCTTAATCGCGGATGGGGTTCGACTCCTCTGCTCTCCGCCAATAACCCTGTAATTGTAAGGGGATTACAAATATCCCTTTACTTTTATAGATGATTGATGTATAATAGTGTCTTGATGTTATGAAAGGAGTTGTATATGCCAAGTGTATTTTTAGTAAGCGATACGCACTTTGGTCACGCTGGCGTATGCAGGTTCACGCATGGTGACACTGATGTGAAGATTCGCCCATGGACTGATCCAGATGAGATGGATGAAGCAATGGTAAAGATGTGGAACGAAACTGTAAAGCCAACTGATAAAGTTTATCATCTTGGTGACGTAGTTATCAATCGTAAAGCATTGGGAATCATGCGTAGGTTAAATGGTGATAAAGTTTTGATTCGTGGTAACCATGACATCTTTCGAGATGATGAGTACCGTGAACATTTTCGTGAGTTACGTGCATACCACGTAATGAACGGGATGATCTTAAGCCACATACCGATTCATGAAGAAAGTTTAGGTAGGTTTGGTACTAACATTCATGGGCACTTACACACAAATCGTGTAATGAAAAATGGTGTTGTTGATCCACGCTACCACTGCGTCTGCGTTGAACAAACAGACTTCAGACCCATCTTGTTTGAAGACGTGATTCAAAGAATCAAAGACGAAGGTGGTAGCGTGGGTTTCAAGAATGGTAATGGACCTACTATGTAATTCGTTGCAACTGATCTCAGGGAGTCGTCGTTAGCCTGAGTGAGAATGACAAAAATCGTGGCCAAATTTTGGAGAGTGGGCAGGATGGTAATGCAGCAGATTGCTAATCTGTAGACTACAGTAATGTGGTCACAGGGTTCGACTCCCTGACTCTCCGCCAGTGTTAGTTGCGAGTGTGGTGGAATGGTATACACGACGGACTTAAAATCCGTCGCCTTAGGGATTGAGAGTTCGAGTCTCTCCACTCGCACCAGTTTTTGCGGCGATCGTATAACGGATAATACAGTAGGCTTCTACCCTACGAATGAGGGTTCGATTCCTTCTTGCCGCACCAGTTGTTGGGCTGATAGCTTAATGGTAAAGCGTTCGACTCATAATCGATTGAGTGAGAGTTCAATTCTCTCTCAGCCCACCAAGTTTGTGTACGAGTGGCAGAGTGGTCAATTGCAACGGATTGCAAATCCGTAAAGTCGTGAGTTCAAATCTCACCTCGTACTCCAAAATAATGCTTTACTTTAATTCATTTTTAAAGTATAATTGTTTTTATAGTTAGTTATACTCTGTTCGTCTATCGGTTAGGACAGCGGGTTTTCAGTCCGCTAAGAGGGGTTCGACTCCCCTACAGAGTACCATTAGTTTAGTGTTATCGAGGTATCGTTACAGGACGCTGTAACTATGCGGGTCCAACTGTGCGAGGAACGGATCCTAATATAACTGCTAGTCGCTCGCCAGAGGAAGCACCTTTGTTGGCAAATAGGCAAGATAACACTAAACTAATGTAATGGAGGTGATGTTCCAATGGTGGGACAGGAGACTGTAAATCTCTGGCCTTACGGCAGGTAGGTTCGATCCCTACCACCTCCACCAAGTTTTTAGGCTCGTTCGTATAATGGTCATTACGTCGGATTGTCTATCCGATCACGGGAGTTCGATTCTCCCACGAGTCGCCAGATAATGAAAGGTAAGTATGTATTGGGGTTATCACTTAATGCTTGATTGTTCTGAATGTGATGTTGATTCGATCAAAGATAAGCAAAACATTTATAACTTTGTCAAGACATTGGTGAAGGAAATTGATATGGTTGCTCATGGTGAGCCGATTATTGAATTTCTTTGTCCTGGAGATCCTGATAAAGAAGGATATAGTTTGATGCAGTTGATTACTACATCATCTATCACTGGACATTTTATTGACCACGATAGACATATATACCTAGATGTTTTTAGTTGTAAAGAGTTTGATCCGAGTGTGGTCAAACGTGTAGTAGAAAAGTTTTTTGGTTCTCGTAAGATGCGAATGAATTTTATTACGAGAAATGCAGGTTGATGCGGGAAGTTCAAGTTGAACCGAATGGTCTCATAAGCCATGTCGAGGGTGGAGCGTTACCATCTCCCGCTACCAGAAAAAAGTCCCGCAATGGCTATGACAGATAATCCCTATTCTGTTATCCACACTTCTGCGAGGTAGGTGAAAGACCTATCGTAAAAATAGAGTAATGAGTTGCGCCATTACCTACGGATATCAAGCATGAGGATCGTCGTCCAATATCAGCTAAGACACAATGTTATCTGTTTAGGGACAGAGAGCATTGTTGAACGTGAATGCAAAAGAAAAGGCAATCCCAACTGTTAGGGAAGAACATCGCTACGTTTAGCTATCCAAGATCTGGAGATGATTACTGATGCCAAAGGTAATCTTAATGCCCAAATGTAGTGAGCCCATGGTCGGCTCTTAAAATTGTAACAGTACGTTCAACAATGTTTGCTCTATTAGTATATTGGTATTATTCCTGTTTTGTAGTCAGGTGAAGGTAGTTCGATTCTATCATGGAGCACCAAGGTAATGTAGCACAGCGGTAGTGCAACTCCTTCATACGGAGTAGGTCGTTAGTTCGAATCTAACCATTACCACCAAGCATAAGTAGTAGTGAGCGCAAGTGGTGGAATGGTATACACGCTGGTCTTAGAAGCCAGTGCCGAAGGGATTGAGAGTTCGAGTCTCTCCTTGCGCACCAAATAACAATAACTGAAAGAGGTTAATCATGGCAACAAAAGGTGGTAATCAAAAAACTCGTAAAGCAGATCCAATGCGTACCAAAACAGGTAAAGAACGTCTTGGTCCATTAAATGTGGCACAGTTGACTGCGTTGAAAGAAAGAACTTCTCAGAAGAAAACCATTGCCAAGATTCAAAAAGAAATAGATCGTAAGTCAAAGTAAAGAATATTCCAAAGTAGCACAGCGGTAGTGCAGCAGACTGTTAATCTGTTGGTCGATGGTTCGATCCCATCCTTTGGAGCCAGTATTGGGGGATTAGTGATAATGGGAGCACATGTGCTTTGCAAGCATGAAGTGGGAGTTCGATCCTCCCATCCTCCACCAGTTTAGTTTGCCCCAGTAGCTCATTTGGTAGAGCAACTGATTAGTAATCAGTAGGTGGGCGGTTCGAATCCGTCCTGGGGCACCAATATATCTCGATGGTGTAATGGCAGCATAAGTGTCTCCAAAACACTTGGTTGGGGTTCGAGTCCCTATCGGGATGCCAATGCAGGTAAGCTAAAGGTTAGACGCCAGCCTTCCAAGCTGCGCTGAGTGGGGTTCGACTCCCCCTACCTGCTCCAATTTTTTAATGGAGTGTATTATGAAACGTATCGACATCGATGAAGTAAAACAATTCATCGAGGCACAGAGTCCCAGCACTAAGATCTATATCGGTGGTGACTCTGAACGATTCCTTAGCGGAAAAGATTGGTACGCAGATTACACACTCGCCATTGTTGTTCACATCAATGGTAATAATGGATGTAAAATCTTTGGCGAAGTTCAGCGTGAGCGTGACTACGACCAAAGAAGAGATCGTCCACGTATGAGACTGATGAATGAAGTGTATAAGATTGCAGAGTTATACATCAGATTGCAAGATGTTCTTGAAGATAGAGAAGTTGAAGTACACCTAGATATTAACCCAAACGAGATGTACGGTTCATCATGCGTGATCAACGAAGCTGTTGGATATATTCGTGGTATGTGTAACGTCATTCCAATGGTTAAGCCAAATGCGTTTGCTGCTAGCTACTGCGCAGATCGGATGAAGCAGATTATGTCTGACCGTAAGGCAGCATAAATACATTTATCAAACATGTGAGGATATTATGGAAGCACAATTTAAGTACGAGATTCACGATGGTGTCATTGAAAAATCCCATCAAGAAGAAGTTTGGAAATATATCCGTGGACTTGAACATTATGCCATGATGAAAGATGCCAACTATCCAAAAGTTGGCACTGTTGTAACTTATTTCCCAGAAGAAAACAAAAAAGAATACTACAACAAAGAGTTAGGTTCTTGGAATAGCCAGTTTATGCATAGAGTTGCATTTGGCAATTCTGAGAATGAATTGGAATTTAGACACAGACCAATTGCTAAACTTTGGAAAGAAATTAATAAGCATCTTGGTAACAGATTTACCATTGATGGTGATAAAGAAGGATGTTGGTCTAAAAGTAATCCAAACTTTTTACAACGTGTTTATGTCAACGTTCAAGGTAATGAAGAGATAAAAAGATCGCATGGTGTTCATCGTGACACTATCGATATGAACGAAACTAAAAACTACACATTGCTCTATATTGCAAATCCAGTTTGGCACCCAACTTGGTTTGGTGAAAATATATTCTACAGCAATGAAGATCCTACTGGCGATCACCAGCAATTCCAAAAAGGATGGGGACAATCTCGTGGATTCTCAGTTGGTTATCCATACGCAACAATCCCAACAGTTCCAGGTCGCATCATTCTATATGATGGTAGAACACTACACACCACCAGACCAGTGGCTGAGTGGGCAGAAGTTTTTAGATACTCCTTAGCGTTTAGGGTTAGACTAAAGGATTAATATGTTTACTCTTGTAGAAGATTGCAGTCCATATTATATAAAGTTTACTTATCCAGGTTCGGAAAAGGTAATTGATTTATGCAACAAATTACTGGAAACTTATAAATTTGATCATGACAGATTTTTAACATTTGATGAAGAAACTGGTAAAAAAGTATTAGAAGAAACTAAGTTACTTCCATACTTTGATTTAATGTCGCATCGTGTTTCGATATTTTATACTGATAGACCATATAAATCTCCTGTGCATAAAGATGGAACAGATCATAGAATTAGTATTAACTTTGCAGTTAAAGTTCTTGATAATAAATGCACAACAACTTGGTATCCAGATAGTATCGCTGAAGGGTACTCACCAGACTTAGCAGAAAAATATGCAAAAGCCAAACATAAATATCTAGGCATCAATTCTAGAGAGTTTGATGATTTTGATGAAGATAAACACAAACCAATTGCAAGTATGGTTGCTAAGCAAGGTGAGGTTATATTATTCAATACTGATATTTACCATCGCTGGGCGAATTTGTCACCCAATCATCGTGCCATGCTAACATTAAGAGTTAAGAATCCTGGCGATTTTTATTTTGAAGATGCCAAGAAAGTATTATTTGGATAACAATATGAATTTTTGTTATGGTAGTGATGGTTGGATACATTATGATTATAGCATAGTCAATCAACGTGCAACATTCTCAGTTGCACTAAAACCCACATCAACAGCCAAAGACGATATAAGTTTTGCTCAATCAGCAGATGATGTTGCAAAAGAATTGCATCAAACATACGGCAAAATATTCGTAGCAATGAGCGGAGGAATAGACTCTGAGTATGTTGCAAATACATTCCTACGAAACAACATCCCAATCCAACCAATCATATTCAAAGCAGAAGATCTAAATGAGTTAGATGTTTGGTGGGCGATTGAGTGGTGTAAAACAAATAAAATAGAGCCAGTAATAATTAAACAAACAATCAAACAGTTCTGTGATGGATTGATTAAACAGTCACACAAATTTGGAGTCAGATGGTTTCCAGGTGTATATGGCATAAATCAGTGTGCCGAGCACGCAAAGAAAAATGGTGGTGTATTGATCACAGGCTCAGGTAATTATACTCATTACCCAGATCTCGTTTTATCGCAGATGAAGAAAACCAGTGAAGATGTTTATAAGTATGATGACTACCGAATTGTTGAAGACGGATACTATTTTCACTTACCGTTTTTAGTTAGCAATCAACTTAACCCAGAGATGCCATTTAGTTTTTATGATTGGAATCCACAGATAGTTTATAGTTATATAAAAGAATACGATTTAAATTTTAATAGTGCTGAGAACAAAGCCAGAATAATGGGTTGCGATAGAAGACCAAAGAACGTAGGATACCCAGAATACTTTTGGAGAACTGAGCCACTACTTCAAGAAGAAAATCGCAAGAGAAGATTTATTTCCAAACCACAAACTGAAGTTGATTATCTTGGAACTAGAGAACACCTAATGAATTTACTTAGAGGAATATGATGGAATCGATGGAACAAAAACCAATTACCTATGTAAAGCACAATGATGAGGTTGTTGACGAGGTTCATAATCTCTGGCAAACTCCAGTAATTACTGCCAGACCATTCACTGAAGACTTTATCTGTCAACTTGAAAAAGATGTAAAGTATTTGTTAAAACCTGGAGCACCTGCTACACTTAACAAAACTAATATCTGGGAATTGCCAGACCTACCTGATAGTTTTAGAGAAGTAGAGAAAAAGTTTATTGAGCTAACTGACAAGTACTATCGCCCACTAACAGAAATGCCTTTGCCACCATTGTACTGTTCAAAGGGTTATTTCCGTGACATTAAACAAAACAGTGTTTATCGTATTTCACCACACAAGCATGCCCAGACATTGGGTGTTGGTATAATCTATCTTACTGTACCAAAACGTAACGCTGGTAATCTAGTCTTATTGGACCCACGTGGTGGTGTTATGTGGCACAATCAGTTTACGCCATTTAAACGTATTGCTGTTGAACGTGGTTTGATGGTTATTCATCCTGGATACTTAGTGCATTTCGTTGAGCCAACTGACTATGATAATGCTAGATATGATTACAGAAATGCGTTAGTTTCTAACATTCACTGGAAACACGCTGACTTTATCAAAGAACTTGAGAAGAATGAAGAATCCGTATTCAAAATGGGGAGCATAGAGGTATGATGTTTTTTGAAAAATATAATGATTTTATGGATGTTGATCCAAGAAAAGACAGAGCATTGACACAAGTTAATGCAGAGTCTATGACCAAGAGGTGTGAAGTTACTATACCAAAATGGTTAGTAGAAGGTAAAACTATTTTAGATTTAGGATGTTGTTATGGTGCTTACGGACAGTGGGCACTTATGCATGGAGCAAAACATTATACAGGCGTAGAACTACAAAAGAAGTTTGTTAATCCTGGAAGAGATTTGTTAAATAAGTATCACGACGAATCTAAATTCTCAATGATTGAACAAGATGCAGCAGAATTCCTTGAACAAAATAATCAGAAGTATGACATAATTATTGCAGCTGGAGTTATCCATGGATATACTGATGTAATACATTTCTTAAAACTTATTTCCGAACATGCCAATGAGTATGTTCTTATAGAATCAATTGAGTTGCCTGAGCCACACTATCCAAGAATTGAATTTAAACCATATAGAATGGTAATCCCTAAAATTAATGATAGTGGTCTGTATAGATATTCTGAAGGTATGACTCCTATTGCTGGGTTTAAAGCAGTAACACTAATTCTAAATGAATATGGTTTTGAAAACGATGGTGGTAGAATTAAACCAGAAAAGATAAACACGTGTCAAGACATATACAATAGTGCTATTGATGACGCAAAAACAAATTCAGATCCAACTAGAATTACAGCAAATAGATTTATATCTAGATATGTAAAATCTTCTGAAACTAAAAAGGTTTCGTTACAACACAAGACAGAAAAGAATAATGGAAACTTCTTACCGAAGCCTTGGAAGTTTGATGATGATGTAGCTAAAAGATTCCAGCGAGAAGCAAGAACTAATATACCAGATTACGATAGAGTTATTGGTATGTGTTTAGCATTAGCAAACAAAAAATTTGATAAAACCTGTTCAGTAATTGATGTTGGTTCTGCTCTTGGATATACAATTGATGTTTTCACTAAAGACGGATTTAAAACTGTATCTGGAGTAGATAACTCTAAAGAGATGATTAACCACTGTCCTTACAAAAATTTTATTACATTATCAGATAAGTTACCAAAAGGTAACTATGATTTAGTATTGGCTAATTGGACATTGCACTTTGTCAATGAACGTAAGCAATATATCCAAGATGTTTACGATTCTCTATCTGCCAATGGCACGTTTATCCTGTCAGAAAAAACCACACAGAGCGATGATGTTAAAGAACTGTATTATGACTTCAAACGCAACAATGGTATTACTGATGAATACATATATGAAAAGGAAGAGAAGCTAAAGGGATATATGAATCTAATGCCTGTTGAATGGTATTTACAAACCCTTGGTGATATTGGTTTCAAGTCAATACAAATTATTAATAGTAGACTTGGGTTTGTTACGTTTTATTGTAATAAATAATGCAAGATCTTTTTCACTGTTTTGAAAACTATCCCAGCTTGAGTTCATCAATTATTCAAGAAGGTAGTACTTCTACATTCAGTGAACATTATTATCCACACGTATATAAAGCTGACTGCTCATTTGGTAGTTGTAATTTTGTAAATTTACTAAAACAAAACTTAGGTGACGTAACTGCTCTATGGATACAAAACCCACCAAATACATTATACGATTGGCATATTGATAGGGAAATTCGTCAGTGTTCTATTAACTTTGAGATTAAAGAAAACCACAATGCCATGGCACTATTTCGTGAACCAATAGGTAAGGGTAAAGACATAATCTATTACAATATACATAAGGTTAAATACGCAATTGGTAAACCAACAGTATTGAATGTCAAAAGCCCACACTGCGTAATAAACCACTCCAACGAATCCAGAGTTATATTAAGTTTGTGTGTTCACAAATCGTCATATAAAGAAACTGTGGATTATATGAAAACCTTAAACATAAGTGAATACTAAATGTGGTTCAATAATCATCTAAAAGAAGCTGCACTTTACTCCAGAACTAAAACTGGCGTAAAGTTCTATTTCACTCATATGCTCTGGGCAATACACTTGGCTGGTTTACTATTTGTTTGGTCATTACTTATGATAGTGCACGCTATTGTACCGCAGCTGGTAGGATTTACAATACTTGAGAATATAGTTAATTTACTCAAGCAAATGAAACTGCAACATCCCGATGACCCTTTACTAAAAAAGATAAACTTTGATGCATAGATATGAGATAATTCGAGCTGGTTTGCCAATCACTGCGGCAACAACCACAACAGAGTTTATGGATATTGTAGATACTCTAAAGACAAATCCAAAGTGGATTGCCGTGACAACCAGCAATGACGAAAAGAACGCACCAGCAGGATATAAAATCCTACGTGAACATAATATATCCCCAGTAGAATTTTCAGTATGGGAAAGTAATAGAGATCCCGCAACAGCAACTGTATCACTACTAACTCAATTACATAAACTGCACTCAGAAACCTTATTTGAGTGTGCCGTATTATTAACTCCAGGTAGCCCTTACATAGATGATGCAATAAGTAAAGTATTGCTATCAGCGTACAACGACATAAGGGTAATTGATACCAAAGGTGCACCACAAATTGCCAGCGACATTATTACAGAACTAACTGGTCTAGATACTGAAGTCCGCAATTACCACGATGATTTTGTGTTGATGTTAAATCCAACCATAGATAGATCTCGGGTGAACATTTTTAGTTGTTTACAAAGGCTATATAATGTAGATCTACGTAAGGTAGTTACTACCCTTCAACCCACCAGAGTAATAGCAGTAACCATTGGCACAGAAATAATTACAAAGCAGTACACGTATGACGAGATCCTAGAATGTAGTGACGAACTATCCAATAGCGATACTACTTACACATTTGGGTTTATATTTGATTGAGGAGAAATGTATGACAGAACCACTATCGTTTAAAGAACAATGGGAAGCAAAAAAGCTACTCAAGAAGTCAAAGAAGAAAGCACGCAATAATGCCATGAAGGAACACGGCATGACTAAAAGCGAAGCTACCTCGGCAGTTAAAAAAGCTGTAGGTCGCATTGCTTCAAATAAACCAACAACTCGTTCAGCTGGTCGAGGAAGATAATGCGTTTATTTGTTATGATGGCATCACTGATGCTAAGTACGGTAGTTGCAGCCCAAGAAACTGTGCGTATCTATAGTCCATACTCGGCAACGCATTCTGGTACGCCAGCAATGTATCGCATCTTGGAAACTGCCAACAAATCTCAAAACATCTATAACTTTATACTTGAGTTCAAACCAGGTGGTAATCAGATAATTGCGTTAAAAGCAATGGATGAAAACTCTCTGGCCATTATTGCACCAGCATTCGTTGAGAACGTTGCTGCAGGTAAAGTTATTGAGTCAGATTACATTCCAATCCATACTATCGGTGATGCTTGCTGGACTGTAATTACCAATGGACCAATCAATGCCAACAAAGAACTAACAGTTGGTGGTGTAGGTTTTGGTAATGCAGCACATCTAACAGCCCTAGCACTTGGAGAGAAATACAAGTTCTCAGTTCGTTACATTGTGTTTAAGTCCAACAACGACGCACTTGTAAATATGGCTGGTAATAATGGAATCTTTATGGTGATTGATCGTTACGAAGCGTATGAGTCAATGAAAACCAAGAATCCAAATCTACAAGCATTCGCTGCATCTTGTCCAGTTAGACTACCAATGGCACCAAAGGTCAAGACGCTAAAGGAAATTGGTATTGATGCGCCATACGTATTTAATATTACAGTTGCTCACAAGTCAATGAATTCAACAAAGCGTAAAGCCATTGGCATCATTCTAAACGATGCTCAAGAAAAGGTTGGAGCAGATGAAATCTTCAAGATCTCAGGTATGAAGATACCGCAGGAAAGTGCTCAGGAATTCTATACTAAGTCTATTACAAAGGTGCAAACTTTGCAAGCCAAGTATCGTAAAGAAATAGAACAAGCCAGCAAATGAGATGTTGTAATGATAACTGTCGTCAGGGAAGGGATTGTCCCGTGCGACTACATAACGAAAGATTCTTAAACTTATGTTTATGGATCAAATCAAAATTTAATTTTAGGAGAAAAGTATGAGCATAGAAAACCCACAATTTAACGAAGGTGACAAGGTTACCATCAAAGGAATCCCAGCAACGGTAAAAACCCAAGTACTAACGTACAATGATAGTGGTGCTGCTTGGGGACAAGTTTATGCCCTAGATGCCAATGGTGGTCTAATCATCGCCAATCCAGAGGACTGCGTGGCTCAATAATCCTTGTATATCAATGACTTACCCATAACCCTACTCTAAGTAGGGTTTTTTCATAAATCGCTTTACTTTAATTGCGAATAGTGGTATAATAGTCTTATGATGAATAGAAAAGGAAATTGATAATGGCTTATAATCGTGTAAAACATATTAAAGAAATGGCTGCATCTGTTGCTGAAATGAATGGCATTAGTATTGAGGACTTCGATGCCGAGGATATTGCTTATATTGGTGATGAAACTCAATGTTGCTATGCAGACGTTGCTGAGATTCTAAATCTCCCACTACCCAAGTCACTTGGACCTGTATCTGTTTAATAATGTTAGATCTGAATAAATTCTTGGAGTGGGTAGCCACAATCGTTACGTTGGGTGCTGCTGGGGCAACTGCCCTTTCGTACGACCCACTAAATATCTATCTCTTTAATCTTGGTTCCATCCTGTGGTTAGTCTGGGCAGTACGAATCAAGAAACCCTCGCTAATAGTGGTCAACGTTGGATTGCTGTTGGTTTATTTTTACGGAGTACTAGTGAGATTATAATGGAATTAGCAACACTGAAACAATACGCAAAGCACAAGGATGGTACATACGTATCCTTAAATCTATCCCAAGCATCAAAGGAATTGCTGGATAATTTCGTTGAGATGAATCTCGGTCTTACCGAACGAGTTGATTCAAACACTTATCATATTACAGTGATTTACTCTCGTACACCTGTTCCAACAGCTGAAAACTTGTTGCATATGAATAACCCACTGCCAGTTGAAGCTCAAGTAAGTGGTTATGAAGTATTTCCAACCAAGAACGATGGCAAGTGTTTGGTTATGCGATTGGATTGTCCTTACGCAACTAGGTTAAATACCGAGCTAACCAAGCAAGGTGCCACATCCGACTATGATCGATACAAACCACATCTAACCATTGCGTATGACATGGCTCAAGAAGTAGATATCAACGATCTGCCACTGCCACGTTTTACCTTGGAGTTTGACAAGCTAAACGTAGATGCTCTTGATCCTCAATTTACACCCGAGAACAAAACATGAAAACCCTACAAGAACGAGAAACTGCAGCATTCCTGGCCATGGTTGAAGCCATGAAAGCACTGGAATTGCAACTGGCCATTGCTCAACAACGCATCCGTGAATTGGAAGCTAATATCAAGTGATAACTGATCCCCTATTCGAAAGCTACGATTACGCTATCGGTGGTAAGATGGTTGTGGGACGAGCCACACTAACTGAAGACTACCGTATGATGATCGAAGATGGAGATCAAGTAGCCACGCTAAGGTTAAAGACAGAACTGATTCATCAGATGGCAACTTACATGCTGGAGAATAATCTGGTTGAATTTACCCACTATGATAATCCCATAGACTATTCAAAATCCGTGGCAGTGCGGGCATATCTCGCTCCCAATGATCAAGTACGAATACTAAGACTGGCAAAGTTAATATGAACACCTTACACTTACATCGCGAAGATTTAACCGCAATATTGGAATTCTTTAACAAGTATCCCGATCAAGAGTACATTACCATTACCGCTGACTCATCAAGTGGCATTGGCAGTATTATTAAAGCATCAATCAAAGCACCCATCAATGGTGACTTTGTTACTATTACTAAAGATATTGTGGACGAATCATCATGGTAATGGATATCCTACGCAAGGAATGGTACAGGCTCAATGCCATCTCAACTAAAGGAATGAGCCCACGAGATATCGGATACAACGTAGGCATGAAAGCAGGCATTCTTAAGGCAATGAATCTAATTAACGTAATGGCTGGTGCCGAACAGCAAGGCGATGACGACAAGGAATATCAAATCTCCACACAGGAAAAGTACGAGGAATTTGTCTTAAAACGCAACTATCACTACAGCAATACCTCTAGTCCTATTGACTTTCCCAGATGTTGGTGCCATACTTGCAGACCAATAAAACTGGATGATATGCGTATGATTCTATGCCCTGACTGCGGTAATAAACGATGTCCCAGAGCCAATCACCACGATAATGAATGTACCAACTCCAACGATCCAGGACAAAAAGGCAGTGCTTACCAATGAAAATTACCAGACCAATGCCAGTGGCAGGAACAAGACGTACACGTAAGGTATATGCCCTATTACCAAAGTTCTTTGTTCACGGATCCCTCAATGAACCACTAAGAACCCTAGTATGGTTTGACTACTATCTTGTTGATGAAACGTATGAGTATGGCGAGTGGAATTACCGAGGACGCAGACTAGATGAGTAAGAAACTGGTTATAGCTGGAACCACACATCAAGCCAGAGATTGGATTATCCAGGATTTGGAACGTCGTGAGCGTGCAGGAGAAACTACCCTTTCCCTTTCAGAATACACTATCGTTCATAGAGCAGACCAGCTACGAGGTCTACGTAATCCCGATGGTGTGTTCATTGGCACTTGGCGAGAGCGTAGAGATCTGGTAGAGATCGTTGATGGGCTTGCAATAATTATGACCGAACCAACCAAGTACGACATTATTCGACAACTGCAAAGAAATCTATGAAAGTAATTATCGCTGGTGGTCGCACAATAACTGACTACTCTCTGATACTCTCTGCTCTGGCGGAAAGCCAATTTATTCCAACAGAAATCGTCTCTGGTATGGCTCCAGGAGTGGATACTCTGGCAATCCAATACGCCACAGAAAACAATCTTCCACTAAAGGAATTCTGGGCTGACTGGAATCAATACAAACGTGCTGCAGGTCCGATAAGAAACAGACAAATGGCTGAGTATGCCGATGCCCTAATCGCAATCTGGGATGGTGAATCACGTGGAACCAAGAATATGATTGAAGAAGCCACCAAGAGAAACTTACAAGTCTATGTTAAACGAATCTAAAGCCGAAAAAGCTCTATCTATTATTATTCTCCAAGCGAAGCGGAGTTGACTTGATACACCTTTACATTCTATCTGCAATACTTGAAATCGCTGGCTGTTACTATATGGTCAAGCAGAATTACTGGTTATCCATTCCTCTACTCATTGCATTTGGTTATAGTTTAACGCTACAACCCTATGAGCCAGCCAAGTCATACCTAATCTATGGTGGAATCTATATACTAACCTGTCTTGGTTTAGCCATGATTACAGGGCTGGAACTAACAACAAAAGACTGGATTGGAATCGCTCTAATACTCATTGGTGTAGGAATAATGTTATGACTGACGAAGAAGTACTTGAATACTATAAGAAACTGGAAGAATACTACGGAGAAAAGCTGGTCAATCCAGAGCATTATCCCTATCAGTTCCGTAATCAGCTGAGGTTATATAGATACTATAAGAGTCAACAGCATGATTAAACTACTGCAGCATTACCTATCCTTGCAACGCATAGAGCATAGATTCAATGATCACATCTCTGGTAAGGAAGTCTGGTTATATAGAGATAGTGCAGGAGAATATTGGTTAAAGGACAGTCGCTGGTCGTTCTTTCGTGTACCCCATAAATAGGTATCATCGCAGACGCTGAAAAACAAGGTTTGTCTTTATACGCTCATCTTTACTAACATAATGCCGCAAAAACGCCAACGAAAATATCCAGAAAAGCAGTGCCCCACGTGCTCTAAGACATTCGCCAAACAAGGCAAGTACTGTAGTAGAGCATGCGGTAACTCACGTGTATTTACCACTACTGCCAAAGCGCAGATGAGCAATAAGATACGCCAGAAGATTAATGATGATCCTGAGTACAAGGATAAAATCACCTCGCATATACACCCTGATATACCCATTCCTCCCCAGCAGGAATCACCTCTTGGTCTTAACCAATTCATCGCTGGTGGTGACCTATGGACTGAGATAGACTAGATTTGCAAGAAAAATAAACTTGCCTTTTACTTGCCGAACAGGTAAACTAACTGTGTTAGGGTTGATCGGTAGTAATCCCTACTGATTCTGAGGGTAATTAAACCCTTTTAAATCAATGACTTACGTGCTCTCAAGAAATCGCTTTACGTTTATTCAATAAACCCGTATAATTCTCTTATGATGAATAAAAACGTGAAAGAAAACTCTGTGAAATCCAATATCTCTTTTGACTCTGCTTCTGGTAAGTTTGTCGGTACTGTAAACGGTAAAGTTGTGGTTCGTTCTAAGTACGAATCGGCTGTCCAGATGCGTATCTCGGAGTTGTCTGGTTCTATCGCTATCGCTCAAACTGCTCTCGATACCAAGAACGAAAAGTACGGTATTAATGAGCGATTTGGTTTCGTGGAAAAGCTGGTAACTATGGTTGCCACTGGTGTTCAACCCTCTGCCGTGATCACTGGTGAAGGTGGTTTGGGCAAGACTTATACTGTTACCAAGACACTTGAAGCCAATGGTCTCAAGGATATCTCTGATCTTGCAGACTTTCAAGTTGGTTCTGTAATTAACACTCGCAAGTGCTTTACTTTCGTTAAGGGGTATAGCACTGCAAAGGGTCTGTATCGCACACTCTTTGAGAATCAGAAAAGCACCATTGTTTTTGATGACTGTGACGCTGTGTTGAAAGATCCAGTTGCACTTAACATTCTTAAGTCGGCTCTTGACTCATATGGTAAGCGTATTATTAGCTGGAATGCTGATATGCGTGATGATGATCTCCCACGTAGCTTTAACTTTGAAGGACGGGTCATCTTTATTAGCAACATGCCTCAGGACAAGATTGATCAAGCGATTCGTTCACGTTCGATGATGATTGATCTCTCCATGAGTCTGACTCAAAAGATTGATCGTATGGAACACATCGCCTTATCTGAAGAGTTCCTGCCTGAGTATGACAAAGAGATCAAGTCCGATGCTCTTAGCTTGATTCGTGAGATTAAAGATGACTGCAAAGAAATCTCTCTACGCACACTTATCTCTGTAGCCAAGGTTCGTGCCAGCAATAAAGACTGGAAAGATCTGGCTACTTATATGTTGACTGCTTAATGTTCAAGTCTGGATGGAGGGGTATCCTAGGGCAGACTATAATTAACCCTAAACAGCAGCAGTCTATTTTTGCTTGTTACAGACTATAAAGAAAAACAAGCACTAATTTAAAGGATGTATATGACTATCACTGGGTTAACAAAACGACAAGTATTCCTACTAGACAAGATGTGGAGTATTAAGGGTATAGAGGAGTATGAAGAGTGGAAGTCTGGGTTGAACGAACAGACTATGAACACAGTAGATAGCCTAGAGCAATTGGTGATGTGGGCAGAACTAGATGACATTACAGATGTATCAGATGCTGTGCGTGTACTAGGGGGTATCGTATAGGGGGTCAGGTTTAAAACACTGACTTAAATTCACGGGTCCCCTTTCGTGGTTTATTGGGGTATGGTATTATCCCCATCATATAATATCATCCCTAAGAAAACCTTAATGACTCGTATTTCGTTTCTCGGCTAAAAATCGCCCGTATATTTTTTTGTGAAAAAGGTTGCTAAGAATGTCTCTGTTGTTTATTGCAATTGTTATCGGTTTGTTTCTTAGATATGTTAGGATGTAATTATGGCCAATGTAAAACAAGGTAATTTAACCAAGAGTCCTCAGTGGTGGCGACACCTACGAGATTGGAAGCGTATTTTCTGGAAGAGCGAGCGTAAGGCTCAGAAGCGAGAGATTAAAAATGAGTCTTGATGTTTCACTGATAATTACTAAGCCTACTGAGGTTTACTCCGCTAATATTACTCACAATCTTGGCGAGATGGCTGAGGCTGTTAAGCTAAGTGATGGTAATACTCTCTACAATATCCTTTGGAGACCTGATGAGTGTATTCCTCCCTACACTAAGGCTAGTGAGATCTCTGAGTTGCTTGATGAAGGATTGAATATCTTACTCTCAGATCCTGACAAGTACAAGCAATATAATCCCGAGAATGGCTGGGGTTCTTATGATGGTTTGGTTAGTTTTGTTTATCGTTATCGTAACGCTACTTGGGATAATCCTGATAGTACGTTGCAAATTTCACGCTAGGAGTTGTTATGATAGAATCTCCCTTTCACGCCACTGGTGGTTTACGCATACCCTATGAGGTAGCTGATGGTATTACTGTAACAGTATTGCAAGATCAGTTGGCTTATCTGTTACGAGAACAACGTTGGTTTGAAACTCCAGCAGCAGATCGCTTCGCTCTGGAGGAAGAGTATGGATATAAGATGTGGGTGCATCCTGAGGATTATGCCAAGAATCGGGATGAACTAATTCCCGCTCTTAGGTTGATTATAGAATATTTTGGAGGTGTGGTATGATTATTGCTCTTTATCTGTTGGGATTGTTTTTGCTTGCTGCACTTGTTGGAGTACTTCTCAATAAGTTGGTGCGTTCTTTGTTTTGACTTTAATGAGTAGTTGGAGTATAATTAGGGTATGGACAATAGAATTCTTTATTGGATTATGCGTGGGATTGAGATGATAACTTGCATACATATTATTGCAGGAATTTGGAGACACTGGTGAGTACACTTAAAGAACAATTTGAGAAACGAGATGCGCACAAGCCTGCACCAAAGTGGGTATACGGAGATCGTGTAAGTGGTCGGATAGGTAAGATTCCTGTTGTGGGTCAGGTTATCCGTGAAAACTACGTTGAACCAGAAATGGTTCTGTGTCATCTGGATCTACCAATAAAGATAGAAGAAGAGTATCGTTATGTTGTATACGTCCCTGCCAAGGGTATGAAGCGATTGAAGGAAATTGTATGACCGATGAAGAACGTGCGATTCGTCGTGATCTTTGGAAAGCCCAGTACGATGCTGATGTAGCTTCTACTAAATTACAAGTGTGCAAACTTCTTGAGGAAGATTTGTTAGATGACGATGGTTACCCAACAGATGCTGCACTAAAGATTGTTGAGATTTGGCACTGGAGCGATCCCAAGGGTTGGTTTGAGTTCATTAACTCAATCTGGCATCTACGTTCTTGGGGATGGTCTGAGGGTGAAGAACAGCACGACTGGGACAAGGATGAGCAAGTTTATCGTTATAACATCTCCACTGCTGGTTGGAGTGGTAACGAAAGTATTATCAGTGCCATGCAAAGTAATGATGTGATGTGGCACACTACTTGGGTTCAATCTCGTAGAGGTGGACACTATATTTTTGAAGGTAAGGAATTCTAATGAAAATCGCACTATGTTCTGACGTCCATCTTGAGTTTGGAATGACAGATAAAATTAAAAACCCAGGAGGAGTAGATGTTCTCATTCTTAGTGGTGACATTCTTGTTGTTCGCGATCTTATGGATTATGATCCATATGGGATTGTGGACTTTGGCAAGTCTACTCGTTATCATGAGTTTTTTGCTGATTGCGTTCGTGAGTTTCCTCATGTTGTATATGTTGCTGGTAATCATGAGCACTATCATGGTGATTTTAAGTACACTATTTCTGATCTAAAGAAACGTCTTGCGTATCTTAAAAATGTTCACGTCTTGGATAAAGAAACCTTTGAACTAGATGATGTGATGTTTGTTGGTGGAACTCTATGGACTGATATGAACAAAGAAGATCCAATGACTCTTCATGCCATCTCTCGTATGATGAACGACTTCCGCTGCGTGGAAAATAGTAATCGAGTTGTCAACTACAAAACCTTTGATGACAACGAGAATCCTGATAAGCCAACTTTCCGTACTCGCCCTGCAAGATTCTGTCCCGAGGATGCCGTTGAAGACCACAAGAAAATGTTGGACTATATCCGCATCGTTTATGAGGATATGCCACCTTGGAAGCAAATGGTAGTTGTTGGGCATCATACTCCATCACACTTCTCTTGCCATCCCAAGTATAAAGATGATCAATTGATGAATGGTGGGTATCATAGCGATCTATCTGAGTTTATCCTTGATCGTCCAGGAATTAAACTTTGGACTCATGGTCATACTCATGAGGTGTTTGATTACACCATTGGTGATACTCGTGTTGTTTGCAATCCACGTGGTTATATCGGATATGAAACACTTGCGGATAACTTTGAATTGAAAGTAATTGAACTATGAGTAAAACAAATTGGGTAATTGAAGTACAAGAGGATCCCGAAACTGGAGATAAGATTCTGGAATTCCCAGACGATCTTATGAGTAGTGCAGGATGGAAAGAGGGAGATGTCCTTGAGTGGATTGATAATAAAGATGGTAGTTGGTTACTAAGGAAAAAAGATGATAACACAGAACAAGATGCAACAAGCAGTTGAGGACATTCAAAACAAAATCTGTCCGAACGAGATGGAAGAAGCAGTGGTATTTTTGTTCACGGAAATCACTAAACTGAAACACGAGAATGAAAATCTAAAAGAAACTATTAAACAATTGAACTGGTCACTACAGGAGCACGACTAATGCCAAAATTTACTTTTATTTGCGAAGATGATCCAATGCCTTTTAGCGAAAGCATTGTGACAAAACGAACTGTTGAGTTTGATGCCGTACACATCAATGATGTTGTATCAGAATTTGAATTATTTCTACGTGGTGCTGGATTTAATCCTCACGGCACGTTGGATTTTATTCCAGATGATGAATATTACGGTGAAGGTCCAGAGTGGAACACTGAAGAGTTCTATACCCCACAACCAGAAGATGTTCCTTCAACAAAATCTTCATACTATTTTGATACGGAGCGAAACAAATGAGCAAAGTTTTCACTGATGTTGCAGTTTTCCTGAAGGCATGTGGTCAAGATTATCCAGTTACGCCAAGTCCACAGAATGAATTGTCAAAATTGTACTTAAAACTCATCCACGAAGAGTATAATGAGTTCAAAGAAGCACTGGTAGATGACGATGATGCTGAACAACTTGATGCTTGCTTTGATATGATGTGGGTTATCATTGGATATATGAAATCTCGTGGTTGGGATTGTGAAAATTCGTGGGATGAAGGTGCCATGAGCAATCTTGCAAAGATTGATGATGCCACTGGCAAGGTAATTCGTCGTGAAGACGGTAAAATCCTCAAACCAGAGGGTTGGAAGCCACCTAATTTTGCTAAATTCGTGAAATGACTTGACCTTAATTCAATTTTGGGGTATAATTATATTATGATTACACTATACTTAGACATGGATGGCGTGCTTTGCAACTTTGACAAGGCATATCGGGTATATGACCCACAAAAAGAAGACCGAAAGAAATTTCGATCCGCTGTTTTAGAATATTGCATCTTTGAAGACCTTGAATTTATGCCTGATACTCAAGAACTGCTTAATTATGTGAGCAAACTTGATGACATTACCATTCAAATTCTTACTTCAATGGGTACTTTCGATGCTCAGCAAGGTATGGCAGCGAAAATTCAAAAACAAAAGTGGTTAGACAAGTGGAATATTCCTTACAAAGCAAATTTTGTGCGTTGCAAGGAAGAAAAGGCTCAATACGCAACTGAAAATACTATTTTGGTAGATGATTCAATTGGTTGCATCACTCCATTTAATGCTAAAGGTGGTCACGGTATACTTCATACTCGATCTTCTGACTCAATACAACAAATTCACAATGTGATTCGTGGAATTAAAGGGTTGAATGCCCTACGAGGTGCTTATGCTTGATATTTTTGAACCAACTTTAAGATGGATACGTGATGACTGGAATAGTAATAAGTTTCGCTTTATTATTGAGTTGCTGGCTTGGGCTATTAGTATTGGTTGTGCGATCGCCATGGCACTCACTGTTCCAACTCCACCATTACTTATTCTGTATCCTGTCTGGATTACTGGTTGTGCTATGTATGCTTGGGCTGCTTATACTAGGAAATCGGTTGGGATGCTTGCTAACTACCTATTGCTTGTAACTATTGATATTATTGGTTTGGTTCGAATGCTATGAATATATTTTATCTTCACGAAGATACTAAAGAATGCGCAAAGCAACATCTTGATAAGCATGTTGTTAAGATGATTCTAGAATACGCACAACTTTTATCTACTGCTCATCGTCTTCTTGATGGATATGAGTATGTAGGAAAGTCTATTTCTGGTCGCAAAGCCATGCGATGGAAATTAGATGATGCTCGTGAAGATAATTTGTATATGGCTTCACATATGAACCATCCATCTGGTATCTGGTGTCGTCAGTCATTAGATAATTATTGGTGGCTGTATAATCTTTGGCGAGATCTAATGAAAGAGTATACATTTCGTTATGGAAACCATCATGTTGCTGAAAGATTAATTCCATTTCTTTCCAATCCACCAACAAATATTCCAGTTGATATTGCTAAACCAATGCCTCAGTGTATGCCTGAACCATATAAAGTTCCTGGAGATTCCATTCGAGCATATCACAATTATTATATCGGAGATAAACAAAGATTTGCTGTTTGGACGAATCGTGAAATTCCAGAATGGTATGTAAAAGCGTACCTAGAACAAAATTATAAACCTGTTTACGTCGCAGAGCAAAATAAAGTTCGATTCAAGATGATTCCAGCATAAATACTAATGTAAGGAGTTATAATGCCAACATACGAATTTAGAAACAAAGAAACAGGTGATGTGACTGAACATATTATGCGCATTTCTGAAAGGGATCAATTCATTTTAGACAATCCACATTTAGAACAAACTATTACCATAGCTCCAGCTTTTGCAGGAGATCACATTAATCTCAAACGAGACACAGGCTTTAAAGAAGTATTGCAAAAAATCAATGAGCGTAATCCGCACAATGATTTAAGTAAAACTTCTTCACAATTATAATAAAGGTAACCATGGCTCGAGTACCAGCAAAATCCAGACAACCAGATAATGTTCAAAGTGAAACTACCCCAAGAAAATCAGCAGCAACAGGATCCCATCTTAAATTACGTTTAGATGATTTAAAAACTTTTGATCCACTGACAGACAATCAAAGAATATTCTTTGAAGCGTATAAACGTGGTGACTACTTTGTAGCATTGCACGGAGTGGCAGGTACTGGTAAAACATTTATTGCTCTATATAAAGCAATTGAAGAAGTGATGGATAAATCAAATCCATTCAATAAAATTATTGTGGTACGTTCAGCAGTACAATCTCGCGAGATTGGTCATCTTCCAGGTGACGTGAACGAAAAGATGGAAATCTTCCAACAACCTTATCGTCAAATTTGCGAAACTCTTTTTGGTCGCAAAGATGCGTGGGATCGTTTAGAAGAACAGCATCATATTGAGTTTATTTCTACATCATTCATTCGTGGTATGTCATTCGATGACGCAATTATTATTGTTGATGAGATGCAGAACTTAACCTTTGAAGAGATTGACACAGTTATGACTCGTGTTGGTTATCGTTCAAAGATTATCTGGTGTGGCGATTATCGTCAGACCGACTTGAATAAAAAGAAAAACGACATGTCTGGAATCTTGAAATTCTTTGACATTGCTATGCATATGAGTTCATTCACTAAGGTTGAATTCACTCCCGACGATATTGTTCGTTCTTCTCTTGTTAAAGAATATATTTTAGCCAAACTTAAAATAGAAGATCAGGAAACAAAATGATTACAGCAGAACAATTTAAAAAGTTATTCCCAAGAGCACAAGACCATCAGGGATGGGCTGACTCTATGAATGCAGTTTTCCCAACATATGACATTAATACTCCACATCGTGTTGCAGCATTCCTTGCTCAATGTGGTCATGAGTCTGGTGGTTGGACTACCTTTGAAGAAAACCTAAACTACTCTGCAAAGGGTTTAAATGGTATCTTTAAAAAGTATTTCCCTACACTTGAATCAGCTCAACCATATGAACGCAAACCAGAAATGATTGCCAATAAGGTTTATGGTGGTCGTATGGGTAATGGTCCAGAATCATCTGGCGATGGTTGGAAGTATCGTGGACGTGGTCCAATTCAACTTACTGGTAAATCAAACTATATGGCATTTGCCAAAGAAATGTTTGATGACTGGGAAAATCTATTCAACAATCCAGATTGGGTTACTGCAGATCGTGACTTTGCTCTTATGTCTGCAATTTGGTTCTGGAATAAAAATGGTTTGAATCGTTACGCAGATCAGGGCGATATTAAAACTATGACTCGTATTATCAATGGTGGTTACATTGGTCTTGAAGATCGTATTCACCACTACGAGGAAGCAATTCACTTACTTACATAATGAAAACATTTATACATCATGATCTACCCAAACTTGTACGTGACACCAAACCCAATGGTACCAGAGTCTACAAGACACCATCGGGTTCAGCCTATCCAAGCGTCACCACAGTTACAGGCTTACACTCAGCAAAAGGAATCGCAGAGTGGCGGAAGCGAGTTGGCGAAGCAGAAGCCAACCGCATCTCCGCAAAAGCCAGTTCAAGGGGAACACGGATTCACCAGTACTGTGAAGACTACCTACGAGGAAACATATTCGAAGCAGATATGTTTGACCTCCAAATGTTTAACTCAATCAAACCCTTGCTCGACCAAGTTGACAACATTCACTGTTTGGAAGATGCGTTATATTCTGACCACTTACAAGTCGCTGGAACAGTGGACTGCATCGCAGAGTTCCAAGGTAAACTTAGTGTCATAGATTTTAAAACATCTAGCAAGCCAAAAGATCGTGATGATATTCACAATTACTTTATGCAGACTGCAGCTTATGCTGTTGCATTTGAAGAACTGACAGGTATCCCTATTGGCAGACTTGTAATCATTATGGCAGTAGACAATGATGATCCTCGTTGGTTTATTGAAAAGCGAGACAATTGGATTGGTGGATTTAAAAAGCTAAGATTGGATTACAAAAATAAATTTGCTTTATAAACATATATAAAGTATAATTAAGGTTATTGCTGTATGAAGCAAAGAGAAAAGTGTTCTGGACGAGGGTTCGATTCCCTCCACCTCCACCAAAAGTATATTGACAAACCAGATTAAGTTCAGGTAGCAAACACGAAAGTGGCAATATACTTCTGATGGGGGTGACTAGGTTTCGACAGGGCAACAAGTAAACAAGTGGACAGCACGGGAATGTGAAACCCGTAGGATTGGGGAAACTCGGTCGAAGAAGCAAAAAACGTAAATGCAAACGACGCACAGTTCGCTTTAGCAGCCTAAACACTGCTTAGGGTTTCGATAGGTTTCCTCGTAACAGAATAACCTATCACTAATTTAAGGATATTATGCAAATTACACCATTGAAAAATAAAGTTCTTGTTGCTGAAAACAAGACAGAACATAAAAGTGAATCAGGTATTATTTTGGATGGAGTGAATTCAGTTGCCGTGTCAAAGACAGCTACTGTGTTGGCTATTGGTCCAGATGTAGTTGATGTTGTAGTTGGAGATGTTGTTTATCTAGAATGGCCAAAGGGTCAGATTGTTAAGATAGGTGATGCTCAACGTGTTATCATTGAAGATAAATATATTGTAGCAGTTTTAGAAAAGGATACTACTAAATGAAGAAATTTTTAATTGCACTAAACTTAGTCATCTGGTCATTCGTTGGATTTCAAGTTAGTTCATATGCAGCTGAACCAGCAAAGAAAGATGTTCCAGCAGTACAGAATGATAATTGCGTGAAGAAAGACAAGAATGGTAAGTGTCCTGCACTACCAAATTCACCAAAGCCTACTCCTAAGAAAAAAGTAGAAGATAAGAAGTAAGCTAAATAGTATACACGAGGGTTGAGAGAACCCTTTAAAACTCTCATTTTACACACAACACAGAAAGGTATTACAATATGAGTAACATGACTCCGTTCGAGATTCGCCTAGAACTTTTAAAAATGGCGAAAGACATGCTTAACGATGAGTACTACGGTAAGCGTGAACAAATTAGCAACGACTGGCATGTAAAGGTCGATTCTGCTAAACTCAATGGTGGAGTGATTCCTGAACATCCAGGATTCCCTTCTTATCCATCCGAAGCCGATATCATTGCAAAGGCAACTGCCCTAAATGGTTTTGTTTCAAACATCCCTCTAGATACAAAGACTAGCAAAAAGTCCACCTGATAAGGGGTTGGGGTGCATTCGTGCACCCCTCTTACTAACAAGGAGATAACTATGCGAGTATATACAAAAATACTCTTATCGATTGCGTTAATTATATCAATTACTGCGATTGCTGTAAAGCAAAATAATGATGGTGATTTAAAAATCGCTTATACAGAACTAACTAAAGACGCTAAGAAACAAATTGATTGTCTTGCTGAAAACATTTATTATGAAGCAGGATGGGAACCACCTAGTGGTCAACTTGCAGTTGCTCTGGTTACTTTAAACCGAGTCAACGATCCAAGATTTCCCAAAGACATTTGTAATGTTGTAAAACAAAAGACACAAGGTATGTGTCAGTTCTCTTGGTTTTGTGAACCACTTAAACCAAAGAACCAATATGTTTACCGTAAGAATTTAGAAGTAGCGTTATACGCATACGCTAATTATGAACGTATACAGGACTTGACTCAAGGTGCTATATACTATCACGCTGATTACGTGAACCCTCGTTGGAAGTTGGAAAAGACTACTACAATTGGTAGACATATATTTTATAAGGATTACAAATAATGATGCAAAAACTGAATCTGCAGCTAAAGGATGAGCAATCTGCACATTCATTCTTTTTATTGATGGAAGATATTTCATTATCTACCTGCAAACAAGCCATCGAATGGATCCTAGAAGCAAACTTTTCCGAAGAACGACCAGACATGTTAAATCTGTTGGTGTGTTCTCCAGGTGGTGATTTAAATGCTGCGTTTGCGTTAGTTGACACCATGCGTGGTTCAGCTATTCCAGTTCGCACAATCGGCTTGGGTCAAATTGCATCGGCAGGATTGTTAATTTTTATCAGTGGCGAAAAGGGTCAACGTATCCTTACCCCAAATACTTCAATTCTATCACATCAATATTCTTGGGGTGCGTTTGGTAAAGAGCATGAGTTGTTTGCCACTATTAAAGAGTTTGACTTAACCACAAAGCGTATGATTGCTCACTATAAAAAATGCAGTGGTCTTACAGAACAAAAAATTCGTGAAGTGCTACTTCCACCACAAGACGTTTGGTTGTCTGCCATGGAAGCTAAAAAATTAGGATTATGCGACGATGTTAAAGATCTTAAGTAATTATATTCGTTACTCTGGTATTTGGGTTACCTTTGGATTAAACCCACTTCACTGGAGTTTTAAATTTGAATTCATGCATCCTGACGAGTTAAATCCAAAGATGCGTGGAATCTACTTTGTACTGGCATTTGTGTCAGTACGTATTGTTATTGATGATGGTTCTTGGTAAGGAGAATAGTATGGAACGTAAAGATATTATTGCATTTATTTTTGGCGCAGTTTTAGTTGCCATGACTGCTATTATTTGTATGACATATTACAGTCTGCAAAGAGATTCAGCAATGAAGTCAAATATTGAATCAGCAATTGTAAAGGGAATTGACCCTATTGCAGTTCGTTGTGCTTATGGATCAAGCGATACTCTATGCATCGTTTACGCATCTACCCACAACAAAGAGATTCCCAACTCTAAGAAGTAATCCCAATAACCCTCAGTTCTTGAGGGTTATTTTCCCCTTTAAAATCAATGACTTACGTGAGGGGTTTACTTTAATTCAATTTCAGCGTATAATTATATTATGATGATTGAAAAGGAGTTGTTATGAAATATCGTGTTATTGTGAATGGTGTATCTTTTTATACCACTGGTGCTGCAATTAAACGTGGCGTTGGCGATTCTGTTAGCGTCAATACTGTAGTTCGCCAGCTGTTTGAAAACTTGTTTAACGCAGTTGGCATTGCTTCAACAATGACAGTGTATGATAACAAGATGAACCGAGTTAAGTACGACGTTCAAATATCCAAAGTTTAACTTTACTTTAATTCAGTAATCAGGTATAATTATATTATGATGATTTTTACCACACCACATCGTTCCAAAAAACGCAAGCCTACGGCAAAGCAACGGGAGTTGTCTAATTCTTGGAACGATCTGTTAAAGAAGTACCCCACAAAGACTGTTGTGAGACCAAAGCAACAACTCAGTGACGTGTACTCGCTTGGAAAACCTGCTTGTCGTGAGACACCTAAGATTCCAAGTCTTCCCTTCAGTGGTGGTGCATGCACCAAAAAAGATTCACCAGTGTATACAGGTACCAAGATCAAAGGTATCGGTACAATGCACAAGTCGAATGCAGTTCCTATATTTTCTGATGAAGAAGCAGTGGCTATTGCCACTATGCGGAGATAATATGAATAAAAAGGTTTTGATGAAGATTCGCTTGAAGCAAGATGGTACTTGGGAACATGTCTATCAAGATGGTTCTGTAGATGATGAGTTTTATCAATTGAATGTTGTAGAACTTGCCAAGATGCAACGTGCCAAATATTTTGAGCAATCCCAAGATTATGTTGAACAAGCTGTTGAGATTTCTGGTTACAAAGATGCTATTCAAGTTATCGATCATATAAGGAAATTGAAATGAGCGAGTTCTGCGTAAAGTGTGCTGAAAAAGAAGCACAGATGGAAATTGTATTAAAGAAATACTATGATGAAATTGAAATCCTCAAGAAACGTATTGAGAAGTTGGAAAATGAAAATGAAGCACTAATTTTAGATGTGGCATTTTATGGTGGTAATATGATCAACTTGTCTTGTGATAACAAATAGGAATTTATATAATGAACGCAGCATATCAACAACTTGTAACAGCCAGTGCAAATAATGATAGACAAACTCTTAATGATATCTACATTTCTTTGCTAAATCAAAAAATGAAGTTGGATAAATTCTTTAGTATGTTTCTTGATAAACTTGGCGACAAAATGGATCCCGATGAAACTGATACTCCAGTCTGGAAATTATATCGTGAAAAGACTAAAGAGTATTCTGAGTTGGATAAAACAATTAAAATTGCCAACTATTACTTGAAGAAGAGCTAATATGTTTAGAACATCGAATGAATTTTCTTTACACATTGAGCAGATAGTTAAGGAAAAGCGTATGTCTCATATGGACGCTGTGCTTGAATATTGTAAAGAAAACTTTCTTGAACCACAGGATATTGCTAAATTGGTAAACAAATCTTTGAAAGAAAAGATTGCCATTAATATGCAAGATTCAAACCTAATGCCGAAAACAGCAAAACTTGATATTTAACTGAGAGAAACTTGTGGACGGATTTAAAGCCTACAAATATTATATTGCAATTAAGCTGCACTTTACAAAAGATAACTTTGATGTTTTTAAAAATCGTGGTAACGTAAAAGGTACTCGTGATGCTTTCAATGCTCGTAATGATCGTTATATGTTTGAGAAACTTGCACGTAAGTACCCAGTTGATAAAGATTTAATTCAGTACTACGTTGCAAACTTTGCTTATGGTAATGATGCTGCAATCTATTCTTTTGAAGAAGCTGAAACTAATCTATTAGAATGGAATCGAAGAAAGCAAAGTATTACAAAAATCTTTGCAGATGATTGTAATAAGATTCTTATGGATGCTTGCAAAAGTAAATACAAAGAAGAATCAATATTTAACTTGACGAATAAAGGATATTCAAGTATACTTAAATTATTCCTTGGCAATCAGATCTCTTTAGAAAGCCTAAGAATAATTGATGACTTGCATCCAGTGATTGATTCTTGGAAAGAAAATTCATCTATGGTTTTGTTATGGGAAAATGAAATTCGCAGGATTGAAAAGTCCAAGGGTTTTGTTAAGTATGATAGTGAGAAAGTAGCAAAAGTTTTTAATAACTTTATTCAGGAAATTAAAGAGTTATAAGATGGGCAAGACATACCTTAAGAATCAAAAATCTTATGAAGAGCAATCCAGTGGTCGTTCTGGAAAGCATGCTAATCATACCAGTGGTAAAAAAACTGGTGGTATGAAAACGCTAAATAGTTATGTTGAAGAAGATTATGAAGATCCGTTCCAAGATGATTTTGGAATTGAAGATAGTATTTCGATTCAACATACAAAAGACGATACAACAAATACACCGTAATATTAATATAAAGGAAATACGATGGACATTCAAACACTCCGCAAAATGCGCAACTCTGACTTTGGTGCTATCTCTAGCGCATTCGACAAAGTCGCAAACCCATCCTCAGAAAAGAAAAGTTATGCTGATGATCGCTTCTGGAAACTAGAAGGTGACAAAGCAGGTAACGGCACAGCCACAATTCGTTTTCTACCACGTGTAGAAGGTGATGAGTTGCCTTGGGTACGTATCTTTTCTCATGGCTTCCAAGGACCAACTGGTAAGTGGTACATTGAGAACTCACTAACTACTCTTGGTGAGAATGACCCTGTTGGTGAACTCAACACTCAACTGTGGAACTCTGGTTCTGATGCTAACAAGAAAATTGCTCAGGCTCAAAAGCGTAAGCTAAGTTTCATTGCTAACATTATGGTTGTTAGTGATCCAAAGCATCCAGAGAATGAAGGTAAAGTATTCTTGTTTAAGTTCGGCAAGAAAATCTTTGATAAGATTATGGACAAAGCACGTCCAACCTTTGAAGATGAGAAGCCAGTAAATGTGTTTGACTTCTGGGAAGGTGCCAACTTCAAACTGCGTATGCGTAAGAAGGATGGTTACATTAACTATGATGAGTCAGCATTTAGTGACCCAGCTGCTCTAGCCAATGGAGATGAAGAAGATATCCTACGTATTGCAAACCAGCAACACAAGTTGGCTGAGTTTACCGATCGTAAGAACTTTAAATCTTACGATGAACTCAAGAAGAAACTTCAAGAAGTTCTTTCTGGTGATGCATTCGCAAGCAAGTCTGCTGCGGAAATTGCTGAAGAGGAAGATCGCCCAGTTCGTACCGCACCTGAACCACGTTCAGTACCAGCACCTGCTGCAAAGACATCGTCAGTTGATGACGACAATGATGATGACGTAATGTCATACTTTGAGAAGATTGCTAAGGAAGACTAAACAAATCCCATGCATGTACTAAGGGCAGCTTCGGCTGCCCTTTTTTGTTATGCGAATCTGGTACGAACGTATCGGTTCATAGTCTGTTCTTGATTGCGAACAGGCAACTGAATAACTTGTCTAGTGTTAGATATGTTTGTGGTTGGTGCATTAACTGCTGTATTGTTACCACCAGAACCACCACCAGCTGCAGTTCTAGCACTATCGTTTGCTGCAGATTGAGAAGAAACTGCATTGGCTGAACCCATGGCTAATCCCATTGCCGCAATTTTCTCAGTTGGTAAAGCAGCAATTGCTTTTATTTTGTCAGCATCTATTGAAGAGAATGCCTTTAAGCCGTTACCTAATTTCTCTACACCGATACCAGCTTTTTCAATATTAGCTCCACTTTCACCAAGAGCAATAATTTGATCAACTGGAGATTTCTGTCCAGAAACTTTTGACAGTAAGCCACCAACCAAGTTACCTACACCAGCAACGGCATTTGCTGCACCAAACGTAGCCATACCAGCAGATACTGCTATTAAACCAGCACCTACTTGAATTAGATTCATACCATCAACAGCAGCCAATCTTTCAATGGCTTCAGTGATTGAATTAACAATTGCTACAACTCCTTCAGCAATACCAGAGATAATCTTTTCAGCAGCATTACCGAATGCTTCAATTCCAGGTGCAGCCATTTCAAGTGCTTTACCAATACCCATAACTGCTAAAGTAACAGCACCAAGACCAATTAGCGTAGCTGGGTTGGCCATAGCAGCCAGTCCCCTAGCCAGTCCAAACAATAATGATTGAATACCTTTACCAGCACCTTTGCCCAGAGCAGACAAACCACCACCTAGTGAAGCAAGTCCCAATCCAATACCACCCAAGATTCCACCACCTCCACTAGCTTCAGGTGAAGCACCTTTAGCTTTATCACCACCCATTAATGCCGTATTCTTTTCGATCTTTTCAAGAAGTGCACTTTGTGCTTCATCTCTACGAGCAGATTCCATTTCTTCTTCAGAAACATTGACTGCATCGTTTTGTTCTTTATTTGTAAGTGGAGTTCCAGCCGATTCTGCTTTACCAACTAAACTTGCACGGATATCTGTTTTAGCAAATGCGTCAGATAGAGTTTCACGTTTTGATATAAGACGTTTACCTTCTGGAGTTGCAGATAATTGTTTCTCTGTTAAACCAGTTTCAGATTTTAATTTTTCAATCTGGCTTTCATTGGTTTTAATTTCTTTGGCAGTAGTATTTCTTGCAGCAAAATCTTGACGTAAATCTTTATCAGATTTTTCACTTCCAAGTTTACGCTGTTGGTCAACGAACTGTCTTTCAGCAATTTTCTTATTTAAGAAACCACCAACGTTGACTGCCTTAAGTACAGTTGTTCCTGTTGCTCTTAATGAACCAAACTTATCGCCCAACCCTCTACTCATATTACGGAATTTATCACCTAAACTATCAAATGTCTTGACAGTTTTAGCAATATTACCAATAGCCTCAATCATTTCATCACGAGCAACTTGGGCTGCTTTAATATCTTCAAGAGATTCTGCCATACCCTTTGATACTTTTAAAGTTTCTTTTTGAACTTTAAGCATCTCTTCATTTTCTATCGAAGAAGTTTTATCGGAAGGTTTTAATCCTGCGAGTTGTTCTTCTCTATTTTGTTCCATAATAGTTTGCATGGAACGCAATGAAGACAAAGATTCTCGTTGAGCTTCTAGTAGTGATTTAAAATCACTAGACTGAACGTGTACCATTATCGGTGGTTTGGCCATCTTAGTTTACCTTACTTTCTTTGTGCATCTAATCGTTGTTTTTCTTCTTCTAGATATTTAACTAGCATAGCAACGTAAATCTCTCGCTCAAACGGTATCATACTTTCAAGTTCATTCAGCGAGTATTTGTGGTACTGCATCAAAGCAAAATTCATTTTGTAATAATTATACAAAGTGTCATGACAAAGGTTTATTAAAAAAAACTTTGAAGACCCTCCAGGGTCTTCTTATGATGCTTTTTACATACAGGACAATCATACTCAACATCTTGTTTCAATCTTGGCATAGTCTCAAAGAACTTTTGTACTTTGGCAAACTGCTCAGATGTTAAGTTGTTGATAAAATCTAATAGTTCTTGCTGAGTCTGTTCCTTAGCATAAAACAACTCATCACCCTGATAGATGTAATCAATGCACTTGGCAATTATCACAAACAAGTCATCAAGGTTTTCTGTATCTAAAACTTGTAACTGATTCAATACTTGTAGAGTAGGGTACTTCATAACAACACCTACATCTCCGAATAGCGAAATATTAGCTTGGTGATCTGGAGACTTTTCTACAGCAATTTTTGTAATGTCAAAAGAGATTTGAACTCTGGCTTTTTCATCATCACAAGTATCACATGGAAAAATTAAATCAATAGTTTCCCCAACCGATTTAGCACGTAGTTGAGTGAAGATGTATTCTAGATCAAATGTAGCTAGATCATCTGGATTAATGTCCTCAACCACGCAAGACTTAACAACATCTTTAAGAGTGTTGACCATAACAATAGGATCTTCACTCTGTTGAGCAATCATCAATGCCTTTTCTTCACGAACTAGAAATGGTCTATATTTAATTTCTTTTCCACTAGACGGAATGGTCAACGTATACGTTGGGGTATTACTCATTGGTAAAGCCATAGTCAATCTCCTTTAGTCATATTCTTTATAAGTTTATTCAATTCAGCAGTGCTACCTACAAAGATAGCATTATTGGTTACGTTTTTAGATGAATCTTTTGGACCATCTAATTTAGATTTCTGTTGGTGCAAATCTAATAACTGTTGGTTTATATCCGCCAACTGTTTTACTAAATTACCTACAACTTCAAATGCACGTGGGTGCTCAGATTGCTTGGCTACCTCAAGTGCATGCATTAGTGCTTCTTGTCCTTGTGATAGTAGATCGTGTAAATTACCACGTGCTTTGTCAAAGTCATTTTCAATTTTATCTGATGGCTTTTGAATTAGTTCTCCAGTAGCAGCATCAATAATCTCAACTTCAGTTTTAGTTACCGTTGGGGTATCAAAAACTTCAGATAATTTATCATCAAGTTTCATTAGTCATTCCTAGTATTACGAACAGGTGGATCTTCCAAATTAGTATTTATGGGTTTAGTAATAGGTGTTGCAGGAATAACTCCAGCTATCTTTTCTTGACCACGTGACCACGCAGCAATCCCTAAAATAGCACCCATTGCCATATGAAATAAACCAGCACCTTTAAGTGTTAGTGGATCCCATTGACTGGTTACTGTACCGTTAGCCAATGCTTGTAGGATTGACCAAGCCATTGGATAAATGGCAAAGTCTAGAATACAAATGACCATGTACGTCCAACCCATGGCTGGACGCCATTTTTTATTCACCCAAGATTCTTGTTCTGTCATTAATCGTTACGAGTGTTTCTAGCCACTGGATCTCCAGGCTCTAGATAACTGCTAGACATTCCCATTGGCATTTGTGGCATTCCAGGCATAGAGGGCATTGATGGGCGAGGAGGCATTCCACCAGCTGGAGGTGTTGGTGAAGATGGTGGGCGAGTCCAACCAGCATTAGCAGCTTTAAGTGCTTCAGCTTGAGCAGCTTTATCATTACCAGCAAGCATAATACCAGACAGTGTACCTGTTAGGAATGTTGCGATAGGAATAATCAATTCAAAAAACTTTGAATCAATTGGTGAGATGGCATTAAGTGGCTGTGTTACAAAGATGATAGAATATAAAACTACAAACACAATTCCAGTCAACGTTAAGGCTAGACAGATTCCAATAAAGAATCTCAGACGAGCCATCAGCTGATCTTCGGTATACATAAATTGATCGTTCATTTGCAAGATACTCCTGATGTTGGGGTTGATTGTTTAGGTTGTTCTGTGACTGGACCAAGTCTAGGATCACGTTGACCTTTAAAAATATGTTCTGGGCAAGATCTTGTTATATCACACAATGGCAGTTTACAAATATCTTTATCCCAGTTGGCTGGATCTTGGCATGGATATCTGTAACGATCTCCACCAAAGAATGCTAAAACTAATGGCAATACTAATAGTATGGCCAAATACTTAAATAGTTTTTTATCGTTCATTTTTATCTTCCAGAAAATACAGAAGTAACACCAGTAGTTATACCTTGAGTTTCCCCAGTATTAACTTGCTGTTGAAATCCGTTAAAGTCGTTTGTATATTCAGTTGGAACGCTCTGTGCTTGACTCATGCCTGGAATTGGTTGTCCATTAATAGTAGGCATTTGAAAGAATCTTGAGAACTGAGATTCTTTAGCTTCTTTTGGCGTACTGTACGCAGTTGAACGCCAGTACTTGTAATTCATACTAACTTGTAGTTTCATTACTTCTTTTGTTTCATACCCAAGAGATATTGGGCTAATACTTTTCGGATAGCATTCAGACAGTTTAACTGAGTAGCGTTTTCTATCTTTTAAATCTTCAACTTCAATATCCAAGTCTGTAATATAGTTTTCATAATACTCAAATGTTCTTGTGTATGGATTTTGAATAGAATCTATCCAACGATCAAAGAATAGTTTAACTTCCATATTGTTATCAACATAGAAAGTCATACTGATGTTATCAAATGTTTTCTCAGAAGGTACTTCACGTATCTCACCGTATTGTCTAATTTGATTGGTTATTAAGTTTTGTCCAGGAAGTGAAATCTCTGAACAAAACAACAATAACTTTCTCATATTAGCAACAGATCCTACTGATTTTGGTGGGGTCATCATTACTGCGTATCTTGACGAACGCATTAACCCTTCAGTTTTAATCGTTGATATAAAATTTCTTAAGCCAGAATTCTTTTGTGCTGGCGGATTGAAAATAGCCATTTAACCCATCTTCCTTTTTGAATCTGTCCAAACTTGTTGAGTAGTTGCGCCAACAAACCTTTCGACTGGCAATAACATAGCAGTTGCCCAGTCGTATGAAGGAACTTCTCTAAATGCGGATCTAACATGACCATCTAAATAATGTTTGACGCAAGGGATAGCTCCATTAAATCTTGATACTCCATCAATTAGTGCCCAAGAATACTTAATTCTAGTGGCTTCATTTAGCTTATTATTGCTGGCGTACTGCATAAGTTTATCCAACAATCTAATACGTAATTGGTAGGGCAAATAGTGCATATTTAACCCAAGGAATCCGCCTTGCACCTTTCTAAACGGAAATACCAAGGGAAATCTATCGTAGTAAGGTAATTCGTTTTTAAGTTTAGGGTCGTATAAAAACATATACAGCTTACCTGGCATAATGGTCATCTTCAGCTGCTGCGGATTACCCTTTAACACTTTAGGTGGTGTTATTGATTGCTTAGACATAAGCAATGCTTGTTGACTGAACCAAGCACGAGACTTCTTGACTGCGTCGTCAAGGTTATACTTGTTTCGTTCGAATACGTCTTGGAGTGTAGGTGATTGTGTAGCCATACTATTATTTAGGTTACTTTAAGCCAAGTTCATGCTCAGTTATGATCTTAAATTCCCAATTACGATCCTTAGCGTATTCCGTGGCAGCTTTCCACTTAGCTTGATTCTTAATAAAGGTCATAGACTCGGTTAAATACCTTTGAGTTTGACGACCTGGATATACTGGAGGTTGGGTTTGGCTAAAGGGTTTTACTTCTACTAGGTAAGTCTTTAATAAGCCATCTTTTTGTTTGACTTGTATCTGAAAGTCCACAAAATAGCGATGGATTCTGTCGTCAGTTGGGCATCTATACGGAACAACTGTTTCCTCAGATAACCATTTAACCACGGCAGGGTTTTTATCACACCAAGAAGCGAATCTGGTCTCCCAAGACGAACGCATAATTATGTTCGTTGGATCTCCAGTATACTTTTGTGGAAACAGTGGTTTGAATAATCTTTTGTGGTACATCGCCTAAATAATAGTAGTAATTGCTAATATTTAGGGTGCCCAATGCCAAACGCAGATAGAACAGCAGCAGAACAGGCTTTACAAGAAAGACTGAAAACCTCAACAAAATCATTCCAAGGTGGACCTCTGGAAAGAACTACTTTTGCTGATGGTAAATACGACATTAAAAACCACTCATATCCATCCAATTTGATGAGTTATGAATATGGTGGTAACTACGTTATTTTTTATATTAACGTGGCAGTCGAGTCAAAGCTATTCAACGATAAAACCATACAAACCGTAGCTGACGTTCCACCACGTCTACGCAGTAATGGTTTAATTGCTCAGAATGAACGACTATTTGGCAATGGTAGTGCTGGTGTAGATAAAGTAAAATTTGTTGGATTAAATGCAGCTGGACAAGTTATTGAAGGTGCAGTTGGTGGTGGTTTGCTAGCAGGTAAGGGTGGTGCTGTTGCTGGTGCAGCTTTAAATGCCGCACCTGCAGCTATTGGTATTGGTGCTGCAGCAACTCAAGCTGCATCTATTACTCGTGCTCAGAAAAGACTAAAAACTGCAATCGCCTTACATGTACCAAACCAATTAAATATTCGATACGGTGTAAGCTACTCTGAAGAAGATACGTTTGCATATCAAGCAGCTGCTGGTGGTGCTGAGGCTATTTCTAAATTTCTAGGTAAGGGTGGTAAAGCCAGTGAATTGGGCAATGATGCCGCAGCTATGGTTGGTGCCATGGGATTGAAGAGCGATAAGCAAGGTGCTGCTGCTTCAGCAGCCATGGGTCTTGCGGCAAATCCAAAGAAAGAACAACTATTCAAAAGCGTAGACTTTAGAACTTTCCAATTTGATTATCAATTCTTCCCAAGAGATATTGGTGAAGCTGAAAACGTATTGCGTATTATTGAGCAATTCAAGTATCATATGCATCCAGAGTTTAAAGACACAAACCAGTTTTTATACATCTACCCATCTGAGTTTGATATTGCGTATTATCAAGATGGTAAAGAAAACAAAAATCTACATCGTCACACTTCGTGCGTTCTTACAGAGATGAGTATTAATTACACACCTAACGGACAGTTCAATTCTTTCGCCAATGGTATGCCTACTCAAATTAACGTAGTGTTAAACTTTAAAGAACTTTCTACTCTTACCAAAGATCTTATTAAGGAAGGTTTATAATGTACTTTCAAGATTTCCCAAATTTCCTTTATGATTTTGAGTTTACTAAAAATAAACGTGATGCACTTGTAATAACTGACATTACTCGCAACATTCGTTTCCGTAGAGATGTATTGGCAAACATTACAGTATACGATGAGTATGATGTTATGGATGGTGAAACACCAGAGATAGTTGCCGAGAAAATTTACGGTAATGCTGAGTACCACTGGATTGTTATGTTAGTCAATGAACGCTTTGATTATAGAAAAGACTGGGTATTATCAATACCAAGACTAGAAGAATTCATCGCAGCCAAATATGGCGCACAATCAGATGCTATTCATCACTATGAGGATAGTAAAGGTAATATTGTTCATGCAACAGCATCAGGTGCAGTTTCAGTTTCAAATCGCCAGTACGAAGAATATGAAAACGAAAAGAAACGCAGAATTAAAATAGTTTCTCCTGCACTAATTGATACTGTTTTAAATAACTTTAAAGACTTATTATAATGCAACCTTCAAGTGTATTAAGATTTGCTGGTGACGTAACAATAAACAAAGTTCTTGTTATTACACCAAGCGGATTTTATCAAGATATTGCCAACCAAGTTAAAGGTATTCAAATCTTTGAAGATTTGTTATCGCCATTTATCACAGGTTCAATAGTAGTAAAAGATTCCTTAGATTTAATGAACCTATTCCCATTCGTTGGTGAAGAATTCTTAGAGTTAGATGTAACAACACCTACTCTAAAAGAAGGTAATATAAAAGGTAAATTTTATATTTACAAAATGACTGATCGTGAACTAATTGGGGATAAAGCAGTTGCGTACCAATTACACTTTACCTCACAAGAGTCATTATTAGATTTAAACAAATCAATTAGTAAATCATTCTCTGGTAAAGTCTCTGATATTGCCACCAAGTTTTTAATGGATAAAACTATTGGATTGCAATCTACTAAAAATAATATTGTAGAGCAAACTTCCAATGAAACCAAGTATGTATCAAACTTTTGGTCACCTGTTAAAAACTTAGTTTATCTAACAGAACAAGCACTTAATAAAAGTGGTTCGCCAACATACGTATTCTTTGAGAATCGTGACGGATATAATTTCGTTTCACTTGAATCATTATACAAGAAACCTGTTAAACACAGTTTCATTAAAGACAACTACACCAGAGATGCACGTGGAACTACAGGATCTGTTAAGAATGTTCAAGAAGATTATAAACGTATAACTGACTTAAAAATTCCAGTGGGTATCGATTACATTGATAGAATTCAAAGTGGTGTGTATGCTTCCAGAATGTATTCATATGATCTAGCCACAAAGAAAGTTGAAAGTAAAAACTTTAGCGCAGTGGAAAAATTTAATCAAAGAAGCCACTTAAATGAGTTTCCAGCTTATTCTAAAAAAGTTATCTCACGTTATGGTGCTAAACTATTTAATGAGTTAAAGTATTACAATAACTTTAGTAACTTTGGAGATGCTACTCCAACCAAGAGCATTCAAGAACGCATTTCTTTAATGAAGCAATCTGAATCTACTAAAATTGAAATTACAGTTCCAGGTCGTTGTGACTATACTGTTGGACAAAAAGTAGATATTAAACTATACAAAGCACAACCTACTAGTAAGAATGATAATAAAACCTTGGATAATATGTTCTCAGGCAACTATATTATTTCTGCTATAAATCATATGATAACAAGAGAAATGCACGAGTGTTCTATGGAACTAATAAAAGATTCTCTATTAGTAAATCTTGATGGGAAAACCAAATAATGAATTTATTCACAGGCGTAGTTGAAAACAGACAAGACCCATTAAAGTTAGGTCGTTGTCAAGTTAGAATTGTTGGTATTCATACCGATGATAAAACACTTTTACCAACAGCAGACTTACCTTGGGCGTATCCCGTTCAACCAGTAACTTCTGCGGCAATTAGTGGTATTGGTAATTCACCAGTTGGTCCAGTTCCAGGAACTTGGGTTGTTGTTATGTTCCGCGATGAAGATCAACAGATGCCTATTATTATGGGTACTATTGGTGGCATTCCGCAGACTAAGTCTGGTGCAAGAGCACTTGATGACTCAAATGATTCTATTCTACCAACAGATGGTGGATATCTAACTTCCAGCGATGGAACAGTTGTAACAGATGGATCTGGTAATCCAATTACAACTGGTACTAACCAAGCAAATAATTCTGCGCCAACCACACCAACTCCTGCTGCAGTTCCAGTAGCTAAGAGTGGTGACACAATAACTAAATTAACACCACCACCAAAGTCAGGTGCTACGAATAAAGCAACTGATGGTATTAAAGCATTGATTGCAGCTTGCGATAAAGTTGGATTAACTACAAAGTATGCTAAAGCTGCTTTGTTGGGTATTGCTGGTGGAGAATCTAAATGGGTTCCACAATTAGAAGCGTACAACTACAATCCAGTTAGATTAAAACAAATCTTTTCCACAGCAACACCTGAAGTGGTTGAACGATATTCGTTTGCCTCTAAAAAGGGTATGTCCAGAGAAGAATTCTTTCAATTCTTTTATGGACCAGATTTCCGTGGTAAAAACTTCTTGGGGAATAAAACCAACCAAGATGGTGGTAAGTATTTTGGACGTGGCTTTATTCAATTAACTGGTCGTGGCAACTATGAACGCTACAATAAACTGGCCAATCAAAAGTTTGGATTGAATTTAGATATTGCTAATAATCCTGATTCACTGGATCAAGACTTAGAAACTTCTGCCTTAATTGCTGCAATTTATATTACCGACCGAGTTAAAGGTTGGGAAAAGTTAATGTATGAGCCAGGATTCTTTCAAGCTGCTAAGAATGCCGTTGGTGTAAACTCTCCAGATATTGCCCTAGTTAAACAACAGTACTATGAATATTTCTTGGATGGTTCAAACGATCCAGTTTCCACAAATAAAAATGCAACTGCTACTGAGCCAAACTTAACACCTGAAGAAATAGCGAAAGCATCACCAGAAAAACAAGAAGCGTATAAAGAAGATCGTTCAGGAAACTCTGCTCAGTATGGATTTACAGATCCTAGTGGCAAGTATCCACTGCGTGACCATATGAACGAATCAGATACTAATCGTCTGGCACGTGGTATTATTGACGGAACTTGTTTTAAGTTTAAAGATGCTGTTCGCAAACAAGATATTCCAATCACTGGTGGGAAAACTTGGTCACAACCACTATCAGCTTACAACACAGTTTATCCATATAACAAAGTTATGGAAACTGAGTCTGGTCACATTATGGAGTTCGATGATTCTCCTGATGGTGAGCGTATACACTTATATCACCGTAAGGGTACATTCTTAGAGATTGATCCAAATGGTTCACAAACAAACTTTATCGTTGGCGATGGTTATCAAATCGTACTACGCAACAATAACATTTATATTGTTGGTACAGCAAATTTAACTGTTGGTGGAAATATCAATATTCTTTGCCAAGGCGACGCTAAGATTGAAGTTGAAGGTCGCAGTAATATCGCACTAAAAGGTGATGCTGAGTTGGGAGTTGCTGGAAACTTAGATATGACTGTTGGTGGAGATTATAAACTTAAAGTTGATGGTGACTATAATATAGAAACAACCAACCTAACAACAAAGACTTCTGGTTATCAGATTCACGATTCTGCTGCAGACTGGTCAGTTAAATCTGCGGGTAATGTTGCAGTTAATGCTGGTGGAAACTTTAATGCTGACTACGCAGAAATGCAATTTGCCAATGGTCAAGCAGAAGTTGAAGACGCACCTACTACTGGTTTAACTGCTCCAGAATTGATTAATGCTGTTATTGCAGATTTTAAAAATATGGAACCACCAGAAAGATCGTTTGAAGATATTGCTAAGTTTGAAACTCCTGATGAGTGGGTAACTCCAGAAGGACAACTAGAGAAAGAAAAGCAATACGATACTCCTTCATACAAAGCACCAGAAAATAAAAATGGTGATGCTCAAGAAGCAGCAGTACCTCCACCAAATAAAGTTGAGGGTAAGAAAATCGATACTGCACCATTCTACAATACCACTGACTTCCCACCATCATACAAGTTGTCAAAGAACTTTACTGTTGGACATTTAATAGAACCATCTGTTATCCTACGTGATGCAACTATTATGGGTAAACTGTTCAGTAAGCAAGATATTATTGCAAACTTGGCAGCACTTGCAACAAATGTGGGTGAACCAATATATGATTTATATGGTCCAACCAGTGGTAAATTTGCGGCAATGTCTTCAAAGGGATTGTGGTGCATCAATTCTGGATTACGTAATGGTACAAATAATTCTGAGCATAATATGGGTAGAGCCATGGATCTTAGATTTAATCCAAAACGATCTTTTGAAGAAATGTGGAAGTTGGCTGTTGAATTAGAAAAGATTTTACCTTACAATCAATTGATTTTAGAATATAGAAAACCTGGAGCAAATTATAATCCAGGTCCAGGATGGATGAATTGGATTCATATTTCATACTCAACTGAAGGTAATAAGAAACAAGCATTCACTATGATTGATGATAAATCTGTTGACTCAAAGGGTAATGTAGCACCTGGTACTCGTGGATTATTCTTGTTTGGTAATTAATGTTTAACCCAACAGAATCAGTTTTATATGGACCAGATCAGTTAAACGAACTGGTCAACTTTACACAGACGATTACGTATACGAACGATGAAGTTCTTTATCCAGGTGAGACTTGGGAAGTTTCAATAGTATCCAGTGAAGTTAATGCAACTGTTAATATTACGGGTGGAACTATAAGTGGTTACTATTCATCGGCATTTGACGGATATTCAATAACATATTTAAACAGATCTAATGAATATAAAACTGCACCAGCTTGGTCACAGATAGCAAATGCCAGAGAGATTGTTAATTATACCCCAGCTATGATTCAATATAAAATATTTACGTATACTGCCACTGCAACTAGTAGCCCATCTAATATGACTGAAACTAAACAGTATCAGATTACCGTCACTAATAATTGGACAGTTGGGTTAAACTTATTAAAAGCAGCTATTGCTCAAACTATTGCGGAGAGAACATAATGCCAGCCGTAGCCAGAAAAGACGATTTATCTACAGGACACGGATGTTTCCCACCAACAGCCTTAACTGTTACTGTGGCTACAAAGAGTTATTTTAATGGTAAGCTGGTAGCATTAAAGGATAATGGTACTCAGTTTGTGCAGCACGTATGTGGTAGAACTACTCATACTCAAAGTCAGAGATTTATTAGTAGTGGTTCTTCCAAGACTTTTATTGAAGGTAAAGCCGTAGCAAGAATCGGGGATGATATTGCTTGCGGAGATGCAATTGCTCAAGGATCCCCCAACAGTTTCGTAGAATAAGCTAAATAATAAGATGGCACGCAATACTAGAACTTTTTCGGACTTAGACTTAAATTTCACTGCTCACCCAGTGACTAAAGACATTACACGTCGCTTTGACGAGAATGCCATTAAAACTAGCCTAAGAAACCTAATCTTAACATCAAACTATGAAAGACCATTTCATAGTGAAATAGGTTCACCAATTAAACGATTGTTGTTTGAACCAGCAACTCCAATGACTCAAGTTATGATTAAAAAAGCAGTAGAAGATACTGTTATTAACTTTGAGCCTAGAGTACAATTACTTGAAGTTGACGTTAATGTGAGTGGGGATAATAATTCAGTATACGTCAGCATTTATTTTAAAATCGTAAACACCGAAAGACCTTTGAGTCTAGACCTCGTATTAGAGAGAACACGATAATGGCTAATAAAAAAATCAACGTAGCAGAATTAGATTTTGATGGAATTAAACAAAATCTAAAAACCTTTTTAAAGGGTCAAACTGAATTTCAAGATTATGATTTTGAAGGTTCTGGTATGAGCATTCTTATGGACGTGTTGGCATACAACACTCACTACAATGCATTATATAATAACTTGACTATCAATGAGATGTTCTTGGATTCTGCTTCAAAGAGAAATAGTGTTGTATCTCTTGCTAAAATGTTGGGTTACGTTCCAAGATCTTGCTCTTGCTCAAGAGCTAAAGTTAGATTAACTGTAAATAATGGTATTATTGGACCAAGTTCTCTAACTCTACCTGCAAACTCAACTTTTGCCACCCAAGTTGATGGTGTTCAGTATAACTTTTATACCACATCTCAGTATACAATTTCTGGTGCAGGTACTTCTTATACATTCGACAATGTTGAGATTATTGAAGGAACACCACTAACATTCCAGTGGGAATATACTACTGGTGCTAGATTTATTATACCGAATTCAAATATTGATCTTACTACTTTAAAAGTTAAAGTTCAAGAATCTATAAATTCTACAAAGTATGAAACTTATACTAGCTCTTCAGATATTACTACTGCAGATTCAACCACTAAAGTTTATTTTATTAAAGAAATAGATGATGGTTTATACGAACTAACTTTTGGTGATGGTATTATTGGTAAACAACTAACTGTTGGTAATGTTGTTCATGCTGATTATATGGCGTCTTCTTTGAGTGCGCCAAATGGAGCTAGAATATTTAATTATAATGGCGAAACCCTAATCAACAACTCAACGAATCTTGTTAGTACGCTAGCTATTGCAGCAGGTGGTTCTGGTGCTGAGGATATTGAGTCAATTCGTTTCAACGCACCAAGAATGTATGCCACACAAAATCGCGCAGTAACTCCAGAAGATTATAAAGCCATTATCTATTCAGCATTCCCTGACGCACAGTCTGTTTCAGTTTGGGGTGGTGAAGATAATAATCCACCAGTATATGGTAAAATATTTGTTTGCGTTAAACCAAAAGATGCCAATAAATTAACACAATTACAAAAAGCAAGTTTACTCTCAACTGTACTTACAAGCAAAAACGTAGTTTCTGTTACTCCTGAATTAGTAGACCCAGACTTTATCAATATCTCATTGAATGTAAATGTATATTACAATCCAAGAGAAACTACCAAAACTGCTCCAGAAATTGCTTCTCTTGTATCCCAAACTATATTTGCGTACGATGATAGTGACTTACAAAGATTTGATGGAGTATTCCGTTATTCTAAGCTATCTCGTTTAATTGATACAACAGAAGACTCTATTACAAATAACATTATGACTGTGTTGTTACGTAGAAATATATCTCCACGTTACGGTGTTTCTGCTCAGTATATGTTGAACATAATTAACCCAATTGCATATTCTGAAGTTGCTGGTGGTTCTATTGCAACTACTGGGTTTTATATTGAAGGTAGTGATGATATTCACTACATTGACGATCTTAAAACAGAATTACGTTTATTTAAATATGGCACAAACGCAGAAAAGATTATTATCAATGAACGAATTGGTACAATTGATCACGAAAAGGGTGTTCTAGATATTAGAAACTTAAACGTAGTTGCCTTAGCTGATATTGATTGGGAATGGACAGTTAAGCCAAGATCAAACGATGTAGTTTCTGCGCTAACCCAAATTGCTAAAATTGCCAGAGATCATATGTATGTAACAGCAATCCCTGATAACTCTTCATCTGGTGATTTACGTGCTGGCTATAACTATACATTCTCAGACTCATCAGCCACAGTTTTGGGCGATAAAGTTGGTAATAGTTCAGAGTTAATTAACAACCAATAACGGGAGTAAACTGTGTCATTGGTTAAGCCAAAACTATCGTCATTAATACAATCACAACTTCCAGAGTTTGTAAGAGAAGATCATAAGACGTTTGTAGCATTCCTTAAAGCGTACTACGATTATCTTGAAACACAAACTCCAGATGTAAAAAGCCTACGAGATCTAGATACTACTCTTGAGTCGTTTATCGTTCACTTTAAAAATGAACTTGCGCTAAACTTACCAAATAGTATTGAAACTGATCCTAGATTTTTATTACAACATATTAAAGATCAGTACTTATCTAAAGGTTCTGAGGATTCGTACAGATTATTATTTAAATTACTATTCAATAAACCAGTAACTGTTGATTATCCATCGAAACAGATGCTACGTGCTTCTGATGGTAAGTGGAATCAAGACGTTTCATTAATGGTTAAAGTTACCTCAGGGCATCCAGATCAAATCGTTGGTCGCTTAGTTGATGTTGTAACTCCAAGTAAAATCATTCGTATTCAAATCGATCGTCGTCAATATATTGAAGTTGAAATAGAACGTGTAACTAAAATCTCTGAAGATATTTACGAATTCTATATTGATCGTAGATACTTTGGTGATATTAGTGTTGGCGATCGTTTACGTTATAAGACAGACACCATTTATTTCACTGGTGATATTTTAGCCACAACGTCAAATCTTAAAGTATTAGTTCCAGGACAAGGATTTAAGGTTGGGCAACTTTATGGTATTCGTAATGGTCAGGGAACTGGTTCCATTATGAAAGTTACAAAAACTAGTAGTTCTGGTGGTATTATTGCTGCTGAATTTATTAAGTTTGGTACTGGCTATACAACGGATTTCACATCAACAATCTACGCTGACTTGGGTCAGTCTGCAACAGGCACAGGTGGAAGTTCTTTACAAATCATCGGTGGAAATGTTAGTATTGTTGAATCTCTAGATGGGTTTACTGAAGCTGGTACAATTAACATTGCCAACTATTGGTTATCGTACGGTGATGGTACTTATGCTGGTGAACTCTTGCGCGAGTTCGGTGACAGTGGTACTGGTTCTGCTGTATCAAGTCCCTTTGAACCTGCTGTTATTAAAATTAGTCTTGGTCCTCTTGCCAAATATCCTGGATACTACCTAAACAATGATGGTTTCTTGGATGATGCTGTTTTTATTCAAGATAGTAGATTTTATCAAGCGTATTCTTATGTTATTAAAATTGATGAGCGTCTAGAAACTTATAAATCTTACGTTAAAACATTACTACACCCAGCAGGCATGGCTGTGTTTGGTGAGTATGATATTCGTAACGAATTTGATATTGGCATTGAACTACAATCAATGATCAAAATTCTTGCCGTCACTGAGCAAGATGAAGTATCTCTTGCAGATCGAATATCTGAATTGTTCATGACCAAAGGGTTTGAACATAGTGTATCAATGGCCAATGATTTCTTGCCATCTAAAGTATTGGCTAAATTATTAGCTGGTCACTTATTAAACGATAATGTCACGCCAGATGTAAATACAGCTATTTTAACCGATGGGATCACTTCCCGAGATTTCGGTAAGGGATTAAATGGTCATCTACTAAACGATGGCATAACTGTAGATAATAACGCAACAGTTATGCTTTCTGGTATAACTGCCAGAGATTTTGGTAAACGTCTTGATGATTTCCAACCCATGACAGACGCTATTAGTGCAAGAGATTTTGGTAAACGTCTTGATGATTTCTCTACCATTACTGAAATACCTTTGCTCAGTATTACTAAATATATTGATCCCACAATTTCTGGTGTAGATGAAACTATCCCTCAAGATAGTGGTGGATTTATGCTCGTAAACCCTTACGCTGACGCAGGGTGGTTCTTAGAACAATACGTCGGCGAACCAATCAATTTCTAAAGGAGATTCATATGAATTTAATCGAAGGCTTAAAAATGAAAGGCGAACTAACTATCGTAGTTCGTGGCGATGATGGATTAGTTAAGAATTCTATCCATGTTCCAAACTTAGTTGTTACTGCTGGTAAGAACTTTATTGCATCACGTATTGTTGGTACTGCATCTCCAATTATGTCACATATGGCTATTGGTACTGGTACTGCAACTCCAGCTGCTGGTGATACAACTCTAGGTACTGAAGCAGGTCGTGTAGCTACAACTGGTACAGCTTCAACAAATCAAGTTACATTTACGTCAACATTCCCAGCTGGTACAGGTACTGGTGCTATTACTGAAGCAGGTGTATTTAATGCAGCTTCTCTTGGTACTCTATTGTGCCGTACTACTTTCCCAGTTGTAAACAAAGCTGCTGGCGACTCTATCGCTATTACTTGGGTTGTTACTGTAAGCTAACCTTTCTATAAAGAGATAGTATGTCTTCTTCATCACTGTTAAAATCAGGATTACATAATTCCATTGCTGAGGGGTTGTTTAGCGAGATTCAAAATCGTAGTGCTCGCTATTATTATTTTCTAGGCAAAACCTTAGCGTGGAATAATGAATTGCAACCACCATTTCCTATTGACTCATTTGATTACGAATTAAAAACACGTAATGAAATTATTACAATGAAAGAAATTAAGTCTACAGACGTCGCTTTCATTGTTGATCGTAGAGATTGGACTGCTAATGAAATTTATGATATGTATGATGATAAGTACAGCGATGAATTGGACAGTATCGATCTAATCTCTGGTGGGTTTGGTTTTGCTGATCCACCAACAGTTACTATTACTGGTGGTGGAGGCACGGGAGCAACTGCGGCTGCAACTATTGCCAATGGTGTCATTATCGATATATCATTAACAAATCCAGGTCGTGGGTATACTAATACTCCAACAGTTACTATTACTGGTGGTGGTGGCGAAGGTGCTAATGCAGCAGCTATTTTACCCAAAGCATTCTCTGGTGTACAAAGAATGGAAGATGCTAATTTTTATGTGTTGACTGATGAGTTCAACGTATATAAATGTTTGGATAACAATAATAACGCTAGATCTACATATAAACCAGTTGGTACAACAGTTGATCCTGTAACTATGCCTGATGGTTATATTTGGAAATATTTGTACTCAATTCCTATTGCGTTACGTAATAAGTTTTTTACAGATGCATATATGCCAGTTGTTACTGCCTTACGTAGTCAGTTTTATTCAAACGGTAATATACAAAACGTAAGAATCGATAAAGCTGGTAAGGATTATACGTCAGCAAGTATTTCAGTAGTAGGTGATGGTAGTAGAGAAAGTGACCCACTATTAATTACAGGAACTAGTATTGCAAATGGTGGTTCTGGATTTACCACTGCAATAGTTAATATCGAGCCACCATTTGCGGGTAACGTATGGACAGATAATGTCCAAGTTTTACTTGGACAAAAGTTTTATTACGGACTTAACATATATGAAGTAACTCTTCCAGGAACATTAGCATCACCAGCACCTACTCATAAATCAGGTATTGTTTCCAATGGAACTGCTGCACTAAAATATATTGGTACTACAGCAAAAGCAACTGCAACTGTTAGTGGTGGTAGTGTTACCGCAGTTAATCTTATTGGTAGTCTGCTTGAAGTTAATATGACCTCAGGTGGTCTTGGTTATACTTCACCCCCAACTATTACGTATACTGGTGGTGGTGGTTCTGGTATTGTTTCTTCTGCAGTTATGTCTGGAACATCAGTGCAAAAAGTTGTTGTAATGGATTCTGGCGATAACTATACTAGCGTTCCAACAGTACAATTTGGAACTGCTTGGGCAGCAACAACTGCATATACAGTTGGTCAACAAATATTTGCTTCAAACAGACTTTATACTGTAACTGTTGCAGGAACAACAAGCTCAACAGCACCTACTCATACTTCTGGTAGTGCAACAAATGGTACTACGACATTATCATACGTAGGATCTCCAGCTACTGGTACTGCTGTGTTACGTTATGGTGCTGGTTATTCATCTCTACCAGCTATTACGTTCACTGGTGGTATTGGAGCATCGGCATATTTTAATGGTGTTAAATCTGAAGCAAAACTAATTCCATTATTATCTGGTGGACAAGTTGTTGGTGTTCAGATTGACGATGGTGGAGTTGGTTATACTTATGCCAACTTAACAGTTTCTGGAAATGGTACTCAAGCAGAATTAACAGCTGATCTTTCTCCAGGTGACGTTTCTACTCTACAAGCTAATACTGAACTACTAACTATTGATGGTCGTATTATGTCTTGTAAAGTTCAATCTGGTGGTTTTGGTTATGCTGCTGCTGTAGTTACTATTGAAGGTGATGGTACTGGCGCAACAGCAGAAGCAGTACTTTCTCTCGGACGTATAGTTAAAATTAATATAACTAACTACGGACAGAATTATCGTTGGGCACGTGTTACTATTACTGGTAACGGATACGGAGCCAAAGCACGTGCTGTTATCACTCCGTTTGGTGGGCACGGTAAAGATTCAATTAATGGTTTATATACAAGATCATTAATGTTTTACACCAACGTATCTAAAGATAAAAATCAAGGGTTTGACGTAAATAATGACTTCCGTCAAATTGGTATTGTTAAAAACCCAAGAACTTATGGTGGAACAGAAGGTTTAAATTCAGCGTTGGCTTCTACTTGTTTTGTTATCAATGGAAGTATTAATTTGTCACAGTTTAGCCAAGATATGATTATTCGTTTGTCGACAAATAACACTCGTTATAGAATTGTTAATCTAAACGCAAATTCAGCTTTAGTACAATCTCTAGATAATGGTGTTCCAGTCACTGGTGGTGTTATGTCAAATGAAGCATCCCAAACATTCGGTATTAATGGAGTTACTTCTCCAACAGCAGATAAATATTCAGGTGACTTGTTGTTTATTGATAATAAGCAAGCATTTACCCCAACTGCAGATCAAACAGTTACTTTAAGAACTGTTATTAAATTCTAATAAATAGTAGTAGAAACTTAACTAGAATAGAGCAAAAAGAATGATAGATTTTAACACAGAGCCGTATAATGACGATTACAATGAGAATAGTAAATTCTACCGAATCTTATTTCGTCCATCTTTTGCAGTTCAAGCCAGAGAACTAACTCAATTACAAACCATCCTGCAGAATCAGATTGCTCGTCACGGCAATCATATATTCAAGCAAGGTTCGATGGTTGTTCCTGGTCAAATCTCAATTGACACAAAGGCTAATTATGTTAAACTGCAACCACTATACAATGGTGTTGCAGTAGAAACATTTATTGATGCGTTGCAAGGTAAAACTGTTAGGGGTGCAAATCAGCAGCTTACTGCTGAGATTATTAAAGTTGAAAGTCAGCAAGCCACTGAGCCTACTACAATTTACGTTCGTTATACTAGTTCTGGTAATAATAGCACTACTAAAGTTTTTGCCAATGAAGAAGTTATCACTACTACAGACGGATTATATTCGTTTCAAGCACAAGCCGTAGATTCTACTGGAGTAGGAACAATTGTTTCTATTGAACGTGGTATTTACTATGTCAATAATTTCTTTGTATTGGTTGATGCTCATTCTCTAGTTATCGACAAATATGGTATTACTCCTTCTTACAGAGTTGGTCTTGCGATAACAGAATCAACTGTTACACCAGAAGATGATGAAACATTATTAGATAATGCTCAAAATAGTTATAACTTTGCTGCTCCTGGAGCACATCGCTATTATATCGATTTACAATTAGCCAAACTACCACTTAACTCAGTTACTGATAAAGATTTTATTGAATTATTACGCATTGAAGATGGCGTAAACAGAAAAATTGTAAGTCGAACAGAATATTCAATCCTTGAAGAAACTCTTGCTCGTCGTACACATGATGAGTCAGGCGATTATACAATTCGCAATTTTAATATTGATGTTCGTGAACATCGTACAAACGATCGTGGTCAGTGGACTCAAAACACAGCATTCTTAATTGGCGACGTAGTATTAAATGCAGGTAACCTTTACGTAGCAAAAAATAGCGGAACATCAGTAACAACTGCACCAGTTCATACTACTGGCACTGCATATGATGGTCCAGGTTCTACTGGTATTCAGTGGGAATTTACAACAACTCCAGTATATAATCGTGGTATTTTTAAAACTGGTGATGAATCTAAATTAGCAATTGGTTTAGAACCAGGCAAAGCATATGTTCGTGGATATGAGATTGAAAAGATCGCCACTGAATATGTTGCTGTTAACAAAGCACGTGACTTTGTTCAAGCAGATAATGCATTCACATCAGCTGAAATGGGTGCATTCGTAATTGTAACTAATTTAACAAAGTTGCCTCTACTTACAACCAATCAAGTTGTTACTCTACAAGATAGAATAACAGCAACTCGTGGTACCCCAGCTGGAACTGCTATTGGAACTGCTCGTGTTCGTGCCATTGAATATGATAATGGTGTATTAGGAAATACTGCAGCTACTTACAAACTATTCCTTTACGATATTCAAATGACTAATGGTAAGTCCTTTGAGCGTAATGTTAAACAAATTGCTGCAGTTTCTTCTGGATTTAGCGCAGATATTAATCCGATTCTCACACCAAAAATTGGTTCTGTAACTGCTGCAGGAACTGGAGTTACAGGTACTGGAACTTCATTCTTAACTGATTTAGTAGTTGGTGATTATATTAGAGTTGGAACTACCAACCATTTAGTATCAGCTATTGCATCACAAAATGCTTTAACTCTAGATGCTGCAACACCCCTAACTGTCACTGGTTCTGCGTTTTCTTTAATAGAAACTAGCATTATAGATGCTGCAAAAGAATCTACTAACTTTAAATTACCTTACCCAACAGTTAAATCTGTAAGAAGTGCTCTTGGTACAAATGATACTACGTATACTGTTACAGGTTATTTTACTGGTGTAGTAGCATCAGGTACTTTAACTATTAATGCTTCTTCAGGTACGTTTGCTTCTGGCACAGTTAATGGTAACTTTATTGTTGCTAGAAATGACACTGGTGATATTGTACCAGCCACAGTAACTGTTGCAGGATCAAGTGCAACTATCAACGTTGGTGCACCATTAAATGGTGTAACTTGTATCGTTATTGCAGTTATTAATAAGACTGGTGCTGGTTCTACTGAGAAAAGTAAAACCCATGTTATTGGTGCTACTGCTACTTTCTCCACAGCAACTGTTGCCACTGCACCAGTACTTTCTCTTGGTAAAGCAGACTGCTGGAAGATTAATAGTATCTTAATGGACACTGGGTCGTTTGCGTCGCCATCTGGAACATACAGCATTGATATTAGCGATCGTTACGATTTTGATAATGGACAACGTAGTACTCACTACGATCTAGGTAGACTACTACTTAAAGATACTTACGCTCCACCATCAGCTCCTGTTAGGGTTACCTTTGAGCATTTCACTCACACTAGTGGTGACTACTGCACAGTTAATTCATACCCAGCAACTATCCCTTATGATTCTATTCCTACTGAGTTGCGTGATGGATTAGACTTCCGTCCTCGAATTGACGATAATGGTAGCTTCTCTGTGGTAACATTGTTGCCAAAACGTGGTTCTACTATTAGTACAGATTTCACTTACTATCTTGCACGAAATGAAAAAATTGCTATAGATATCAGTGGAGAAATTTTTAGTATCTCTGGAACATCTTCATTAAGCCCAGGAGAGCCAGAAGATCCAGCCACAGGTATGGTTTTATATAAACTACGTCTCGACCCTTATACATTTGATATAAACGATGTTCGTGTTGAGAGTGTTGACAATCGCCGTTATACAATGCGTGATATTGGTAAACTAGAAAAGCGTATTGATAACCTTGAGTACTATACTTCTCTTTCTTTATTAGAACAACAAACAGAATCTTTAACAATTACAGATAGTTCTGGATTAAATAGATTTAAAAATGGTTTCACTGTAGATAACTTTACTGGTCATAGCGTTGGTCAAGTAAGTTCCCCAGATTATCGTTGCGCAATTGATATGGAGAATGGTGAACTACGCCCATTCTATTCTATGCGTAATGTAAACATGGTTGAGAAAGCATCTACTCCAGCTGCCAGAGCAGCTGCTTTCTATCAAGAACATTCTGATGTAATTACTTTACCTATTTTAGAAAACGTTGAGTTAGTGAAACAAAACTTCGCTTCTCGTTTAGAAAATATTAATCCGTTTGCAGTATTTACTTTCTTAGGTGATGTTAAGCTAAACCCACAAACTGATGACTGGTTTGAGGTAGATCGTCGCCCAGATATTATCAATAATATTGACGGAAACTTTAGCACGATGTCAATCCTAGCTGAAAAAGCTGGTGCTCTTGGAACAGTTTGGAATGCTTGGCAAACTCAGTGGACAGGTGCTCCTGTTTCACAAGGTCTTTCTGGAGGGTTTGGAAGAGGATTCTGGCAGATAAGAGAAACTTTTGCAACTGAAGTTGGTCAATCTAGAACTGGTATTAAAACTTCATTGGTTCCTAAAGTAGATCATCAAATTGTTTCAGATCGTGTGTTATCAACTGCAGTAATCCCGTATATTCGTTCTAGAAATATTCTAGTTCAAATCCGTGGATTAAAACCAAAAACACGTTTCTACCCATTCTTTGATAACGTAGATATTTCTGCTTATTGCACACCAGCTACTAAAATCACTTACACTTCAACTGGTGTATTTGATACTGATACCAACGTTGGTGGTGTTGCCACTGAAACTGCTCGTCGCATTAATGGCGATACTCAAGTTTGCTTAAATCGTGGTGATTATATCCGTGGTGTAACTTCTAATGCGACTGCAGTTGTTGTGGGATCAGATCTTAATAAAGTTGATCCATTAAACTCAGCTACTTGGATTAAAACGCTGCACGTTGTAAACATTATTGGCACTTTCCAAAATGGTGAACAATTCACTGGTTCTGTATCGAATACTGTTGGTCAAATCACTAGCGTAGGAACTATTGCTGCTGCTGGAAGTAATATTATAACTAACCATAATGGTGATGTCAATTTAATATTCAATATTCCAAATACAGAGTCTGTTCGTTTCCGTACTGGCAGCAGAGAGTTAAAGTTAGTTGACGTTCCACTCGCTACTGGCGCATTCACTTCCCGTGGTCGTGCTAATTACCGTGCTGAGGGTGTTGTTGAAACTAAACAGTCAACAGTTAATGCTGTTCGTAATGCTGAGTTGGTTCAAGAAGCAGTTCAAGCTACTCAAACTATTGTTGAGAATTCAACTAATATTGTGGCACAAGGATGGTACGATCCTCTAGCACAATCATTCTTGATCGACAATAAAGGTGGTGCGTTCTTAACTAAAGTAGACATATTCTTTGCCAGCAAAGACAACAATATTCCAGTTACAATGGAAATCCGTGAGTGCGTGAATGGTTATCCTGGAAAACGTGTGTTACCGTTCTCTAGAGTTACTCTAAAGCCAGAGCAAGTTACACTATCAACAAACACTGTTGATTTAGATGGCGTAGCTACTCCTTCTTATGACACACCAACTTCTTTCGTATTCCCTGCACCTGTATACGTTCAAGACAAGGGTGAATATGCAATCGTTTTACTTTCTGATTGCAACAATTATAAAGTTTGGATTTCTCAGTTGGGTGATCCTGTTCCAGGAACTTCTAGAACTATTTCTGAGCAACCGTATCTTGGTTCATTGTTTAAGTCTCAGAATGCTTCGACTTGGACAGCTGACCAAACTCAAGATTTGAAGTTTACCATTTACAAAGCCAAGTTTGATACTTCTGCTGTTGGTACAGTTCAGTTTGTGAATGATGTTTTACCATATACTACTCTTGAGCAAGATCCATTCCAGATGACTGCTGGTTCAAATATTGTACGTGTATGGCAAAACAATCATGGATTAACTGACAACTCTAAAGTTACTATAACTGGCGTTTCTGGTACACTAAATGGTATCCCAGCAGCTCAGTTAAATGGAACTTGGTTTGTTACAAATATTGATCTAGACTCGTATACTATTAGCACTACTGCAACAGCTACTGCCACTGGATATTTTGGTGGAAGCACAGTTCGTGCTACTGGTCAAGTTCAGTTCGATGCGTTCCAACCAGCAGCTCAAATTCAAAGTTTCTCTGAGACTTCTGTTTCGTATGGAATTAAAACTACTTCAGGTAAATCTGTAGATGGTTCTGAAGCCCCATACGTTCAAGATGTTGGATTCTTGGATTGCTTGGCTAACTCTAATAACTACGTGTATAGCCCTAGAGTTGTAGCTTCCGAGGTTAATGAAAATAGCTTTACTGGTGGTAATAAATCGCTGACATTTGCGGTTAATATTTCCTCAACTAATGATTCATTATCTCCTGTTCTAGATACTCAGCGTATGTCTTTAACTGCGATCTCGAATAGAATTAACTCGGCTACAAACACAAATACCAATGTAACTCCAGTAGACTTTACAACTGTATTTACTGGCGCAACTGGAGCATTTAGTTTCTCAGGTTCTACCATTACTTCTAGTGTTACTGCAGTTACAGACTTAATGAAGACTATTGGTATCGGTCACTTTATCCGTATTACTTCTGCTACTACAGCTGGAAATAACGGACAGTTCTTGGTGACTAACATAGAAAATACTACTGGAAGCACTTGGGTTATTACCGTTTCTGGTGTGACATTTACCAGTGAAGCAGCTGTTACAGGAACTACTGTAGATTCAATTAACTTATTCACAGATGACATTACTCCAATAGGTTCTTCATCTGCTTCTAAGTATGTTACAAAACCTGTTAAACTTACATTACCTTCTACTTTCTTGAAGGTAAGATTTGCTGCAAATATCCCTAGCCAGTCTGATGTTCTAGTATACTACAAGACTTCTCTTGGTTCTACAGGAACTTTAGATAAGACTAAATATACTCTAGCAAGTCCTGTTTCTGCTCCAACTAAGGTTGAGAATGGAAACGAATCTTTCTACGACGTAGATTATTCATTGACTAACCTAGTACCTTTTGATGCTGTTCAAGTCAAGTTGGTTATGAAGTCAACAAATAGTTCTGCTATCCCAAGAATCAAAGACTTGAGAATTATTGCTTGCGCATAATATGAAAATACTAAAAGTTTCTGGTCACGATGACTTAGTTAGAGATACTTCTTCTAATGCCATCGTGAACACTAATATGTCTGCATACGCTGAGTATGTTAATCGTAGAAACGCTGTTCAAGAAGAAAAAGAAACAATTGCACAGCAGGGCGTAGAAATAAATAATATTAAATCAGAGCTTTCTGATATAAAGCAAATGCTAAAAACATTATTAAACGCTCGCTGAATCAAAAGGAAAAATAATGGCGACATTAGTCTTAAGAACTACCAAAGGTTCTCCCCTTACTAACGTAGAAGTAGATGCTAACTTTACGAACTTAAATGACGAGTTAGCAACTAAACTAAATTCAGCGAGTTACAATGCTGCGGATATCTTAACAAAGATAAAAACTGTTGATGGAACAGGATCTGGTTTAGATGCAGACTTTCTTGATGGATTATCTGCGTTAGCTACACTACCTGTACCAACAGATAAAAGTTCTATCGTTGCACGTGATGCCACTGGTAATGTCGGCTTAAATGCACTTACTTTGGCTGGAGCACTATTAGGTACTTCTGCCACACTAACAGGTAATTTGTCTGTTGGTAGTATTACTATCTCTGGTGGATCTATTCCTGTTACTGTTGGTGGTACTGGTGCCACTAACGCTACTAACGCTAGATTAAATCTAGGTCTGGAAATTGGTGTAAATGTCCAAGCATACGACGTTGAACTGGCTGCCATTGCAGAATTAACTTCTGCAGCAGATACTACTCCATATTACACAGGTTCTGGAACTGCTGCCTTAGCACCTTATACTGCATTTGCAAGATCATTTGATGCTGCAGCCAATGCTACTGCTGCTCGTTCTGTACTTGGTCTTGTTTTGGGTACAGACGTTCAACCTTACGATGCGGACTTAGTAGCACTATCTGGTATCGCTACTAACGGTATTTACGTTAGAACTGGTAACGGAACTTCTGTAACACGTGGCATTACTGGCACTACTGGTCGCATCGTTGTTACTAATGGAGATGGTATTGACGGTAATCCTACACTGAATACTGGTGAAGACGTACCTTCTCTAGCTGGAAATAATACTTTTGCAGGATCGGAGAATACATTTAGTGGTACTGTTTTTGCAAGTTTATTCCAACAATCCTCAGATGCCAGATTGAAAGCAGATGTAAAAACGCTAAATAATGCTGTAGATGTTGTTAGTAACCTGCGTGGCGTTTCTTATCTAAAAGATGGTAAGAAAGAAATCGGTCTAATTGCCCAAGAAGTCGAAGAGTTTTTACCAGAAGTAGTTGGTGAAACTGCCGATGGATTTAAGACTGTTGCGTATGCAAACGTGGTAGGACTTTTAATCGAAGCGATTAAAGAACAACAAAACACTATTAAAGAATTAAATACTCGTTTAGAGAAACTGGAGAAATAATATGCCTGTAGCTGCAACTGGATTTAGAATATCAAACGGCACAGACCTTAATGGTTTATTTTGGACATGGCAGGGAGACACTGGTAATCGTGGCGTAAACGATGCAAACGGTAACTGCGGATGGGCTTGCGCATGTAATGCGTGTAACTCTGCGTGTAACTGTAACTGCGGTAACTGCGATGCGGCAGACTTAGCGTTCAACGTACACGTTACTGACTGGCGTTTAAATGTATTCCGTAACACTACATACGCTGATGGTCTACGTCATGACTCCCAAGAACAAAGTATGGGTCACTTTAAGTACTTGCGTGTAAACTGTAACTGTAACTGCGCATGTAACTGTAACTGTGCTTGTAACTGTAACTGCTAAGGATTAGCCCAAAATGTATAAAATTTTTAAAATCAATATTATCGGACTTGATACTTCAGACGACACTCTTGGCATTAATCCTACAGTAAGAGCAACTATGGGATACAGTGAATCTACCAAACAGATCACTGTTTTAGTAGAAAAGATTATTTTCCCAGAAGTTCCAACAACTGAGTCTGTTGATCTAAGAGGTGAACACACAACAGTTACGTATGAAACTTTGTTAGAGAAAACATTCACTCCAGAAGACTTCCCAAAAACACGTGGATCTATTCGTTGGGTAGTTGACTATGATGTTGCCAATAATAAGATTGTTGGTCCATTTGATGCTCTAGAGTATACAAAAACTAGAGCAACAAGTACCACATCACATCGTTTAATTCCTAGAATCGTTAAAGAACGCTACACTACAGATCTAATTCCATTATTCACTATTGATAATTTTTATAAAGCTGCTGCAGATTTCGACGCATCTATAATGACTGTATATCTTGATAATCAAGGTATAGAATTTAACGATACAGTTTTAACAGGTGACTTAACTACAGCTGAAGAAGTAATTCAAGCTGGTGCAACAACTTGGCAATATAAAAACTTGCATACTAATGTGCATTATGAAATTCTAGATAATGATGGAAAGATTATGTCAACTATTCTTCCATATACAAAGGATAGTGCTAAAGCAGCAATTACATATCCAATGATAGTTCCAGCAGAATTGATACAATCTGCAGAAGAAAACCCTCATACATCACCAATCGGTGGCAATCGATTTAAAGTTCAATTACCAGCAGCTGAATATTATAACGTAAGAGCTTCTTTTGATACTCATTACCCAAATAAAACAATACCTGTTGAATTTGGTGTAACTTGTGTTAATGGCGTACCAAACAAAACCAGATTAGTAGCTGGTGGTTACGATAAAGATCGCTTTGCTGCAGGTGACGAAACTAATCAGAATATTATTAACTACAGAAATCAGCACGATCAAACTGGATCGAATCGTACCTTGAATGGTGTGGATTCATTACGAATTAGCACCAATGGTTTGGTTGCTGGTGATTTTATTAAATTAAAGTTAAATATTGGTGAATTCTATTCTTATTCTGAACTTTGGATCGAAATAGTATAACTAAATACAATTGTTATTAATACATTATAAGGATTAACATGAGTTTGTATAAAATGGTTCTTACTGGAGCCAATGATGTGGAACAGTATTTAATTTATGATCCAATGACTTCTGAGATCTACTGGGAAGAAACTGGTGAGCAGCCTACTCTGGAATACATTTCAAAGGGGTTGACTTACCAGATTGACTCCAAAGTGTGGACTCCAGCTAAAGTTACAAATCCCCACAATCCTGAACTTCACGGTAAGAAATCACGCAAGCCAACTACACTTAAAATCACAATGGGTCTTAAGTGTAATTATGCGTGTTCTTACTGCAATCAAGCCCATCAGCCACATGACCCAGTAGGTGGTCCAGAAGATGCTGAAGAGTTGGTTGAAAAGATGAAAAAGAGTTTTGACTTCAACACTTATGATAAGTTTCGTTTAGAATTCTGGGGCGGTGAGCCTATGGTTTATTGGAAGACACTAAAACCACTTGCAGAAAAACTTAAAAAAGTTTATCCGAATGCTCAATTTATGATGGTTACCAATGGTTCTTTACTAACTAGAGAAAAGATAGATTGGTTTAATCGCATGGGATTCGCTATTGGTATGTCTCACGATGGTCCACTGCATGCGCAGAATCGTGGTCCAGATCCACTAGATGAACCAAAAGCTAAAGATGCTGTAGTTTATGCGTTAAAAACTATGGGTCAAGGTAGATTTACATTCAACTGCGTATTGACACGTGAGAATGTTTCAATACCAGCTGTTCGAGATTTTATTTGCGATAAGTTGAATCGCAAAGATTTTGGTTATGATGATGTGAAAGTTGATCAAATGGAACTTCAGGTAACTACTGAAGAATTGATGTTGCCTTATGATGATGGTGGAATGGCACATTCTTTGCAAACTCCAGATGAAAAGAAAGAAATATTACATGCACTTTTCTGGGAAACTATCCAAGGAAATAATCAGTTTAGTTGGACAGTAAACTCAAAAATTACTGGGTTCTTTGAATCTTTAGTTTATAAGAGACCTGCAGAAGTAGTTGGTCAAAAGTGTGGTATGGATAAAGAAGATAACATTGCTATCGATATGAAGGGTAATGTTACTACTTGCCAGAACACTTCTTCATTAACCAAACACAATTTAGGTAATATTGAAGACTTAGATAATGTTAGATTGACTAACTCATATCACTGGTCTACACGAGCCGAATGCCCTTCTTGTCCTGTAGTTCAGTTGTGTCAAGGAGCTTGTTTGTTCCTAGAAGATAAACACTGGTCTCAAGCATGTGAGAACTTATTCTATTACAATCTTGCAATTTTAGCAGGATCTCTGTTCATAATGACTGACGGATTAATTTTGACTAGAATAGAAGGCGAGAAGATTAGGTTTGATGATGTCAAAGCACTTGATATTATTGACATCAATTTTGTTAAATCTGGTGGAACTAAAAAATCTTGGAAGGTTCGTAAGCCAATTAACATTCCAGTAGTTTCTATTCCAGAGATGCCAGTAGTATAATGGCTTTTTTGGACTGTATGATATGGGAATTGAATAAGTTCCCGAGATATGGTAGATACCGAAACATTTATACCATATCTAATGTTTTCCATTATTGTTCTAGTACACAAGAGTATCAGAACAATAATGTTGCTATTCAGATTCCAGAATTTGAACTTATTGCATCAAAAGCTGATCTAGAGTTTTTTTATGAATATAAGAAGCAAATTATTGAAAAAGGCATTCCTGCAATAATAAATTTAATAAATAATGATGTAGAGACATGGTCTTTAGACCTTTCAAAAGCAAAATTTTTACAACACCTTAAACGGTAGGAGAAACAAATGAGTAAAAAGCACGTAAAATGGGTTATCGCCCACGAGCCAATCGGGTTATTTCTTAAAGTAGCTGAGTCTTTCGCTAAAGAAGTAAACGAAAAAACAAATGGTCAATTTGATATTGAAGTTCTTTCTCTTTCTGCATACGCTGAGAAATACAACGCAGGTAAGAAAGTTACTAAGAACGATCTAATGCAATTGATCAATGATGGCACTATTGAAATGAGCCACATTTATACTACATGGTTGGCAGACTACAACAAAGATTTAAACGCATTAGATTTACCTTTCCTATTCCAAGATCACGCCCACGCTGATCGTGTTTTAGAAGGCGAAATTGGTACTCAATTGTTAGCTGACGTAAGCAAGAATTCTAACATTCACGCTATGTCTTTCACTTACTCTGGTGGCTATCGTGTAGTTCCAGCAAACTTTAAAGCTGACACTGTAGACGCATGGAAATTTAAGAAAGTTCGTACTAGCCGTTCACCAGTTGCTATCGATACATTCAAGTTACTAGGTGCTAACACTTATCCAGGAATTGATCTTGAAGAAATGAACACAGCTGCACAAGCTGGCGTTATCAATGCTGGTGAGTCTACTTATGTACGTATTTTCCCACTACAGCAAAATGAAGCATTCAAGTATGTTAATGACACTGCTCATAGCTTGTTCTTAACTTCAATCATCGTCAACAAAGACTGGATGGCTCAGTTTGACGAACAAACTCGTGAAGTTATGGCAACTGCTGCATTTAATGCTGCACGTAAAGAGCGTCGTGAGTCTGTTGCTGATATTCCAAACATCCTTGCAGAGTGCGAAGCAAAAGGTGTTAAAGTTATCAAGATGTCTGAAAAAGAAGAACAGAAGATGAAAGATGTTACTTCTAAAGTGTACGAAATGTACGCAGACTACTTTACTCCAGGTTTAGTTGCTAAAATTAAGCTACAGTAATACTGTCTAAATACATTATGTTAGGGGATGTTTAGGCATCCCCTTTTTTATTGGGGATATATGAATCAAATTTTATTTTATAACACTGGATTTGTTAGGCAAGTTATAGAACAGCAGCCTAATATTTTAGATGGATACTTGTTAGATAAAGATCTATTTCATTTTTATGATAAACATAAAATGAACTTAAATGTAGCTTATGATAGAACAGGTAATGTCCCGCACTATTTGAATATTAAGTCTGGATTACTTCAGATACCTAAAGTTGATTCAGCTTTTAATAAATCATTCGCTGAGTGCGTTGAGGATAGGTGTAAAGAACTATTATCTCTTGGTAAGCGAATAAATGTAGTGTGGAGTGGCGGAATAGACAGCACATTAGTTTTGTGTGCTTTGTTACACTACGCAAATGATCCCAGTCAAATAGTTGTATACGGAACGTACACATCCGTTTTAGAATCAGGTGATTTCTTAGAGAAACGAATTATCCCCAGAGGTGTTGAGGTAAAACTTAAAGTATCTTCTCGTAGAGATTTTGATGATTGTTCATCAGATGAGATTTTTGTTACTGGGTTTTTTGGCAACCAGCTATTTGGACCAACGGATAACTTTTCAGTAAACTCAACTGTAAAAACTGACATATCATTCTTTCATCATCAGTTCAATGGTGATCCTCTAGAGGATTATACAAAGTATGTTGACCCAGAACTTCACGAGTTTTTGTTGCCGTGCATTAAAGCTAGCCCCAAGAAAATAGAAACGCTAAGAGATTTACGCTGGTGGCTTATATTTAATTTTGATTGGTATACTGCAGAATTTGCAACTAGAGTAAATACTAATCAGCAGAATAATCAATATCACTTTTTTAATACTGATGATTTTCAGCGTTATGTTCTAACTACAAAAGAACCATTTACTAAAGAAGTTGGTAATCCGCTTACACATCGTTGGGTAATGCGACAGTTAATTGAAGAGATGACTGGAGACAGCAATTATGCTTGGACAAAACCAAAAGGGGTTTCCAATTTAGGAAACCCCGATCCAACATGGTTGCTTTTACTAGAAGATTATAGTGTGTTTAAATTACCAACTACATCTTTTATAAATCAAAGCAGGATTACTGCCCAAAACCGACCTTGATATTTAATGTAACATAGGCTTGAGTATCTAGATTTGTTTCAGTATAACGCATTAGATATCCAGGTGTTACGAAGATTTCACCAAATCTACCACGAATTTGAAACGAAGTAGATACTAAGTTTTGTGAACATACTTGTCTAGTAGTGTGAACACCACCACGTGAATCTGCAAAATATGTTGGTGGAGTATATTCTCCAGTATGCAGAACTAATGTAAATACCAACGGGACATGCTCGTAAGCGTGCAAAGGAATGTGTTCTAATTTTTGCTGGAACATAGCATTAGAACCAATAATTAAAGGTGTATACTGCATCTCATTATTAAATTCTGGAAGATCTTGACAAATAGTATAAACAATCTCTTTGATTTTATCTACGTATTTGTTATCTTCCATCTTGAATAGATCGTCAGTTACCGTTGTTGATACTGAATTTACTAAATCGATAAATTCTTGATCTTGAAAAGTCAAGCCATCCATCATTTCAGGATTGATGTCAAAACTCTTAAACTGTGTTGAAAATAGTTCTTTTGCACAGCTTTCTGTTACAAGTTTTGAGACAGGGTTAGTGTTTTCCATGGTATCTCCATAATAGGTTAAATATCGCTTCAAAGAGCTCAATCTATTTATACTATTCGCAACCAGCGTTTCAAAATTCAATAAATAAGTATGTATATTGGGAGAAAATAAACAGTGGCTACAGTAACAAACCTTTACGTTGATCAAGGCGCATTTTACAGAACATACGTGACAGTCGCTAATACTGATGGTACTCCATTAGATTTGACTGGGTTCACTGCAGCTTCTCAAATGAGAAAGTCGTATCAGTCCTCAACTGCTTACAACTTCACTACTTCTATAAGTAATCCGTCTCAGGGTAGAGTTCGAGTAGAACTATCTTCTGAGCAATCTAGGGTAATCCCAGCAGGTAAGTATCTATATGACATAGAAGTTAGATCTCCAACAGGAGAAAGAACTAGAGTTGTAGAAGGTATTGTTTTGATCAACCCAGAAATAACAAAGATTTAATATGGCAGATATTATAGCAACTGTATCCGACCCATATGGTAATACCACTGATGGTGGGGCTACAGTAGTAGCCAGTCAAACATCAGTAGCACCAAACACGATAGAAAACATGTTAGATGTTGACTTACAGTCACTAACTAACGGATCGATTTTAATTTACAAGAATAACACTGCCAAATGGACTGCTTCTATAAACTTAGATGCTCAGAACATGGAAGGCGGAGAATTTTAACGGAGACATAAGATGGCATCTATTATTCGCATAAAGCGTTCATCAGTTAGTGGAAATCCAGCAACGCTGGGTGCTGGTGAATTAGCGTACTCAGCATTAACCGATAACGGCTCAAATGGTGGTGATCGTTTATACATTGGTTTTGGTACAGAAACTGCTGGCAATGCTGCTAACCACATTGTTATTGGTGGTAAATATTTCACCGATATGTTGGATCATACTAAGGGTGCGACGCTTGCAAACTCTGCTCTTATAACTGATGCAAATTCCAAATTAGATCTATTATTAGTTGACAATTTATCGCTAAATGGCAATACTTTAAGTTCAACAAACACCAATGGTAATTTAACTCTTGCTGCAAATGGCACTGGGTTTATTGATATCTCTACTGGTGTCGTTAAAATTGCTTCCACTACTGCAGCCACTGGTTCAAATACTGGTGCGTTACAAGTTGCTGGTGGTGTTTCTATTGAAGGTGCTCTTTATCTTAATGGTACATTAGCAGCTGGAAGCTCATCATTCACTTCTATTAATAATACACCAATTGGTAATACTACACCAAGCACTGGTGCATTTACAACTTTATCTGCAAGCAGCACATTAACTGTTACTGGCGCAGCGACATTTAATGGCGCAGTAAACATTGGTGCTGTAACTCTTGCTGAGTACATCTATGATACAGTTGGTGGTGCTGTAACTGGTGGAACAGGTATTACTATTACAAATAGTGATGCTGGAAATACTTCTACAGTTTCTATCACCAATACTGGTGTAACTTCTGGGTCATATGGTTCTACTACAGCAATTCCAGTTATCACTGTTAATGCTCAAGGTCAATTAACTGGCGTTACAACTGCTCCAATCACTACAACTCTTGGTATTGCAGCTGATACAGGCACAGATTCTATTGCTCTTGCCAGTGATACATTAACTTTTGCTGGTGGTGAAGGTATTGATACTTCTATCAATACAGTTACTAATACACTTACTATTGCAGCAGAAGATGCTTCTACATCTAACAAGGGTGTCGCTTCTTTTGAAACTGCAGATTTCAATGTAACAGCTGGTGCAGTTGAATTAAAAGATACAGTTGTTAAATCTGTTACTACAGATTCTGGTGCTTTAACTCCAGCCACTCATGGATTCTCTATCCTTGGTGGTGAAGGTATTGATGTAACTCACTCTGGTACAACAATCACAGTTACTGGTGAACTGGCTTCTACAACTAATATCGGTGTAGCATCTTTTGACACTAATAACTTTACTGTTACAGCTGGTGTTGTTGCTGCTAAAACTGTTACTCTTGGTTCTTCTACTTTAACACTTGGTTCTACCACAACTGCTATTGCTGGTCTTACTGAACTAACTGTTGATAATTTAAACTTTAATGGCAATACAATCAGTTCTACTGATACTAATGGCGATATTATCATTAGTCCAAATGGTACTGGTAAGGTTGACGTTGCTGGTTCTGTTATTACTGGTCTTAGTGAACCTGTTGGTCCAACTGATGCAGCAACAAAGAACTATGTTGATACTGTTGCTGAAGGATTACACGTTCACGAAGCTGCAAAAGTTGCAACTACTGACACTCTTGCTGTTCTTTCTGGTGGAACTGTAACATATGCCAATGGTACTGCTGGTGTTGGTGCAACACTTACTCTTTCTGCTGGTTTAACAGCACTTGATGGTGTAACACTGGCCAATGGCGATCGTATTCTTGTTAAGAATGAAGCAAACCAAGCACACAACGGTATGTATGTACGTACCAGTGCAACTGTTCTTACTCGTGCTTCTGACTTTGACACTGCTGCTGAAATCGGTGGTGGTGACTTTACTTTCGTTGAAAATGGTAGTACATACGGAAACACTGGTTGGGTACAAACTTTTGAAGTATTGACTGTTGGTACAGATACTGTTATCTGGCAACAGTTCTCTGGTACTGGTACATTTACTGCTGGTGCTGGTTTAACTATTTCTGGTACAGAGTTTAATGTTATCGGTACTGCAAATAGAATTACAGTAAATCCAGATAGCGTTGATATTGCTTCCACTTATGTTGGTCAAACTTCTATCACTACTCTTGGAACAATTAGTTCTGGTACTTGGCAGGGCACTATTGTTGCTGGTCAATACGGTGGTACTGGTGTTAACAATGCTGGTAAGACAATTACTCTCGGTGGTAACCTTACAACTATTGGTGAATTCACTACAGCATTAACTGCAACTGCTAATACATCATTAACATTACCAACAACTGGTACACTAGCAACTCTTGCTGGAACAGAAACATTAACTAATAAGACTATCACTGGTGCAGTTATCAGTGGTGGTTCTATTGATAATACCCCAGTCGGTGCAACTACTAGATCTACTGGTGCCTTTACATCTCTAGCAGCCAATGGTGCCGTAACATTCACTAGCACTACTGACTCTTCTGCTGTTGGTAATGGAGCTTTGGTTCTTTCTGGTGGCTTATCTGTTGCCAAAGCAATGTTTATTGGTACTAATATTACTGGTGCTGGTGCAGCAACTTCTACCCTTGATGGATTTAACATCGATGGCGGCACTTATTAATATTGACTAAATAGAATTAGTCGGCTGGGGTTTTTACCCCAGCTTTAACCTTTTTAGGAAGATGAATGAGTAACAAAATTATACTCAAGAAATCATCGGTCGTAGCGAAAGTTCCGCTTACCAGTGATTTAGAATACGGTGAATTGGCATTAAACTATGCTGACGGCAAACTGTATTTCAAGAATTCTTCCAATGTAGTAAACTCGTTCGCTGCGAACGTTGACCTGTCTTCATATGTCAGCTTGACAGGCACACAAACCCTCACCAACAAAACCCTCAGCAGTCCTGTACTAACAGGAACATTGACTGCTGGTGGCAGCACAGGTATAAATGGACAAGTTTTAGTTTCCACTGGTACTGGCGTACAGTGGCAATCACTAGCTTCAAATACTCTAGATGGACTTACTGATGTTGTTATAAGTTCACCTCAAGCTCAGCAAGTTCTTAAGTTTAACGGAACTCAGTGGATTAACGCAAACAACGATGTTGCGGTAGCTTCTGCAGTTTTTGCACCACAAGCAATGAGTGACTTAGGTTCAGTTACTGATTTAGTTATTAGCATATCTGAAGATCTTGGGCTTATCACTGAACTTGCTTATTTCGTTTATGACATGGGACAATTACGTTTAGATGGTATTGTATCATTGAATAACTTGGATCAATCTGTTAAATCAGATTATATTACTTACGCAATTATTTTTGGATTTTAAAGGTTAAACTATGGCTCGTCAATTAGCAGAAAAATATATTTTCACTCCAGGTGGTACAAATGCAGGCACAATTAAAATTCCAGGTAAGATTGATTTAAACCAATTACTGGTTATCACCAATAAAACTACTCAAGAAAATATCTATGCTCTAGGTGATCCTACCAGAAGTGCATCATGCTCATTTAACGCAGACGATATTGATACTTTTAATACTGCCTTTGATGGCGTAACAACTATCACTTTGACTAAAGACACATCAGAGATGTTGTCTACACATTCTTTGGCAATCTACAGTGATGCTCCAGCTTATCAAGGTACTGTTGTTAAACCATACTTTTTCGGCACAGATGCCATTGAACGTATACGTATTGCAAATCCACAGGCCATGATTGACGCTGACTTTGAGTATGGTCTACAAACTACAAAGTGGCAGAACTATTCTTCTATTAGAAACATTCCAGGTATCTATGAGAAACCAGGTCTTGACTTGTTTATTACCAACGTAACTACTGACGGAGCAACTCCTTCTATTATTACTGTTACTTGTTCAGCACCTCACGGTCTTGCAGTTGCAGATCCAGTAATTTTACATGGTCTTTCTGTAGTATCTAATTTTGGTCGTGCAGAAGGTGCATTTATTATCGCCACTGTTCCAAGTGCCACTACGTTTACTTATTATGCTAAAGGTATTGTTGGACAAAACGGACAAACTATGTACGGTAGTGCAACATATGGTCGTCGTGGAGGTTTTTACGCTGGTGCACAATTACCAGTAGCTTCAATTACATCTAATGGAGCAAACCCATCAAATATTACTGTAACATTATCTGCGAACCATGGTTTAATCCCAGGTTCTCCAATTTCAGTTATTGCCACTTCTAGTGGAACAAACCACAACTTAGCTTCTGGAAACTGGTTTTTAGAAACTATTTCTAGCCCAACAACATTCACTTATACTTCTCGAGTAGGTGGAGCAGTAGCTGCTGCAGGATTAACTGCCAAAGTATTTGTTCGCTCAGATGCTATTTCTATTCACAGACCATTCGATGGTGGTATTATTCTTGGTCCATTCAGTCCATCCAATGGCGCATCTGCTATCCGACAAACTAAAAAATATATTCGTTATCAATCTGGTAAGGGTATTATGTTTACATCGGGTGTTTTATTTTGCCCAGTACATAACTTAGACCAAATTTCAGCCAATGGAACTGCTCCAGGATCTGTTGTTACCGTAGTGTGTGAAAGTAACCATGGTTGTCAAGTTGGAGCAACAGTAACAATTGCTGGTGTTATCACTGAAGGATATAATGGTACGTATGGTGTTACTTCTATTATTAATGAACAGACATTTACATTCTCAGCTTCTAATACACTAGAAGCTGCCAATACAGTATTAACTGATTTACCACGTGTGTCAGTTGTTGGCTGGCATGGCTCTACTGTTCGCTGCGGTCCATTCGATGATCAGAATGGTGTTTACTGGGAATTTGACGGTCAAGAGTTGGCTGTTGGTAAGCGTTCAGGTACTTATCAATTATCTGGATTTGTTTCTTGTACTCCAAATTCTCAAGCAGTGACAGGGACGAATAGTAGATTTACTCAGCAATTGCGTGCTGGTAATAATATTATTATTCGCGGAATGACATACAAAGTTGCATCTATCAGTAGTGATACAGCATTAACAATTAACCCACCATATCGTGGTATCAATCCATCTAAACCAGTTAAGTATACAGTAATTAGAGATACACGTGTTACCCAAGCTCAATTTAATATTGATAAAATAGATGGAACTGGGGAATCTGGTTATAAAATGAATATCGCCAAGATGCAGATGATCGGAATTCAATTCTCATGGTATGGTGCTGGTTTTATTGATTGGATGATTCGTGGATCTGATGGTAATATGATTCCTGTCCATAGAATGAAACAGAACAACGTAAACGATGAAGCGTATATGCGTACTGGTAACTCAACTATTCGTTATCAGGTTATTAATGAAATTGGTGCATCTACATTAACTGAAGATGTAGATGCAACACAAACAACTATTCCAGTTAAAGATGCATCTAGATATCCAGCCACTGGTGGAGTACTTAATCTTGAAGGTGAGTTAATTCCATTCACTGGTAAAACAGGAAATACATTAACTGGATGTACTCGTGGTGGTAGTATTACTCAATTCGTTGGTGGTTTAAATAGAACTTTCACAGGTAGAGCAGCGTTTGCGCATAGCAAAGGTGTTGGACAACAAGGTGTTGGATTAATGAGTGTAACATGTTCACCACTAATTAACCACTGGGGTTCATCATATATTATGGACGGTAACTTTGACCAAGATCGTGGTTACTACTTTAACTATGCTTCTTTGAATAATACAATTGCGGCAGGTGCTTCAAAAACCGTATTCTTTATTAGATTGGCTCCTTCAGTTTCCAACTCTATTGCTGGAGACTTTGGTGATCGAGATCTAATCAATCGTTCACAATTGCTACTTGAAAAACTACAGATTACTTCTGACCAATCGGTTCAGGTTTATGGTATGTTAAATCCAGGTAATATTGACGCATCATCATTAAGTTGGGAAAACGTCAATACAGCAGAGTTAGGTTCTCAGCCATCTTTTGCGCAAATTGCATTTGGTGGTTCTACTGTTGCCAGTCCAGGAGAACAGATTTTCTCAACTCTGGGACAACCAGGAGGTTTCTCTGAGATTGACTTGGTAAAACTAAAAGAGTTATCGAATTCGGCAATTGGTGGTTATAGTAATTATCCAGATGGTCCAGACATGTTGGCCATTGTTGTTAGAAATTTAGGAACAGCTTCATCTAAGGTAAACGTAAACTTATTCTGGACAGAAGCTCAAGCCTAAATATAAAAAAATTAGAGGAAAACCATGGCAACACAAGTACAGTTTAGACGAGGTACAACTACTCAGAATAATGCGTTTACTGGCGCAGTCGGAGAACTAACATACGACACTGAAGTTAAAACTCTTAGAATTCACGATGGCGCAACTGCTGGTGGTGGTTCCATTGCTTTAACAACAAATGCAACGCAAACAGTTCTAAATAAAACTTTTAGTACTGGTTCTGTTTGGAATGGTGGTCCAGTCTCGTTACAATACGGTGGAACTGGAACTCCAATCAATCCAGTGGCTGGTGCTGTTGCGTATGGTACAGCTAATGGTATCCAATTATCTGCAGCTGGTACTTCTGGTCAGGTTTTAATTTCTGGTGGTACTGCTGGTCCTTCATGGATTAACTCTACTGGTCTACAAACTGGTACTGCTGTTAACGCAACATTTGCATCTAACGTTGCAGGTGGATCTGCTGGTCAGTTAGTTATTCAGCAAGATTCTTCTTTAACTACATTTATTACTGCTGGTGCTGTTGGAACATTCTTGAAGTCCAATGGTGCTGGTTATGCTCCAGGTTGGGCAACTGCTGACATTACTATTGGTAGCACTGTTATTGATCTTGGATCTAGCACTACTTCATTAGCTGGTTTAAACATTTTAGCTGCAACTGGAACTAGCCACTGGACATTACCAGTTGGTACTACTGCCCAACGTCCAGCATCTCCAGCAGTTGGTCAAGTTCGTTATAACTCTTCTCAATCTACGTTTGAGGGTTACTCATCTGGTGCATGGTCTTCACTTGGTGGTGTTAAATCTGTTGATGGTTTAACATACATTATTGCTGAAACTTCAGCTGGAGCATCAAATGATGAATTAGAATTTTATGCTGCAACTGGTTCTTCAACTACAACTAAGGTTGGTGGTTGGAATTCCACTCGTTTGCTAGTTTCCAATAGCACTCAGTCTTCAAGCACTAGTACTGGTGCACTACAAGTTGTTGGTGGTGCTGGTATTGGTGGACACTTATATGTTGGTGGTACTGTTAATATTACAGGAAACCTTACTGTTACAGGTACTACAACTACTACAAACAGCCAATCACTAACTGTTACAACTCCTCAGTTGTTCTTGGCTTCTGATAATACTGGTAACACAACTGATATTGGTATTATTGGTGGTTACGTTAGTAGTGGCAATAAGAGAACTGGTCTTGTTAAACAAGCATCTTCTAACGAATGGCGTTTGTTCTCTAATACTACAGCAAACCCAGGAACAGTATATGATTTCACTGACGCAGTTTATGACAACCTACGTCTTGGTGGAATTATCGGTACTGGTAATTCAAGTATCGGTGGCACATTAGCTGTAACTGGTGTAACAACACTAAGTTCTACACTTAGCGTTTCTGGTTTAATTACTTCTACTAGTGGTATTTCTGGTGGTCCAGCGTCTCATACTACTGGAACATTTAGTGGTGATATAACAGCTACTAGTGGTTCATTTAGTGGTGGTGTAACAGCCTCAGGTGGTTTCCAAACTTCTTCAGATGCTAGATTAAAGTCTAACATTCAAGATTCTTTATATGGTCTTGATACAGTTCTTGCTTTGCGCTCAGTTACATATACCAAAGATGGTAAGTCTGATGTAGGTCTTATTGCTCAAGAAGTTGAAGCTATAATTCCAGAATTTGTTGGTGAAAATAATGATGGCATGAAGACTGTTAACTACTCACAAATGGTTTCAGTTCTAATTAAAGCTGTTCAAGAATTAAAAGCAGAGGTAGATACTCTAAAAGCCAGACTAGGAGAATAAGATGGCTGTAACATCAAGAGATGGTTTGAAACAATATGCGCTGCGAGCACTTGGCGCACCTGTGCTTGAAATTAACGTAGATGATGATCAATTAGAAGATCGCATTGATGAAGCACTAGATTACTGGCGTCAGTATCACTGGGATGGTATCGAAAAGGTATACCTAAAACATCGTGTTACTCAGCAAGATATCACTAATAGATATTTGCCACTATCAGATTTAGTTTGGGGTGTTACTCGTGTAATTCCACTAACTATGGCATCATCGTCACAACAAATTTTTGATTTACAATATCAGTTGCGTTTACACGATTTGTATGACCTAACATCGGTATCAATGATTTATTACAACCAAGTAATGAGTCACTTAGCCTTGTTAAACGATCAATTGAATGGACCACAAACATTCCGTTTCAATAAATTGCAGAGCAAATTGTTCATTGAACTTAATTGGGGCACAGAAGCCAAGGTTGATGATTGGATCGTAGTTGAATGTTATCGTGTGCTAGATCCTGAAGAATATACCAAAGTATGGGGTGAGGCTTGGTTAAAGCATTATACCACTGCATTGTTTAAGAAACAGTGGGCGACCAATATTAAGAAATTCTCTGGCATTCAACTTCCAGGTGGCGTTACTCTAGATGGTAATGCACTGTACGATGAAGCTGTTGGAGAAATAAAAGAACTAGAAGATGAGCTAATGAATAAATCAGCTCCATTAGATATGTTCTTAGGATAAGCATGACCACAACTAATGTCTACTTTTCTCACGGTACTAAAAACGAACAATACCTAGTTGAGGATTTGATCATTGAATCGTTACGTATGTACGGTAACGAAGTCTATTACATTCCAAGAACATTAGTTTCAAAAGACGAGATCTTAGGTGAAGATCGTTTGTCTGAATTTAAAACTGCATTTCCCATTGAAATGTACTTTGAAAACATAGACAACTTTGCTGGGCAAGGTGCGTTTATTCAAAAGTTTGGTCTTATGGTAGAACAGTCTGCCACTCTAGTAGTTGCACGTCGTCGCTGGGATCAGTTTGTTGGTAGATATGAAGTTAGTATACTACCACACAGACCAGCTGAAGGTGATCTAATTTATTTCCCACTATCTAAAGGATTGTTTGAAATTAAGTTTGTTCAGCATCAAGACCCTTTCTATCAACTAGGTAAGTTATACGTTTATAAATTACAAGTTGAATTGTTCCAGTATAGTTCTGAGCGTATTGATACTGGTATTGCAGCTGTAGATAACTTTGAATCATTAAAATCATTCACCACAAACTTAACTAGAAGCAACTTTGGTGAAGTTACTGAAATTAATATGGTTAATCGAGGTAGTGGGTACACAGCAGTTCCAGATGTTACCATAACTGGTGGTTCTGGTCGTGGCGCAACAGCAGTGGCTGTTATTGGAAGTGGCTCAGATTTGGGTAAAATTGTTAGAATTGATATTACTAATGGTGGAACTAGCTACAATTCTATTCCAACAGTTACAATATCTCCTCCAACCAGTGGTGTTACTGCAACTGCAACAGCAGTAGTTGAAGTTGACATTGATAAAGTTGAATCGTTTGGTGACAACAATAAATTTAAAGAAGAATCTTCTGGTATTGTTTTCAACGAGAATAATCCGTTTGGAGATGTAATTTAATGTTAAACAATCAAGTGTTTTATCACGGGATTATCCGTAAGACTATTGTTAGTTTTGGTCGTATGTTTAGCAATATTTACATTGATCGTAAGCAAGGTGACTCTGTTACAGGCACAACTATTCAAAGATTACAAGTTCCACTGGCATATGCTCCAAAAGAAAAGTGGTTGGTTAGAATTGATTCTGATCCAAACTTGGATAACAATACTTACATATCGTTGCCACGCATGTCATTTGAAATAACTGGATACTCTTATGATCCAGCAAGAAAATCAAATAGACTACAAAAGATTACTTGTGGTGCTGGAACAAACTCAATGAAAGCTGTATTTGCTCCAGTTCCATACAATATAGATATTACACTTTATATACTAACTAAAACTCAAGAAGATGGCTTGCAAATTCTTGAACAAATTCTTCCTACCTTTACACCAGAATATACTCTTGCAATTAAAGCTGTGGATGAAATGAATATTGTTCAAGATGTGCCTGTTATCTTAAATAGCGTATCAGTTCAAGATGATTACGATGGTGATTTTCAAACTCGTAGATTTGTAACCCACACATTAAACTTTACGCTGAAAACAAACTTATTTGGTTCTACCAATACCCAAGGTGTTATTGATCAAGTTAATGCAAACGTTGGAGAAAATGAAAACTTCTCTAATCCAAATAGAGTTTATGTTGCGCAAGGAAATCCTGCCACAGGAATAGTGACGCAGGAAAATTGGGAAGACAACTTTTAAAATATGGCTCAAGTTTATAATGCTAATGCGAATCTAAAGGCTGCTGGGGTTTCAGTTCAGTTTACTCCTGAACAAGTTCAAGAGATTATTAAATGTACTGCAGACCCAATATACTTTATAGAAACGTATTGTCAAATCGTTTCGCTTGATCGTGGTTTAATTCCATTTAAGCTGTACGATTGTCAAAAAGAAAAAGTTAATATAATCCATAACAATCGCCGTGTGATTCTTATGGAAGGTCGTCAGCAAGGTAAGACAACTACCTCTGCTGCTTATATTCTTTGGTATACTATATTCCAAGAAAATAAAACTGTAGCTATTCTTGCTAACAAAGCTACTGCTGCTCGAGAAGTATTATCTCGTTATCAGTTAATGTTTGAGCACTTACCTGTGTGGTTGCAACAAGGTGTTACTACTTGGAATAAAGGTGACATTGAACTAGAAAATGGCTCAAAAGTTTTTACAGCTGCAACATCAACGTCAGGTATTCGTGGTAAGTCTGTTAACATGCTTTACGTTGACGAAACTGCTATTATTCCAAACACTGTTGCTGAAGAATTCTTTACGTCAGTGTACCCAACTATTTCAGCTGGTGAAACTACAAAGATTTTGTTGTCCTCTACGCCACTAGGTTACAATCACTTTTGGAAGTATTGGAATGATGCTGAAAATGGTCGTAATGGTTTCGTTCCACTATTCATTCCTTACTGGAAAATTCCAGGTCGTGATGAGAAATGGGCAGCTGAACAAAAGGCAATGCTTGGTGAACTAAAATACAACCAAGAAGTATTATGTAAGTTTTTAGGTTCCAGCTTAACATTAGTTGCAGCAGATACTATTGCAAAAATGTCAATTGCTCAAACAGTGTTTAGTAAAGATGGGTTAGATATATATGAACACGTTAAAGAAGGTAATGTATACGTATTAGTGGCCGACACAGCTAAAGGTGTTGGTGGTGACTATTCGGCATTTTCTGTCATTGATATATCCGAAGTACCATATAAACTTGTGGCTAAGTATAGAAAGAATGATATTAGTCCACTTTTATATCCAAACATTATACATCACGTAGCAACACAATTTAATGAAGCATTTGTACTAATTGAGATTAATTCAAGTGAGCAAGTGCCTTATATTATACATAATGAACTAGAGTATGAGAACTTGATGTTTGTTAGTAGATCTGGTGGTATGCAAACTATTACTGGCGGATTTGGTGGCGGTACTACTCAGCTGGGAGTAAATACCGACAAACGAGTAAAACGAACTGGATGTCATAACTTTAAATCATTAGTTGAAGAAAATAAGTTAATCATCCAAGACGCTGATACGATTTCTGAAATTTCCACGTTTATTGAAACACGTGGTTCTTATGCAGCTGACGATGGTTATCACGATGACTTAGTTATGACTTTAGTACTGTTTAGCTGGTTAACAGCAACACCGTATTTTAAAGACCTAAATAATGTAAACCTGAGACAAGTTATGTATGAGAAAAGAATCAAGGCATTGGAGGATGAATTAACTCCATTTGGCTTCTTAGATAATGGCGACACAAGAGAAAAACCACTTTTGAACTTCTGAAAATGGGTTTTAAATAAATAAATTAGTGCTTTCAGTGCTCCTCGAAGCAAAACAGAATAACATGTAATAAGGAGAATTACAATGCCTTTTCAACTTAGTCCTGGCGTTGCAGTTGTAGAAAAAGACTTCACATCAATCGTTCCAGCAGTATCTACTGCAGCTGGAGGTTTTGCTGGTGCGTTCCAATGGGGTCCATGTCTACAACCAGTGACAATTAACTCAGAAAACGATTTAGTACGACGTTTCGGTAAGCCATCCGATGTATTATTTCAATCATTTTTTACAGCTGCCAACTTTTTAAGTTATACAAATAACTTACTAGTAGTTCGTGCTGATACATTATCTCACAGAAATGCTGTTGCTAGCGTATCTGGTACTCTACAAAGCGTAACAATGACCAACGTTGGTTCTGGTTATACCAGTGTCCCAACTGTTGCATTTAGCGCACCTCAAATTCCTGGTGGCGTAACTGCTACTGGTACTGCTGTTTTATCTGGTGGTGGCGTAACTGCTGCTACTATTGCTAACCAAGGTAGTGGTTATATTAGTGCCTTAGTTACTTTTAGTGCACCACAAAATTCAAGTGGCGTACTTGCTACTGGTACTGCTACTATTGTTGGTGGTGCAATTACAGGTATCTCAATCACTAATGCTGGTTCTGGTTATACTATCGCTCCTACTGTAACAATTACATCAGCAAGTGGTGTTGGTGCTACAGTTGGTGTTGTTACTATTCAAGCATCTACTGTTGTTGGTATTACTACTAATAATGGTGGTACTGGTTATACTACTGCTCCTACTGTAACAATTACTGGTGGTGGTGGAACTGCAGCAGCTGCAACAGCTTCTATTCAAGTTGGTGGCGTTAAGATTCTAAACGAAAACGATTACTTAGCTAACTGGGCTGCTGGCTCTGGTGTTAATGGTGAGTGGGCTGCAAAATACCCAGGAACTCTAGGTAACTCTATTAAAGTTTCTATGTGCGGTAATACTGCTGCATTTACAACTTGGGAATATAAAGCAGAATTTGATTCTGCACCTGGAACTTCTGATTACGCTGCTAGCGTATCTGGTTCTAATGACGAATTACACGTTATCGTTATTGATAATGATGGTCGTTGGACAGGTCAGCCTGGAGCAGTTCTAGAAAAGTTTGCTTATGTTTCTAAAGCATCTGATGCTAAAAAATCTGATGGTACAAACAACTACTATAAAGATGTAATCAATGGTCGTTCAGAGTATATCTGGTGGACTGATTTCCCATTAAATACTGGTAACACAGCTCCAGTAACTGATTGGGGTATCATTGCTACTAATAATGCGTTTGATGATTGCGGTAATAAGACTTATATTTTAGCTGGTGGTGTTGATACAACTGTTCCTACAGATGGTCAGTTGATGACAGCATGGGATATCTATCGTGACGACAGTCGTTATGATGTATCTCTAATGCCAATTGGTAAAGCAAGCACTACTGTTGCTAACTTTGTTATTGCAATAGCAGAAGAGCGCAAAGATTGTATGGTCTTTATTTCCCCACAAGACGTTTCTAGTGGTGAGATTATCCAGAACAGTCAGTATCAAACTGGCGCAATTGAAAAGATTATTGCTTACCGTAATGCTCTACCATCAACTTCTTATGCTGCGCTAGACTCTGGTTACAAATATCAGTATGATCGCTATAACGACAAATATCGTTTTATTGCTCTAAATGGTGACGTTGCTGGTCTATGTGCTCGCACTGATTACACTAATGATCCTTGGTTCTCTCCAGGTGGTCTAAATCGTGGTCAAATCAAGAACGTAGTTAAGTTAGCAGTTCATCTACACAAGACTGATCGTGATAACCTTTACAAAGCTGGTATTAACCCTGTTGTTAATTTCCCAGGAGAAGGTACTGTTCTATTCGGTGACAAGACTTTATTATCTAAGCCAAGTGCTTTTGATCGTATTAACGTACGTCGTCTATTCATCGTTATGGAAAAAGCAATTGCTACTGCTGCTAAATTCCAGTTGTTTGAATTCAACGATGGATTTACTCGTGCTCAGTTCCGTAACTTAGTAGAGCCATTCCTACGTGATGTTCAAGGTCGTCGTGGTATTACTGATTTCGTAGTTAAGTGCGATGATTCTAACAACACTGGTGAAGTTATTGATCGTAACGAATTTGTTGCTGACATCTTTATCAAGCCAAATCGTTCTATCAACTTTATCACTCTTAACTTTGTTGCTGCTCGCTCTGGAATTAACTTTTCAGAGATCGGTGCGTAACGACTAAATAAAGAGAACAAGGAGAATTAAATGGCAAATATTAGCGATTTCAAAGCGCAAATGATTGGTGGCGGTGCTCGTCCCAATCAATTCCGTGTTGAATTAGTATTCCCTAGCTACGTACCACTAGGTATCGTAGCTGGTCAGCGTGCTCAGTTCTTGTGTAAAGCTGCACAGTTACCTGCTTCCACTATTGAGAACATTCAAGTTCTTTATAAAGGTCGTCAGATTAACTTTGCAGGTGAACGTAACTTTACACCTTGGACTGTAACAATCTATAACGATACAACTTTTAACATCCGCAACGCCATGGAACAATGGCAAGCTGGTATTCAAAGTTACTCAAGCACAGACGGTAGAACTAATCCACGTGATTATCAAGTAGATTTACAAGTTCATCAATTAGATCGTAGTGGTGCAATCATCAAGAGCTATAAGTTCGTTGATGCTTTCCCTACTAACATTGGTCCGATTGCGTTGGATTTTGACCAACAAAATCAGATCGAACAGTTTGACGTAGAATTCCAGTTTAATTACTTTACTTCTAACGCAACTGAGGGTGGTGGAATCAATGTTAATGTTTCAGTTGATACACCAATCGGTAGCTTCCCACTACCTATCTAACTAGGTTGACAATTTAATTATGCAATTATTTGGATTCGAGATAACACGTAAAACTGAAAAAGAGGTCGGAGCTGTAGTAACTCCGATCTCTGATGACGGCTCAACAGTTGTATCTTCCAATGCCACTTCCTATTATGGAATGGTTATGGATTTGGATACCATTGTTAAGAATGAGAACGATTTAATTAGACGTTATCGTGATACAGCAATGTACGCTGATTGCGATGCAGCCATTGAAGACATTGTAAATGAAGCAATCATTTCAGAGTCTGATGATCAAGCTGTAAAGATTAACTTAGATAAAGTTAAGTTGTCTGAGTCTATTAAAAATAAGATTCGTGCAGAGTTTGACGAAATCTTACGTTTATATAATTTCGATGATAAAGGTCACGAAATTTTCCGTCAGTGGTATATTGATGGGCGTAGTTATTACAATATTCTTTTGGATGTTGAGAATCCAAAAGCTGGAATTCAAGAATTGCGTTATGTGGATCCTAGAAAGATTCGCAAGATTAAAAATGTGGAAAAGAAACGCAACCCACAAGGTATTGATATCGCTGTAAAGACTGAAGAGTATTACATTTACAACGATAAAGGAATCACTGAGGCACAAGTTGGTGGTGTTAAACTGTCTGTTGATTCTATTGTCTACTGTCCTTCTGGATATGTAGACCACAATTCAGGTTTAATGCTTTCGTATTTACACAAAGCTATTAAGCCAACCAATCAATTAAAGATGATTGAAGATGCGGTTGTTATTTACCGTATTAGTCGTGCTCCAGAACGTAGAGTGTTTTATGTTGATGTTGGTAACTTGCCTAAATTAAAGGCTGAGCAATACGTTAATGATATTATGAACAAGTTTAAAAATAAAATTGTTTATGATGCAACTACTGGTGAAACACGTGACGATCGTCGCCATCTATCAATGATGGAAGATTTCTGGATGCCACGTCGTGAAGGTGGTAAGGGTACTGAAATTACCACATTACCAGGTGGACAGAATTTGGGTGACATTCAAGACATTCAATACTTCCAACAGAAGTTATATCAAGCATTGAATGTTCCACTATCAAGATTACAACCATCAACTGGGTTTGCACTTGGTAGATCTACTGAAATTACACGTGATGAAATTAAGTTTAATAAATTTATCCAACGTGTACGTAAAAAGTTTAGTACCCTATTTGGTGCAGCATTACGTGTTCAGTTGATTGCAAAGAATATTATTAAGCCAGAAGAATGGAAAGGCTTAGAGCAGTTAATACAGTATGATTATCAGCAAGACAATAACTTTGCTGAATTAAAAGACAATGAACTTTTAATACAACGTGTAACTGCCCTGACTCAAATGGAACCATTCATTGGTAGATTTTATTCTGCCAAGTGGATTCGTAAAAATGTATTACATCAAACTGACGATGAGATCGAACAGTTGGATAAAGAAATGCAAGAAGATCGTGATACAGCTTTTGATGATGCTGAACACAAAGGTGCACTTGCTGGTACTACTCAAGTAGCACAACAGAAAGAATTATCAGATAATGGATTTGGTGGTGATGAACAATCACCTAATGCACAATAAGGAGATGAAAATGACAGAATCAGTAAAGAACTTAATTAACGCAATATCAGCAGGGGATGCTGTTGAAACTGAAAATGCGTTTCAATTAGCAATCGCAGATAAGATTTCAGCCAGACTTGATGATATGAAGATTGAAGTTGCAAAGGGTATGTTTGCGCAACAAGATTCAGCTGAAGCTGAACAAGAAGTAGAACAAGAAACTCAAACTACAGAAGAATAATGCATTACTCTAAGTTTATCAAAAGTATTAATTCTTCTGCTGCTCCAGTAGTAGCCGAAGAAACTACACTTGATGAAATAATCAAAGAGTCGTACGAAGATATTGAAGATGGTCGAATCGCTACTATCATACGAGAACACCACGATATTAAAGTTACAAATACGTTAATAGAATCATACAGAGAATTAGCTGCTTCTAAAATATTTACCGTTGATCCAATCGTACAAGAAATTAGAAAATTAAACAAATTAGATTCGATCGTTGAAAATAAGATTCACTACACTTTGAATGATAATTCTGTTGTTGCAATAAATGAAGGTACACAAGAAGTCCTAAATAATTTATTGTCAAAAGATAAAGAAGTTATTGAGTACATGCGAGAAAGCAAGAGTAATTTCTTTTATGTGCTTAAGAAAATTAAGGAATAAAGATGGCATTAACTAAAACCATATTAAAGATGACAGAGACAGAAACTGTCGTTAAGGTTGCTGGTGCTGCTGGATCAGCCACTATTGACTTGCAAACAGATTTAGTTGACACAAATCAAGCTACATCAGGTGCAACTCAAACAGTTACTATTACTGGTGTTCGCTGGAATGGTGAACTTAGTAATACCCTTAATATAACAAGAAATAGCATAAGAGTACTTACTCTGCCAACTGAGTTGGGTGATTACATTGCGTTTGATGGTCAAGAAATGCCACCAGAAAATACTGAAGCTACTTCTGATATTGTAATCAGTCAAACTGGCACTGGTCAAGTAGAATTGTATTTAAAACTACGTAAAGTTTCTGGTTATGCACCTAAGGTTGAAACCACACAATTCAGCGTCTATGATGACGTTAATACAGTAGGAAGCTAAAATGAGACTAATCAAAGAAGTTTTCGACACAACAAACGTAATCGTTGAATCGAAGCTAGGTAAACCAAAACAATATTTTATTGAAGGTGTTTTCCTTCAATCTGAATTGCAAAACCGTAACGGACGTATGTATCCAGAGAAAATTATGGATAAAGAAGTTAGCCGTTATATGGAAAGTTATGTTGCCAAGAATCGTGCTTATGGAGAACTAGGTCATCCAGATTCACCTTCTATTAATTTAGATCGTGTTTCTCACTTGATCGTAGATCTACGTAAAGAAGGCACTAACTACATCGGTCGAGCAAAAATTTTAGATACTCCAATGGGTCAAATCGCCAAAGGTCTTTTAGATGGTGGTGCTAACCTTGGTGTTTCTAGTCGAGCACTTGGTTCTTTACAAATGAACAAAGAAGGTGTTCAAGTGGTACAAGACGACTTCATGCTGTCAACAGCAGCAGATATCGTTGCGGACCCATCCGCTCCAGATGCTTTCGTTCAAGGTATTATGGAAAGCAAAGAGTGGGTATTTGTTGATGGAAAGTTTGTGGAGAAGCATATTGAAGAGGCACGTAAGAGTATTATGAAAGCCACTTCCAAGAATCTAGATGAAGCGAAAATACTCGCTTTTCAGAATTTTCTGAGAGAAATCAGATAAATAATAAATAATTACATAGAACTAATCCAGTTAGGAGAAAAACGATGTCAATCGAACAAAAAATCGCTGAGCTTCTTGCAGAATCTAAAGCTGCTCAATTAGAAGAACAAATTACTGAAGAGACTACTGAAGAAGTAGTATCAGAAGAAGTTGTTGAAGAAATTGCACAAGAACTCGATGAAGCAAAAAAGAAAGAAGTTTGCGAAGACGAGGAACTTAAAGAAGAAGAACTTACTGTTGACGTGTCAGCTGATGTTGCTGCACTAATCAATGGCGAAGAACTTACTGAAGAATTTAAAACTAAAGCTGCTACTATTTTTGAAGCAGCAGTAGTTAATCGAGTAAAGCAAGAAGTTGCTAAACTTGAAGAAGAATACGCAGCTCTTTTAATCAAAGAGTCTGAAGAAATTGCAGAGGGTCTTATTGAAAAGGTTGATGGATATCTCGACTACGTTGTCGAGCAGTGGATTGCACAGAATGAACTAGCCCTTGAGCATGGTATGAAGTCCGAAATCCTAGAAGGATTTGTTGCTGGACTAAAAGGTCTTTTCGAAGAACATTATATCGATATTCCTGAAGAGAAATTCGACGTAGTGGGCGTAATGGAAAGTACTATTGAAGAACTAGAAACTAAGTTAAATGAGCAAGTTGCTGCTAATGTTGAGCTAAACAAAACTGTTGGCGAAATGAAGCGTAGCGAGATCGTTGAGACAGCCTGTGAAGGTTTATCTGATACTGAAGTTGAGAAGTTCAAAGGTCTAGCTGAAGAGTTAGCATATGAAGATGTTGAAACTTTTACTACTAAAGTTCAAACTATTCGTGAAAGCTACTTCACTACCAAAGCACAATCAGATGTTGCATCTGTAGTTACTGATTCCCCTGTAGAAATGCTTGCTGAAGAAAAGAAATTAGATCCAGCAATGGCACAATACTTGGCAGCAATTAATCAGTTCAAAAAATAAAATCTTTTTAAAAGGAAACTAAAATGACAACTCGTCAAGAATTAATGGAAAAATGGGCACCAGTATTAAATGCTGAAGCTGCTCCACAAATTAAAGATCAGTACCGTAGAGAAGTTACTGCTGTTCTTTTAGAGAACCAAGAACGCGAAGCTGCTAAGCAGAACCAAGTGTTCACTGAAGCTACTCATGCAAACGCTGGTGGTACTGGTGTTGCTTTAGGTGGTGCAGGTACTAACGCAAACATGGCTGGTTACGATCCAGTTCTTATCAATCTAGTACGTCGTGCTGCTCCACAGATGATCGCTTATGACATCGCTGGTGTTCAGCCAATGACTCAGCCAACTGGCTTGATCTTTGCAATGAAGAGCAAGTATACTAGCCAAGCTGGCGCAGAAGCATTGTTCAATGAAGCTGATACAGACTTTGCTGGTACAGGTACTCACGCTGGTGCAAACCCAGTTGACGGTACTTATACTACTGGTACTGGTATGTCTACTGATACTGCTGAAGGTCTTGGCGATAGCACTGCTTTCGGTCAAATGGCTTTCTCTATCGAGAAGACTACTGTAACTGCTAAGACACGTGCTTTGAAAGCAGAATACACTGTTGAATTGGCTCAAGACTTACAAGCTGTTCACGGTCTAAACGCTGAAGCTGAACTAAGCAACATCCTTTCAACAGAAATCACTGCTGAATTGAACCGTGAAGTTGTACGTACTGTTTACACTGCTGCTAAAGTTGGTGCTGAAATCGGTACTGCTACTGCTGGTACTTTTGACCTTGACGTTGACGCAAATGGTCGTTGGTCTGTTGAGAAGTTCAAAGGTCTATTGTTCCAAATCGAACGTGAAGCAAACGCTATTGCCCAGACTACTCGTCGTGGCCGTGGTAACTTCATCATCTGTTCTTCTGACGTAGCTTCTGCTTTGGCAATGGCTGGCGTACTTGACTATGCTCCTGCATTGTCAACTGGTTTGAACGTAGATGAGGCTTCTACTACTTTCGCTGGTGTTCTAAATGGTAAGTACAAAGTATATGTTGACCCATATTCTGCTAACCAATCTGCTAGCCAGTTCTTTGTAGTTGGTTACAAAGGTACTTCTGCGTTTGACGCTGGTTTGTTCTATTGCCCATACGTTCCACTACAGAAAGTAAACGCAATTGATCCAAACACTTTCCAGCCAAAAATTGGCTTCAAGACTCGCTACGGTATGGTTGCAAACCCATTCACTAGCTTGTCTTCAGGTGCTAACATCTATTACCGTAAAGTTAAAGTTACTAACATTATGTAATTCATAATGTTGGTTTCATAGAAACTGACGATAAGAAGCAGTGTTTAAGGGGAACAGAAATGTTCCCCTTTTTTATTTGTCCTAAATAAAAGAAACGAGAACTGACTATGACCAACAGAACATTAAGTTGCCCGATTCCTGATAACATTTCACCATTGTCACCAAATGGGTTTCAGTTTGGCATTCAAAAATTACCACAACTTAGCTTCTTTTGCCAACAGGTAAATCTTCCAGGAATTACATTGGGATCACCAGAGTTTGGTAACCCATTTAACGTTGCACCAATTCCAGGTGATACGCTAACGTATGATACTTTATCTGTTCAGTTTTTGGTTGATGAAAATATGTCCAATTATAAAGCAATATATAATTGGGTAGTTGCACTGGGTTTCCCAGAAACATATGAGCAATACTTGACTTTAATAAGTGGTGCTGATATTAATAGTTTAAGTGAACTTGCAAAGAATTATTCCGATGCATCTTTAACAATATTGGGTGCGTCAAATAATCCTGTGCAAACAATTGAATTCTACGATTTGTTTCCTGTAACTATTGACTCATTAATGTTTCAGTCAACAAACCAAGACGTGCAATACTTAGTTGGGAATGCAACTTTTAGATACGCTTATTATAAATTTTTGTAAAATACTTGCTTTAAATTGCAAGGTGTAGTATAATGATAGTTATGTCCATGTGAGGAAATTATGACTTTAAATGAATTGCAAGAAATGTGGGAAACTGATGCTGGGATAGATGATAACTATCTTGGTGAAAGTTCTGTCGCCACTCCAAAACTCCACGCCAAATATATCAAACTGCTTGTCGGTGCAAAACTCAAGCACACTAAACTTCAATCAGATTATTTGCTACTGCGCAAAAACAAATTTCGTTTATATCGTGGCGAGTTATCTCGTGATGAATTAACAAATCTTGGTTGGGCTCAGTGGCAAGGTGTTAAGCCATTGAAGAATGAGATGGATGAATTTTTACAAGGTGACTCTGAGTTAGTCACTATTAAAGTAAAGATTGATTATCTTGAAACAATGATTTATTTTTTAGAATCCGTTCTAGGTCAAATCAAAGCCAGAGACTGGCAGATTAAAACTGCCGTGGAATGGAAACGATTCTTAGCTGGTATGTAATGATAAAAATTGAAAAACTAGACGAAGTCTATGTAAGAGTTTTTAGTGAAGGTTCAATTGAACAAGAACTATCAGACTTCTTTACGTATGAATATCCAGGTGCTAAATTTACACCACAGTTCCGTGCTAGATTGTGGGATGGTAAAGTACGTTTATACGATCAAATACGTAAAACCCTTTATGTTGGTCTAGTATCATACGTTGAAGAGTTTGCCACCCGCAATGGGTATGGTATTCAGTACGTTTCCCCAATACACAAAACAAATAATATTACTGCAGATCAAGTGCAAGATTACGCTGCTGCATTAGAACCAATGGGTCACGGTAAACCTATTGAGATACGTGACTACCAAATTGAAGCAGTGCAAACTGCACTAGATCGTGAAAGAGTATTACTACTATCACCAACAGCGTCAGGTAAGTCATTTATTATTTACACAACAATGCGTTGGCATGTTGAGCAAAACCGCAAGTGTATTATTATTGTTCCAACTACTTCTCTTGTTGAGCAGTTGTATACTGATTTTGAAGACTATTCCTCAGCAAATGGTTGGGAACCATCTATTCACTGTCAAAAATTATATTCTGGGTTTACAAAAGACTTTACCAAGGATGTACTAATTACAACTTGGCAATCAGTTTATCTGCAACCAAAATCTTGGTTTAAACAATTTGATGTTATCTTTGGCGATGAAGCACATCAGTTCAAAGCAAAGTCCTTAACCACAGTTATGGAAAAGATGGATAATGTTCGTTATCGTATTGGCACAACAGGTACGCTTGATAATAAAAAGATTCATCGTTTAGTTCTTGAGGGTATGTTTGGTCCAGTGCATCGTGTCACTACAACTAAAGCCCTAATGGAAACCCAGAAGTTAGCCAAGCTAAATATAATGTGCGTGGTTCTTAAGTATAATGAAGAGATTCGTAAGGGACGTAAAAATAACACATACCAAGAAGAAATGGATTGGCTTGTTTCTTGTGAACCAAGAAATAAATTTATCCGAAACTTGGCAGTAAAGTCTAAAGGTAATACGCTGGTACTTTTTCAATACGTTGAAAAACACGGCAAAGTCCTGTACGATCTTATCAAAGAAAAAGTTCATTCTGAAAGAAAAGTATTTTTCGTTTACGGTGGAACTGAGACTTCAGATAGAGAAGCAATAAGACATATTACAGAAGGTGAACCAGATGCTATTATTATTGCATCGTATGGAACATTTTCTACTGGAATTAATATACCTTCGATTGAAAACGTAATCTTTGCTAGCCCTTCAAAAAGCAAAATACGTAATCTCCAATCAATAGGTCGTGGGTTACGTTTAAAAAATGGTAAGACTGAGTGCAACTTATTTGATTTAGCAGATGACTTGCATTGGAAGTCTTGGAAAAACCATACATTAAATCATGCAGCGGAGCGTTACAAAACATACGCTGAAGAACAATTTGATTTAAAACTAGTAGAGGTTAATTTATGTTGATGGGCGATGAGCATTACGTTATTGTTAAGTTTACTTCAGGTGAACAAGTTATGGCTGTCTTGTTAGAAGAAACTATTGAGGATTTAACTATTGTATATCCAATGCAAATTCGTTTGACTCCTATTCTAGATGCTGATGGTGCAAGAGAACACGTTACAGCAACTCCTTGGAATAAATTTGCAGATGATCCACAAGTGACAATTAATAAAAGAAATGTTCTCTTTATTAAAAATCTCCACCACGTACTGATCCCGCATTATACACGTTTAGTTTCTGAGAATGAAGAAACGCAATTAGTGAATAAAAAAGAAAACAGAGCAGAAGATCTTTCTTGGGGAGATGAAGAGACACAGGAAGAAGTCGATGCATTAAGCAATGAAGAACTTCTAAAGAGAATAAGAATGCTAGAATCTATTGCGGAGAAGGAAGAAACAGTATTCGTTGAAGGAAACGATACAATTCACTAACAGTTCCGATCAACCCTAACACAGTGAGTTTACCTGTTTTCAAAATAAAAGTAAACTCTAATTATATTGCAGCAATGCAAAAACTTTTACTTGCCTTTAACTCACTATCAAGGTAAACTTATATTTGTAGCTGGTTCAACCAGATAGGATATATTGTGGCAAATTACATTAACAACGCTGACTTTTTAGCAGCAATTAAATTATACAAACAGTCTGTATTAGATGCAGAAGCAGCTGGGTTACCGAAACCACAGATTCCACGATATTTGGGAGAGTGTATTTTAAAGATTGCAACGCATCTTTCTTATAAACCTAACTTTATCAATTATACCTACAAAGATGATATGATTCTTGATGGTATTGAAAACTGCATTAATTACTTTGACAACTTTGATCCCAATAAGTCCAGCAATCCGTTTGCGTACTTTACACAAATTATATTTTATGCTTTCTTGCGAAGAATCTCCAAAGAAAAGAAACACTCTTACATCAAGAACAAACTAATTCAAGATATGCCGTTTGATGCATTTGAATTACAACAACAAGATGAAGACGGACACTTTCATAATGCGTATATTGATTTTATGCAAAGCAACAATAACTTTGATAACTCGTTTATCGAAAAGAAAAAAGTAAAGAGTAAAAAACAAAAGTCCAATCTAGATGATTTTATAGGTGATAGTGATGCACAAATCGATTCGGGATCTGATACGTAATTTAGGTGATAATGGTGTTGATTTTCAGCCAGCAATAGCAAGATCGACAAGTAGAGCCAGAAAAAGAGCACGTGTTCGCAATGGTAAGTTACTACGTAAGTTTACTTGGGACGCAACAGATGATCAGTTTAATTTGAAAGAAATTATGAATAACAGTGATAACAAAATTTTCTTAGGTGTTTCAGATGTTGAAGACCTAGTTACAGCAGAGATTGTAAAGCGTCGCATTGAAGATGGACATACAACTGTTCAACGTGAGACCACTGTTCTTTGTAATCGTGAACGCTGGGCAACTTGGGCAGAAGCCCATTATAAAACTATGCTTTATGTTCAAAGCAATTCTTCTTCTGGCTTTATCATTGAAGAAGAAACTGAAAACTTTATCAAGTTTGATGTAAACTCCAACTCAACTACTGTGCGTGCATACGGAGATGCTGTATTTGCAGAATGCATCGTTGCTGAAGTTGAAGCTACCTTTGATGTTGTTACATCTTATATTGAGTGGATTTATGGTAGTGATGGTAACTCTGTCAACGTGCCACTAAATCGTGATCGTATGCCTGTTGAAGAAATGTATCCATTCCTTAAAGGCGAATCCCTTGGTGATTACTACGATCGCTACATGGAATCTTCTGCCAACATTCTCCTACTAATTGGACCTCCAGGAACTGGTAAAACTACATTCATTCGTGGTTTACTTGCACACCGTAACGCATCTGCAATCGTAACATACGATGCACAGATTCTTGAGAAAGATGGTTTCTTTGCTCGCTTTATCGAAGATGATACTCAAGTTATGGTGCTTGAAGATTCTGATGCATTCTTGAAATCTCGTAGCGACGGTAACACAATGATGCATCGTTTCCTAAACGTAGGTGATGGTCTTGTGACAACTAAAGGTAAGAAAATGATTTTCTCTACTAACCTTCCATCTATCCGTGACATTGATTCTGCATTGATTCGTCCAGGACGTTGCTTTGACATCGTCACATTCGATGCACTAAATTATGCTGATGCCAAGAAACTTGGTGATAAACTCGGTGTTCCTGTTGATGCTGGAGCTTCTTCTTATTCTATTGCTGAAGTGTTCAACAAACAATCAGAGTTCAGCCAAAAGACACAATCAAATAGAAAGGTAGGTTTCATTTGAAGGTAGCCATTATTACTGACCAACACTTTGGTGCTAGGAATGACAGCATCGCATTCTTAGACTTCTATGAGAAATTCTATGAAAATACTTTCTTTCCTGCTCTTGATTCTGCTGGCATTACTACCGTACTTGTTCTTGGCGACACATTTGATAGACGCAAGTATGTAAATTTCTATGCACTTGACAGAGCCAAAAAAATGTTCTTTAATGAATTAGAAGAACGTGGTATACAAGTACATATGCTGGCAGGTAATCATGACACGTATTTTAAAAATACCAATGACGTGAATTCACCTGACTTATTGCTGCGTGAGTATAGCAACATTAATGTAATTGATCACCCAACTACAATTAATGTAGATGGTACAGACATCTGTATGATGCCTTGGATTTGTCCTGAGAATTATCAATCATCTCTTGACGAAATGAAAACAACAAAAGCTGAAATCTGTATGGGTCACTTTGAGATCGCAGGTTTTGCAATGTATAGAGGAATGGAGTCACATGAAGGACTTTCTAAAGAAGTGTTTGATAAGTTTGATCTTGTCTTTTCTGGTCATTATCATCATAGAAGTGATGATAAGCACATCTACTATCTCGGGAATCCGTACGAACTTACTTGGCAAGACTATAACGATCCCAGAGGGTTTCACTTGTTCGACACAACTACAAGAGGACTCGAGTTCATTTGCAATCCTTATACAATGTTCGCAAGAATCGAGTACGACGATAAGGAAAGCGAGCCCATCGAGATCGATGCCGTTGATTTAAAAGAAAAGTACGTTAAACTAATTGTAACAAATAAAACTGACTTTTATAAATTTGACCGATTTATACAAAAGCTGTATAATAAAGGTTGCCATGAAATTAAGATATTGGAAGATATGTCTGAGTTTGAAGATGGCGAAGTTGGTGAAGAAATTAACTTAGAAGATACAGTTAGTGTTCTCTCGCATTATATTGATAGTATTCAAACTGATGTTGACAAAGAACAAATTAAGAATTATATGAGAACACTTTATACGGAAGCCGTGAACCAAGAGGTAGTATAATGCAACAACTTAACATAGAGTATTTCTTTCCACTTACGGAACAGATTCCACTTGACTTAGATTTTACGCTAACTGAAAAGTATATTTTAGATAAGCGAAATGAGCAGTTAAATAATTGTGTTACCTTGTCTGCAGGGCAGGCATTGTGGGCATTTAATGGTGGAACAGTTACTATGGGCAACAATTTGGGTAATCCATCGTTTACTATCAACGTGGATCAAACACCAATTACTATTGTATCTAAAAAGAAACCCAACTTTATAAAGCAGTTCATTTATAAGTCTTTGGGTATGAAATGGAAAAGTGAATGATTGTATTTAAAAGTGTAGAGTGGTCTAACTTTTTATCGACTGGTAATTCTCCAAATAAAGTTTTACTTGATAAAGCACCAACAACTCTTATCATTGGTAAGAATGGTGAAGGTAAAAGCACAATCTTGGATGCATTGTGCTTTTCATTGTTTGGTAAACCATTCCGTAACATCAATAAGAATCAGTTGATCAATAGCATCAATGGTAAAAAGTGTTTGGTTACTGTTGAGTTTTCTATTAGTGGTCATGACTACAAAGTAGTGCGTGGAATCAAACCAAACTTGTTTGAGATCTATCAAGATGACGAATTACTTAATCAAGATGCGGCATCTCGTGACTACCAAAAGATTCTTGAGCAACAAATCTTAAAATTAAATTACAAGACATTTACTCAAGTAGTTATTCTTGGTTCAGCATCGTTTGTTCCATTTATGCAGTTACCATCAAACCAACGAAGAGAAGTTATTGAAGATATTCTTGATATCCGTATTTTCTCAACAATGAACCAACTGTTGAAAGCCAAGGCACTGGAGACTAAAGATGCAATTACAAGAATCGAAAATGAGATATCAAATGCAAAGACAAAGGTTGAATCTCAAACGCAACTTATTAAAACCATTAACGAAGCCAAAACGCAAAGCATTAACGCAATCCAATCAAAAATTACTGCTAACCTGTCTGAGATTTCTAAGACAGAGGGCGAGATCAGTGGCATCGTGGCGGAGATCGAAAGTCTTAAAGTCAGCATCGCAAATAAGGAAAAGGTATCTGAAGACATCGACAAAGCCAAAACTATCAAGTCCAAGTTACTCCAGAAAATCGAAACTTGTGAGCACAACACAGAGTTTTTTAGCGAACACGATGTATGTCCAAGCTGTAACCAAGATATCGCAGAGGAATACAAAGAGAGTATTGTCAAAGATCTTAATGAGAAAATGTTGGATAACAACAACAAGATTAATGAACTCGAAACCATACTCACTAATCTCAATGCGAATCTATCGAAAATTAACGAAGTGGTTGGGCAAATTACCGATAAGAACATTGAGTTATCTACAAGGAACTCTACTATCACCTTACTCAATAAACAAGTCAAAGAACTTGAAGCTGAGACCAAAAGGGTTGAATCTGACACAACTAACATCGATGAAGAGAAGAGCAAGTTAAAGGAACTTGCCACTGATGCTATCTGTAAACTCAATACGAAAACTTCTCTGCAAGAGCATCGTAATCTAGAAGAAGTTGCATCAATCTTGTTAAAAGATACTGGTATTAAAACAGCCATTATCCGTGAGTACTTGCCCATTATGAACAAGTTGATCAACAAGTACCTTGCTGCAATGGATGCTTATATCCACTTTGAATTGGATGAAGCATTCAATGAGATTGTTAAATCTCGTTATCGTGATGAGTTTACTTATGCAAGTTTTAGTGAAGGTGAAAAGATGCGCATTGACTTGGCTATTCTTTTTACTTGGCGTCAAATTGCAAAGATGAAAAACTCTGTGAACACAAACTTGCTTATCTTGGATGAGATCTTTGACTCATCTCTTGATACAGCTGGCACGGATTACTTCTTAAATTTGATGAATCAACTTGGTGACAAGAGCAACATTTTTGTGATTTCACACAAAGGTGATCAGCTGTTTGATAAGTTTAGATCCGTGATTCGGTTTGAAAAACGTAGTGATTTCTCTGTTATCGTATAACCCTCAGTTCTTGAGGGTTATTTTTCCCCTTTAAAATCAACAACTTACGCAGTCGCTTTACTTTAATTCAGATCTAAGGCATAATTCTACTATTGAATGGAGATTATACTATGGAAATGTGGAAAGACTTTAGCGACTTTGAAATTGCATCTCTTGCTGGAAGTTATGGCTTGGAAGACTTAATTGTTTTCAATAGCGATCTAACTCTTGCAAACCGCACACAGCTTGAAACTTTGATTGCGGAATTTGAAATTGACATGGCATTTGGAGAATAATATGAACTCTAAAATAAATGCAGTTGACTTAACAGCAAAACTTCTTGCCACAGAAAACCTAAGCGTACGTCGTGCTCGATCACGTACTGCATCTTTTGATATTAAATCTCGGGTGCTAACTCTTCCAATGTGGAAAGACATGACACCAGAAGTTGAGGGTATGTTGGTTGGTCACGAAGTTGGTCATGCTCTATGGACTGGCGATGAGTACATGAAACCGATCCAAGAAAACCCAAAGATGCATTCTTACTTGAATGTGTTGGAAGACGTACGTATTGAGAAATTGCTCAAACGTAAATATCCAGGTATTCGTAAGACCATGAATGAGGGTTACAAACAACTCAACGAAAAGGACTTCTTTGGTGTTGGTAAAACTGATCTGACTTTAATCAATCTTATTGACAGAATTAACCTTTATTACAAAGCAGGTTTTACTTGTGGTGTTCAGTTTACACCTGAAGAAAAGTCATTCGTAGTTCGTGCTGAAAAGACAGAAACTATTGATGAGGTAGTTACCCTTGCCAAAGAAATTTATGAATACTCTCTGGAGCAAGCAAAAAAGAATGCTGGTCAACGTATGCTCGAAGAACAACAAGAGCGAGAAGAAGACGATGAGGAATCGGGTGAGTATGATGACCTAGATGAAATTGATGAAGACTTCGATAACATCGATGATTCAGATATGGACAAGACAGGTGAAACTCAAGACGAAGATGCTTTTGAGGGTGAAGAAAAGAAACAATCTTCTTTGGGCAAAACCAAAACTGAAGAAGAAAAGAAACAAGAAATTGTTGACAAAGAAATGGAATCCGTGACGGATAAAACTCTGGAAGAGAAACTTGCTGAATTGGCAGATGAATCAACTGAGTTCCACTACCATCAGCTGGACAGCGATTATGTCGTTGACCACGTTATTGGTTACAAAAAGATTTTGTCTGATGTTGCCGAGTCGTTTGTAAATATGGAACACAATGTTAAATCTATTGATGACTTTAAACCAGAATCTTCACGTATCGTGAATTATCTCATCAAAGAATTTGAGATGAAAAAGTCTGCAACAATGTATAAACGTGCTCAGACTTCAAAGATGGGTTCTTTGGATATGAAGAAAGTTTGGTCTTACAAGTTGAATAGCGATTTGTTCAAACGTGTAACTACTTTCCCGCAAGGTAAAAATCACGGTATGATTTTCTTGCTTGACTGGTCAGGTTCGATGGATATGATGTTGGATGACACTATCAAACAAGTTGTTACCTTGGCAATGTTCTGTCAACGTGCTCAGATCCCGTATCAGGTATTTGCCTTTAGTAGTCAATACGACATCTTTACTCAGCACACTGATGCATATAGTAAAATGCGTGCCAAGCAGACTGCTATCTACGCAACTGAAGATACTAAGATTCTGAATAATGCTGTGAACAACTTTGCTTTACTTGAGTTGTTTAGCAACAAGATGAGTAATGTTGAGTTCAACACAATGTGTAAGTATGTGATGGATCGTTACTTCCGCTACGCCAGAAATGGTGAATACAATACTGGTGGTACTCCACTAAATGAAGCATTGGCATATATGGTTGATTATATTCCAAAATTCATCAAAGCCCACAACGTTGAGAAAATGTCATTCATTACTCTGACGGATGGTGAGGGTGCAGCTTTGTATCCTGTGTATCGTCAATCTCTCGATTCAGTACGCAATGAACGTGTCCTTGACGAAAAGACTGGTGAGTACAGATACAATCGTATTCAGATGAAACACTTCTTACAAGATCCTATGACTAAAAAGTCTTATGAATTGCCTAAGCATGGTAGTGGTCAAAGCGAAGTATTGTTGCGTATGATTAAAGATCGTTACAATGTTAATAGCGTTGGATTTTATATCGTGCCAAATACACGTCGTTACTTGTGTCAAGCAGTTCGTGCAAACTTGCCTGGATTTGCTGGTTCTGAATATAACCTTGTTGACGTATGGCGTAAAGAGTTCCGTGACAATGGATTTGCATCTGTTAAAAACACTGGACGTGATGACTTGTTTATTATCCCTCAGAATAAACTTGCTGTTGAAAATGAACAACTTGAAATTCTTGCAAACCAAACGGCAAAGCAAATTTCAAATAAGTTCAGTAAAATGATGTCCTCCAAGAAGACTAGCCGAGTGCTGCTCAACAAGTTTATTGGTTACGTTGCGTAAGTCATTGATTTATAAGGGGAAAATAATCCCCTTATTTTTGGTAGGGAATGCAAGAAATCGCTTTACTTAAATTCAGATATCAGGCATAATTATACTATTGAATGGAGATTAATTATGAATGAATTTACTACGTTTTCTGCTGGTGTTGCTGACGCTACTCTTGACTTGTTGGCTGGTCCTGTGTTCGCTGGTGGTCCTACTGAAAAACCTGAATTGGCGTCGCTTGACTTTATCGTGAATGAATTTCGTTTACGTTTAGGTTGTTCTGATGCTTATCTTGCTGGTTATTTGTCTGTGCTGTTCTCTGAATGATGTTGAGTTTTAATTTTATTATGAAAGTGAGTGAATGATGTCAAACGAACAAACTGTTTTTGAAACCAAAATGTATGAGATGTTTCCCGATATTCAAACCAAAGGTACTGTTGAAAATTCTCAGCTACTTGCAGTAATGAAAGAATTGGGTACTAAGAAATCACCACGTTGGTTGATGGTGGATAAAGTTGGTCGTGGTCTTTACGCAATTCCAGGTGGAAAGATTGTTGGTAATACTGCTTTGAAAGAAGAGCCTGTTATGGAATCGTTTAATGTCGACTACTCCAATATTGAGTCTTTGATCCCCAAGAAAGATGCAAACTTTGTACCATTTGGTAACTATACTGATCTAGAGAATATTATCAAGTCAGGTATCTTTTATCCTTCTTACATCTCAGGTCCAACTGGGAATGGTAAGTCAACGATGGTCGAGCAGATTTGTGCCAAACATAAAAAGCCACTCATTCGTGTAAACTTAAACATGATGACTGACGAAGAGCAATTGATTGGTTCCAAGACCCTAGAGAATGGTAATGTGGAGATTGTAGAGGGTCCAGTTCTTATTGCAATGCGCAATGGTACTACTATGTTGCTTGACGAGATTGATGCTGGTTCAGCAAATACTCTGTTGTGCTTGCAACCAATTCTTGAGGGTAAGCCATACTACTTTAAACTCAAGAATGAGATGATTGTTCCTGCCAAGGGATTCAACATCATCGCCACTGCAAATACAAAGGGTAAAGGTTCAGACGATGGTCGTTACATTGGTACCAACGTATTGAACGAAGCATTCTTGGAGCGATTCGCTGTTACATTTGAACAGGAATATCCAGCTGCAAAAGTTGAGATCAAGATTATCAAGAATCTTATGGAATCATATGGATGTGTTGATGAAGAATTTGCCGATACATTAGTTAAATGGGCAGAGTCTATCCGTCGCACGTTTGATGATGGTGGAGTAGACGAAACTATTACAACTCGTCGTATGACACATATTGTTCGTGCCTTTGCAATCTTTAAGAATCGTAGCAAAGCAGTTGAACTTTGTTGCAATCGTTTTGACTCTGCAACAAAACTTGCATTTATTGACTTGTACGATAAGGTATCAAACCCTGTTCCTGAAGTCGTTGCTCCAGTAATGCAAGAAACATCTAGTGAAGTGCCGTTTTAACTTTACTTTAATTATGAATCGTAGTAAACTAATGGTTGTGAATTAAATACTTGAAAAGGAAATATATTATGTTGAAATTTAATGATCTGTCTAAGTCTCAGAAGAAATGTATCATTGCTTTGATTGAAGCTAACCCTGCCCTGAAAACCACAGGAAAGATTAGTTTGAAAGAAGTTGTAGCTATTACCCAAGATCTTGCTGCCAAACGTACTGCTGGTGCACCAAAGATTGGTTACCCAAATTGGTTGTTTAAGCACAACAAGATTGAGCGTGGTATGTATGAACTTCCACTTCCAACTGAGCAAGATCTTTCTGATTATGCGCAAGGTTCCGTAAAGCAACCTAAGGTGTCTAAATCTAAAGCTGCTGCTGCAACTCGCCTAGAGAAAATCATTGAGTCATCCCCTGTTCATACTCAGGATGTTGAAGACTTCAATGCGATCTTACGTGAGAATGGTATCACAGTATAATTTAATTTTGTAGTATCGGGTTGGGGACTGCCATCTCCCAACTCGATTTTTTTCGATGGCGTTTTTTAACATGGAGATATTATATGTCTAAGCAAGCAAAGTTGTTGTCTCATCTGCAAGCTGGTAATGAGTTGACTGCAAAACAGATCAAAGGTTCTTTCGGTATTGCTCATCCTGCGTCAGCAGTTCGTAACTTGCGTGAAAAGGGTTACTGTGTTTATTCAAACGCAGCTAAACTTGCAGACGGTACACCTACTGTAAAGTATCGTATCGGCATGCCAAGCAAGCGTATGGTTGCTATTGTAAATGCAGTTGTTGGCGCATCTGCCTTCACAGCACAGCGTACACGCTAAGCAGTAAGTGTATGGGCATTCTCTGAGTGCCTATACGCATTACTGTTGGAGAAAATATGGCAACTAAAGAAGATATTAAAAAGTCGCAGAATGCCACTACTGGTGGACGTAAGTTTGATGGTAACAAAATTCAATATGGATTGTTACCTCCACTTGCACTAAAAGCTACTGCAGAAATTCTAACATTTGGGGCGGAGAAATACGAACCAGATAATTGGAAGTTTGTTCCTGACTCAAAACGTAGATACTTTGACGCAATGCAAAGACATCTCTGGGCATGGAAAGAGGGTGAGCAAAACGATCCCGAGACTGGTAAGAATCACCTAGCACACGCAATGTGTTGTCTAATGTTTCTTTATGAGCATGATGTAAAGTATTCAAAGGATTCAAATGTTTAAAATGTTAATTACATTTATATTTCTTTTCGTTATATTCTATACGGGAATTGAAATCTTCCGTAAGTTTAGTGGCAAAGAGAAATGGGAAGTTGCAAAGACTACCATTTATAGCGTGACGATCGCTCTTCTCGTTATTGTGTTTCTTACTATTGTCGTTGTTTTATTTTAAGGATTGATTATGAAAAAAGTTTTTACCATCGGTGTTTTAGCTGCAGCAATTCTTGCTACAGGTTGTACTCGTATTGAGACTGGCGAGGTAGGTGTTCGTGTTGGTTTTGACAAGCAAGTTCAGCAAGGTGAGTTGCTTCCAGGTTCTTTCAATCAAGTGCTAATTGGTGATGTTCTTACATTCCCCATCAAAGACGTTAATGTTAAACTTGATGATATGACTCCAGTTGCTCGAGATAACTCAACTATGAAAGACTTTGACGCAGTAGTTATCTACAACATCAATCAAGCACAAGTCGCTGAACTGTATAGCCAAAAGAGTCAAGCATTTCATGCTCGTCACAATGGCGATATCTACTTGATGTATAACTACATCGTTCAAGCTACACGAAATGCTATCTACAAAGAAGCACGTAAGTATGAAGCGTTGGATATGGCAGACAATCGTACCTCAATGGAACAAGCAATCAAAGAACAGATTCAAAAATCTTTGGCTGACGAAAAACTGGACGGCAGTCTTGTTGTTGGACAGGTTCTTATTCGTAACATTGTACCAGCGGACTCAGTTGTTGCAAGTGCCAATGAATTGGTTCGTGCCAAGAATGAGTTGAAGCAGAAGGAAGTTGAAGTAAAGACTGCCAAGATGGAAGCTGAACGTATGCAAGCACTTTCCAATCAAGGTGCCCAAAGTATTGCTTATATGCAAGCTCAAGCAATGATCAATATCTCTGAAGGTATTAAACAAGGTAAGGTTCAAACTATTGTTGTTCCTGCCAACTTTAATGCACTGATGATGCCAAAATAAATTTGACATATACCTCATTTTGGGGTATAATGTATTATACATAGTTAATATGAACAGGAGAAGTGAATGAAATTATCTAAAGAAACCGTAGCCGTTATTAAGAACTTTGCTGGTATCAACAGCAATCTTCTTTTGAAATCAGGCAGCAAAGTAGCAACAATCTCGTCACAAAAGAATGTGATGGCAGATACAACTGTAACTGAATCATTCCCAAGTGATTTTGGTATCTATGACCTCAACGAGTTCTTGGGTGCCATGTCTTTGTTTGAAGATCCAGAGTTGGAATTCAGCGAAAAGTTTGTTACTATCAAACAAGGTGGTATGAGCATTAAGTATTATGCTGCTGCCGCAGATGTCTTGGTTGCCCCAACTAAGAGTATCACTTTCCCAGATGCAGAAATCAATTTTAATATCACAGCTTCCCAGCTTGATATGATTCGCAAGACTGCTGGTGTATTGCGTAGTGAAGACGTTTCTATTGTTGGTGATGGTAGCAAAATTGCTGCTGTTGTTGGTGACAAGAAAAACTCTACGTCAAACTCTTTCAATCAAGCAGTTGGTACAACTGACAAGACATTTAAAGTTAATCTAAAGGTAGAAAACCTAAAGATGATTCCAGGTGATTATGCAGTTAGCATTTCGTCAAAGAAAATCTCTCGCTTTAAAGGTTCTGGGGATTTAGTTTATTACGTAGCTGTTGAGGCAGATTCTACATTCGAAGGATAATTCCTTTTTATGAAGCGTACAAATATATTCAGTTGCCCTATATGGGAATGGGATAATCTTCCAATAGATAATTCCAAACTTGAACAACATGTGTATACTTTAATGGAACGTGATCCAGAGTTTAGAAACCCTGAAGGATATAGTGGACTTATATTAAAGTGGAAGAGTTATAACCTAACATCAAAAGACTTTTTGGCTTTTCCTGAAACTGGTAAACTAATCGCTTTAATTAAAGAATTAGTAGTTCCTTGTATCGCTGAATTAAATCCACGGGATTCTGCTACTTTTGTTTTACAAGAAGTGTGGTTCAATGTTTACCCACCACTTGCTTCATTGGAAAGTCACCCACACGTAGGTAATGTTTTGTCTGGAACATACTACATCAAAGCCAAACCAAACTGTGGTGACTTGGCATTTTTAACAGGTGATAATAGCACATACTATAACTTTGCTGCTAAGTACTTTCATAACAGAAATGACATAACTGCAATTAAACATCTAGTGAAACCTGTGGAAAATTCTATGATAGTTGCACCCTCGCATTTAATGCATGCTGTAAAAGAGAATCGCTCAGAAGAGGATAGAATTTCTCTTTCCTTTAATTTTAAAGTTGTTAGTGATAACACATACACACCAAACGACAAGTATTTTAAAATTTAACTATATTATGAAAGTTTATTATGATTGAATCTCGTGACGAGTTGTTTCTGTGGGTTGAGAAGTATCGTCCACAAACTATTGATGAGTGTGTACTTCCAGAGTCATTGAAGAAAACTTTCAAGGACTACGTATCTAAAGGTCAACTACCTACATTCTTGTTATGTGGTACTGCTGGTGTTGGTAAAACTACCATTGCCAAAGCACTGTGTAATGAGGTAGGTGCTGATTACATTATGATTAACGGATCTGACGAAGGTCGTTCCATTGATACCCTGCGCACAACCATCAAGAACTTTGCTTCAACAGTATCTCTAACTGATGCTAAAAAGGTAGTTATCGTTGATGAAGCAGACTATATGAACAGTGACTCTGTTCAACCTGCTCTGCGCAACTTTATCGAACAGTTCTCTGGTAATTGTTCCTTTATCTTTACTTGTAATTTTAAGAATCGTATTATTGAGCCACTTCACTCTCGTTGTGCAGTGATTGAATTTAAGATTGATAGTAAAGACAAGCAAGAGATTGCTGCTACTTTCTTTAAGCGAGCAACCACTATCCTCAAGCAAGAGGGTATTGAATTTGATCCCAAAGTTGTTTCTGAACTTATAATCAAACACTTTCCTGACTATCGTCGTATCTTAAATGAACTTCAACGATATTCTGTATCTGGTAAAATCGATACAGGCATCTTAGTTAATTTGGGTCAAGAATCCTTTAAACAATTAGTCAAGGATATGAAGGAAAAGGATTTCCCAGAAGTTCGTAAATGGGTATCAAAGAATTCTGAACTTGGAACTGCCCAAATCTTCCGTGAATTATATGACAACGCATCTGTTGTAATGCAAGATATTAGTATCCCGCAACTTGTATTAATCTTGGCTGAATATCAGTATAAGTCTGCTTTTGTGGCAGATCAAGAGATAAATATAATGGCAGCATTAACAGAAGTAATGTCTCAATGTAAATTTAAGTAAGAGGTTTGTATGGAAGGTCTCTATATTCTTGTAGGGTTTTTACTTTGGGTTTGGGGTATTATTATTGGATGGCGAGCACGTGAGGTTCACGCAAAGCAACAAGTAGAAAAGTTGCTGGCAGAAAATGTTGATGTCCCAGAAACAGATGAAGAAACACGAATTAAAATTAAAATCGAAAAAGATGAAAACGGATTTTTCGTTTATGATTGCATAACAAATGAGTTTATGGCACAGGGTACAACTCGTAACCAAGTGGAACTGGCTCTAGCGAAAAGATATCCTGGTAAGCAGTTTGCTGCCACCCCAACCAATCTACATGAAACAGGATTTACATTATGATGCCAATACTAAGTAACTATCAAGAAGGTACACGTAACGCCAAGGTATATAAAACTGCCACTGGTGAATATGGTGTTCTTGTATATGATGCTGATGACGACTATAATGGGTTTGATTCTTTTAGTGATATAGACACAGCAGAAGATTTTGCTGAGGATTGGGTATTGAGAGCAGGGCGATGACTCCTTTTGACTTTATCAATGCTATCAATACTAGCAAAGAAAACTTGTTTCGCGACCCACAAGCAAACAAGGATTATAATGCGTGGATTGTAAATAAAGGGTTGTCTTATTTTCCAGACACCGTATTGTACGCCAATGAGATGAATTTTCACCGTAGTATACCCAAAGAATGGCAATTCCAGTTTCTACTAAATAGTATACCCAAGAAAAAGCGATTTAGTAAGTGGTCTAAAAAAGACACTCGTACTGAAACCTTGTCCTTGGTTATGGAGTATTTTGGGTATTCTGAAGAGAAAGCTAAACAAGCATTAAGCATTCTCAGTAGTGACCAATTGACTATGATACAAGAAAAATTATACAAAGGTGGAAAATAATGACTGTGGAAATGATTTACTACGACTGGACGGCAGAGTCCATGCTTGAGGTGACACTCCCAGAACCAGACAATTTTTTAAAGGTTCGTGAGACTCTAACTCGCATTGGTATTGCATCCCGTAAAGAAAATACATTATATCAATCTTGCCATATTTTACATAAGCAAGGTAGATATTTCATTGTCCATTTCAAAGAACTATTTGCTTTGGATGGAAAAGAATCGAATATCACATCAGGTGATATCGAGCGTAGAAATGCCATTGCTAGTTTGTTGCAGGATTGGGAATTGTTAAAGATTCTAGATCCTAAACGTGCCGAGCAAAAAGCATCTCTATCGCAAATTAAGGTGGTCTCTTATAAAGAAAAAGACCAGTGGGAATTAGTTCCAAAATATAACATAGGAAAGAAACTGAAATGATTAAACTTGAATTGACTATCGATGAGTGCAATACTATTCTTCGTGTATTGGGCAAACACCCATTTGAGGAAGTTGTAACAATTATTCAAAAGATTAAATCACAAGGCGAGCCACAAGTGGTCGCACTTGAAGCAGAAGCAGCAAAGCAAGCAGAGTTGCCAGCTGCACCTGCTGCGTAAAGAATTCACCTTAGGACCGCTAAGTTACGAATCGTGGTAAAGCTGACAGTACGTTAAGCTGTCGCTGGAACTAGTAACCAGCATTAATGATATGCCTTCGGGGTATCAATTTTATTTTAACTCGCTTAATAGGAGCACACAATGCTACAACAATTAAACACGTTCATTGACACCGTACAGGATGCCAAGAAACAAATCGTCAAGACATTCGTTCAAGACAAAACCCTAGCAGAAACCATCAACGACTTTGTAGAGTCACAACGCACTTTTAGCAAGCAAATTGCTAAGACTACATTTGAAGTTGCAACTGAGTCTGCTAAACAAGCAGCTAAGTTTGATCTGTCAAAGGTGAAACTATGACATCAAATTTTATCCCCACATTCTGGACTACCAAAGATCTAGATAAATTCTTTGTTGGCTTTGATGATCAGTTTAAAACTCTTCAAAAACTACATGATGATGTCACAAAGAACATCCCTAACTACCCTCCATATAACATCAAGAAAATTGATGATACTCACTATACCATTGAGTTGGCTGTAGCAGGTTTCGGTCAAAACGAAATCGACATTGAGATTGATGGAGCTAAGTTAGTTGTTAAAGGTAATGTAGCTACTCAAGAAGCTGAAGATAATTTCTTGTTTAGAGGAATTGCTGCACGTGCCTTTACTCGTACCTTTGCCCTTAACGATCAAGTAGAAGTTAAGGATGCAGAACTATTCAACGGTATGCTTAAGATTGCTCTGGAGCGTATGATTCCAGAAGAAAAGAAACCAAAGAAAGTTCTAGTAAAAGCAAAAGGCGAGAAGCAATTATTGAATGAGGGTAACTAAATGAAACTCTTAAAAAAAGTTTTTAATTTTATTGTTACCATGTCAGATTCTTTGCATGAAGCAAAAGAAATGCAAAGAAAATCAAAAAGGATCCCATAATGAACTACTGGATCCCAATGACTGAAGATGATGTTGATTGGGTAAACGGTAAAACCGTACCAACCAATAAGTGAAATAAGGGGAGGAAACTCCCCTTGCCAGTTTTATTGATACCTAAATATAGGTATGATGAAAGCAAGAGTTTCCCCAAATTTAATCTCATTCGTTACGATACGTCGTGGGGATTGGATTATGAAAATATCTGTCTACAAGACAAAAGATATTTTACTCGTCGCACAACATTATTTTGAAAATGAAAAATTTCAGGTAGTACATTTTTCAAATCAAGATGATGCTGCGATCTACATTGACAAATTAGCAGAAGAGGTTTAACATGAGCGTGAAAGTTTTTAAATTGATCAATGGTGAAGAATTGATTGCAACAGTATCAGCACAAAGTGATACAGAGTATCATCTCACTGATCCAACAACCATTGTTATGCAGCAAACTGAACGTGGTGTTGGTGTTGCTCTAATGCCATATATGCCATACGCTGGCAAACAAGTTACACTCAATAAGAGTGCCGTTGCTTCTGAGGGTTCTCCTCTAGTAGAAATGCAAAACGAATATAGTCGAGTCACTGGGTCAGGAATCCAGATTGTCTCGTCTTCAGCCCTTGCTGGGCTTAGTTCTTAAGCCAGTAAATCCCCCTAAGACCCTCTCTAGTAGAGGGTCTTTTTCATTGTAGGACTGCCTAAGTCATTGATCTATAAGGGGAAATAATCCCCCCATTTCCTGAGGGTTACTTTGCAAAATACCTTGCCTTTAATTCATATCACTGGTATAATAGTCTTATGATGATTGAAAAGGAAATGAAAATGATTGTAAAAACTGGTGATGTGATTCGTTCTTATGACTTTAAGCCAATGGTTGGTCGTGAAGATTGTTTCGTTGAAGGTGTTGTTGAGCGTGAGACAAATGAGCAAGGTTACGATGCTTACAAAATTACCGTGACCAAAGATTCTTGGTCTGATGCGACTGATAAAGGTCGTCTTGGTAAAATTGTTTATGTACCTAAGCGTGTTTCGTTTATGGAATATTCTGGTCGCATTATCAACTTGTCACGTATCTAATTGAAAAGGAAATATATTATGAAAAACAAACAAATCGTTGCAACAATTTACAATCGCCCAGTTCAAACTAAATCTGAGGCACGTGCTGAATCTGAGAAAGCACTGAAGGCATTCTTGAAGTCTGGTGGAGTAATTCAAGAAAGTAAATCCCGTCGTAATCCAAAGAGCAAGATGTCTGGGAAAAGTTCCCGTGGGTTTATCTGTGGTACTTCTGGTTTCGCTACTGGTTTTCCTAGACGTACGATGGGTGCTTGACTTTAATTCGCAAATAAAGTATAATTGTTTATATAATGGAGAATGTGATGAACTACGAAAAAATGAGTACTGATGAATTGGGTGGGTTGTTTTCTGATTACTACAAAGACACGCACGGCAGTCGTCCTCGTTTCGTAGACTTCAACGATCGCGAAGAACTTATTCGTCAGTTAGATCTCCTGAACAATTACCACGACAAAATGCAGGAAACTTTTGAAAGTCGTGAGCAACTCCGTGAAGATGGTTGGATCATCCACGAAACTGATCCTGAGATGCAGAAGATGGCTTACTTCCTCGCCAAAGAGCGTGACAAGTGGAAGTTGGATAACTGGGGTGAGGAATTCAACGAAGCACGTTACTATGAGCCAAAGGTGGCAGCATGATTCTGGCGAAAGAGGTGACTGTCTGGGATTGTGAAGTTGGACAACCAAACCATACTTACTTAATGTCAGATACTAAAAGTAAGATCTATGGTTACTTTAAGTTTCACAACCCCAAAGAATTTACAATGTTTAAAAAGCCGATTCGTATTGATACACGATATCGCAAGTTTGATGTAATACAAAAGAATATTAAGGATATAGAATGAATAAATTTGTGAGTAATAAAATTAAAAATGAGTCAGATCAAGAAATTCTTTTGATCACTCAAGAAGAATGTGCTGAAGTTACACAAGCAATAAGTAAAGTGTTTAGGTTCGGCATGGATGACGAACACAATGGTGTAACAAATAGAGAGCATCTTGAAGAAGAACTGGGTGACTTACTTTGTATGATTGAGTTGCTAATTGCAAGCGAAATGGTTGACGAGATGACTGTCTATCGTGCCAAGAATGCTAAAATGGCTAAACTTGCTAAGTGGTCAAATATTAAACAGGTAGCTTAAATGAATATACATAAGTTTTTCGAGAGTCTTGCGGCAAACCCTTCACGGAATTTCAAAATCGAGCAACTAACTGCACATAGCGATAACGAAATGTTACGTGAGGTAGTTCGCTTGGCTCTCGACCCATTCACTCAATTCTATCAGAGAAAGATTCCTGAGTATGAATTCGTAGGCGAAGAGTCTGAGCATCAAACATGTCTAGAGATGGCTATACAGAATCTTTCTTATCTGTCAAATAGACAAGTAACTGGTAATGCTGCCATTGCTCATCTGCGTGCTATTCTATCAGGACTATCTCCTGATGATGCTAAAGTGATTGAGCGTATCATTGATAAGAGTCTTGATTGTGGCGTTCAAGTGTCAAGTGCCAATGCAGTTTGGCCAGGATTGATTAAAGAATATCCTGTCATGCTTTGCTCACAATTCGAGCAGAAGCTGGTTGATAAAATTAAATTCCCAGCATATGCTCAGCTAAAGATGGATGGCATGCGATTCAATGCAATCGTTAGGAATGGAGCAGTTGAATATCGTAGTCGTAATGGCAAAGAAATTAACCTGTTAGGAAATCTTGATGACCAATTTTTGGCAATGGCTGCTGGCGATGAGTACGTGTTTGATGGTGAGCTCATGGTTATGTTCGATGGAGACTCTCAGTTCGCAGATCGTCAAACTGGTAATGGGATCTTAAACAAAGCAAACAAAGGTACTATCTCAGAGAAAGAAGCATCACAAGTGCACGCAACTGTCTGGGATGTTATTCCATACGCATTATTTTGTGATGCATATTGTGCAACTCCGTACAGTAGACGATTCAATGATCTGCGTAAGATGGTTGAAAATGTAAAGGTTCGTGGTAAACGTATCTGGTTGGTTACAAGTGATACTGTTGAAACCATGGAAGATGCCAACGCAAAGTTCGAAGAATATCTTGGACTTGGTCTTGAAGGTATTATTCTTAAAGATGGTTCTGGTGTTTGGGAAGATAAACGTGCAAAGCATCAGATCAAGATGAAGGGTGAACTGGAATGCGATCTTAAGATTGTTGCAATCGAAGAAGGTACTGGTAAGTATGCAGGAATGCTTGGTGCAATTCTTTGTGAGTCTGCAGATGGTGTTGTAAAGGTAAGTGTTGGTTCTGGCTTTAAAGATGAGCATCGCAAGAACTATGGTCAAGAATTAGTTGACAAAATTGTGGCAGTAAAGTATAATATGAGAATACGAAATAAATCTGGTGAGGAAAGTTTGTTCCTACCAATCTTTATTGAGATTCGTGATGATAAAAATGTTGCAGATTCTAGTGAGGTTATAAAATGATTTTAGCTCTAAATGTCAAACAGAAACGAATCTTCAGTGTTAAATCTAAAGAAGATATGAGTATTGCCAAGAAATTTTTTCAGTCTTGGTCATGGGGTGGAAATGGTTGCCCATTTATTCTGGAACAACCTTATACGAATATTCCTGATATGATGCGTGAGAAAATTATTTACGGTATGTTTAAAATCACTATTGGAGAATAACGTGAAAGTAGTAATCAATAAATGTTATGGTGGTTTTAGTTTGAGTCACCAAGCAGTAATGCGTTACTTTGAAATCAAAGGTATCACTGTATACCCAGAACAAGGTAAGGACTACTGGCAGTTCTGGACATACTGGACAGTCAAGCCAGAAGATCGTATTGAATCTAAAGAAGGTAAAGACTTCTACAATATGCCGATTGAAGAACGTCGAGTATACAACAAAGCATATTCTGAGCAAACTATCTACGAAAGAGATATTGCACGTGATGACCCAGCTTTGGTCCAAGCAGTTGAAGAACTTGGTGCTGCAGCTTGTGGTGCTCATGCTGAACTGTCAGTTGTAGAAATTCCAGATGGTGTTGAATATACAATCGAAGAATATGACGGAAAAGAACATATCGCAGAAAAACATAGGACTTGGGGTTAATTATGAATGAACTTGACGCACACGATAACTTTGCCAAGAAAATGGCAGAAAAATACCCTCGTTACTTTGGTGAAGATAAACGATATGGTGGGTTTGCCATTGGTGAAGGTTGGTATCCTATTATCGAATCATTGGTTGGACAGATTGATCACTACACCAAATGGCGACGCAATATGCGTGCCAATGACTTGCGCAAACAACGTGCCAAAGATAAAGGTATGGAAGCACTGATCCAGTTTATGGTTGGTAAGAGAGGTAGAGAACCATCTGACTGGGATATTGAACGAGCCGAAGAAGCCATGGAGAATGACATCGCTATTACTCCAAAGGTTAATTGGATTGAGATTCAGCAGATCAAAGAGAAGTTTGGTGGGCTACGATTCTATTACGATGGTGGTGATGAACGCATCTCTGGTATGGAAACTATGGCTGAAATCTGGGCAGGTCGTACTTGTGAGACTTGCGGTAACGTAGGTAAGCAACGAGGTGGTGGTTGGATCCGCACATTGTGTGATGAACACGAAGCTCAATATCAAGCAAGGAAAAATAATGAGTAATTATACACCAGATAAATGGGTAGTAGTAAAGATTACTGGTAATGGGAATCCACCCATCCATAAAGTCTTTGCTTGTTGGTATGGTGGATACGCTGGATCAGATTCTTGGAAGCTAAACAGTGGCATTACCAAAGTTACCTATGAAGGATATGTTTATTCCTTTGAAGGTTCTTCTGGTTCTGTCTATGAATGTCACGCAGATTGTTATGGCACAAACTTTTACGGTATGAGTGTGCTGTCTAATATGATTGACATCGCAAAAGAAAATGGTATCACTATTGAGATACTACCAGAAGAAACTATTTTCACGGAGATTGAATATGAGTAAGTTTGTATTGGTAGAAACTATTCTTCAATATCGTATGCGTTATGTTATTGAAGTTCCAGATACACATAACGATGGTGAGTATCCTTGTACTGCTGAACAGTGGGCAGCAGACACAGTTACTTCTGAAGAGATGGTAGAGTTTTCTCAATTGTATCTTGGAGAAAATATTCTTAGCACTCGTGAGATTGCCAAGGAAGAAATTATTCCAATGTGTGATGCAGACAATGGATACCTGCAAGGTTGGACTGAAGAACAGAAAATGAAATTGGTAACCCCAATTGGTTATAAGAGGGATTGGTAATGTTTGTATTTGACGTAGAAACTCTTGGAGTAGAATCAACTTGTGTTGTTCTTTCTGCAGCTATGGTGCACTTTGATCCAGAGTTGCGACCAACATATCAAGACTTGCTAGATAATGCTTGCTTTGTAAAGTTTGATGTCAAAGAACAGATGAGTGTTGGTCGAAGTGCATCAAAGTCTACTCTGGAGTGGTGGAAATCTCAGCATGAGTACGTTCGCAAAGTATCTCTAGATCCATCTCGTGAAGACATGACTGTGGAAAATGGAATGCAAAAGTTCTATGACTATATGGCTAAGTTTCCAAATGCAAAAAAACAAACAATGTGGGCACGTGGTTCTCTTGATCAAATGGCAATAGATTCTCTGGCAGTTAAATTTGACTTAGAAGAACTTACAGGGTATAATGTATGGAGGGATGTTAGAACAGCAGTCGATATCCTATACGGAACTACTAATGGATACGTTGAAGTAGTGCACCCACTATTTTCTAGACACGAAGTTATTAAGCATCATCCCGTACACGACTGTGCCCTTGACGCAATGCAATTAATGTATGGAAAACAATAATGATTTTTTATTCGCACGTATTCCCATTCGGCAACAAAATGTGTGTCCGTGGGTACGAGAATGGTAAACCCTTTCAACGCAAGATTGACTTTTATCCAACTCTGTATGTAAACGCAAAAACTCCAAACACTGAATGGAGTACTCTCACAGGACAAGCTGTTGAAGAAATCAAACCTGGAACAGTAAAAGAAACACGAGAGTTTGTTAAGAACTATGAAGATGTCAGTGGCTTTGACATCTATGGTAACACCAACTACGTTTGTCAATATCTTAGCGACACTTATGAAAGTGATATTCGTTGGGACATGGAACAGATCAAAGTGTTTACCATCGACATTGAGACGGCAACAGAAAATGGATTCCCAGATATTAAATCTGCCAATGAAGAGATCCTATTAATTACCATCAAAGATCTGCAGTCCAAGCGTATTATTACGTTTGGATCACGTGCATTCGTTCATGGTCGCGATGACGTAATCTACATTCACTGTAAAGATGAACTTCACTTACTCAAAGAGTTTATGATTTGGTGGCAGCAAAACTATCCAGATGTTTTGACTGGTTGGAATATTAACTTCTTTGACGTGCCGTATTTGATCAAGCGTGTTTCTCGTGAACTTGGCGAAACGATCGCCAATAAGTTTTCACCATGGGGTTATATCAATGAGCGTAAGATCTTTGTTAAAGGTAACGAAGAAATCACATACGATATCCATGGTGTATCTCAGCTAGACTATCTTGACTTGTATAAAAAGTTTACGTATCAAAAGCAAGAATCGTATCGTCTAGATTATATTGCAGGTGAAGAACTTGGTGATGCCAAGAAAGAAAATCCAGGTGATACCTTCAAAGACTTTTATACCAATCACTGGCAAGAATTTGTTGAGTATAATATTCACGACGTAGAGTTGGTTGATAAACTTGAAGACAAGATGCGATTGATTGAGTTATGCCTAACTATGGCATACAACGCAAAGATTAACTATGAAGATGTATTTTCTCAAGTGCGTATGTGGGATGCCATTATCTACAATCACTTGCGTAAGAGAAAAATTGCGATTCCAACAAAGACTGGTTCAAGTAAAAATGAACAGTTTGAGGGTGCGTATGTAAAAGATGTTTTGGTTGGTGCTCACAAATGGGTAGCTTCCTTTGACTTGAACTCACTATACCCGCATTTGATTATGCAGTATAATATCTCGCCAGAAACTCTTACATCAGAAAAGATCAGCGTAACTGTTGATAAATTGCTCAACAAAGAAGTTGATACATCATACGCCAAACGTAGAGATCTGGCTCTAACTGCCAATGGTTGGACTTATCGCAGAGACATCAAAGGGTTTATGCCTGAGTTGATGGAAAAGATGTATGCGGATCGTTCAAAGTTTAAAAAGCAGATGTTGAAGATTGAACAAGAATATCAAAACGACAAAACGCAAAAACACTTGTTAAAAGATATTTCTCGTTTGAATAATCTGCAGATGGCTATGAAGATTGCCCTAAACTCTGCTTATGGTGCCATGGGTAATCAGTACTTCCGATACTTTGATATTCGTATGGCTGAGGGTATTACTACCAGTGGTCAACTATCAATTCGTTGGATGGCGAACAAGTTGAATGCATTCTTGAATAAAACTCTCAAGACTGAAGGTAAAGACTTTGTTATTGCAATTGACACTGACTCAATCTATCTTACACTTGAGCACTTGGTCGAGAAAGTCTGCGAAGGTAAAGATACTGCGGCAAAGATAAAGTTTATGGACAAGATCTGTGAAGATGTTTTCCAACCATTCATTGATCAAGGTTATCAAGAACTAGCCGAGTATATGAATGCACATAGTCAAAAGATGATTATGAAGCGTGAGGTTCTGGCTGACAAAGGTATCTGGACTGCCAAGAAACGATATATCCTTAACGTGCATAACTCTGAGGGTGTTCAATACGCAAAGCCCAAGCTAAAGGTAATGGGTCTTGAGATGGTTAAGTCAAGTACTCCTGCAGCAATTCGTGATAAGCTACGAGAATCTATTGATGTAATTCTTAAAGGTAATGAAGCTGACTTGCACGCATACATTGAAACATTCCGTGCTGAGTTTAACCAAATGCCAGTTGAAGCCATTGCATTCCCTCGTGGTGTTAATGGTTTGCGTCAGTATTCTGGTTCTCCGATCTATTCAAAGGGCACACCGATTCACGTGCGTGGTTCTTTGCTGTATAATCACTACGTTAAAAAGTTTGGACTAGATAGAAAGTACCAGCTAATTAAAGAAGGTGACAAGATTAGGTTTATCTACGTCAAGAAACCAAATCCATTTAATGAGGATGTCATTGCATTCCCGCAATCTATTCCTAAAGAGTTTGGACTTGAAGAGTTTATTGATTATGAACTTCAATTTAAAAAGACTTTCCTTGACGCAATGCAAACTGTAATTGAACCACTTGGTTGGAAAGTTGAACATCAATCATCATTGGAAGACTTCTTTGGATAATATTCGTATCATCAAAACAGGAATCAATGTTTCAAAGATTATGAAACAATTGCAAGAGAATCCACAGGATTGGGGTTCTCAGAAAAACATTGAAGGTGTTAAAGACTTAGTCACAGATTATGATGCTTTAAAGTTTTTGCAAATGGATGTTGGTGCTTTGCAATTAGTTATGGGTGTGGTTTCCAGCAAAGAAGAATTTGTTGGAGACAGTGAAATATCCAGACCAACGCCAGCATATGACAGACACACAGAAGTCGTTAGATTCTTAAAACGCAATTTTAAGAAATTTGACAGATGTGGATTTTTATCATTACCGATAGGTGGTATTGTTGGTCAGCATATTGATATGGGTAGTTACTATCAGACCAGAGATAGATACCATCTTGCAATTCAAGGCACATACATATACACAGTTGGTGGTGAATCTGTTACAGTTGAACCTGGAACTCTACTTTGGTTCAACAATAAACTACCTCACGGGACACAAAATATTGGAGATTGCGTTCGCATAACATTTGTGTTTGATGTACCTCACAAGAAATAAAACTTTACTTATATACATATATCACGTATAATAATTATTGAAACTCAACGAAAGGCTAAAATGAGCATTCTAGATAAAATTAAAAAGAACAGTACGATTAAAGAATCTGCTATTCTATCACAATCAAAGTTCTTTCAAAAGAAAGATATGATTCCTACTTCAGTCCCAATGATCAATGTGGCTCTTTCTGGTCGTCTTGATGGTGGTCTAACTCCTGGACTGACAATGTGGGCTGGTCCAAGTAAACACTTTAAGACAGCATTCTCTTTGTTAATGGCAAAAGCATATATGGAAAAGTATGAAGATGCTGTCTTGCTATTTTATGATTCAGAGTTTGGTACTCCTCAGTCTTACTTTGATTCATTTGGTATTGATACTGAGCGTGTTATTCATACTCCAATCACTGACGTTGAGCAATTGAAGTTTGACATTATGAATCAGCTTGGTGGTATTGAACGTGGTGATCACGTAATTATCGTTGTAGATTCTATTGGTAATCTAGCTTCGAAGAAAGAAGTTGATGATGCACTTGATCAAAAGTCTGTTGGTGATATGACTCGTGCAAAACAAATGAAGTCGTTGTGGCGTATGGTTACTCCCCATCTAAACCTTAAAGACATTCCTTGTGTGGTTGTGAACCATACTTATATGGAAATTGGTTTATATCCAAAAGCAATCGTTGGTGGTGGTACTGGTTCTTACTACTCTGCTGACAATATTTTTATTCTTGGTCGTCAGCAAGAAAAAGAAGGAACTGAGATTGTTGGTTACAATTTTATTATTAACGTAGAGAAGTCAAGATATGTGCGAGAAAAATCTAAGATCCCTGTTAGCGTATCTTTCGATGGTGGTATTAGCCGTTGGTCTGGCTTACTCGATGTTGCTCTTGAATCTGGACATGTCATCAAACCTAGCAATGGTTGGTATCAAAAGGTAGATAAAGAAACTGGTGAGATGGATGATAAAAAGTATCGCATCAAAGAAACTGATACTAAAGAGTTTTGGATGCCAGTTCTAAAGCAGAAATCTTTTATTGACTTTGTCAAAGGTAAGTATACCGTTGCATCTACTGATATCTTAAAAGATGAAGACATCGATGCAGAACTTGCATTAATTGATGATGAAGAATAAACCTTACGTTGTCGTTGAAAACAAGCAAGGGTTTGATGCGATAAAGTTGACCGAAAATCCATTTGAGGGTATAATTTATACTTATGGTAGAGTTTCCTTTGATGAAGATGACGCAACTGGGTACATCAAGCTGAAGTTTGATTACGAGATTTTAGATTATGCGGATAAGGTAATTACTAATAAACAACCATTTGAAAAATACATTGGTGATATATTACAAGAACTTATTCACGAAGGTATTGAAAATAACAATTTAACATACGCAGGTGGTATTGATGAGAATAGAACAGGCGATCCTATCGAACCTGATTCACAATGAAGAATATTGCCGTAAGGTAGTTCCTCATTTAAAGAAAGAGTATTTCTCCGATAGAAAAGAAGCAGCAATCGTTATGATTCTGCTTAATTTCTTTGAGCAATACAATAAGCCAGCAAGTCCTGAAGTTGTTCAGATTGAATTGTCTAATCTTAACGGATTCACGGATAAAGAGATTCCTGAGATGCAGGAATACGCCAAGACTTTACAAGCTGATGCTGCTACCAATCAAGATTGGTTGATTGAAAATAGTGAGAAGTTTTGTAAAGATCGTGCTGTGTATAATGCCATTCTGGATTCAATTAAGATTATTGAAGGTAGAGATAAGGTACATACTCAAGATGCCATCCCAACAATTCTTTCTGAAGCACTTGGTGTGTGTTTTGATAATCACGTTGGTCATGATTACCTACAAGATGCGCAATCTCGATTTGACTTTTATCATAGGGTTGAAGAAAAGGTTGCCTTTGACCTAGAGATGTTTAACAAGATTACCAAAGGTGGTTTGTCAAAGAAAACTCTAAACATTGCGTTGGCTGGTACTGGTGTTGGTAAGTCGTTGTTTATGTGTCACGTTGCTGCTGGTGTTCTTATGCAAGGTAAGAATGTTCTATACATTACTATGGAAATGGCTGAAGAACGTATCGCTGAACGTATTGACGCAAACTTGTTGAACCTTACTATGGATGAGTTAAAGGTAGTTGACAAAGATATCTTTGACTCACGTCTAGCAAAGATTGCCAATAAAACCAAAGGTACGTTGATTGTAAAAGAATATCCAACTGCAAGTGCTCACGCTGGTCACTTCCGTGGCTTGCTTGAAGAACTTAAATTAAAGCGTGAGTTTGCCCCAGATATTATTATGATTGACTATCTTAATATTTGCGCATCTTCTAGAATGAAGCAAGGTGCAAATGTAAACTCTTATACATATGTAAAGAGTATTGCTGAAGAGTTACGTGGTCTTGCCGTTGAGTATAATGTACCCATTCTTAGTGCAACTCAAACTACTCGTTCTGGATTTACTAATTCAGATCCAGGACTTGAAGATACGTCAGAGTCGTTTGGTTTGCCAGCCACAGCTGACTTGATGTTTGCTCTAGTGAGTAATGAAGAACTTGAGCAGTTGAATCAGATTATTGTAAAGCAGTTAAAGAATCGTTACAATGATCCAGGTTTTTATAAACGATTTGTTATTGGTATTGATCGTAGTAAAATGAAACTGTATGACGTTGAGATCTCTGCACAAAGCGGATTATCTGATGCAGGTACTAAAGATGATAAGCCTATGTTCGATAAAAGTGAATTTGGTAAACGTATACATAATGAAGATAACTTTAGTGGGTTTAAGTTTTAAGGAGCCGAAATGGTAAAAATTGTTGTAGCAGAAAACAAGTATGATGCCAAACATATGTTGGGACAATTTCCAACTGAAGCAGATTACGATCTTTTAATTGAAGAAGATATGGACGTTTATATGCCTGAAGTTCCAGGACATCCTGAACTGACATATACCGAAGAACGTATTGTTCTGAAGTTTCGCAAGAACTACTTTACAAAAGAACAACAAGAGCAAGCATACGTTGGTTTGAGAGAAGCTGCGGTTGAATCTCAGAATCGTGGTATTGCTGCTGGTCCACGTCAAGGTTCATTGGGTAATCGCCAGTGGGTAACAGATTACGAATACGATATGCTTGACGTATTCCTAAAGCCAACTGAAAACTTGTTTGGTGACGATCCTGTTGAGGTTGTTCGTAACAAACATAAGAACATTACTGCCAGTGCTTCTAATCGTGCACGTGTTTGGTCAGTAGATGGTGTCAAGAAAGAGAACTTTGTATTTGACACTTGGGTTGATACTATTCGTAAGATGACACCTGATGCTGCCAAACAAGAAGCAGAACGTGTAGCTGAAGATCTTATCTGTGCCACAACTTACGCAAACTCAGTTCACTCTGGCATTGCTGGTTGGTTCGATCGTTATCCACGCATTCCGTATGGTCGTGCCACAAGTTATACTCGTGATAATTTTGACAAGTTTAAGATGGCGTTTCCTTTCTTACAAACTCTATCGCAAGGTTTCAAAGAATTGTTACCTTGGAGATACGGCAATCAAATGGCTGCAGCCAATAAACTAGATCCAAACTATTTGGTTCCAGGTACACCATTTACCACAATTACCGTAAACAAAACTTTCCGTACTGCTTGCCATTATGATGCTGGTGATTTAACCACAGGTTTGTCTAATCTACTAACCTTGTCAAATACTGGTAACTATTCTGGTTGTTATCTGGTTGCACCTGAGTATCGTGTGGCAGTTAATGTACGTCCAGGAGATTTGTTGTTGATTAACAATCACGAAGTTATGCACGGCAATACTGAAATTAAAGTGCACGATGAAATCTCAGAACGCATTAGCTTGGTTTGCTACTTCCGTGAAAAGATGCTTGAGCTAGGTTCCAAAGAATACGAAGATACCAGATATCAATTCGTTGAAGATCGTCGCAAGAATAAAGAACATCCTGAACACAGAGCATTGTGGAATGGTGTATCTCCAGGTATGTGGGAGTCTGACGAGTGGTACGATTACCTACGTCATAAACTTGGTGAAGACCAACTGGTGAAGTATCACCCAGAATCACAAAAGGCTAACTCACTAGAAAGTTTCTTTTAATGTGCGCAGTCATTGGAGCCATCCTGCAGAAACCAACTCTGCAGGATTTTACTATGTTGCATCGTGTATTCCTAGAGTCCAAGATTCGAGGTATGCACGCCACTGGAATATCCTATGTCAAGAATGACCGAGTTGTTACTGAGAAGCACCCTGTTCCTGCCAATGAGTTTCCTTTTAATTTTGCAGAGTATGTTAATGAAGATGGGAATCTCTACCTTATTGGTCACTGTCGTTACAGCACTAGCGATCTTGAGTTTAATCAGCCAATTGGTAATGATAAACACTCAATAGTTCACAATGGAGTTATCACTCAAGAACTACCAGAACGCTGGAAAGAATTATATAATTATGAGTGCACGACCAAGAATGATAGTGAGTTAGTCTTACACTCTGATTCGCCACTTGAAGAGTTTCCTGATATGTCTATGGGTGTTTGTGAATTAACCAGTGACAAGAAACTACTTGCTTATCGTAATGGCAAACGTCCATTATACTTGACTAGTATTTCAAATGGGTGTATAATTACTTCTACTGCTGATATTATTAAACGTGCAGAAGTGGAAGGGTTTCCTATTAACCTTTTATCAAATCATTACACTACATTTGATAGTGACCTAACTATGATTGTTGAAAAGGTTAATATTGATGCTGTTGATTACCAACTAATAGGTGACTGATGAATTATCCAAAAGAAAAATTTACATACGGTATGGAAATAGAGTGGGGTGATGTTCCTCGCTCTTTTTCAATTCCAGAACATCTTGGTACTTGGGAATACTCCGAGCGAGATATTATTAACCTACGAGATCCATACAAGAACGTATGTGCAGATCCGTTGGGTGAAGATCCGCCATTTGGTGGAGAGATTAATACCAAGCCAACTCGTACTTGGGCTGGTCAAGTAGAACGATACTTTGAACTACAGAAACTGTTTGAAGATGCTGGTCATCCACCAACAGTAGGTGTTACTGCACATACACACATACACTGTCGCATTCCTGGATTGCGTGATGATATCGATGCACTAAAACGATTGACCAAATACATCAAAGAAAACCAAGCAACAACAGTTGATCGTGTTTATGGTTTCTATGACCACAATCAAATGAAAGGTGCCAAAGGTGCCAAGATGTATCTAAAGTTTGATGGTGGTCGTACAATGCCAGATTATATGAGCGATAATATTATCAATCTAGCCACTGACTTCAACTCTTTCATTAAGATGCACGCTGCAGGTAAAGATGGTGTTTCAATGGGTCGCCCATTCCGATATGCCATTAATATGTACGCACTCAAACACATTGATACTGTGGAGTTTCGTTTATTCCGTGGTACACTGGATAAAGTAGAATTGGAATCTTGCTTCCGTTTCGTTGAAGACTTCCTTGATGCTGCGCTAAATGATGGACCAAGTGTTGACGATCTGATCAATACCAATGGTTATAAGTTTCCACCGATGCAGTGGGATCTTGCTCAATTCATTGGATGGGAAAAGACAAAGCACCCAGAAGATCGTGGTGAGAAAGTGAGAACTCTTGTTGAGGTTGAGTAAATGTTCAAGATGTGATTTTGTAAATAGTATATCTACCGATAAGGGAGATAACTTTGCAAAGACATTTATTGCCAAAGCAGATATGCAAGACCAATGGGAGTATTGCATAGGTGCTTGGGATGGTAGCGAATTAACAGCTGCCATTATAACTACCATATCCAAGAATAAACCCCACGTGGCTAACCTACAACTCTTGCATACCTTTGTAAAACACCGAGGAAAGGGAGCTGCCAGGATCCTCTGCGAGGACTCTTTAAAGCGTGCTAGAGCGTCTGGAGCGACTTACTTTAGGGTATCCTCAGAGAAGTCTGCCGTAGGCTTCTACGAGCGTCTAGGGTTCCGATTCTGGGGTTCCCAAAAGAGTGGTTGCCAGCTATCCATCTTTAGGATAGGGGGAGATACCTTCCTACAGGGCGACTACGACCTTTCTGACACCACCATCAATAAAGCGGTCAACCGAAAGGGTAAGGGAGGTTGTACGACCCTCTACGACCTTGCAAAGAGCCAAAATGGGGTCAAAATAGACGATTTTTGAGTCAAATTTAGCTTTACTTTAATTGCAAAATAAGGTATAATAAAGGTTGGATAATTGAGGAATTTATTATGAGAAATTTAAACCTTGAAGAACTAATAGAATTTAATTTTAATTCTGACTTGGTGAACCAAGAAGAATCAAGACGTGAGTACATATCTGAAAAAAATCAAGAAAATCATAAGACTTGGGGTGATACTAAAGAGCGTTGGATAAAGCGACATCTTTATAAAGGGACACAAAGTAATGCTAGAGAAAAGAAAGTAGCCAATACTTTATCTCCAGTAGCCTTAAGTAAAATGTGGGATTTACAAAAAGGTAAATGTGCTATTAGTGGAGTGGAGTTAGTTTGGGGTGAAACTGATAACATCCGAAGAGCATCAGTTGATCAAATATATCCATCAGGTGGCTATACATTAGAAAATACATGGCTAGTTTGTTCAGGAATAAATTTTTTGAAAAATAAATTTTCACTGACAGATCTTCTTGAGATATACCCACAAGCAATAAAATCTTCTTTATTTAACGAGGTATATGAAGCTACTTTAAATGATAAAGTACCTACACACAATAGTCCTATTATAAACGACCTTCAATTACTCACTTAATGGACTATAGACTATCACAAAATCGTAGAGAAGCATTCATACGCTGGTATGCGTGGTCGTTGAAGTATGACGACTGCGACCCAGCAGTATGGGCGACTAACTATATAAACGATCGTTACGAGCATAATGACGAGCAGAAACTTTGGTTGTGCTGGCTATACGGTAATACATACTATCTTCCAACTGCTTGGGTATTGATGAACGAGTTTCCCGACTATGAACTGGCAACTGTTGATCGTATGACTCAGTGGAATACTACCAACTACAAGCGACTGCGTTATCAAACTGACACAAAGTGGAACAAGGGACATTTGCCAACCATGTTCGAATCTTATCAAAAGTATATTGGCAATCAAACTCAACGAGAAAAGATAGAGTCATTATATGGAAACAATGAGAAGGCAAACTTTGATAACTTGTGGGAGAGCGTTAAGTCTAGCTTGCATAAGTTTGGTCGTTACAGTACTTGGTTTTATCTTCAGCATCTTAAGCATACCGCTGGTGTTCGGATCGATCCTACTTCTCTCATGCTGGACGATTATGATGGCTCTCGCTCTCATCGTAATGGATTACTTTATGCCCTCGGACAAGAAGACAGTGTGGATAGAAAACTCACTGCAATGGAGTATGCAAATCTTGAGTCACAAGCCCAAGAGATTCTTGCAGAGACGAAAGCAAGATTTCCAGAACTCATATCGTCAATAGATTATTTCACTATGGAAACGTGTCTGTGTTCTTATAAGAAAATCTTTAGAGAACACCACGGAAGATACCTTGGGTATTACCTAGATCGTCAAGCTGAAGAGATTATCAAAGTTGAAGGCGATGGATGGTATGGAATTGATTGGGATGTGCTTTGGCAATCCCGAGAAGAAACTATTGATTTACGTCTAGATCACAAACGTGGTATAGACAAAGAAAAGTTTAAGTATTTTATCAATACAGGTAAACTTGATAATCTCGAGTGGATGTTTGATGATGAACAGCGACAACTTATTGGACTAGAGGAATTTTTATGAGAAAATTGATTGCAGTTGGTGGTTCTCCAGGAACAGGTAAAACTACCTTATTCCGTAAGTTTATGGAAGGTAAAACTTGGGAGCGAGTTGAGCCCAAGAAAATGTTACCTGCACTCTACTGTGCAGAATTGGATTTGTATATCCTAGGTAAGTACGAAGATGGCGAAACATTCGCTGGCACAGATCGTTTAAGTATGGCTGTTCAACCAGTGGCTCAGGAATTCGTCAAGGAAACTACTTCAAACATCTTATTTGAAGGCGACCGAATCTTTAACCAGTCTTTCCTAGAGTTTGCCATGGGATTGCCCGATACTGATCTACAAGTGATTTTCCTAAAGGTTCCCAAGGAAATGCTTGAGCAAAGGTATAAGGATCGTGGATCCGACCAATCGGAGATATTCCTAAAGGGTCGCAATACTAAATATAATAACCTATTGTCTAATTTTGAGTTGATGCCATATATTACTGAGTTTGTGAATACTAACTTAGAGGAGCAGGGGAAAGTTCTAACCTTTTTAGAAGGTCAATTAGGATAAGGATGGAACTTTCTAGGGATATGAATTACCTAGAAACCGCAGACTTCAATTGGATGGAAATGCTCAATTTCTATGAGCAGCCATTTAGAGCTAAACTCATTCCATCAAAAGTGTGGCGAGATCTCGACAAGTATAAAAATGATAGCGTAGGTCTAGCCAACTATACTAAAAAGTGGCGTACCAAAATAGAGTTTAGAAAAGCACCATCTAAGGCAAAGATCTGGAAAACCTACACATCAATTGGTGGTGAATATTCCCCAGATGAACGTCAGTGTACCCTACAAATCTACACGCTAGAATTTGATAAATTCCCTTTCACTAAAGTATCTTGGGATAGATTTAAGTATCGCTTTATTCAAACTCTGATGCACGAGTTGATTCACTTTATGCAGTACGATCGTCGTGGTGATGAGTGGAGCAATTACGTACTACCACATAAGAAAGTTGGTCAAGCCAAGAAAGACGCTGAGCGTAAATACCTTTCTGAGTTTGATGAGATACAAGCATACGCTCATTGTGTTTATCTGGACTTTAAAATGTTCCGTCCAAGATTAGAAGTAGAAACACTAATGAACCGAGCAGGACAATATACAGATTCAAAGACTCTACATTACTTTCTAAAGACATTCAACTACGACTACAAGAATAACGCTGCAATTCCAAAGATAATGCAGCAGATTATTAAGTGGGACAACAAGTATCAACGATACGTCAATAAGCCTAAATAGTAGTCTAATGGGATTACTATGGCAACAGATTACTCAAAACTAGCAGCATCCGCCAAAAAGATGGTAGATTATCTTTCCACCAAAGGTGTTAAGGTAACTTTAAAATCTTCAAGGTATCAAGCTCAAATTAAAGCAGTTGAGATTGCATTCTCAGGCACACTTGACGCATTCTTAAAAAGTGTTGGTATAACTGCAACAGTTACTGATCTTAGTGTCACTGAAGAAAAAGCAATTTCTGGTAAGTACAAAGCCAAGCTAATGACTCTTACCAAAGTACTCGGCACTATTGCCAAGGGCGAAACCTTTTACATTGTAAATACCTATACTGAAAAGGGTACGCTAAAAACAAAAGATTTAGCACCAGAAAAGTTTAATCTCACTACTAGCAAATATACAACGCTAGAATCTCTAGACAAAGCTGTGTTGAATGGTATCAAAGAAAACGCTACCCTAGCAGCAGACATTAAAGTTGTTCTAACAGAATTATATAAAACAGTTAGCACAAACAAAAACCCCAAAGATATTATTCCAATGACTGCGCCAGCAAAGAAATCATTTGCTGGAGTTAAGCCACAAGACAAACAAGCTATTGGTAAAGACTTTGGTGAAGTTCTTTCTATGCGTTGGTACTTGACTCAACCATTTGCTTCTACTTGGCAACAAGCATTCTTTTCAGATATTAGTAATGAAGCATTGGTAGACTTTGTTGTTATGAAGAAATCTGGCAAAGAAACTATTCGTACTGATATATCAGCAAAGTTTGAAGAAGGTGCTGCACCATCCATTGGTGCCATTGTTGATAATATTGATAAAGTTTACAAAGCTCCAAATAAAGAAGAAGCTGTTGTAATTAACGTACTAAAAGCATTGGCTGGCAAAAACGATAATACATCAACTAAGATTTTAGCTGCCATGAAATCTCTTAATCTGCCAGCGTATACCACATTAAAGAAAACTATTGGTGCTAAAGGCAACTTTACTATTCAAGATATTTCTGCGCATATTCAACAGATTGCCAAAGTAGGTAAAACTGATAAAGCAAGAATTAAATTATTTAAATCTACATATGAAGAGTTTTATAATGTGCTTGGTAAAAACGCAAGTGATGATTCTGTTAATATTGTAATGACACCAACTACATATAAAAAGTATTATTCATTGGTAATGGCACCTATGGGTTATGCGTTAGTTGATTATATGAATAAACAACCACAATATCAAGAAGTGTTAAATAAGATTAGTCAGCATATGAAAACTGAACAAGTATATCTATACTTCTCTGGTGATAATCTAGAGTTTAAGAAAAAGTTATTTTCAAAAGCTGAGTTTAAATTTGCTTACGGAGCCAACGCCAAAGACTCTGATAATACAGGCATCAAGTTCTTTATGAAATAACCCTCACTATTTGAGGGGAATACATAAATCGCTTGACTTTAATTGCAAGATAGGGTATAATAAAGGTATGAAGTTGAAAAGTTTAAAGGGTTTTATAGTCGAAGAAAAGAATACCCATATGGAACATCTAGAAGATCTAGTGTTCAATGAAGGTACAGTCGGCACTCAAAAAGCCATCAACTTTATCAAAGACCTCCGTGATATGTTGGCAGGTCACAGCAAAACAAAAATCTCAGCCACGGTAAAGTGGGATGGTGCACCAGCTATCTTTGCTGGTATCGATCCAAGAGATGGTAAGTTCTTTATCGCCAAAAAAGGTGTCTTCAATAAAGAACCAAAGATTTATAAAACTGCTGCAGAGATCGATGCTGATACTGATGGCGATCTAGCCGCAAAATTTAAAGTTGCTCTTACCGAGTTCAAGAAACTTGGTATCAAGTCTGGTGTTTACCAAGGCGATCTAATGTTTACCAAAAATGATTTAAAGAAACAAGTCATTGATGGTGAATCATACATTACCTTCCATCCAAACACTATCGTTTATGCTGTTCCAGAAAACAGCGATCTAGCCACAAAAGTCAAGAAAGCAAAGATTGGTGTTGTTTGGCATACGACTTATACTGGAACTTCATTTGAAACAATGAAAGCATCTTTTGGTAAAGGTATCGTTGAGCACTTAGTTGCTTCACCAAGTATCTGGATGGATGACGCCACATACAAAGATTATTCTGGCACTGCTTCTTTTACTGCCGATGAAACAGTGAAACTAAATTCTATTATTACGTCAGCTCAAGCCAAGTTAAATAGTATTACGCCAGCAGCTTTAAATTCTATTAGTCAAAACGAAGAACTATTACTTCAGATTAAAACATACAACAATACAAAGATTCGTTCTGGTGAAGGATTCTCAAATACCCGAGAACATGTTAAAGGATTGTTTGATTATATCCACGCTAAATTAGAACCAAAGCAAAAGACCGAAAAGGGTAAAGCTACTGGTGAAGCCAAGCGTAAAGAAGTATTAAAATACTTTGCTGAAAATAAACCAAGTGACGTTCAAGCAATCTTTGATCTAGTTAATATTCTTACTGATGCCAAAGAAATGGTTGTCAACAAGATGAATCAAGCTGGTCATATTTCTACGTTTCTTAAAACTGCAAGTGGATTTAAAACAACTAGCGTTGAGGGATTTGTTGCTATTGATAGACTAAAGGGTGGTGCTGTTAAGGTTATCAATCGTATGGAATTCAGTCGTTCAAATTTCTCTGCTGATATTATCAAAGGATGGCAACGATGAAATATACTTTATTGGCTGCACTATTTTTAAGTGGGTGTTCAGTAATACTACCAATTAAACACGACCCAGCAATGTTCGATAATCTGGTTCAAGTTAAGGTTGCTGTAGATAAACTAAAATGTGATAACAAAGACTGGACAGATGCACAAAATAAGATTACGCATCTAAAGGTTTATACTGAAATGAGAAAAGACCCACAAGCTAATTCTGTGAGTCAACTTGGTGAAGCAATCGAGAAAGCAAAACAATCTAATAACAAGACGTTTTGCGAGTCACTTCTAAGAATCAACAAGACTCGTATTGACGTTATCACTGACGCATGGAGAGGCAGATGATTCTAGAACAATTAAGAGAAGTGGCTGGAGTAGGTGGACCAGCTGCACAATTAGCCAACGAACTATTAGTATTAACAGATAAAAAAGCCATTGGTGAATTAAACCAAGAAGAGTTTGAATATCTAGTTAGAGAAATCGCTGATGTTCGTGCTCAACAAGATTTATCCAATGATGAGATCGCTTGTCGTTGGATCGTTGCTGCGGCACAGGCTGTTCTTGCAGTAGTGTAGGAGATAAAGAAACGCTAAATAATAGGTTGAAACTACAATTTTATAGATGGATTAAATGAAGAAATACAGACAATTAATAAAAGAACTTCCTACAAAGAAAGTAGTATTTGCCTTTGGTCGATTCAATCCACCAACGACAGGTCACGAATTGCTTGTAAAGACAGTCAAAAAGCTGGCTAGCACTGGTAGTGCTGACCACGCCATCTATGCTTCAAAAACTCAAGATGCTAAAAAGAATCCACTCTCAGTGGATAAAAAAGTTCAATACCTTGGCAAAATGTTCCCAAGCACAAAGTTTGTGGCTGCCAACCAAAACGTAAGAACTTACATCGAAGCAGTTAAAGAACTCAATAAAAAATACAAAAACCTTGTTATGGTCGCAGGTAGTGATCGTGTTCAAGCGTATCAAGAATTACTAAACAAATACAACGGCAAAGAATTTCACTTTGATACTATTGAAGTAGTATCTGCAGGTGAGCGTGATCCAGACGCAGATGATGCTTCTGGTATGTCTGGAACAAAGATGCGTAGTCTAGCTGCAAAAGGTGACTACGCTACATTCAAGAAAGGTCTTCCTTCTACTCTACGTGACATTGACGGTAAGCGTTTGATGAATGACGTGCGTCTAGGTATGGGTATTGAAGCATTGAAAGAACAAGTTCGTTTTGACATTGATGCTCTACGTGACGAATTCTTTAAGGGTAAGATCTACACAGTTGGTCAATTTGTTGAGTCAGACAATCAACGTTACGAAATCATTGATCGTGGTAGTAACTATCTTGTACTAGTTAATAGCACAGGAGAAACTTGTAAGAAGTGGATTCAAGATGTTACATTATCTGAAGACCAATTACAAGAAGATGTTACAGGTGGAACTGCACCAGAACAAATTACATTCAAAGGTTACACAACCAAAAACTTTGCTCGCACTGCTGATGCAGCAAAAGCATTCCAAGATACAATCTCTCGTGCTTCAGAAAAAGATCCAGTGGCAGTTTTGAATGCTCTAAAGGCAACTGATACTTATATGGGTATCAATGATCGTCACATTGCTGGCGAAGAATTAACTGATGCTGAGATTACTCAGTGGAAAGAAGCCAGAGTTAAAGCACAAGAATCATTGGCTCGTGTTGGAGAATTTATGCATCATATGGATTACTTCCATACGCATGAACACGAACTAGAAGGTCTATTAACAAATTTCAAAGATAGTGGTAAAGGCGAATTCATGGAAGCGTTATCAGATAAAACATTACGTCCAACAGACAAGATTAAAGTGGCACGTATTATTGCTACTATGTTGGGAGTTGATAAAGTTGAAGCAACTTCAAATCCAGAGTTGTTGGTTAATACTGCATTGCGTAGAATTAAAACCAAGACGCTAAATCCTGAAGCACTTAACATTGTAAATAAGATGTTGGCTTTGGCTAATGAAATGGGTATTGATTACGATACAAACCTTATCCCACAGAAATTACAAGTTACAGAAGATGCTGTGGTTAAGTTTGATCCAAAGAAAACAAATAATATCGCTCAAGGTATTATGACGTTTGACGATTATCAAAAGTTAAAGAACATGACCAATAAAGCTGGTCATAGTCTTGGGCATACCGATAATGACAACTTGCGTAAGATGAAAGTCAAGCACATGACTGAAGCCAGTGCATTGGAAAGATTCCGTGCCGCAGCTGCTGAGCGTGAAAAGAAACACGATGAGATTGAGCGTAAGCGTAAAGAAGCTGCTGCCCAAGGCAAAGAAAACATGTCTGGTGCCATTGATCGTTTAGAAAAGCATCTAAACAAAGAAGGTCTAGATGAAATTGCAATGTACGATTTGCCAAACAATGATCGTATGGATAAAAAAGGTATTGCGGTAAATCCATTCCGCAAAGAAAAAACTGCTTCAGATTTGGCTAGAATTGCTAAAGCAAAGGCAGCAGAAAAGAATCAAAAGGGCATATACAAACCACAATCTGCAGGGCAAAGAAAAGCTACTGTCAACGACTTAATGAAATTGGTTAAGCACATTGGGGAAAGTGCCCATGTAGAATTTCGCATCGACAATCGTGATAAAGTAAGTGGTGACCATAAGTCTACGTTTGCAGATCACGAAGCAAAAGTATCAGATACAACTGATAAAGCAACTTACGTAAAAGTACCATCTCATAAAGCAGATTCATTTAAATCTGCCATGAAATCTAAGCATGGGGTTCGTGTAGAGTTGGCTGAATCACGTGGACTTGCCGATAAGTATTACAGCATGGCTCAGGATCGTAAAGAAACTGCGCATGAAAACAAAGGCAATCACGAAGTATATCATACACATATGGCAGATCATCATGACGCCATGAGTCGTTACCATGAAGAACTTGGTCAGCATTCTCTTGCTCAAGCCCATGCTGATAAAGCAGAAATTCACCATGAAAAGTCTATGGAGAAACCTAAAAAAGGTTTAGCTGAATCTGCTTGGGGTAAGGATAAAATGACTAACCTACGTCAAGCCCACGATCGTCATATGGAAAAGGCACTGGCTGCAAATAAAGCTGGTGATGATGAAGCAGTTAAAACTCACCAAAGAAAAATGCAGACGATCCAGACTCAGATGCAGAAACTTAAACAGAACGAAGAAGTAGATAATATTCAAGAAGATGAAATAGATACTACGGATTATAAGTTATCCCCAAGTGGTCGTAAAGTTCGTGCTCATCGTATCAAAGTTGGTGACAATAAAAAAGATGACGATGTGGAAGATATGAAAGAAGCTACCATGTCTGATGCAGATATGAAAGAGCGTGAGCGTATCGTTAAGGGTATGAAAAAGAATATCGCTGGTTTTAAAGCACGTTATGGTAAAGATGCTGAATCAGTAATGTACGCCACTGCCACTAAAGCAGCAATGAAAGAAGAAACAGAGCAGTTCGAAGAAGTTGATATGTCTCATATTGAAGACCATAAAGATCAGCAAGAACAAAACATAGAAGACCAGTTAATGGCTGAGTTAGATTTAACTGATGAACAAATCGATCACATTGTTGATTCCGCTCAAGAAGATGACTTTATCGAACAGTATGATGATGAAGAATTGGCAATTGTTGATGAAGAAAGTGGCGAAGAAATTGAAGAAGAACAAGTTAATGAACAAACATTAATGGAAGTTCTATCCAAAGTAGAACGTATCCGTGCTCGTTTACGTTTTGCTAAAACCAAAGGTAAGCGTGAGCGCAAAGCACAAATTGCCCTAAAGACACGTTCAACAAATGCCGTTGCAAATAAACGTGCACGTCGTCTGGCAATTAAGTTAATGAAGAATCGTTTACTGCGTGGTCGTGATGCAAACAAAATCTCTATCGGTGAGAAAGAACGCATTGAACGCATAATCCAAAAACGTAAAGTAATCGTTGGACGTATCGCCATGAAGTTGGTACCACGCATCCGTCAGATTGAGAAGTCACGTTTATCACATACTAAATTTACAAAGGGTGCTCCAAATGTTGCGTTTTAAAGAATACATCCAAGAATCAAAGACATGTAACTGTTGGAATGGTTACAAACGTGTTCCAGGTACTAAGCCATGTGAACCAGGTTCTTGTGTAAAAGAAGAAGTTATGGATGAAGCTGCAGTTGACGCCAAAGGACACAAAAGTTCTACTGGTGGTTTAACTCAAAAGGGTCGTGATGCTTATAATGCCAAAGGTGCCAATCTACAAGCACCAGTTACTACCCCACCATCAAAGTTAAAGGCTGGTAGCAAAGCATATAATCGTCGTAAGTCTTTCTGTGCTCGTATGAGTGGCGTAGATGGTCCAATGAAAGACGAAAAGGGTCGCCCAACTCGCAAAGCGTTGGCACTACGTAAGTGGAATTGCTAATAAATGTCTAAAATTCACATACTTAAAAATACAGAAACTGAAGCAGTTGTAAAAGTTTACACAACTGAACCTTCTGGTGAGTCTATTGATATTGATTTAGAAACATGGTTGACTACATCTAAACAAGTTTATGTTGCTGGTGCAAATGATTCTGCAGAAACAGATGGTCACTTTGCTCAATATACTGGTTCTCATGTATTCATCACTGGTATCTGGTGGGGTCTTAAGAAAGACAAACAGTTAGATATTACACGTATTATCAATCCAGTTGGACCAGTACTTCATAGCCATTATTATCTAATTAATGGCGGACAATATGAGTTTGACCACCATGGTTTTGCCGATAGAATTTATGCGCATATGGATTTGAGATTAACATTTGATGGTCCAGGACATTGCATTTTGAAGTTACGTAAAATAGGTTGGCTACCAAAAGTTGAGACTGCTCAATTTGGTTCTTATGATAACACTACTGTGGTTGGAAGTTAATAATGGAAGAATTAAAATTATCCCTCAAAATAACATTGGCAAATACATTCTTAATGTATTTCAAAACACAATCCTATCACTGGAATGTTGAAGGTATGTTGTTTCCAATGTTCCACGATTTCTTTGGTGAGATCTACCAAGAAGTTTACGGAGCAGTTGATCATCTCGCAGAAGAAATTCGTAAACTTGATGATTACGCTCCGATGTCTCTTGATGAGTTGCACAGTACTGCAACTGTTAAAGAAGATGTAGTAAGACCAGTACTATTGAGAGATATGCTGGAGAACTTGCAACAAGCCAACCAAGAAGTCTTGGATAGCCTAAATAAAGTGTTCGATCTAGCCACAGCAGAAAAAGAGCAAGGACTTGCTGATTTTGCTGGCAGCAGAATAGATGCTCATAAGAAACATGCTTGGATGATTCGTTCAAGTCTTAAAAAGATAGAGGAATAAAATGAAGTTTAAAACATTTTTAGAGATGGTTAATAAGTCTGACATCCCAGCGTACTTACGCAAGAATGACAAGATGACCACTAAGGATCTAGAAAAAGAACGTACAAAGAATCGTTCCCATCCAGAAACTATTAAAAAGATTAACGGCACTGTTCAAGAAGAAGTTCTTGACGAAGCCAACCATCGCGAGTTTGCTTCTCAAGGTAAGATGCACCCAGACATGGCTAAGCACATGAAGACTGGTGAGCATATGGATTACTATGAGCCAAAGACTGGTGACAAAGTACATGGTAAAGTAATGAAGAACGATGGTAAAGAAGTTCACGTTAAACAAACCCATGACTCTTACGATCCAAAAAAAGTTGGAACTGTTCATAAGTTCACTATTGCTTCTAAGTTAGAAGAAGGTTACTACGAAAAGCCAGCTTCTGCTTATCGTCGTAAGGGTGATGAAATCGGTGGTGGTTCTTCTAAGAATGATGTTCCATTCGATGGACCATACACAAAGACTCCAGCAACTACAAAAGACAAGTCTGGTGCAGTTCACACAGCAATGAGTCGTGCAAAGCACCTAGCTAAACAAGCTATGAAGAACGTCAAAGAAGAAGCAGAACAAATTGATGAGATCTCAAAGAAAACAGTTGACGATTATAAAACAATGGTTGCTATCCGCACATTATCTGCAATTCAAAAAGGTGAAACTGAGATTGCAAAATCTAAACAACGTATTGCAGGATTAAAGAGAGCAAATACTAGATTAGCTAAAGAAGAAGTTGAAGAGTTTGAAGAACAAGCTCCAGTTGCTCCAGTTCCAGATAAGAAGTATATCAAAGGTACTCCTGAGCACAAAGCATATAAAGCAACAAAGAAACCAATCAATGGTATGCCAACTAATGTTAAAGAAGCACTTAAAGGCAATCAACATAAGATTGACAAGAACAAGAATGGTAAGATTGATGCCCATGACTTCAAACTACTACGTAAAGAAGAAGTTGAGCAGTTAGACGAATTGTCAAAGGGTACTCTTGGTTCTTACATTAAGAAAGCGTCTAATGATCTAGCAAACAAAGGTGCTGCACTTGGTAAGAAGCAAGCAGATGCTGATGAAGTAGATCGTTATACAAATCGTCATATGCCTAATCAGTCAGATGAGCGTGAGCGTATGAGAAAAGCTGTTGGTGCATCGCACGATGACATCAATAAAGTTCGTTCTGGTGCAATCAAGCGTAACAAGAACATTGGCAAGGCAGTTGACAGACTGTCTAAAGAAGAATTTGAAAACGGAGAATTGGAAACAATGTCAAAATCATATAAACAATTCGTTGAATCATTAAACGAAATTAAAATGTCAGATTTACCATCACGCAAAGTAAGTGGTTCAAGCTACGGTGCTCAGTACCACGATGATGAGGGTGATGATGAAGAAGAAAAACCAAAAGCTAAACCAGCAGCAGATGCTGTAAAGCGTGGTCGTGGTCGTCCAGCAGGTTCTAAATCTGGTGCACGTCAAGGTGGTTCTGCCCCAAAAACTAAAAATGGCGCAGACTACACAGGTTATAAATTACATTTACCAAATAAGAACTAAGGGGAATTAAAATGGCACTATGGTCAAATACAGACGCAGAAGGTAGCAAACCAAAATATCTAAACACTGCTGGTAAAGCAGCTGTTGAAGGTATCTCTGCAGCAGAAGCAGCAGTAGCTGCAAACAAAGCAAAGGGTGTTGCTCATGCTGGTTGGGTTACTACTCGCACTTACACTGATGCACAAGGTAGCACTCGCAACAAGACTGAAGTTCTAGTTGCTATGGGTTCAATTACTGGCGATGATAATACTGATGATACAACTATTGGTATTGATGCCTAAATAGTTGTAATGAGGGGAGATGGCTCCCCTCTCGTTTTACGATTGATTGGAAATGAGAGAACCTTTGACTGAAAATAATTTTCTTCTACATGCGATGCATCACTATGATAATCCACAGTGTTCTAATATAGAAGAGTTTGAAGATGATTTAAAGAAATTTGTTTATCTTAAGAAACTAATATATCGTTATAAGAATGTTGGTGAATTAAGAGAAAGATTAATCTTAAATCATATAATTGTTCTCTACAATATTTTTGGCGATGAGACAACCCGTATGTTGTTTCATAAGATTGAAGAGCCATTGTGGCCACAGTTAGTTACGTTTTTGGTTTATCTAAACAGAATGCCAGAAAGCGTACCTGAGTTTGGAATTACCTTGGCAGATATTAAACTAGACGAAACTATTATTGCTGTATTAAGGAAGATATGAGTAGGTTAGTAGACAATCTTATTGCATACCGAATTCTGTCAATGCTTATCAAGCCATTTTCAGAAACAGCTGCATATCAATTAGGCATTATCGATGATAAAGGTAAGAACCTAAAGAAGAGCAGCACACTCACAACTGCCAAAGAAAAAGACGCATACACATATTTACATCGTTTGGTGTTTAATATGAAAAAGATTATTAATCGTCTTCCAGGTGGTGAGTCAAAGTTAAAGAATTTAGTCAGTGCATTCTTTTTAGTAAAAGAATACTACGAAGCAAATGATCGTTCACTATCACTGATGGAAGAACGATATGATATACTGCTTGAAAAAGTTAGCAAGTATAATCTAACACTGGTTGAAGAAGAAATGCTTATTGTAGAATTTCTTGAGCGTGGTGTGTTAGTTGAAGATGGTATTGCCAACGTTACTGGTGGAGCAGTTTCAACTGATATTCCTGCACCAAAAGCAAAAGACATTAAAAAATACAAACAGATCGCTAGAAGAAAAATTCCAGTAGAGGTTTCGTAATGTGGATGTTGAGTTTTATTCCAGACGCAATATTACTCTGGGCAATTCATATTATATTATTGATTGGTGTAGTTGGTGTTGTTGCATCATACACTGTATTTAAATTTCCGTTTATAAATCGTTATCGTTTACCAATTCAGATAATTTCATATTTGTTGGTAGTTGTTGGCATTTTCTTTGAGGGTAGTTATGCCACAGAGAAAAGCTGGCGTGATCGTGTTGCGGAGTTACAAGAAAAAGTAGCAAAAGCTGAAGCTGAGTCTAAAGTAGCAAATGAGAATATAAAAACTATTTACGTAGACAAAGTAAGAGTTATCAAAGAACAACAAGTAGTTGTTCAAGAAAAAATTAAAAATGTTGAATTGAAGATTGATTCACAATGTAAAATAACTGCGGATACTGTTGATATTTTAAACGAAGCAGCAAAGGGTGGTAAGAAATGAAACTCTTGTTGCTTATCCCAGCAGTTCTTTTAACTGGATGTTTGGTCACTCCAGTTAAACAAAAATTTCCTGAAGTACCACCTGAAATTATGCTAGCGTGTCCTGACCTAAAAACTGTGGAGCCAACTGAAAAACTGTCTGAAGTTTTGAAAGTTGTTGTCGATAACTATGGGCAATACCACGAGTGTCGTGCTAAAGTAGATGCATGGCTTGAATGGTATAAAACTCAAAAACAAATTTTTAAGACGGTAAACTAAGATGGAAATGCCAGAAAGAATCGCTAAAATGGAAGCTCAAGTAGAAGCTATCAAAGAAGATGTTAAAGAAGTGAAGCACGATATTAAAGAAGTGCACTCACGTTTGACTACTTCCAACAGAGAAATCGTTGACAAGATTGACGATATGCAAACACGCATTGAGCACAAGATGAATGCAAATGCGCAGATCTCTCAAGACCAGCATGAAGTCATTCGCAAAGATGTTGTTGAAGATCTAGATAGAATGAATACTCGTGTTAGTGCATTGGAACAATGGAAGTGGTATGTAATTGGTGGCGCAGGTGTTGCAGGTTATATCTTTGCACACATTGGCGACTTCATCAAATTTTTAAAATAACATTTGCTTTTTATTATGAAACAGAGTAAAATTATTACTCTTGTGGGGTTATTATGCTATACATTGACAACAAATTTGCAAGTATTCTTGGATCACGTCTAAGAAACTTTAAACAAAAAAACGATTATCTCTGGAACTATTCTTGCCCTGTATGCGGTGATAGTTCTAAGAATAAATTAAAGGCACGTGGGTATATCTACCGTAAAGGTTCTGATTTATTTGTAAGGTGCCATAACTGCAACTACGGTTCAAATCTTGGTAGCTTAATCAAGTATGTAGATGCTAAACTTTATGATGAGTACGTTCTTGAACGCTACAAAGGTGGTGCTAGTAAACACAATGCACACAAAGACGTAGCTGCAATCCTCCCAGAAGAAACCCAAGAAGTATTTCTAGAAGATGCTATTCTAGAGGGTTTGGCTCGCCTAGATACTTTAGACATCACTCATCCTGCCGTAAAATATTTAATTAAACGAAAGATTCCAAAACAATATTGGAATCTACTTTACTTTGCACCTAGATTTAAAAAGTTTACCAACTCGGTAACACCTAAGTTTCAGGAACCACTTGAAGGTGATCATCCACGAATGATCATTCCGTTTTTTAACCCAGCAGGTAAATGTTTTGCTTATCAAGGTAGAGCATATGGTGATGAGCAACCCAAGTATTATACCATCAAAGTAGATGAAACACAGGAGAAAATATATGGACTTGATAGAGTCGACTATTCAAAACGAATATATGTGGTGGAAGGACCAATTGACTCTTTGTTTCTTCCAAACGCAATTGCTGTTTCAGGAGCAAGTTTTGATACCCCTACTATTCGTCAGTTGCTTACTAATGCAACGATTGTAATGGACAATGAACCCCGCAACAAAGATATAGCAAGGCAACTTGAAAAATATATCGATTTGGGGTATAATGTAGTTATGTATCCTGATTCAGTTCAGGAAAAAGACATTAACGATATGATTTTATCGGGTAGATCGCCTGATGAAATTCTAGAACTCATAAATACCAATACCTTCACTGGTATGGAAGCGAAATTAAAGTATGCGAATTGGAGAAAGAATTGAAAGTTAATTTAATTAGTTATAGCAAGCCCTCCACTACTATGTATGAAGAAGGTCTCAAAGATGCTCAAGAACTCATAGCTTACTGCGCACGAGTTTCTAATCCAAGCAATCAATTTAATGTTGAAACAGCTGACAAGCTAATTCGTTATTTAATCAAACACAAACACTGGTCACCACTAGAAATGGTTAGTGCTTGTCTCGAAATTGAAACTACTCGAGATATTGCTCGCCAAATTTTACGCCATCGCTCTTTTAGTTTTCAAGAATTCAGTCAGCGATATGCTGATCCAACAAAAGACTTATCTTTCGTTCTTAGGGAAGCTCGACTTCAAGATACGAAGAATCGTCAAAATAGTATTGACATTGATGATAGCATTGGCAATATTATATTAAAAGATGAATGGGAACGCAGGCAGAAAGAAATTATTGATTCTGTAACTGATACGTATAATTGGGCAGTTAGAAATGGCATTGCCAAAGAACAAGCAAGAGCAGTACTACCTGAAGGCTTGACTGTTTCTCGTTTGTATATGAATGGTACACTGCGTAGTTGGATTCACTATATCGAGTTGCGTAGTAGTAATGGTACACAAAAAGAACATATGGAAGTAGCAATGGAATGTGCTAAAGTTATTGCTGAAGCATTTCCAATGTCTACGGATTTTATTAATCAATAATAAGTATAACAGGAAGTTTATGGAAAATATTGTGCATGGCATACAGGTTGATTATTCTCGTGATGCGTTATTTGACGAACTAGGAAGAATAAGATTAAAAGAAAGTTACATGAAAGATGACGAAACATCTCCTCAAGAAAGATTTGCTTTTGTTAGTAGTAAGTTTGGTAGTGATCCTGCCCATGCTCAAAGGTTGTATGACTACTCCAGTAGACACTGGTTGTCTTATTCTACCCCGATCCTCAGTTTCGGGAGGAGTAAACGTGGTTTGCCGATCTCATGTTTTTTAAATTATATCGAAGACACAGCGGAGGGTTTAGTTGATAATCTTAGTGAAACTAATTGGCTTAGTATGCTTGGTGGTGGCGTTGGTATCGGTTTTGGTATTCGTTCGGCGGACGATAAGAGCACTGGCGTTATGCCGCACCTCAAGATGTACGATGCATCAAGTTTGGCTTATCGCCAAGGTCGTACTCGTCGTGGATCTTATGCTGCTTACCTTGATATTAGTCATCCAGATATTATAAATTTCTTGGAGATGCGCAAGCCAACAGGTGACCAGAATATGCGTTGCTTAAACTTGCACCATGGTATTAATATTCCAGATGCATTTATGGAGTTGGTTGAGCAATCTATGATTGACCCTAATTTTGATGACTCTTGGAATCTAGTTGATCCAGCATCAAATGAAATCCGTGAAACAGTTTCTGCCAAAGAAATGTGGCAACGTATTCTAGAAATGCGTATGATGACAGGTGAGCCGTACATTCACTTTATTGATGAATCAAATCGTCAGCTACCACAATGGCTTAAAGATAAAGGTTTAAAGGTTCATCAGTCAAACCTGTGTTCAGAAATCATTCTACCAACTGACGAAAAGCGTACTGCTGTTTGTTGCTTGTCTTCACTGAATTTGGAGTATTACGATGAGTGGAAATCAGATCCTCTTTTCCTTTCTGATATTGCAGAAATGCTTGACAATGTTCTTCAGTATTTTATTGATCATGCACCTACCTCAATCAAACGAGCGAAATATTCCGCCATGCGAGAGAGAAGCATCGGCATTGGTGCGTTGGGTTGGCATGCCTACTTGCAGAAAAATAAGTTACCTTGGGAATCCCCAATGGCGATTGGACGTAACAAACAAATCTTTGCACACATAAGAGGTAAGTTAGATGAGGCAAACAAATCATTGGGATCTAAGCGTGGTGAAGCGTTGGATGCAGTGGGTACTGGGAATCGCTTTAGTCATCTTATGGCTATTGCTCCCAATGCTTCTTCTTCCATTCTTATGGGGAATACTAGTCCTAGCATTGAACCTTATCGTGCCAATGCTTATCGCCAAGATACTCTATCGGGTTCTCACCTAAATAAAAATCGCTTCTTGGATATTATCATTCAAGAAGAATCAAAGAATCACAAAGAAGGTTGGGCTGATGACGTTTGGCGTAGTATTATTGCCAATGATGGTTCTGTTCAGCACATTGAGTGGATGGATCAGTGGACTAAAGATGTTTATAAAACATCAATGGAGATTGATCAACGTTGGGTAGTTCAGCATGCTGCAGATCGTCAAGAATATATTGACCAAGCCCAATCACTTAACGTATTCTTTAGACCAGACTCACACATTAAATACATTCATGCTGTTCACTTTATGGCTTGGAAATTAAAGCTAAAGACGATGTACTACTGCCGTTCTGACAAGATCGCAAAAGCGGATAAAGTTAGTAAGCGTATTGAACGTGAGGTTATTAAAGAAATCGATCTCCATGCACTAACTGGTGACGCAGATACCTGCTTAGCCTGCGAAGGATAAAAATGGATGCCTATGACATTGCAGATAAAATTAAAAAGTATTGGTGTGCTGTAGTTCCAAAGAACTCTGGTGAAATTACTAAAACAAATAAAAAAGTCAGAGTAGTTGTTAATACTGACGAAGGTTATCGTGAAGTTGTAGGTGTTTATATCAAAGATGATATGATAGAACTAACATTGGACAAGGAATAAAGATGGTAAAGAATAAAAATAAAATGACAGATGAACGCAGCTACTTTAAGCCGTTCAACTATCCATGGGCATATGAAGCGTGGTTAAAGCACGAGCAAGCACATTGGTTACACACAGAAGTTCCTATGATGGAAGACGTTAAGCAATGGAAGAAAAGTTTAACACCACACGAGAAAACCTTTTTAACAAACATCTTTCGTTTCTTTACACAAGGTGACATTGACGTAGCTGGTGGATATGTAAAGAACTATCTCCCATATTTTCCACAACCAGAAGTACGTATGATGCTAATGGGTTTTGCTGCACGTGAAGCACTACACATTGCTGCGTATTCTCATCTAATTGAAACACTTGGTTTACCTGAGATTACATATTCTCAGTTTATGGAATACCAAGAGATGAAAGACAAGCACGACTATGTTCTTGATATCTCTTCTAAGAATGGTACTATTGAATCAACAGCAACACACATTGCTGTATTCTCTGCCTTCACTGAAGGTATGCAACTATTCTCTTCATTCATTATGTTGTTGAACTTCCCTCGCCATGGCTTGATGAAGGGCATGGGGCAGATCGTTACTTGGAGTATTGTTGATGAAACAATGCACGCTGAGAATATGATGAAGTTATTTAAAGAATACGTCAAAGAAAACCCAGAGATCTGGAATGATGAACTCAAAGGTAAGATCTACACTATCGCTGAAAAGATGGTAGAACTTGAAGACAAGTTTATTGATTTAGCATTTGCTGAAGGCGAAATGCGTGATCTTAAACCTGAAGATGTTAAGACTTACATTCGTTATATCGCAGATCGTCGTCTAATCGGTCTTGGTATGAAGGGCATCTTTAAAGTTAAAAAGAATCCACTGCCATGGGTTGAAGAAATGATCAACGCACCTGTGCACGGTAACTTCTTTGAGAATCGTGTAACTGATTACGCTAAAGGTGCATTATCTGGTTCATGGGATGACGTTTGGGGAGCAGCAGCTTAATGTTAGAAACAATTTGTGAAACAATGGTAGATGCTTACGAGCGTAACTGGATCACATCACGTGATGGTAACGTAAGCATCCGCCATCACGATCGTGATCACTTTTACATTACACCGAGTGGTGTGCGTAAACAAACAATGCAACCCGATCAGTTTAAAAAGATTATTATTAAACCACCATTATCTTGGAATGAGCCTAAGACTGGTCTAATAGCAGAACGATGGGGTTGGAAAGAAGATACATATACTGATATATCATCAAACTTAAAACCTAGTGGCGAGATTCCATTACACTTTGGTTTACAGAAAATGATGGGACAACACAGTAATGACGTGCGAGTAGTAATGCACTTCCACCCAACTTACTGTGTTGCTGCTATGCATGCTGGAATTGAGTTGGGTGATATCGCAAACGACTTTCCAGAACTAAGTAGGTATACCAAGGTAGCAAAGAACGTACCTGATGTTCCACCAATCTCTCAAGAGTTGGCAGACCATTGTCATCGTAATTTGGAGTTAGATGAACAAGGTAATATCTCCTACGACATTGTAGGCATTAAGGGACATGGTGTTGTGGCTATTGATACCAGTCCTTGGCGTGCCTATGAACACATAGAAAGACTAGAACATATTTGTAAAATTGTTTTAGCATCAAGGAAATAATGATTGAACTAATCTACGTTTTGGTAATGACTCACATTACCATTGTTTGTGTTACATTGTACCTTCATCGTGGTCAAACGCACAGAGGATTGGTCTTTCATCCAGCAGTTGCACACTTCATGCGTTTCTGGCTTTGGTTGACAACTGGCATGGTAACAAAGCAGTGGGTTGCTATTCATCGTAAACATCACCAGATGTGCGAGAAAGAAGGCGATCCACATTCACCTCATGTCTATGGTATCTGGAGAGTTATATTTGGTGGTGCTTTATTGTATAACGATGCAAGTAAAAATAAAGCAATGGTTGATCAATACGGAGTTGGTACGCCAGACGACTGGATCGAAAATAATATCTATGCCAAACATAGCAGACTAGGAATTATGCTGCTGTTGATTATTAACTTGTTTTTGTTTGGACTATGGGGTTGGTTAATTTGGGGTATTCAAATGATATGGATTCCATTCTGGGCAGCAGGTATTGTCAATGGTGTTGGGCATTGGTGGGGTTATCGTAACACAAACACTAAAGACAACTCAAAGAACATTTCAATAATGGGAATCATTATTGGTGGTGAAGAACTTCACAATAATCATCATGCTGAACCAGCGAATCCTAAATTAAGCAGACGTTGGTTTGA